>Ga0302326_10028854_pt1 | contig 11157 bp, 8 predicted proteins | sample Palsa_T0_3_FD_202264 | JGI IMG/M metagenome (GOLD analysis project Ga0302326, IMG submission 202264) | Peat permafrost microbial communities from Stordalen Mire near Abisko, Sweden - Palsa_T0_3 | ecosystem: Environmental > Terrestrial > Soil > Palsa > Peat permafrost | place: Sweden: Abisko...
TTTCGTCAACGAGGTCAAAGTAAAAGAGTACAGTACGGTTCACAAACATTACCCGATTCACGGCCTCCCCCATACGGCTGACGATCGCGCGCAATCCGTGACGTCGGCAATACGTTGTGAACCGCAGAATTGAATTCGAAAAACTCACGGCGTCGGATTCCGAGCTTCCCCGGCCAAGAGGTTTGTAAAAGATCCATTAAACAGCGCGTGCAGGCAAGCCGAACTGGTTAGGATACGACTGTCCGATCTTGAACTTTCTGACGATCGGAATAAACCGAATAACGTGGCAAGCAAGTACCGAATCGCGTGGCGAAACAAGAAAATGGCTTTGATTCCTAGAACACCAAACACACTTTTGTGTTTGGACCAGTAGTGAACAATCGAATCTTGTTGCGCGACTGCCAGACGTACCACCTGAGTCCCCGAACTCCCGCCGCGGTAGTGTATGGCTTGAGCAGTAGGAACGAAAACGATTTGCCAATTCGCGTTCCAACAGCGGCGGCACCAATCTACATCCTCCCCATACATAAAGAAACTTTCGTCCAGCATGCCGATGTCGCGGAAAACATCTCGTCGTACCATCCAGAAACAACCGACCAAAACATCCACGGCCATGACCCGGTCATGTGGGAAAAAAAGCATGTGCTCACCACTGAAAAACCGAGAACTCTTGAACGCCGCGGCTAGTCCGGTTGCGGAACAAATGTTGTTCCAGAGCGTCGGAAAGTGGCGGCATGAACTCTGCAACGTCAAATCCGAATTGAGCACGCGCGGGCCAACATTACCTACAGCGGAGTTGTGGTCAAGGTGGTCTGCGAGCGCATCTAAGCAACCTGGCAAGACCCTTACGTCCGAATTTACCAAACTTACATAGCGTCCTGAGCTCTGTTGAATCCCCAGGTTGTTGGCCTTAGAAAAACCCAGGTTTTCATGATTCCTAATCAATTTGACGTCCGGAAAGCAGTGCTCCACCATTTCGACCGAACCATCGCTTGAGGCATTATCTACGACGATAATCTCAATGCTTCGAGAGTGCAGCGAGGACGTAAGGCTCTCCAGACACTGCTCGAGCAAATTCTTTGTATTCCAGTTTACGATGATGACAGAGATGTCCATAGCGATGCCCACGTCTGACCTCACAATGTCGCTAGGGAGTGGGCGCGAGCCCGCAATTTTCGCGCACAGCCGAGTATCGTTTTGTACGCTGCCTCGCCGGAGGTAATGATTGCGGAACCCAATCCTCCGTCGCTCGCAACCAGCGGACTCACGTGAAAGGATTCCACACCCGACAATCCACTTTTAAAATGATAGACTCCCGGGTTTCGTTCGGGATCTATTCCCCCGAGGTCATACCACCTGAAACCCTTTTCCTTGAGCATTCGAATCCATGTCCATTGCAGCAGATAGCCGCCATTCGAGGTCAATCCTTTGTCGCCGGTCGCTCCAAGCAGATAGATCGACGAGTCCCCCATCGCTGAAGAAACAATCCCAGCAGCGGGCACACTTCCCTGAAAACTAATTAACGTGTGCATACGATGATTAAGTGGGAGTTCTTCTTGAATGCGTCCGAACTGCTCGATGCTAACAGTCGTGTCAAAGCCTTTGCGCTTCAACATTTCCCCGTACATCTGACAGAAAATCCGGTATTGCTCAACCCCGTTTCCCTCTACGATGTGAAGGTCGTTCCTCTCTGCGCGGCTCAATGCATTTCGCCACTTCTTGTCGAGTTTTTTGCGCAACTCTTCAAGCGGCGGCGCTAAGTCTATGACGAAAGTCCGATAGGGATGGTCATTCGCAGCCGACGCTTGATTCTTAAAACGCGAGAAAGCTGTTTGAATTATTGCCGCTCGCGCCGAACCAGCAAATGCATTCGGCAATATGCGCAACAAAAGTCCTCTCTTGCGGACGTATTCGTCTTCTAGCGCATGTGCCAGGCAAGTGGCAACCTCTGGATCGGGAGGCTTTCCTCGACGGCAGAATAGTGGACCCCAGCGAACGTACGCGATCCCAAATTTAAGGCTCGTTGGGCGAACAATCCTCAACTGGCACATACCCAGCACTTCGGTGTCCTTCTTAACCACTAAATGGCTGAGGTTCTCTCGTCCCCAGCGTACGGACCCGTACGCCCAGGTCTGGTAAAGGTTGCCATCTTGAAATAAATCGAGCATCCCCGCCCAACTGTCGGACGTCGCACGATCAACTTCAATCTGATAGGTGGGCCTAGACATAAGTTAACGGACTCAAGAGTGCTAAAGTTGTTCGGAAGAATCCCGACTCAACTAACGGTCTCCCAGTGCGAGATTCGGCGATCCGGTGACAGGACTAACGATGCTCGACACCCGATTCCTGATCGAACGGAAACGAGGTAGAATTTCGATCGCGGAAAACAATTCCGCGTCCGCGGCAGCTTTGACACTGATTCGATTGAACCCGAAATGGTCCATGTGCGACTGGTTGGCCACGCCGTCGACTAAGAAAGCAGACTTGTGTCCGGTACACTTTAAATGCAGCACCAGATCATTCGGCAGATCCGCAGCACTTCCATAAGGCACGCTGAACGATTTGACTTCCCGTCCCGAAAGCGCCTCCAATTCCGTCTTGTTCCGGTCTATCTCTCCATCCAGATCGTGGCGTGTAAGATGACGGCAGTTTACGTGCGTGTAAGTGTGATTGCCAATTTCGATATTAAAGTCTCGGAGATCCCGGAGCTGTTGGGTGGTTAGATACAAATTCGCTGCATTTGCAAGTTGCGCCTCGTCGATCCCCAGTCCATCGATCAAAGCCTTGCCAAAAGCTTCCCTGGTGGGCAACGAAATTGCGGCTACGAAATGATTGAACACGTCCTTAACCGAAAGTAGGTCGACGTGGTCAGTCGAGCTAACCTCGTCTGCTGCTGCTCTGATTTGATCTAACCCCATCACATTTGCCGCATAGCAAACCAGATTGTCGAAAGCCAGTCGCCGGTTATCGAGAAACGCAGCATTGACAAAAAAAACAGCAGGCACGCCATATTTCTGACAAAGTGGCGCCGCCACCTCGCGCACAGATGCATAAGCATCGTCGAAAGTTATCAGCACGGGCCGACTCGGGAGCCTTTGCCCAGAGGATTCAGCCACGACATCTTGCAGGCTAATTGGAGTGTAGTACTTAACAAGAAATTTCAACGCCGATTCGAAGTCTTTGGGTGTGGTGGTAACCCCCAGTCCTCTCGTGAAATCTGTCTCCGATTCAGCCACATGATGGAAGAGCACGCAGCGAAGCGAGTAATGCCGTCCGAGGCACTCTGCAATGCCAAAAGAGTTGGGCATTTGCCACATCGCTCGACCCACTGCGTCCAGCGCCAGTCGCCACCGCTCAGATCGAGACATTGTGTTACGGGCCTTCATAAGCGCTAGACCCGCTCGGCAAAAGGTTCGGCTGCGTATGGGAAGTGCCGCGAAGAAACTTGTTGCTTCCCCATAAACTCCCTATGCCACAACTCCAGAACAGCCAAAGAAAAAAGCTCCTTCGAGTATCTGCCGGAGTCCGTATTCTCGGAAATTAACTTTTCAATCGCAGCTTTGCGGAAGTATCCCCGAGCCACAGTTTCGCGGTCCAACAGGATTCCGCTCAACCAGCCTTTAAGGACGCCTCGCATCCAGTTTTCGTAGGGAACGGGGAAACCCACCTTCTTTCGCTCCAGAATTTCCTTTGGGACTCTCGTCCGGAGCGCCTTCTTGGCGATGTACTTCGTCGTCATTCCGTGAAGTTTTAGCGCCCGAGGCAGAGACGCTGCGAACTCGAGAATCTTATGATCGAGCAAAGGTACACGAAGCTCCACGGAGTTAGCCATTGTCATACGGTCGGCCTTGATCAACAGATCGTCCGGAAGCCAAGTCTTTGTATCAACGTACAGCATTCTGCTCAACGTGTCTTTGTCGCATTGGCTTTGTAGGTATTTTTGTACGGGGATCAGCGATTGTTGCTTATTCACGCAACGAAGGAAATCACTGGTATACAACGCGTCTGCTTGACCATTGAAATAATTGAACGGGCCGGACGTTCGGCTGTAATAGTAGGACTCGAATGGCATACCGAGTAGCTGACGATACCTCTTCAGTTTGTGCAATCCCGTCAGATGAGTCAAACCGCCGAGCATCGCGTCCAGTATTCCAGTCCACGGTTGGCCTTTGCTCTTGAGCTTTTCTAGCCAAAACATAGAGCGATAGTTCGGATATCCGGCAAAGGCCTCGTCTCCGCCTTCTCCTGAAATCAGAACTTTGACATACTTCGCCGCAAGTCTGGATACATAGAACAAGGCGACGGCAGGAGGCTCACAAACCGGCTCCTCCATGTGTCGGACGTAGTGGGGCAAAAAGTCCGAGAACTCGCCTGGCCCAATCGTCATCTCATGATGTTCGGCTCCGTATCGAGCTGCAGCCAGCCTGGCATAAGGCCGTTCATCGGTGACACCGGGATCGGCGAAGCCAATCGTGTAACTGCTGAGTTTGTGATTTGTCTTCGCAACCGCAAAACCGAGCATCGCTGTGGAGTCAACTCCTCCACTCAAGAGGAATCCTACTGGCACATCACTAATCATGTGCAACTGCACGGACTCCTCAACCAGGGTGATCAACTCCTCCTCGGCGTCGTTCGTACTTCGGGGAACAGAGGAGAATTCAAGATCCCAATATGGTTGGATTTGGACCTCCCCGTCCCTAACCAACATGTAGCACCCGGGGGGAACCTTGCGGATGTCTCGAAACAGCGTTTCCTCTCCTGGTACATAGTAAAATGTTAGGAATCGATCGATGACGCCCGGAAGGACTTCCGGATTCACCTCCTCGTTAACGAGTATGCTCTTGATCTCCGATCCAAAAATGATCGAATTCTTGCTCAGCCAGTAATACAGAGGCTTGATACCTACGCGATCTCGCGCCAATAACAGACTCCGTCGGCGCTCGTCCCAGATCGCAAACGCAAACATCCCGCGTAGCTTTTCAACACACTTTTCTCCGAATTCCTCGTACAGATGGACAATGACTTCCGTATCCGTATTGGTTCGAAAAACATGTCCTCGGCTTTTCAATTGCTCTCTGAGTTCTCGATAGTTATAGATTTCTCCATTAAATACGATCCAAACCGTGCCGTCCTCGTTAGAAATCGGTTGATGACCCGTATTAAGGTCTATGATAGAAAGCCGACGGAAACCAAATCCTACTGAACCCGAGATGTAATAGCCCTCGTCGTCCGGACCTCGATGGATGATCGTATCTGCCATCCCTTTCAAAAGCGCGGGCGCTATGGCCGCCGAACGATCAAAGTTGAGTTTCCCGCAAATGCCGCACACCTTAGCCTCGTTTCCAATGAACAATCAATGACAAATCTGTTTGTCCACTCTTCATATAATCGACGACCTCACGGGCGCATGATCGTAGATTACGAACGGAGTTCGTTTTCTACGAGAGAACGTAGCGGTCATCGCCAAATTGTCTCTCTTCCCCAAAGGCGACTGAGTTGCTCACGTCGAAGGTATGCGATCGTTGCCGGGTCATCTACTTGCGGAATTCTTTTGATATATCCAGTGACAAATCCATACATCAGCCCCATTGAGCCACAAATGTACGGTCTTTGGATGAGCCGCACGAGGCATTTGCTGAGCATGAATAGAGGGTGGTAGCCGCAAATATAATTCGCTCGACCGTATTTGACCAAGGTTGGCCAGAGCCCATCGGCGGAGCCAGTCTCTCTGTGGTGAAGCAAATACAGGTTGGGAAAACTTCTAGTACTCCAACCCAACCTGTTCGCTTTTACCTCGTCGAAGGTATCCCAACCAGGTGCCGGCCAATACCCGCCGATTCCGTCCCAACATTCTTTCCGATAGATCTTGGTGGCTCCCCGGACGTGAAATGCCGGGGCATGTTCGAACGTTTTTACTCCGTTGATGACGTAGCAAATTACCCCTCCGCCCACACCCAGTTTCGGGTCACGTGCGAATTCATCAAAGCAGCGTTCGAAGTAGTCAGGTTCAATAGTTAAGTCCCCATCTAACTTGACGATGAACTTCCAGTCCGTGGATTTCATCGCTTCATATCCATCGTTGAAAGCATCCACCACTCCAGCACCGGCTTTCCGGAAACCCCGATCCTTGCGATGTACAGCCCGGATCCATGAATAGCGGCGCGCATATTCATCGATGATTTTGGCGGTGGCGTCTTTCGAACCGTCGTTCACGATTACCCATTCCGTAGGGCGGATAGTTTGGGTCGCGACAGACTCTATCGTAGTAGGCAAATAAGCCTCTTCATCGCGAACTGGCGTGATGATTACATAGCTTGGTTGGTTCGAGTTCATGATGGTTTCAGTTTTTTTACTGCAAACACGTCGGTGTTCTCAGCTCAGCTTCCGGCGGAGTGAAGCGTTGGCAATGAGGGTTCAAAGTTCATAACGTCCGCAGTTTCCGGTAGAGCAGTGTTGGAAGCGCGGTTGCGCTGTGTTGCCATCTTCGCCACACTTCCAGAACGCCTTGGAACCAGGGTGGACACGGGGATAATAACCAGTAGAAGAAACCAGCAAAACTTTGACTGATCGAAATAGTCGACGCCCATAAAAGCCATCACTTGGGCGAACATCACGGCCCCCATGAGCCAGCAAAGCCATTCCTTCTTGTGGTTGCCCTCAAACACCTTTCGAGCATTTCCAATCTTTTTGAAACAGATAACGATCATTGCGATAACGCAACCTAGGGCCACGAGTCCGCCAGTCTCGCCCTCGCTGACATATTGGTTGCACTGGTCCCACATGTCCCATCCCCAGTTAACATTGTCATGGGTGCCAATCAGCCACCAATCACCTAAGTGCTTGGTGAAGGTGTCGATCAAAAACGCTCGCTCCCAGCCTGACGATCCACCCGCGAAATCGACGCGGGCCATGAGATACCAGATCGGTGCCTTCATTACCAACTGCAGCGCAAGCAGGCCAATTACGATTCCCCAGCGAACTAGTCGCATATTCTTGCGAAACGGCCACAAGCAAACCGCGATGATGCTTCCCAACCACGCGGTAACCGGCGTGCTGCTCGCCGAAGCAAAGACCATAAAAGTGGATGAGATCGCTCCGATAGAGGCGACGACTCTTGCCTTACCGCTTTTCCACAACCAGAGAAATAATGGGAACAATGTCGCACCAACCGACCCCGCGAGGATCGAATGGGCGAATACTCCCTGAGCGCGAATTCGTCCATTCCGCACATCCGATATCAGGCGGATCCCGCCGAGGTATCCAAACAGGTTCTGGCCAGTCCTGAGTTCATTGAGCATGATGGCGGCGGAGACAAAAGCTACGACGGCAAAGACGATCATCACCCTCTTAACGTCCTTGTCATCTCGGACAAGCGATCTGAAAAGGAAATATGCGCCGAGCGAGTCCATCAGGAAGGCAACCTGATTTGTGACGGCGCCGAACTGCGCGAACAACAAAACCACAGCTATTGCTCGATAAATCGCCCAAACTAAAAATATCTTGTCGAGAGTACTCAATCCACCGGGTAGGAATCTTCCGGAAGACGGCCTTGACGCAAGTAAACGCACCCAGCCAATCAAGATCAAAACACGAGAGACATAGAGATGAAAGCCACCCACATTTAAATTCTGCCCCTCAGGAGTCAGCAATATCCCCAGAACCAGCGGAACTATAATGTACTTGCGCGGGAGCGAGAACGTCAGCACGGCCACGACGATCATCGCGACCAATATGACGGGATGCAAGACCGTGCTCGTGGCACCCCCGCCAAATGCCGCAAAGCCAGGATCGAATTCCGATTGCATATGGTTTACGCTAACTACGATAAGAATAGCGCCTTCACCGGCAGGAAGGACATTGCGGAAAACGAGGACGTACGCATGACTTCAAGTCGAAGGGGATGCCAGGTTTTCGAATGGACAAACTGGCTGAAAGCGTAGGGGACTTGGTTGGGAACGATGCCCCTCCAACCAAGATCCCCTTACTGTGCCCTTGAACGGGACATTAGTGTACGACCGCAACTAGGCCGGTGGGCGCAGCCACAGAAGTGGTAGTGGCGGTATTGTACGAAAAAGCTCCCGCGTCCCAGGCGCCGGTCGCTGGCCTCGCATTTCCGTTCGCGTCACGGCACAGCGCACCTAGCCCGGGATTAGGTTGACCGTTGCACGTGGTGTATAGATTTGCACCCGCACCAATCGCTGGCGATCCCGCTTGCAAAGTGCCCGCTGGAAGATTCACTGTGGAATTCGCGGCGTACACGGCCTTTGTTTCTCCGCTGCCAGTTTCCCACGACGGAAGGCTGGTGAGAAAGTTAGCTTCCCACACCCACGGGCTGGATTTGCCATTCATGTAAACATTGTTGCTCAACGCGGATATGCTTGTAGAATTAGCTCCACTCTCGTCCGCTAACGCGATGTTGGTCACCACTTGGGCGGTCGAAATGACATTGTTTTGATTCACGATGTTTGGACCACCCATGAAGTGCAACGCGGTTGGCTGTGAACTCCCAGATCCTACAAGAGTGTTATTCACGGAACGGATATTCGTGCCCTGGAGGTATGCCGCCGCGCTGTCGCACTCATTGCCCGATTGAGAACAATCAAACCAGTTGTTAAATACCCAGGCATTGTGAATGTTTTCTTCGAAGAAGATTTGTGCTGTTGTGTTGATCGCTCCCCAATTTCCAAAGAAATGATTGTTGTAAATGTAAATGTTATTCCAGTATGTTCCCGCACAATAACTTCCACCGTCCGAACAGTAAGCCCAGAGATGCAAACCGTCATGATGATATTGGCCAGTTGGCCCAGTGTCCCAAGTGGTCGCATGGCTCAAACTATTGCCATAAAAGTACACCGGCCCCCAGACTGTTGGTGTGGTGTTGACATTCCCCATTCCAAGACAATGATCAAAATTGACGCAGACATTGTTCGAAAATGTCACGCTCGGTCCTTGACCCCAGCTACACCAGGCGCAGTCAGTCATATAGTTATTGTTTACCACCGTTGTGCTGGTCGAATTGCCGGTAAAATTGACGCATACCGGATATGGAGCCCCAAAGCTGGTTGGGTCGGGCGCGTTATGCAAATAAAGGGGGCCACAACTCAAATTTTGAACTGTCGTACCCGTGATATTGGTGGCAACAATGGCTTGAGAACCAATTGAGTTGGAATAACCGCTCTGTCCATTGCTGGTACTTTGAATCTGAGCGAAGGCTAGCCCCGAATTGGCGTGGACTCCATCGGTGAACCCGCAACCTTTTCCGTCAATGGTCACATAGTTCCCCGTGATTGTTATCGCTCCCGTGACCGGAATCGCGGACATGGAAATTTGAGCGTTGGAAGCGCAATCGAAAGCGAGCGTAATCGGCGAACCACTGGTTCCACTTCCGTTCAATCCAATTGGGGAAGTAAACGTGCCACACAATGTGAGCGTATTGCCGGCTGTTCCTGTTTGGCTCGATCCATACGCTGTAGCATTCGCACAGTTTGAGCCGTTACCAGAACCTGATGCGGACTGTGCAAAATAGGTGTTGGTTGCTGAGGAAAAACACGCAGCTACCAAAATAAACATTACGGCAAACAACAGTTTCCGGGGGCTAACCACATTTCCTCCAATAATCGTGCTCTGGTTTCGCTTGACGTTCTACCAGTAGGGGAGTTTGCCTACAATCTACTGGAGTGGCAATACAGCTGAATTATAGCGAGCAGCCTTGTTGGTCGGAAGGTGCCACTAGTACATGGCCAGTACCGAAAGGAAGTACACCGATCGTCGTAAAGCGTGAAATGTTCAAGAAGATGGGGTCGACGGCGCCGTCACGGAGCCGAATCGCTCCTCTCGGAGTGAAAGTGCAGTTTCACGTGGCCGGGACGGCGTCGAGTAATCTCCCCGCGCGCCAAATCCGTATAGTTCCTGGTAGGATATGGCAGCGTTGGTAAAACCTTCCTCCGAATACCACCGCAGAGCTTCACTTTCCCCATGCCGATTCTGGTAAAGAGGGGAAAACATGTCGAACAGACTTTGCATCTTTTCTCTCCAGGTCCGGGGGCTCTTTTCGGTCCCGAGCAGCATTTTAATCTTCTGTTTCATCAGGAAAGCCGGCATGAGCGATAGGTAGAGAACGTACTGCACTCTTATTGGAAGACGAGATGTAACGTTTTTCCGGATCCAATTATAGAAAAGCATTTTGCGGAGGTCCTTCGGATGGTGCTCCCGATCGATGGGGTGGTAAAGCCAGATGAAGCAACGACCGCCGCGCTTCAGCGTCTTAATGATTGAGAGAAATCCGTCATGAGTGTCGGGGCAGGCCACAAGTACCCCGGCACAATAGAGATAATCGAAAGCGCCCGGCCGAAACGGGGGCTCTAATACTGAGCCCTGTACGAAATGTACAAATGGGCTATCACTGTGATTGTATGCATTCTCGATCCCGAAAGCGAGATCCAAGGCAAAGACCTCCATACCAAAAGTCTTCGCCATCTCCATGGAGAGAAGGCCGCTGCCACATCCCGCATCAAAAATTGTCTTACCTTTTAATTCCTCGGGACCGACATTCATTCCCTTGAGAAATAGACCCCGTCGAACGGAGATATCTTGTCCCCAATTGCGTTCACCGAAGCGAAACATTTTCCATTCGAAGGAGAACGTATCCTGCGCCTTCTTGAGATCAACCGCCAACGTTTTTGGGAGAAATCGTGGGATGCCATTTTCAATCGGCCACTCGTGCCCACGGTCGCAAGTTAGAATTCCACCTGTGATCTCTGTCGCGTAACATTCGGTGCAATCCGACGTAGCGGGACGTTCGGCGGAAATTGGACGTCCTCTGAAACCGCACATTTCCCTACACCCGGCTGCGGGGAAGGGGTTTCCGCTTTTCACCGACGTACTCTGCACTTTGCTCAACGCGAGGATCGCCCCGCAGGGACATCGCAAGACATCCAAAAGCCTGTATTTCATATCCGACTCCCTAAATAGGAATGCGGCGAAGCAATTTGCGGGTATTGATTCGCTCGACCGGAGAATTCGACGGACTCCGTCACGCGAGATCCCCTCGCACCCCAAATCCATAGCGCTCCTGATAGGCTACGGCAATGTTCACGAACCCTTGTTCGGAATACCAGCCCGTAACTTCCTGTTCCTCGTGTCGGTTCTGATATACCG
>Ga0302326_10028855_pt1 | contig 11157 bp, 12 predicted proteins | sample Palsa_T0_3_FD_202264 | JGI IMG/M metagenome (GOLD analysis project Ga0302326, IMG submission 202264) | Peat permafrost microbial communities from Stordalen Mire near Abisko, Sweden - Palsa_T0_3 | ecosystem: Environmental > Terrestrial > Soil > Palsa > Peat permafrost | place: Sweden: Abisko...
GCCGACCCTGGGCGTCTCCGGCCCGGGCCTGCCGCTGATCGGCCCGGGCAGCCCGGTGACCGACCCGGTGTCCCGGGTCCAGGTCGAGGCGCTGCGCAAGAACTGCGCCGAGTTCGGTATCCAGCTGTTCCCGATGGGCGACGCCGGGCAGGGGATCGTGCACGTCATCAGCCCGCAGCAGGGCCTGACCCAGCCCGGCATGACGATCGTCTGCGGTGACTCGCACACCAGCACGCACGGCGCCCTCGGCGCCCTGGCGTTCGGGATCGGCACCAGCGAGGTGGAACATGTCCTCGCCACCCAGACTCTCCCCCAGGCCCGGCCCGCGCAGATGGCGGTGAACGTCATCGGCGACCTGCCCTACGGGGTGACGGCCAAGGACCTGATCCTGGCGGTCATCGCGCAGATCGGCACCGGGGGCGGAGTCGGGCACGTGATCGAGTACCGGGGCGACGCCATCCGCCAGCTGTCCATGGCCGGGCGCATGACGGTGTGCAACATGTCGATCGAGGCGGGGGCCCGGGCCGGCCTCATCGCGCCCGACGACACGACCTTCAGCTACCTGGAAGGGCGCCCGCACGCCCCGCGCGGGGCCGACTGGGAGGTGGCGCTCGACTACTGGCGGTCGCTGCCGACCGATGCGGACGCCGTGTTCGACCGTGCGGTCACCCTGGATGCGGCGGCGCTGACTCCGTACGTGACCTGGGGGACCAATCCAGCTCAGGCCGGACCGCTGAATTCAGCCGTGCCGGACCCGCAGTCCCTGGCTGACCCGGGCGCGCGCGCATCGGCGGAGCGCGCCCTCACCTACATGGACCTGCGGCCGGGTATGCCGCTCACCGACATCCGGGTGGACACCGTGTTCGTCGGATCGTGCACGAACGGCCGGCTGGAGGACCTGCGGGCCGCGGCCGACGTGCTGCGCGGGCGGAAGGTCTCCGACGGGGTCCGGATGCTGGTGGTGCCGGGCTCGATGGAGGTCAAGGTCGCGGCCGAGCAGGAAGGCCTGGACGCGGTGTTCACCGCGGCCGGGGCGCAATGGAGGTCGGCGGGGTGCTCGATGTGCCTGGGCATGAACCCGGACACCATGGCTCCCGGCGAGCGCAGCGCGTCCACGTCCAACCGCAACTTCGAAGGCCGCCAGGGCAAAGGCTCCCGCACGCACCTCGTCTCGCCCCAGGTCGCGGCGGCCACCGCGGTCACCGGCACCCTCACCGCTCCCGCGGACCTGTGAAGAACTGACCGGAGAGGAAAGCTGTCTCATGGATCCCTTTGTTACCCATAGTGGCCGCGGCGTGTCGCTGCGGCGCAGCAATGTCGACACCGACCAGATAATTCCCGCGGAATACCTGAAGCGAGTCAGCCGCATCGGTTTCGCTGACGGATTGTTCGCCGCCTGGCGAGCGGATTCCGAATTCGTGCTGAACCAGCCGGCGGCGGCCGGTGCGACTGTACTCATCGCCGGCCCGGATTTCGGCATCGGGTCATCGCGCGAGCACGCGGTGTGGGCGCTCACCGATTACGGATTCCGCGCCGTCATATCCGAACGTTTCGGAGACATCTTCCGTAATAACGCCACAAAGGGCGGCCTCCTGCCGGTGCGCCTGCCGGCGGCGGCGGTCGGCGCGCTCCAGGACGCCGTCGAGGCCGATCCGGAGTGCGTCATCACGGTCGATCTGGCCGCCCGCGAGGTGCGGGCCAGTGGACCGGCCGGCGGGCCGCCGCTGCTCACCGCGGCGTTCGAGATCGACGATTACACCAGGTGGCGGCTGATGGAGGGACTCGACGATATTTCGCTGACGCTGCGCCACGCCGACGACATCACCAGCTTCGAGCGCAGCCGGGCGGATTGGCTGCCGAGCGCCGCCGGAGTCCACTGAAAATCCTTCTGCGGACGGATTTCGGGGCTTTCATGGCCCGACACGCCGGGATTTTAAGCGGTGGTGGTTGTTTCCGGGCGCTGCATCGCTTAATTTCGGGCAAGTCAGAGGTCGCGTTTAGTGCTCGTCCGCGCGACCTCCCGTGGGGGAACCGCAGGAGTGATGTGATGAACAAGCGTGACCTGATTGATGCGATCTCCGGACGGTTGGGGGACAAGAAGACCGCGACCGAGGCCGTGAACGCAGTGCTGGACACGATTCAGCTGACGGTGGCCAGGGGAGACAAAGTCGCGATCACTGGGTTCGGGGTCTTCGAGAAGGCCATCCGCCCGGCTCGCACGGCCCGCAACCCGGCCACCGGGGCGACCATCAAGGTGCCGCGGTCATCCGTGCCCAAGTTCCGGGCCGGCGCGGACTTCAAGGCGGTCGTCAACGGCGACAAGAAGCTCACCGCGAAGAAGAAGTAGCCCCGGCCTGGCCCGGATTCACCGCAGGCCTGGGTTCGACTGAGGGGGCCCGCCGGGCGGGCCCCCTCAGTCATTCCCCCGGCTCATCCCGAGAGCTCATCCGGGAGAGGAAACGTCGCCAGCGTGATGGCGTCGATGAGCCCCGGCCCATCGCGGCTGATCCGCACCCGCTGACCGGGGCGCAGCAAGCGCAGGCCTGATCCACTCAGCGCCTGCGCGGTGAACTCCAGCACCGCCCCGTCGTCGAGGTACACGCTCCCCGAGCGGCTGCGCTCGTCGTAGCTGCGCACGGTCCCCTGCATCAGCTCAGCGGCATCGGCTCAGCGCAGCCCGGGCCGCTTGCGCAGGGCGGTGGTGAGCAGGCGGTCGATGAGCTCTGGCACCGGCAGGCCGGTCGCCGCCCACATCTTCGGGAAGTAGGAGGCCGCGGTCATGCCCGGGATCGTGTTGATCTCATTGATCAGGATCTCGCCGTCGCGCGTGTAGAAGAAGTCGACGCGGGCCAGGCCCTCGCAGGACACCGCGTCGAACGCGGCGGCCGCCAGGCGGCGGATCTCCCCGATGTGCTCAGCCGGGATGGGGGCCGGTATGGCCATCCCGCTCGCCTCGTCGAGGTACTTCGCCTCGAAGTCCCAGAACTCCTCGCCCCCGTCGACCAGGAGCTGGCCGGGCAGGCTGGTGTCAGGCGGCCCCCCGGCCAGCCCTTCGAGCACCGCGCACTCGATTTCCCGGCCGTCGATGGCCTTCTCGACGAGCACCTTCGGGTCGTAGCGCCGGGCGGTCTCGATGGCCGCATGCAGGCCCCCCAGGTCGGTGGCCTTGGACGTGCCGATGCTGGAGCCGCCCCGGGCGGGCTTGACAAAGACCGGCCAGCCCAGCTCGGCGATCGCGTCGAGGACCGGCTTGCGGGCCTCGGCCGCTGACGGCGACGCGGCCCCGCCTCCAGCGGGCTGCCAGTCCCGGTCGCGGACGACCACGAACGGGCCCACCGGCAGCCCGCGCGCCTGGAATATCAGCTTCATGTACTCCTTGTCCATGCTGACCGCGCTGGCCAGGACACCGGCCCCGACATACCGGATACCGGCCAGCTCGAGCAGGCCCTGGATGGTGCCGTCCTCGCCGAACGGGCCGTGCAGGATGGGCAGCACGACATCCACCTCGCTGAGCTCGCGGGGGATCGCCCCCGGCTCGGCGGTGGTGAGCGCGCCTGCCCCGGCCACGTCCGCCGTCACGTCCCCGGCTCCGGGGGCGGCCCACGGGGCCAGCTGCGTTCCGGGCCCGGCCACCGCCGCCACGGACGGCATCTCGCCGCCCGTGATGGCCAGCCGCTCAGGCTCGTCCGCGGTCAGCACCCAGCGGCCATCCGGCAGGATGCCGACACCGATCACGTCGTAGCGGTCGCGGTCGATCGCGGCGAGCATCGCCCCGCCACCCGCGCAGGAGATCGCGTGCTCCGGGCTCTGCCCGCCGAACACCACCGCCACCCGGATCTTGCGTCCTTGATTCATCAGGCTTCCCTTCCTGGGCCCAGGGAATCCAGCGCCAGGTGAGCGTCGGCGATGAGGTCCTCGCCGTCTTCCAGGCCGATGGCGAACCTGACCGCCGCCGGGTCGATGCGCGCCGCCGCGAGTGCTGCCATATCGAACTCCCGGTAGGCGGTCGAGGCCAGATGGCTGGCTTTGGTCTGCGGGCCGCCGGCCGGCTCACCCACCTGGGCGATGCGGAGCCGGTCGGCGAAGGCGTATCCCACCTCGCGCCCGCCGTGCGGTGTCACCGTGACGATGGCGCCGCAGCGGGTGCCCTCGGGGCCCGCGTCGAACAGCCGCCTGGCGACCTCGTTCCCGCGATCATGCGCCAGGCCAGGGTAGTCGACGGTGCGCACCCCGGGATGCCGGGCCACCGCGGCCGCGAAGACCATGGCCGTCGAGCACTGGCGGCGGACCCGGACCGGCAGCGTCTCCAGGCCGCGGCGGAGCGCTGTCGCCTGGTCCGGCCCGAGTGAGCCGCCGGTGTCGATGCGCACGCCGCGGATCATGCCGATCAGGTCGGGCCGGCCGGCCACCACGCCGCCGCTGGCGTCGCTGTGGCTGCCGAGGTAGCGGGCGGCTGCGTGCAGCACCAGGTCCGCGCCGTGCTCGAGCGGACGGCAGACCACTGGCGGCGCGAGCGTGGAGTCCACGACGAGCAGCGCGCCGATTCCATGGGCCAGCCCGGCGACCGAGGGCAGGTCGGCGACGGCCGCCGTGGCATGGCCCAGCGTCTCGGCGTACACGATCCGGGTCTCCGGGCGCAGCGCGGCCTGAACCTCCCGGAGGTTGGTCATGTCGACGAAGTCGGCCCGCACCCCGAACCGGGCCGCCACGTTGCGCAGGAACCCGTAAGCGCCTGGATGCATCGAGGCGGGCGCCACGACGTGCGTTCCGGCCTGCGCGAACGTCCAGAACACGGCGCTGATCGCGGCCATCCCGGACGCGAAGGCCTGGGCCACCGTCGGCTGCGCGAGGCGGCTGCCCTCCAGGGCCGCGACCGCCGCGGCGAACGCCTCCGCGGCCGGGTGGTCGCAGCTGGCCCGGGCGAACGGCCCAAGACCAGGAACCGGGGGTGGCGGAAGGTGGGCCGCCCGGGTGTTCTCGCCGAGATCCCACGGCCCGGGCTCACTCACGGCCGGGGCGGCCGGCCAGCCGTCAGACCCCATAACGCTCAGGCTTAGCCGAACGAGAGGTCAGCAGCACTGCCGCCTGCCCCACGGCGATCGTGCCATGCATGACTCCCGCCACGACCTGGCTGATCGGCATTTCAACGCCGCGGGCGTGAGCCAGCGTCAGCACCGGCTCCGCTGATTTCGTGCCCTCCGCGACCTGCCTGCTGCCTGCGGCGACGTCGGCCGGGTCCCGGCCGACGCCCAGCGCCTCGCCGAACGTCCGGTTGCGTGACTGCGGTGAGTTGCAGGTCGCCACCAGATCACCCAGCCCGGCCAGGCCCGCGAAGGTGTGCTGGTCCGCGCCGAGGGCCGCGCCGAGCCGGGAGATCTCGGCCAGGCCGCGGGTGATCAGGGTGGCCCGCGTGTTGTCGCCGAGCCCCATGCCGACCGCGATGCCGACCGCGAGCGCGATGACGTTCTTGACCGCCCCGCCCAGTTCACAGCCGATCACATCCGGGTTGGTGTACGGCCGGAAGTAGGGCGTGTGGCAGGCCTGCTGGAGCCGCTTGGCCACGGTGTCGTCCGTGCACGCCACCACCGTCGCCGCGTGCTGGCGCTGGGCGATCTCCCGGGCCAGGTTCGGGCCCGAGATCACCGCGATCCGCTCCGCCCCCGCCCCGGTCACCTCGGCGATCACCTGGCTCATCCGCTCACAGGTGCCGAGCTCGATGCCCTTGATCAGGCTGACCAGCGGCACGCTGGGCGGGATCAGTTGCGTCCACGCACCGAGGTTCGACCGCAGCGACTGGGCGGGCACCGCGAGCACGACCAGGCCCGCGCCGTCGAGTACCTGGGCCGGATCGGCGCTCGCGGTCAGCGCGGGAGTCAGCGCGATGCCGGGCAGGTAGCCCGGATTCTCGTGCCGCGTGCTGATCGTTTCCGCCAGCTCCGGACTGCGGGCCCAGAGCATCGCGGGAGTGCCCGCGTCGCAGAGCACCTGGGCGAACGTGGTGCCCCACATGCCCGCCCCCATGACTGCCGCTCTCACGTGGGAGTGGCCTCACGTCGTTCATCGGGCGCGGGTTCCGTTGGGTTGCTGGAGCTGGTAGCGGGACGCGGCTCCTGTCGCGAGGCGCGGCGCGCGGCGGCCAGATCGTAGGGGACGGCCGGTGGCTGCTCACCGCGGATCTCCGCGAGCAGCCCGGTGATGTCGGCCATGATCACGGCGGTCGCCTCGCGCAGCGTCGGTGCGGTGAGCGGCTTCCCGGCGAACGCGGACAGGTCCACCGGCGGCCCAGCCAGCATGTGGACGAGCTTGCGAGGCACCGGATGCGGCCGTGTACTCCCGTACGGGAGGATGTCCTGAGCGCCCCAGTTGGCCACCGGGATCACCGGGACGCCGGTGACCAGGGCGAGCCGGGCCACGCCGGTCTTGGCCACCATCGGCCACCCGGCCGGGTCGCGGGTCGCGGTCCCCTCCGGGTAGATGACCAGGCACTCGCCGGCGGCCAGCGCCCGCTCGCCGTCCTTGAGCACGAGCGCCGCGTCCGTCTGCCCCCGGTGCACCGGCAACTGGCCAAGAAGGCGCAGGTAGGGCCCGATGAGCTTGACGTTGAACGCCGAGGACTTGATCAGGAACGCGGGGTAGCGGCCCGCCTGATGGACGAACAGGGACATCGCCGCCCAGTCCGCGTAGGACAGGTGGTTGGCGGCGACGATCATGCCGCCTTCGGCCGGAAGGTGCTCCTGGCCATGCCAGTCACGCTTCATGAGTGTCTTGACCAGCGGCGGTATGTAGATTTTGGTCCCGGTCCGCCAGGCAGGTGAATAGCCCAGCCCCGCTCGCTTGCTCATGGGTTCCGTCCCTCCCGCCTCATCCGGCGGCGTCTCATCTGGCCAGTCTCCCGTCCCGGCCGGTGCTGTGTCGAGGCAGGATCACAGTATGGTCGCCGGTGTGCCGCAAAGCCCGCTCGCCTGGTCGCTGGTGATCCCCGTCAAGGTACTGGCCCAGGCCAAATCCCGTCTCGCGGAGCACGCCGGGCCCAGCCGCTCGGCGCTCGCACTGGCCATGGCCGGGGACACGGTGAGCGCGGCGGTGGCCTGCCTGGCGGTGCGGGCGGTGATCGTGGTGACCGATGACAGCGAGGCGGCCAGTGCCCTCGCCGCGCTCGGCGCCGTGGTGGTCGCCGACGAGCCGGAAGGCGGGCTCAACCCGGCCCTCGAGCACGGTGCCGCGGTCGCGGCCACCCGGTGGCCGGCCTCGGGCATCGGTGCGCTCGCCGCCGACCTGCCCGCCGTCCAGCCGGGTGAACTGGAACGTGGCCTGCGGGCTGCGGCCGGCTGGCCGGAGGCATTCGTTCCGGACGCCGCCGGCACCGGGACCACGCTGTACACGGCGCGTCCCGGGGTTGCGTTCCAGCCCCGGTTCGGGCCCGGGTCGGCCGGCCGGCACGCGGCGGCGGGCGCGGCGGAACTGCTGCTTCCAGACGCCCCGGGGCTGCGCCGTGACGTGGACACCCCGGACGACCTGCGCCGCGCCGCCGCGCTTGGCCTCGGGCCACGGACGGCGGCACTGGAGGCCCGGCTACGGTAGGCCGGCCGTCGGTCGTCCGGGCGCTGGGGGGCGCGGTAATTCGCGGCCGGCCCACCCTGGCTGGCCTATCCTGATTTCGGTATCGTCCAAAAACTGGTGGGGGGCCAATCGGCTGGTCGCTGCTCAACTGGCGCTGCTCAACTGGCGGAGTAGCTGGGCTGTTAGCTGGCCAAATACGCAGGCGGGAGCAGCTATGTACCAGCCCTATCCGACCTCGGGCTCACCGCAGGAGGAGCCGCAGCGCATCGAGCCGCCGAGCACAGTGCGCAGCGCGGTCAAGCTCATGTACGCCGGCGCGGCCGTCGAGGTGATCGCCATCATCATCGGCCTGCTCAGCCGGGCCAGCCTCAAGTCCTCCATCCTGGCCAAGCATCCGGACTTCACCACCCGGCAATTGCACGCCGCCGAGGCCGCCAGCATCGTCGTCACGGTGATCGGCGGCCTGATCGCGATAGGCCTGTGGATCTGGATGGCCTGGGCGAACGGCCACGGACGGAGCTGGGCCCGGGTCCTCTCGGCGGTGTTTTTCGGCATCAACACCCTGGGATTGATCGTCTCGCTGGCCGTGCGGTCCTCGGTCGCCGAGATGCACACCGCTGGCTCACTCATCGTCGGTGTCGTCGTGTGGCTCATCGGGCTGGCCGCGATCGTGCTCATCTTCAACAAGAAATCCGGGCCGTTCTACCAGCAGCAGTGAATGCCGGGTATGACACCGGACAAAGTACGCGCCGATCCCGGCGGGATGTGCCCTAGATGTGCACGATGGGGCAGGTCAGGGTCCGGGTAATGCCGGATACCGCCTGGATCTGGGCGACCACCAGCCGCCCGAGGTCATCGACGTTGGCCGCTTCGGCGCGGACGATCACGTCATAGGGGCCAGTGACGTCTTCGGCCTGCGTGACGCCGGTGATGGCCGCGATCCGGACCGCGACATCGGCGGCTTTCCCTACTTCCGTCTGGACGAGGATGTATGCCTGCACCATGCGGTCCTCCAGAGGCCTCGTTGCCTGCAGCCGAAATGGCCACGCTACCCTAAGGCACAGTCGCCGCCATCGGGCATGCCGTCATCGGGCCTGGGTGCAGCTAGATTCCCGGCCTTCCGGGCTCTGGCCAGGATGGAATCATTTTCGCTGACCAGGTATGCCCTGGTGCGGGTGGGAAAACGTTTAGACTCCTGTCACCAGCCCCTACGGCCATGCTTGGACTACCCCGCCATGCGACCGCCCCGCCGGAAACCAGAGCCACGGCATCGTGCGCCGCCCGGTGCTGTGCGCCCGCCATCCGGTCCGTCCCGGGGTCAGCCGTCCGGGGGTCAGCCGTCCGGAGGTGAACCGCCCGGCGCTGCGACCTCGCCAGCCGACCCGCCCGGGCCTGATCTGCTGGAGACCCGGCCGCTCGCGGCCGTGCCGCCAGCGGAACCGCCGGGGAGGGGCTGGTCGTGGAGCGGGCACATCGGCCCGGCGCTGCGCAGGCTGATGGTCACGCCCACGTTCGCGGCCGGACTGGGCGTCGTCGTCGCGGCCGGGCTGGCGGTCGGCATGACCACCCGGACTGTCCTTCATTTCACCGGCCCGGACCAGCAGAAATACTGCACGGCTCATAACTGCGCGCCCAGCGGGCCCGACGGCGTCGGCACGCTCGCCTCGGCCAAGCCGGGGATCAAGCTCCTGCCCGCCCTGGGCGGTTCGTCCGGGGCGCGGGCCCCCTCGTCTTCCACCGGGGGACAGGGGAGCGGGTACGGCGCGAACGGCCCGGTGGTCATCAACTATCAGACGACCCAGAGATGGTCGTGGGGATTCGACGGCCAGATCGTGATTTCCGGGATTCCCGCGGCGTCGCTTGATACCTGGCGCCTGTCGTTCGACTACCCGGGAACGCGCATTGTCGAGGTGCAGGGCGCGAAGTGGCAGCCGACCGGCCAGGACTCAGGTGTCGCAGAACCGGGAACCGGCGCCTCGGGTGCGACAGCGCCCAGCGCCACCGGCCAGAACGTACCGCAGGCCAGTGGGGAGAATCCGGGTGGGCCGGGGCAGAGTCCGGCCAGTCACGGCGGTCAGCACAGCCCCGTGGTGATCACCATTGAGGCGTCCGGGCCGCCCGGGGCCCCGTCCGACTGCCACTTCGACAACGCTCCCTGCTCGTTCCGCTGACTGGCTCGTTCCGCAGAGGAACCAGCAGCACAGGACCGAGCGGCACCAGCGTCAGCGGGTGACTTTGCCGGCCTTGATGCAGGACGTGCAAACCTGCAGTCGCTTGGTGGTGCTGCCCACCTTGGCCCGCACGACCTGGATGTTGGGATTCCAGCGGCGCGGGGTGCGGCGGTGTGAGTGGGAGACCCTGTTGCCGAAACCCGGCCCCTTGCCGCAGACGTCGCAGACCGAAGCCACGGGATCGCTCCATTGGTGTCGAGGATCAGAGTGTGATCCAGGATGAATGATCGAAACGCGCCAAACAGCCCGCACCTAGCCGGGCAGTCGTCGAAGGATATCCGACCCGCGGGCCGTAGCGCGAACTGACGCCGCCGCCGGTGCCCAAAGCCGCCTATCCTGGGGGGCCATGGCCAGGCTTGATGAGCGGCTCGACCGGGTGTTCGACCCGAAGACGGCGAAAGTCCTCACCGGCGCCCTCGACCTGCGCACCGTCGGCGACCTGCTGCACCACTATCCACGCCGCTACGACAAGCGCGGCGAGCTGACTGACATGGCCTTGCTCCGCGATGGCGACCAGGTCACGGTGCTGGCCCAGATCGCCTCCGTGACCAGCCGGCGGATGAGGCAGAAGCGCGGCTGGATCACCGAGGTCAAGGTGACCGACGGTCAGGGCGTTCTCAGCCTGCTGTTCTTCCAGCAGCAGTGGCTCGAGAAGACCCTGCGTCCCGGGCTGCGCGGCCTGTTCGCCGGTGAGGTATCCACCTACGGCAACCGCCGGCAGCTGGTCCACCCGGATTTCGAGCTGATCGGCGCCGCGGAGCCGGGCGCCGAGCTCGCCGCCGAATACGTCGCCGACCTCATCCCCGTGTACCCGGCCACCGCGAAGCTCCCGTCATGGAAGATCGCCAAGGCGGTCCAGACCGTGCTCGACACGCTGGATGTCGCGGAGGATCCGCTGCCCGAAGACGTCCAGCGGCGGCACGGGCTGCGCGGGCTGGTCATGGCGCTGCGCGGGATTCACCGTCCGGTCGACGAGGACGACGTGCGGCAGGCCCGCCGCCGGCTGAAGTGGGACGAGGCCTTCGTCCTGCAGGCCGCCCTGGCCCAGCGCCGGTTCTACGCGGCGGCGCTCCCGGCCAAGGAGCGCAAGCCGCTCAGCGGGGGCCTGCTCACCGCGTTCGACGCGCGGCTGCCGTTCACCCTGACCGCGGGCCAGCTCGAGGCGGGCGCGACCATCGGCGCGGAACTCGCCCGTGAGCACCCGATGCACCGTCTGCTCCAGGGTGAAGTCGGGTCCGGCAAGACGGTCATCGCGGTCCGGGCCATGCTGCAGGTCGTCGACGCGGGCGGGCAGGCCGCGCTGCTCGCCCCGACGGAGGTGCTCGCCCAGCAGCACCACCGGTCGATCAGCCAGCTGCTCGGACCG
>Ga0302326_10028857_pt1 | contig 11156 bp, 9 predicted proteins | sample Palsa_T0_3_FD_202264 | JGI IMG/M metagenome (GOLD analysis project Ga0302326, IMG submission 202264) | Peat permafrost microbial communities from Stordalen Mire near Abisko, Sweden - Palsa_T0_3 | ecosystem: Environmental > Terrestrial > Soil > Palsa > Peat permafrost | place: Sweden: Abisko...
TTCCCCTTGAACGCCGATAGGACAAGACGGTCAGGATCACGAAGGTTACCAGGACTATGCCTTGCACGATTTGGAACGGGGGCTCGGATTGGGTGGGGGCTAGCGCGGTTAGGGCCGGGACCTTTTCGAAGAGCTGGACTATCAGGACGAAGACGTTCAGGTAGAGGGCGATCATGGCGGTGATTACGTACGTCCTTCGCCAGCGGTTGCGGGCGCGGATCGCTAGGGCCAGGACGATTAGGGATAAGATGCCGACCACGATGCCGGGGGTGAGGCCGTGGAACGGGAAGAAGAAGCCGGTTACGCTGGTGGCTACTGTCGTCCATAGGAAGAGCCGGGTCGCGGGGGAGGGTTTGGAGGTTAGGAATCCGTAGAGGACGGCTAGGCCGGCGGCGATTCCGATCAGGCTCAGGAGGACGTGGAAGATGGTAAATGCTGATAGGAGCATGAGGATAGTTTAGTATTGTGGACGCTTGAGCGGCGCCACGAGTGGCGACGCGGCACGCATGAGTGCGTGCGCTACAAGCCACCCGAGAGCTGCAAGACAAATGATTTTGGATATTTCGAGATTTGTGGAGACGGAGAGGCCGCATTGGACGGCGCTCGAGAAATCGTTGGCTTGGCTGGAGGCGAATCCTCAGGCTCGGCTGACGTTGAGCGAGGCGGAGAATCTGCACACGCTTTATCAACGCGCGTCGGCGGATCTGGCGCGCGTGCCCAGCGGAGAATTGCGCAGGTATCTGGAGTGGCTGGTGAGCCGGGCTTATGCGGAGATTCATGAGGCTCGGGAGCGAAAGAGGTTCCGGCCTTGGGCGTGGGTGACGGAGGAATATCCGCGGACTTTTCGGAAGCACCTCAGGGCGTTTCAATTGGCGACGGTGCTGACGATCGGAGGGATCGCGTTCGGGGCGCTGGCGCTGCGCATCGATCCGGAAGCGAAGGGCGTGATTATGCCGTTCGAGCATTTGCAGGGATCTCCGTCGGAACGGGTGGCGAAGGAGCGGGAGGAACAGGGGCGGCGGCTGGCGGGCCACAAAGATACTTTCTCGGCGTCGCTGATGACGCATAACACACAGGTCGCGTTGTTCACGCTTGCGCTGGGGATGACGTTCGGGTTCGGGACGATCGTCGAATTGTTTTATAACGGAGTGATTTTGGGAGCCGTGGGCTACGATTACGTTCACGACGGGCAGACGGTGTTTCTCTTGGGATGGCTGCTGCCGCATGGGGTGATCGAGATTCCGGCGATTCTGGTGGGCGGGCAGGCGGGACTGGTGATCGCCTATGCGCTGATCGGATGGGGGAGCAGGGTTTCCAGGGCCGAGCGGTTGAGGATCGTCTCGCGCGATGTGGTGACGCTGGCCGGCGGGGCGGCGATGATGCTGGTGTGGGCGGGGATCGTGGAATCGTTCTTATCGCAGTATCACGAGCCGGTGATTTCCTATGGGACGAAGATCACGTTTGGGTTGGTGGAGGCGGCTTTGTTGACGTTTTATTTAGGCTTCTCGGGGGGACAGACGGCTGTGTCCACGCGGCGCCGGTAGTAGATGGTCATTTCGCTAGCGATCGTGGCCGCCTTGGGACAGAGTCGTCTGTCCCCTTGGCGCGTGGGAGGAAGGCCTGATGGATACGCTGAAGATCAGGACGCCGGAGGGTATTGAATTCGCGCTGCCGCTGGCGGGGCCGATCAGCCGGATGCTGGCATTCACGCTGGACATGCTGGTGGTGGCGACGATCTGGTACGCGGCGCGGCAGATGCTGGCTCCGCTGGGATTTTTCGGGAAGGACTTTTCGGACGCGATTCTTATTCTGGCTTATTTCGCGATTTCGATGCTGTACATGATGCTGGCGGAATGGCTGTGGCGGGGACAAACGGTGGGGAAAAGGCTGCTGCGGCTGCGGGTGGTGGATGCGGCGGGTATGAGGCTGGAGCCGAGCCAGGTGATTGTGCGCAACCTGCTGCGATTCGTCGACCAGCTGCCGGCGTTCTACCTGCTGGGCGGGGTCACCTGCGTGGTGAGCAAGCATCGGCAGCGGCTAGGAGATTTGGCGGCGGGAACGGCGGTGATTCGGGCTCCGAAGTTGTCGCGTCCGGATCTGGATCAGATCCTGGGGGGGAAATACAATTCGCTGGCGGAGATTCGCCATTTGGCGGCGCGGCTGCGGCAAAAGGTACGCCCGGAGATGGGGTCGATTGCGCTGGAGGCTCTGCTGCGGAGGGACGAAATCGAGCCGAAAGCAAGACTGGCGCTGTTTGAGGATTTGGCAGGACATTTCCGGGGGGTGGTAGAGTATCCGCCGGAGGTGGTAGAGCAGCTCTCCGATGAACAATATGTCCGCAACGTGGTAGAGATTCTATTTAAAGAAGTAGCGAGTAGCCAGCAGCCAGTAGCCAGCAGGGGGTGATGGAGGTTCTATTCCGGCTACTGGGTACGGGCTACCGGCTACCTCCTTCGTACCGTTGCAAGCCACAACGGATTGTGGTGAAGTGTAAGAGATGCAACGCTGTAAACTCCTGAAATTCCTGCCTCTGTTGATCCTGCTGCTGGCTTCGTGCACCCGCGATCCGAAGGTGGTTGCACAGCAGAGGCTTGAAAACGCCAACAAGTTTTTCGCCAAGGGCCGATATAAAGAAGCGGCGATCATGTACCGGCGTGCGCTCCAGCTGGACCTGCGTTATGGAGAGGCCTACTACCGCCTGGCCCTTACGGAGATGAAGCTGGGCAATTACGGCGAGGCGTTTAAATGGCTGCAGCGCGCCGTAACGCTCCAGCCTACTAATACCGACGCGATCACAAAGCTGGCGGATTTATATATGCAGGGAGCGACCAGCAACAACGCGCAGAAGGCCCAACTGCTGAGCGAAACAAAGGATCTCGCGGAGAAGCTGCTGGTGTTGAATCCAGATTCGTTCGACGGCCACCGCCTGAAGGGGCAGGTGGCGCTCCTTAATAAGGATGCACCGACAGCGATCGCCGAGTTCGAAAAGGCGAACCGCGTGATGCCGAATCAAGCGAACCTGGTGCTGGTCTATTTTACGGCACTGGTCTATAACAATCAGTTTCCGCAAGCGGAGCAGTTAGCGAAGGATTTCATCGACAAGAACAAGACAGATACCCGGATGTACGATTTGCTCTATCTGCAATATGCACGGCAGAACAATGTGGCCGCCGCCGAGGCGCTCATGAAGGAGAAGGTGGCCAATAATCCGACGCAAGCGAAGTACCTGGTGCAATTGGCGGGACATTATTTCTTCACGCGCAAAAAGGCGGAGATGGAGGCGGTTCTCCAGCAATTATCCGACGAAAAGAAATTTCCCGAAGGGCACCTTATGGCGGGGGATTTTTACTACTTCCGGATGAGGGACGTCGACAGCGCCCGGGCGCAGTTCGAGGCGGGGATGAAGGCGTTTCCGAACGACAAAGCGACTTATCAGAAGCGGCTGGTGGAAGTGTACGCAACCTCGGGGAAAAGTCAGCAGGCGAACGAGGTTCTGGCGGCGGTGCTGAAGGATAATCCCAAAGATAACGATGCGATCGCGATGCGCGCGGCGCTGATGTTGACCACCGGAAATCGCGACCAAATCAACCAGGCGGCGAACGATCTGCAAGGGTTGGTGACCAAAGCTCCGCAGAACCATCAGTACCACTTCAATCTGGCACGCGCGCTGATCGCCAAGGGCGATCTGGAGGGCGCGAGGATACAACTGGAAGAGACCATCAAGCTGCGCAGCGATTTCACCGCGGCGCGCATCATGCTGGGAAAGCTTTATATGGCCAAGGCCGACCCAACGAGGGCCTTAAAGGAAGCCGAGGGAGTGATTGCCATCGACAAGAACAACCTGCAGGCGCATCTGATGCGATCGAACGCTCTGCTGGCGTTGAACGATAGGGATAAGGCGCGGGACGAGTTGAGTGCGATCACCAGGGCGTATCCGCAGAATACGGAAGCCCGCTACCAGGTGGGATTCCTGGCTTATCAGGACAAGGATTATAAGAAGTCCGAGCAGATTTACGGCGAGCTGTTCCGATCGAATCCTAAAGACGCGCGGGGGCTGGCTGGGGAAACGGAATCGCTGGCCGCGCAGAACCGGTTGGGCGACGCGATCAAGGAAACACAAGGGGCAATCGACAAGGATCCGCAACGCACCGACCTGAAGCTGGTGCTGGCGAAGTTTTACGTGCGCTCTGAGCGCTACGACGATGCGATCGCGATCTATAAGACACTTTTAGTGCAAGATCCGCGATCGCGCGACTTGCTGTGGCAGTTGGGAGAGACGCAGCGGCGCAAGGGAGATTTGAACGCTTCGATCGATACTTTCCGCAGGTGCAGTCAAGTCGCTCCCTCCGATACGTCCTGCCTGTCTCAACTGGGCATGATTTACGAGGGAACCGGCAAGAGCGACCAGGCCAAGCCGATCTGGGAGCAGATCCTAAAGATTCAGCCGGATCATGGGCTGGCACTGAACAACCTGGCATTCGCCAAAGCGCAGGAAGGCGTGGACCTGGACCAGGCCTTATCGATGTCGCAAAAGGCCCGGCAGCAGATGCCGAATTCGCCCGCCGTTTCCGACACGCTAGGATGGATTTACGTCAAGAAAAACCTGAGCGATGACGCTCTTCGCATCTTCAAGGATCTGACGACGCAGGTTCCGAATAGTCCGACGTTCCACTATCACTACGGGGTGGCGCTGCTGCAAAAGGGCGACAAGCCGCAGGCGAAAAAAGAGTTTGAGAAAGCCTTGGCGGACAGGCCATCGACCAACGAAGAGGCGAAGATCAAAGAGCTGTTGCAGAAGATTTAACGGGAGCGATCGAGCTGAGAAAATCTCCTTCGTTCCCGTACGTCGCACCGTTTGCGGTGTTCATGGGGCTGCTGGCGCTGCAGTCCATGCTGACGTCCTTTGGGCGGCCGCTGTCCGATCTTACCGATCAGATCCTGCGTATTACCATTATGTCGGCGGTGTTGTGGTTCATCGCCAGACCGGTGATCGATTTGCGGGTGCGGCATTGGGGAGCTACGCTCGCGATCGGATCGGCGGTGTTCGCGGTGTGGATCGCACCCGACCTCCTGATCAAGGGCTATCGCCACTTCTGGCTGTTCGAGAACAAGCTGCTGCCGAAGGTGGCAACGTCCCTTACGACCGCCGGCCTGTTGAGCTGGCCGGTGCTGACGCTGCGGCTGATTCGCGCCGTGGTGATCGTGCCGATCGTAGAAGAACTATTCTGGAGGGCCTGGCTGATGCGGTGGATCATCGACCCGGATTTCGAGAAAGTGCCGCTGGGAAAATTCACGGCTCAGTCCTTCTGGATCGTGGCGCTGCTGTTCGCCTCCGAGCATGGACCTTACTGGGACGTGGGCCTGGCGGCTGGTGTTATCTACAACTGGTGGATGGTGCGCACCAGGAGCGTGGGCGATCTGATCCTGGCGCATGCGCTGACAAACTTCGCCCTGAGCGTGTATGTGATCGCGTTCGGGAAATGGGAATACTGGTTATGACGATAGAACAAGTTCGATCCGGCGCGTGCGCCGCGGATGCCAAGGTGGCATTCTTCGATTTCGACGGCACGCTGTCGCTGGTGCGCTCCGGTTGGATGGACGTGATGGTCCCGATGATGGTGGAGATCCTCGCCGACCTGAAGTCCGGGGAGACGGAAGCGGAGCTGAAGACGGTCGTCGAAGATTTCGTGTGGCGGCTGACCGGCAAGGAGACCATCTATCAGATGATGGAATTTGCCGCGAACGTCGAGAAACGCGGAGGGAAGCCTCTCGACCCCCTGGAATATAAGAAGATGTATCTGGATCTGCTGTGGGAGCGGATACGGGGTCGCGTGGAGGAGCTGAAGAGCGGGCATGTGGCCCCCGAAAAATACATGGTTCCAGGAGCGCGGGCACTGCTTGAAAGCCTGAAGGAACGCGGGTTGAAAATGTATCTGGCCAGCGGCACGGATGAAGTGTACATGAAGGAAGAGGCGCGGCTGATCGACGTCGCCAAGTATTTCGACGGTGGCGTATACGGCGCGCTCGACGATTACAAAAGTTTTTCGAAAAAGATTCTGGTGCAGCGAATTTTAGCGGGTGCGGATGTTCGAGGCGAAGAAATTATTGGATTCGGCGACGGCTATGTGGAGATTGAGGAAGTGAAGCTGGTGGGCGGCGTGGCGGTGGGGGTGGCTTCGACCGAGCCCGAATGCATGGTCGTCGACGAGTGGAAAAGGCAACGCCTTATCGGCGTCGGGGCCGATTACATCGTGCCGAATTACTTGTGCCACGCGCAATTGCTGGAGGCCCTGTTTGCCCAACCGGTCAAAGTATGAGGCCTTCGATCGATCGCGGCTGACGATTAAGCCGCTCGGCGAGCGCAAGAACGATTTAGAAATCGGGCATTGGCTGACGCTCGAAGACCCGGCGCCCGCATTCGGGCACGCAGATCTGCACGAAGTTGCTGCGCGCCTTCGCGCGGCGAGAGAGAGTGGCGCGGCGCGACTGGTGTGCATGGGAGCGCACGTATTACGGGCGGGCGTGAATCGCCACCTGATCGACTTGATGGAGCGCGGTTTCATCACTCATCTGGCGGTGAACGGGGCGGCGGCGATCCATGATTATGAATTGGCGCGTATTGGGGCGACGACGGAAAGCGTCGCGCGATACGTGCAGAGCGGCGAGTTCGGGTTGTGGAGAGAAACGGGCGAGCTGAACGATTGGATCGCGGAAGCCGCCCGTGAGGGATACGGGCTGGGAGAAAACGTCGGGCGGAGAATTCAGGACAGCGATTATCCGTATCGCGACTGGAGCGTATTCGCGGCGGCGTACCGGTTGCATGTGCCGGTAACGGTGCACGTCGGGATTGGGTACGACATTCTGCATGAGCATCCGAACTGCGACGGAGCAGCCGTTGGGTCCGCCAGCTATCGCGACTTTCTAATTTTCGCGCGCGCGGTGGAGCGGCTCGAGGGCGGCGTATTGATGAACTTCGGGTCGGCCATCATGGGGCCGGAGGTGTATCTGAAGGCGCTGGCGATCGCGCGAAACGTCGCGCATCAGGAAGGGCGCAGCATCGCGAAGTTTACTACCGCGGTGTTCGACATCGCGCCGATCCACGGCGATTTTCGGAGTGAGCTGCCGAAGTCCGATCCCGGATATTATTTTCGTCCCCACAAGACGATTCTGGTGCGTACGGTGAAGGACGGCGGCGAGAGTTTCTATTTTTGCGGGGAGCATAGGGCGACGGTTCCCGCCTTGTGGAGGGAACTGTCGCAGAAGCCAGTAGCCAGTAGCCAGTAGCCAGAATGAACACACACGAGATTTTGCGGTCGTTTCGCGGGTTGCGGGTCTTGGTGGCGGGGGATGTTTGCCTGGATCGGTGGTGCCGGTATGATCCTGCGCAGGCGCTGGCTTCGCGCGAGACGGGGCTGCCCCGCGTGGGTGTCGTATCGACGGAGGTGACGGCAGGGGCGGCGGGGACGATTGCGAATAATCTCGCCGCACTGGGCGCGGGTCGCGCGGCGGTGCTCGGGGTGGTGGGCGAGGATGGGTTTGGGTGGGAACTGGACCGCGCACTGCGGGCACGGGGCATCGATGCGGATTTGCTGATTCGATCCGCGGAGGTTCCGACGTTTACCTATACCAAGTTGATCAACGACTCCACGGACGAAGAGGATCTGCCGCGCATAGATTTTATTCACACGCGGGAGATTTCGCGGGAGCTGGAATCGCGCATGGTCGATTCGTTCCTGCGAGTAGCCGGGGACTTTGACGTGGTGATAATTTCCGATCAGGCTGAAACGGCGGCCGGTGGCGTGGTAACTCAGCGCATGCGCGAGGCACTCACTGAGGTCGCCCCGAAAAAGATCGTATGGGTGGATTCGAGGATACGGGCGGAGCATTTCCGCGGAGTGATTCTGAAGCCCAACAGCGATGAGGCGGAGGGGGCGTCGGTCCGGGCCTTGGGGAGGGTCGATTACGCTGCGCTGCGCGAGCATACTTCTGCTCGATCGTTAATTGTCACGTTCGGAGGGGAGGGGGCGTTGGTGATCGACGAGCGTGGCCAAACGATGGTGCCGGGTAGAGCTGTGGAGAAACCGGTGGATATCTGCGGCGCGGGCGACAGCTTTTCGGCAGGGGCCGCGATGACGCTGGCAGTCACGGGATCGGCGGTGGAGGCGGCGCGGTTTGGAAATCTGGTGGCGTCGATCACGATCATGAAGAAAGGGACGGGGACGGCGTCGCCCGAAGAAGTGATGGCCGCGAGCCAGGAGTAAGACAGTTCACGCCAAGGCGCAAAGCTCGCAAGGGAAGACCAAGAAATCTTGGCGAGCTTGGCGCCTTTGCGTGAAATACTTTCATATGAACACGCTGGCGATTGATATTGGCGGGACCAAGTTCTCCGTGGCGTTGTTTGAAGACCAGCGGATGACTCGGCGTGAATCGCGCGCTACGGATCGGGACGGCGGGCCGGAATGGATGCTCGAGCAGATTTTCTCGATCGCCTCGGATTGGAAATTCGACCGGTGCGGGATTGGATTCGGAGGACCGGTCGACTTTCCAACGCAGACCGTCACACTTTCTACACACGTCGGCGGATGGGGCGGGTTTCCGCTGGTCGAGCGCATTCAGCGGCGCTTCCACGTGGCGGCGATCATCGACAACGACGCCAATGTGGGCGCGCTGGGCGAGGCGACTTATGGGGCGGGACGCGGCGCTCGGCCGATGTTCTACATGACGCTTTCGACCGGCATCGGCGGAGGCATCGTGCTTGACGACGCAACTGTGTATCGCGGCGCGGATTCCTATGCGGGGGAGCTGGGGCACATCACGCTGAAGCCGGACGGACCGCTGTGTCTGTGCGGGGCGCGCGGGTGCTTCGAGCGAGTCTGCTGCGGGATGTGGCTGGAGCGCGATTATGGAAAGAGCGCGAAAGAGCTGATGCAGGATGCGGGCTTTATCGAACGCTACGTGATTGACTTGGCGCAGGGGTTGAAGAGTGCGGTGATGATCCTGAATCCGGCGCGGATCGTGATTGGCGGTGGGATCGCAAAAGCCGGGGATGCGCTGTTCGTACCATTACGCGCGGAACTGCGGCGCCAGGTAACGGATTGGTCGCATGCGCGGCTGGATGTCGTGGCGGCGGAGTTGGGCGACGATAGCGTGCTTTATGGATGCTTAAAGCTCATTCACTCTTCTTAAAGAGGCTATCGAAGGCCGCGCGCGCATCGCTCGCATTTTTTGGAGCGGCGATATTCGGCGCCGGAGCGGAATGTCCGTTGGAGTGTCCATAGCCGTTTAAGGCAGGCGGATGCACCGCTTCGCGCGCCACAGTGAAACGCGGCTTGAACAGCGTACACTCATTGGCCTGATCCTTCGCCGGGATCCGCACCGGAACCGGCTTCAGGCATTGAAAGCGCGTGGACGGCTCGAAATAGGAACACTGCTTACAGCAGTGCAGGGCCGCTCCGCACTTAGGGCATTTGCCTTTGAAGTCGATATCGGGAAGAAGGGTAGTGGAACAGTTAAAACATCGTGCCGCGGTCACAGACTGCACCATGCGCGGAAGCCGCGGTCCGGTGACGTCGAGAGGCGGGCGTGGACCCTGGGGCTTGGGACGCTCGTCGCGTCGCTGTTGCCCGTTTGAAAAATCACGGCTGCTCGAGTCCTGATAGCCGTTTTGACGGTACTTGCGTTCGCCTTCCATAATTACATGTGCCTTAAATTAACAAGGTGGATTGGCTCGCTCCTTTACTGAGTAGGTATACAACACTGCTGGGATGGAATTCAGATTTGTTTTTTTCGCTAGGAAGACAGCGAGACCAACCGGCTGGCCACGTGGGAGGTTGAGAACCCGCTTAAAACGCCCAAACCACTATGTACCACGGATTTCAGTAAGAATCCAGCGAAATCTTTACTTCAATAAACATATCGACCCCAACTTCACAATTCTTTAGGATTCGCCAGCCCACTTTAATAGCGCGTTACAGGGCCGGTTTATTGGATCGTCACAATGATTGGGGCTGACCCGCAGGGCGTAGCCCAGGCGGCCCGTGGTAAACGGAGCAAAATCGCGCCCAAACATAAATATCGATTCTTGTTGAGCGAGCCCATCGGGGGACAGCGTCAAAACCTGCGTGTCTTCGAGTTCGCCATCCGCCCCGACTCGTCCCACCACGGCTTCCACGCGGACATCGGCGGGCGTCAGACCTGCCAGATCCAGGCTGGCCCGCATCGGCACGGACACTCCGGCGGAAACTTTTTCGAGCCCGATTCCATAATCGACGAACTTCACGTTAGGCCACTTTTCGGACACCCCCTTGTGCCATTGGACATGTTCCCGGGAAAACGCGAAACGGTCGCGGCAGATGCGTTCATAACCTAGATGCGCGGGCTCGTATAATTGTGTCGCATATTCCGTCACCATTCTTTGGCAATTAAAATTCGCGCTCACGGACTTTAAAGACTGTTTGACGCGGCGCATCCATTCGACCGGTACACCCTGCTCCCGGCCCTCGTAAAACATGGGCACGATTTCGTTCTCGAGAATGGAATAGATACCTGCCGCATGGGCATCGTCGCGATCCACCGAATAGGGGTCCCGGTCGCCAATGACCCAGCCGCCGGACTCTTCGGCCGATTCATCGAACCAGCCGTCGAGGATGCTGAGGTTCAGGGTGCCGTTGATGCCGGCTTTCATACCGCTGGTGCCGCATGCTTCTTCGCCCCGGCGGGGATTGTTGAGCCAGACATCGACGCCCTGCACCATTTCGCGCGCGACCTGCAGGCCATAATCCTCGACAAAGATGACCGACCTGGCTAGCTCAGGGTCCTGGGAATAATGGACAATTTCCCGAATCAACGTCTTGCCCGGAATATCGAGGGGGTGCGCTTTTCCGGCAATCACGATTTGCACGGGCATCCTCGCATTGGTAAGTATGCGCTTCAATCGCGCCAGATCGCGGAACAGAAGAGTCGCGCGTTTATAGGTTGCGAAGCGGCGGGCGAAACCGATGGTCAAGGCGTCCGGATCCAGCACTTCCTGGAGCCGCTTAATCTCGGAACCGGGGGCGTTTCGTTCCGTCGCGCTGGCGGCGGCGCGGTCGCGGACAAAGGCGATCAGGCGGCGCTTGCGGCGGCGATGCGCTTCCCACAACTCCGCGGAAGGAATT
>Ga0302326_10028858_pt1 | contig 11155 bp, 10 predicted proteins | sample Palsa_T0_3_FD_202264 | JGI IMG/M metagenome (GOLD analysis project Ga0302326, IMG submission 202264) | Peat permafrost microbial communities from Stordalen Mire near Abisko, Sweden - Palsa_T0_3 | ecosystem: Environmental > Terrestrial > Soil > Palsa > Peat permafrost | place: Sweden: Abisko...
GTCAGGTTTCGGGGCAACCGAAGTTCGAATGACGAAGTCCGAATCCTCGAATCAAGCTCGAAGATCGAATGAAGAAGCTCGAAACGGAAACCGGGGGAACGGGGGAGCGATCCCCGTTTTGTTTCGACCTTCGGATTTCGACATTCGAACTTCATTCGAGGATTCGAGCTTCGTCATTCGAATTTGTCTCAACCGTGAGCCCTGAGACCCACCCCGCGTCATGGAATCCTCGTCACGATGACCGTCACATCGTCCGTGCGTTTCGCGAGGCCGGCGAACTTTCGCATTTCCCAGAGCACGTTTTGACAGATGATCTCAGCAGTTTCTCCGCCGCGCTCCAAAGCCGCAATGAGACGGGCTCGGCCGAAGGTTTCCTGGTCAAAATTCATCGCGTCGGTGAGTCCGTCGGTGTACAGCAGCAGCACGTCATCCTTCTGAAGTTGGACAATGCTCTGTTTGAAGACTTCTTCGGCGCTGACTCCCAGCACGAGATTTTCCCCTTCCAGTTCCGTGACCTTGCCGTCGCGCAGCAGCAGGGCGGCGGGATGTCCGGCATTGCAGTAGGTGAAGCGCAGCGTCCGCGCGTCGAGCACGCCGTAGAAGAGTGTCACGAATTCGCCAAGCTGCGTGTCCCGGCAGAGCATCAGGTTGATGCGGCGAATAACTTCGTAGAGATAATAGACGTAGTCGACCTGCGCCCGCAGAAATGCCCGCACGGTGGCCATGATCAAGCTGGCGGGAACGCCTTTGCCGCTCACGTCGGCGACGGCCAGTCCGAGGTTGTCGTCCGGCAGGGGGATGAAATCGTAAAAGTCGCCGCCCAGCGCAAAGCAAGGTACGTAGGCGCTGGCCAGCTCCAGCCCGGGTACGGAGGGTGGAGTTTGTGGGACCATGCGATGCTGCACGTCGGCGGCCATCCGCACCTGTTCCTCCAGCGCCGCGGCCTCGGTCGCCTCGCTGAGCAGCCGGGCATTCTCGATCGCCGCCGCCGCCTGTGCCGCCACCGCCTTCAACAAATCGATCTTTAACGGCGGGAAGACCTGCTCCTCGGCGGTATAGACACGGATGACGCCGATCGGCTTCCCCTTGTATCGCAGCCCGACCGACAGCATCGAGACGATTCCCTCGCGAACCGATTCCTGCGGATAGCGCACGCGCGGGTCGAGTCCCATATTCCGCACGTACTCGTAGCCGACCGGCGAGAGGGCGATATGATCGATACTTGCGGTGCTGAGCCGGACGGGGCCTTTGCTGAGATATTCGCGCGAGAGGTTGTAGACCGCCTTGATGACCAACTCGTCGCGTTCCGTGTCGATGAGCCGCAATGAGGCGGCTTTCGTCTGCATCACGTCGCAAACCACCTGCACGGTGCGCTGCAGCACCCAGCGCAGATCGCGGCCGCCGGCCAGCATCATCGCGACGTTGTACACCGCCGTCAGTTCGTGAATCCGCTGCCGGAGCTGATACTCCTGATAACAGAGCCGCGCGATCGCGTTGGCCATCAGAAACAGAAACTGCACCGATGCCGCCCGCGTGTTTCGGCCCCGACCCAGTTGATTGACCACGCTCTTGAGCTGCTTCGGCTCGATGCCGAGCTTCTGTGAGAGGGCCGCGAGCTTCGCTTCGTCGGCCGGATCCCCCGTGTTGCGCGCCCGCATCCGAATCGTTCCCAGCCGCTGTTCGTTGACCGTGATCGGCGCGACGTATTCGGTTCCCTCGCGGTGCGGTTGCTCGCTCTCATCGGCTAGGGCGCTCTGGCGGCGCAGAAAAGCAGATGTCGGGTTCGCCTGGGTCAGAATGTTCCCCTGGGCATCGGTAATCGTCGCCTTGACGCCCGCGACGGCGGCAAAGCTGTCCTGGATTTCCTGGAGCGTTCCCACGTCCACGAAATCGGTCAGGCGAATATTTTCAGAATCGAAAGAGGCCATCGGTCATGCACGGTAAGGAGACTCGTTCCAGAATCAAATATCGCGAGCGGACATTTGAATACCTCCCCCTGGCATGTACGTTCAACGTTATCTCTGGGGAAATCCCGGCTGGTTATCGGACATTCGAGGCTTCTCGCTGCGCTTGGCGCATTCTACAGTAAAGTGTCAACCGAGGGCACACATGGAGCAAGCTATTATCAATTTCGCGGAACGAGGGAGCGGCGTCCCGCTGGTTCTCGTACATGGCTTTCCGCTGAACGGGCGGATGTGGGACGCCGTGAGCCCCGCCCTGAGCGCGAAATATCGAGTCCTGGTTCCCGACCTTCCCGGATTCGGACGCTCCCGGCCGGCGGTTCCATTCACCATCGACTCCCTTGCCGATGATCTGTTTGCGCGACTCGTTGCGCTCGACGCGATTCCGTGTGTGCTTGCCGGGCTGTCGATGGGCGGATACATCAGTCTCTCGTTTGCCGTTCGCCATGCCGCGGCGCTGAGCGGCCTGATGCTCATCGACACGCGCGCCGAGGCGGACACGCCGCAGGGACGGATCGCGCGGGACGAAATGATCCAGCTCGTGCGCACCGGGGGATCGGTCGCGATCGCCGAGCGAATGCTGCCGAAGCTGCTCGCCCCGGAAACTCCCGCCCGCCAACCCGACGTTGCCACGGCGCTGCGGAGCATCATGGAGTCATGCTCGCCCCAGGCGATCGAGCACGGGCTGATCGCCATGCGCGACCGTGCCGATCGTACCGGTGATCTGGCGTCCATCACGACGCCAACGCTCATCATCGTCGGCGATGCCGACGCAATCACGCCTCCGTCGACAGCGCAGGCCATGGGCGCACGCATCCCGCGGAGCGTGGTGCGCCTGATCCCCGGCGCCGGCCACATGTCGCCGATGGAACAGCCCGCGGAAGCCAGCCACGTCATGCTGGAATGGCTGCAAGCGGTGGGTTGAACCGTGGCACGCGTTGCACGGGCGTCTCGCCCGTGTTGGCGATATGAAGGGAAAGAGAATAGTTGATATCGCACTTGTTTAAGGCACCCCACGCCAACATGGGCGGGACGCCCCTGCCACGGGGCAGTTCTTCGCCTCACGAGAGCTTCCTGCTAGATTTTCCGCGTGGCCAAGCGACTGACGTTTCCCAAAACATCGCGAGTTCGAACCCGCGACGATTATTCCGCGGTCTTCGAGCCGCGGGTGCGCGTGGCCCGCGGTCCGCTCGTGCTGTACGGCATCCCGACCGGTTCCGAAGGATGCCGTTTCGGCCTGAGCACCCCCCGGAAAGTGGGCATCGCGGTCCGGCGCAATCGAATTCGGCGACTGTTGCGCGAATCGTTCCGCAGTCTGCAACACACTATTCCGGCCGGCTATGATCTGGTGGTGGTCGTGCGTCCGCATAAGCCCATGAAGCTCGGCGAGTATCAACTGTTGCTCTCGGCGTTGTGCCGCGCGCTGCACGCCACATGGAAGAAAAAGGTGTCGAAGAGTTAGAGGCGGTTCCACAACTTCCCGCGATGTGCTCCCGCCCCCTTTAGCCGCCCGCCTTGGCGGGCGCGTCGCGCGAGCGAATCCGCCCAACTGCCGGAAGTACGCCCTCGGATGTCCCGAGCGGAAACCGAATCATGCAGCGATTCTTCATTGCGTTGGTGGTCCTCTACCGGGCGACGCTGGGCCGGCTGTTCGTCGGCCAATGCCGATACCATCCGACCTGCAGCCAATACGCCATTGACGCCATCACCCGCTACGGCTCAGTTCGCGGGAGTTGGAAGGCGCTCAAACGGATCGCCCGCTGCCATCCCTGGGGCGGGAAGGGGTACGATCCGGCGTAAGCCTCCGCTTCCACTTCCCGAATCGCTTCTCCAGCCGCTTCTTCAGTGCCGCGTGACCTGGCTCATATGTGTGGCCGTGTTCGGCGACCCTCACGAACAGCTTCACCATGTTTTTCCAGTCATTCACATCGATAAACTCCGGGCCGATCTTCTTTTTTGCTGCGTTCATGTTGTGATAGTTGCCCAGCGCCACGCAAATCGACGCGGCGGTGAAGCCGTAGACGTCATAGACGGTCGCCTCGCACGTGCCGCCGGGCATCAGCGCGCGCTGGTGCTTGAAGCTGCGATCGCGCTCGGCGAGTTTTCCCGCCTGCTGCGAGATGAAATAACTGAGGCTGGAATTGAAGACGCTGGTTCGATCGCCGATGCGGATAATCGCTCCATTGCCTTGCGGCGCAAACGGCTGCATGGCGGAGCATTCGATGGCAATCAGGCGATCCGATTTGCGGAGAAGTGTTGGCTGCATCGACGCGGCGATTGCCCCGATGAATCCCTCTTCCTCTGCCCGCGTGAGCAGCACGCCCACGGTCGCGGCGGCAGGATGCTCGTGCAGCAGGTCGAGCATCTGCAGCGCGGCGGCCGCACCGGCAAGATCGTCGCAAACTCGCGAGTAAAACTTCCCCGAGCGAAACCGGCCCATCCCCTGATCCCACATCCCCGGAGCGCCGCGCGGCACTTCTTTGCCGACACGCAGCAGCGCCTTGCCCGGCACCGGCCGATTTTTCCCCGGCACATGCGATTGCACGACGGCCGGTATCTCACGTTGACCGTCGAAGAATCGCACTCCTTCGCCATTGAAAAAATCTCCGAGGACATAGCCGAGGAAGTCGGCTTCGACTGTTTGGGCGTCGATCATTCTTGTGGCGACAAACCCCGGATGGTCCATATGGGCTGTGAAGATCCAACGCGGCGTCCGCTTCCGCCCCGGCAGTTCGATGAGCAGATTGCCGTGTCGATCGTGGCAGAGGCGCAACCGCGGACGCTCGGCAACGAACTGCCGTACATACTCGACCACGTATCGCTCAACGAAGGGAGCCGTCGGAAGGGAGCAAAGCTCCCGCAGAATTCGGGTTTTCATCAGACGGGAGATTCAACCATGCGGCAGCGCAATCGCCAATGACGGTGGCGTCCCTTTCTCGGGAACCGATCACGCGGCTCTTCGCTTCGCCATCGGTTCTGGGACCACCAACAGGCTGTTCCAGATTCCGTTGCTGGGCTCGATCCCGTTGGCGGCGTGGTCCGTATACCACTGTCCGTCGGCGACGTAACGGAACTGATGGCTGCCGGGCATCAGATTCAGCGTGATCGTCCACCATCCATCTCCCTGCCAGACCATCGGCGCGGCGCCGAGACACCAGTTGTTGAATGTGCCCGCCACAAAAACCTCGAGCACGTTGGGCCGAAAGAATCGGAAAGAGACTGCGCCGCTGGGCAAAACTTCCGTCATCTCGTCTCCGCCAGAAGACACTGTGCGTGATTGGTGACAATCGAATAATCGGAATAGAAACGGGGCTGCTTAATTTGCTGACCGCCGCGGCGATAGATTTTTGCGGTGCCCGTTCCTTGAACTGATCCGTTTAATGGTTATTCAATGCGCAAGCCAGCGCGCAACAGGCTGGACAAAGCGCGATGCGCCCATCAGTATTTGCACCAATTATGCGCCGGCCCGTCATCCCAACTGCGGAATAACGCGATCGTATGGCCTGTTACCGGCAATCACACACATTTGCTCGTCTCCCGACGTTTACGCTCATTTGGGCCATGATGGGGGCCACCGCGCTGCACGCCCGCGCTTCGACTCCCAACGAGCCGTTCTTCGGGGGCAAATCTCTGACGCTCTGGTCGCATGCCCTGGCGGAAAAGAATCCCGAAATTCGCGCCCGGGCTCTGTCTGCGATCGGGCAGATGGACTTTCGTGCCCGCTCGGAGATCGATAACGTTGCCAGGTTTCTCGTCGATCCCGACGTCCGGGTGCGCCGAGCCGCCGCGCTGGCGCTCGCCGGATTCGGGCCGCTCGCGCGGCGGAGCGTGCCACAACTCATCGTCGCCCTCAATGACCCCGACCGCGAACTTCGGCAGGACGCGATCTATGCCGTCGGTGAAATAGGGTCCGCCGCCGGCGCTGCCGCGCCGGCCCTGGGGCTGTTGCTGCTAAAACCGGACGATGACGTAACGATCTCCGGCGCCGCATCCTCGCTTGGGAAAATCGGCGTCGCATCCGCGCCGCAGCTGGTCGCGGCGCTTCGCTCGCCGTTTCCGTTCGTCCGTGCCCTCGCGGCCGATGCGCTGGTCGCCGACGACGCTGCCGCCTCGGTATCGCTTGTGCCGCTATGCGATGCCCTGGTCGACAAATCCAGCGATATTCGCGCCTCCGCCGCCGCCGCCATCGGCGGCGTCGGCCCCCCGGCCAAACCAGCCACCGCGGCGCTCACCGCCGCTCTGGACGATCCGACGCTTGCCGTGCGAATCAGAGTGGCCGAGGCGCTTGGGCACCTCGGACCGGCCGCATCGGATTCACTCCCGTCGCTGCGGCTCACGCTGGCCGCGCCGGAAGTCCAACTGCGGATCGCCTCCGCCGGGGCAATCTGGTGGATCGCGCGCGATGCTGGGGCGGCGCTCCCGCCGCTGCTGTCGGCTGCCGACGACGCCGATCCCTCCAATCGCGAACACGTACTGCGGCTGCTCGGTCTGATCGGACCGAGGAAAACCGGCGTGATCGGCGCGCTGATCGCCGCGTTGAACGACCGCGAGATCAACGTGCGGTGCAGCGCCATCGGGTCGCTGGCCCAGATCGGCCGCGGCGCCGGCCCGGCGGCCGTCTCCCTGCGCAACCTCACCAACGATCCCGCCGCGGAAATCCGTCTGATGGCAGCCGAAGCGCTCTGGCAGATCGACCGCCGTCCCAGCGACGCGATCACGCCCCTGCACTTTCTGTTAGAGGGGAAGAACCCGCTGGTGCGTGCCCGAGCCGCCCGGGGGCTCGGCCAGGTCGGCCCCCCGGCGTTGGCCGTGGTTCCGGCGGTCCGCAAAGCGATGGGCGATCCGTCTCCGATCGTTCGCGTCGCCGCCGCCGCCGCATTGTGGCGGATCACCGGCGAAGCCGACGACTCGCTGAGGCTTCTCATCACGTCTGCCAACGATCAGGCGACGCGCGACATCGATTCCCGCCAGCAGGCGATCGCTGCCCTGGGCGAAATGGGACGGGCCGCCGAACCGGCCGTTTCGGCGCTCCGGACGGATCTGACGGACGAGTTCCCCGTCATCCGCAATGCCGCCGCTACGGCGCTTGCGAATATTGAGAGGGCCGCGGGGACTTGATGGTGTTCGGAAGCGGACATGAATTTCATTCCTCCGCCGTCTCCTCCGCGAAATGAACCGCACGCTTCTCCTTGCCCAGTGCGATGACGATGATCGCCCCGGCGAAAATGACCGAGGCGCTCGCGGCCATCGAGACAGCGTACGTCCAGCGGATTGCCAGGTACGTCTCGAAATAGACGACGCTTCCCGCGATCAGCACGCCGCATTGATACGCAAAGCCGGGGAGGAATCCGCGTACGGAGTTCGGCGACAACTCGCTGATATGAGCCGGGATGATTCCCCATGCTCCCTGCACCATGAACTGCATGCAGAAGCCGCCCAGCACGAGGAATCCCAACGAATGAGAAAACGCCAGCGGCACGGTGAGCAGCGCGCCGGCGAAAGCGATGAGCATCGCATAGCGTCTGCCGATCCAGTCGGACGCCAGGCCAAACAGAACCCCGCCGATGATCGCGCCGACCATGGTGAATGCGGCAATGTCTCCGGTTTGTCGCGCGCCAAAGTGCCAGTCGCGCTTGAGTAGCGTCGGGTACATGTCCTGGGTGCCGTGCGAAGAGAGATTCATCATCATCATGAGCAGCACGAGGTAGCCGAAGAGGGGCAAGTGCGACCGAATGCTGGTCCCCAGCGCCGCCCAGTCTTTTCGCGCGGTGCGTTCCCACACCTCCGACTCCCGCACGCCAAACCGCACGTACAGCGCCAGGAGGGCCGGCAATCCCCCGATGAAAAAGAGCGGACGCCAGCCGACATGCGGAAACAGCGTGCGATAGGCGAGCGCCGCCAGCAAGTTCCCCGCGGCATAGCCTTCCTGCAAAAGCCCGGAGAGAATCCCGCGCCATCGTGGCGGGACTTTCTCCATCGCCAGCGACGCGCCCACGCCCCATTCCCCGCCCATGCCGATGCCGAACAGCGCGCGAAGCACCAGAAATTGCGTGTAATTGTGGGCGAATCCGGTCATGACTTCGATGACCGAATAGAAAATCAGATCGAGCATCAACGGCAAACGCCTGCCGTAGCGGTCGGCCAGCAGGCCGAAAATAAACGCCCCGATCGGGCGGAATCCCAGCGTGACGAGCAGAGCGACGCTCATCTGCTTGTCGGTTTTGCCGAATTCCCGGCCGATGTCCGTCAGGCAGAAGACGACCAGAAAATAGTCAAACGCATCCAGTGTCCAACCAAGAAACCCGGCAAACACCGCCGGGCCGGATCCAGTGTTGGGCAGAGGTTGCGGGCGGGAATGGTCGATCGTTGGCACGAGAGAGGAGTGTACCGGAGGGAGGGAATTATTCACGAAGCAGGCATCGCGCTGCCTCACTGATTTGCTCCCGCGGGCCTTTGCGATTCGCATTCCGCGACGACGCGAAGCGAGTCTTGGCGGCCCGTCGGAGCACAACGCCGCTGAGACTTTGGAACCCATTTGACAACACCGAGCTCCGCGAATCCAATCAATTGAATCGATGCAGACACCTCGGTCATTATTTCTCCGGGCATCAATGCTCCTGATGCTTTCGCTTGCGCTGCCGGCCCGCCGCGCGTCCGCCACGCCCGGGGACATGACGCATTACGACACCAGGTATTACGATCTCTACACCGATCTCAATGCGGACGCCGCTCACGAGGCGGCCGTGCGGATGACCAGGATGGCCGAGGAGTACTATGCCCGTACCCGCGCATTCGCGGGCGTGATCACGCATAAATTCCCATTCTATCTCTACTCTCGGCCTGAAGATTATTATGCGGCCGGCGGCTTGCCCGGATCAGACGGCGTCTTCATCCACACCGGCGGCGGGGACGGGAAACTGATGGCCATCGCCGGCAAAAAAACCGGGGCGGGAACCTGGCACGTCGTGCAGCACGAGGGGTTTCATCAATTCGCCGCCGCGGTGATCGGCGGATCGTTTCCCCCCTGGATCAACGAGGGACTGGCGGAGTATTTTGGCGAGAGTATTTTCACCGGCGACGGCTTCGTCACCGGCGTCATTCCCCCGTGGCGGCTGCAACGCATCAAGGACGAGATCAACAACCACACGTTCAAATCCATTCCGGACATGATGGCGCTCTCCCCGCAAGAGTGGAGAAGCAATCTTACAATCAGCAACTACGACCAGGCCTGGTCGATGGTCTACTTTCTGGTGCAGGGAGGCGACGGGAAATATCAGAAGCCCTTCGTTGCGTTCATGCAGCAGGTGGGTCGCGGGCAACAGTGGCAGCGGGCATGGCTGGCAACAATGGGAGACGCCTCGCAGTTCGAGCCGCTGTGGAAGCAATATTGGCTTGGACTGCCGGAGAGTCCGACATCCACGCTGTATGCCCAGGCCGAGACGGCGATTTTCACCAGCTTTCTGGGCCGGGCGACGGATCAGAAGCAGACGTTCGTGGATTTTGATGCGTTCAAGACTGCCGCCAGCTCCGAGGACGGATTGAAAATTTCGCCCGATGAATGGCTTCCCCGCTCGCTGCTGGAGTCGGCTCTGCGCGCGGCGGACGTGAGTGGCACGTGGTCGATCGAGGCGTCGAAACTCACGAAACTGCCCACGATCGTCGAGACGACCCCGGACGGAACACGCGTTGTGGGGACATTTGTCCTCCGCAACAGAAAAGTCGCCGCAGTCAACACCGAGGCGGACGCTCTGCCGGCGATCGTTGCCCAGGCGCAGAAACTTGCACAAGACGGCAAAAAGCCCGACGCCATCGTGCTGCTGCGCAATGGCATCAGGCAATATCCGCACAGCCTCGAGTTGCGTGACGCACAAAAGGAGTTGGCGGCACTGCGATGAACCTGATGGTCCGATAACAACGAGGCGCTCGATTTTGCAGTTGTTTGGTATATTCATCCCGTCCGACTAAGGTTTGGAATTGGCGGAGCAAACTCTCAGCAGGATGGCTTACAGAACCGTTTTATTGTTTGGCGCGCCGGGCAGCGGCAAAGGAACCCAGGGGAAAATCCTGGGCCAGTTGCCGCGCTACTTCCATTTCGCCTGCGGCGACGCATTTCGCGCGCTGGACCCGCAAAGCGAAATCGGGAAGGTCTTTGCCGGCTACTCCAAATCCGGGGCGCTGGTCCCCGGCAAGCTTACCGTCGAACTCTGGCGTCAATCGATCGAGTCCGCCGTCACCGCGGGGCGCTACAACCCGGACAACCAAATTCTCCTCCTCGACGGCATTCCCCGCACGCTCGAACAAGCCACCATCATGGCCTCCCTGCTCGACGTGGGATCAGTGATTTACCTGTTCTGCAATGACGTCGAGCGGATCGTGGAGCGTTTGAAAAAGCGCGCATCCGTCGAGCAGCGCGCAGACGACACGAACATCGAAATCATTCGCTACCGGATCGATGTCTACGAGGAGCAGACCAGCCCGCTCCTGGATTTCTACACGTCCAACCGCATCTATCGCGTCAATGCGACGCAGGCCCCCGAGCGCGTGACGCAGGACATCCTGCGCGCCCTCGAAAGCCACCGACCGCGATCGCAGTGGTGAAGTGGCCGAACGACTGGCGAGAATCGTCATCGGGTAAGTACGGGCCGATCCGGTTATCCTGCCCGTTCATGAACTCATCGGGCCTCGCTCACCACGTTCCTCCGCCCTCCACCGCTCTGCCGGACATTTGCGGCTCCGAATCCCGAGTTGCTCAAACAATCGATGAACAGGCCCCCGTCTTTCTGCCGGCGAGCGGGGTTGATTTTACCAGCATCCGCAGCGCGTTTTCGATTGCGCTGCACATGCACCAACCGCTCATTCCCGCGGGGGGCGACGATCTTCACGCAGCTGCGATTATCAGTAATTTGCGCTTCATGCTCGAACACCCGCAGATGCAGGACGCCCATAACGCGCCGGTCTTTTTATGGTGTTACCAGCGCATGGGCGAGTTCATCCCGCAATTGGTCAACGAAGGCGCGCAGCCGCGGGTAATGCTCGACTATTCCGGGTGCCTGCTGCACGGATTGGACGAGATGGGCGCGTCGGCGGTGATTGCATCGCTGATGCCGCTGGCCCAGGATCCCGCGTTGCGGCGCTGCGTCGAATGGTTGGGAACGGCCTGGGGCCACGCGGTTGCGCCGTCCACGCCGGCGCAG
>Ga0302326_10028859_pt1 | contig 11155 bp, 9 predicted proteins | sample Palsa_T0_3_FD_202264 | JGI IMG/M metagenome (GOLD analysis project Ga0302326, IMG submission 202264) | Peat permafrost microbial communities from Stordalen Mire near Abisko, Sweden - Palsa_T0_3 | ecosystem: Environmental > Terrestrial > Soil > Palsa > Peat permafrost | place: Sweden: Abisko...
ACAGTCTTCTGACTCTGCCACTTCGGGTCTGGTACGGGTGGGGGCTTGCGCTCGTCCTTTGGTACGTCTACCAGTTCACCCCGTTCGGCCGTCGCATGCTGTTTGTCGGTGGCAATCCGGTGTCGGCCCGTCTCACTGGCATTCGAGTACGGCGGACCAAAGCGATCGGGTTCATTCTCTCGGGGGTGATCTCGGCAGCGGGTGGTGTGATCCTTGCCGGATCGCTGTCGGCCGTCGACCCGACGACATCCGGTGACTACCTCCTTCAGCCGTATGCGGCAGCGTTTCTCGGAACGACCGTGCTTCAGTTCGGGCGTTTCAACTCGCTGGGTACAGTGATCGGCCTCTATCTGCTGGCGGCTGGTGTCTCGGGCCTTGAGCTCCTCGGAGTTCAGACCTGGGTCAACGACGTCTTCAACGGCGGAACGCTGATCTTGGCGGTCGTCGCGGCGACGGCTATGCGGCGAGGGATCCTCAGTCTTGCGGCGAACCGCGAACGTGAGTCGCGGGACGGGCCGTCAGAACCGGGACCGACCGCGGTGACGGAAGAGTCTGGCACCAACATCTCGGCGGCGCAGGTGGCCCGACATTCCTAAGCACCCGGGAGCTTTGCGGGCAGCCACGTGTGACAAGGCGATGAGACCGGAGCCACGCGGGTCATGCTTCGACCGGCGGAGTGGGTCGCGAATCAGGCGGTACCCACACACCTACGCGTCAAAGTGAACCGCGGAGCTCGTCGACGAGGTTGCCGCGTCGGCCAACCGTCCCAGACTGGGTGCGTGCCGAGCGACCTTTTGAGGCCTCATCAGGAGCGTGTGATTCATACGGTCGCGCTTCGTTTCGAGGTAGCGGACGTTCTCGGCCGTTGGCACCGTCGCGAGCGGTACGCAATCCCGCACAACGATACCGTGCCTCACGAGAGACGCGCGCTTGGCGGGGTTGTTGGTCAATAGGCGTACGCCCGTGATCTCAAGATCCGCGATGATCTGGCCCGCGACTCCATAGTCACGCGCATCGACCGGGTGGCCAAGCGCGAGGTTGGCATCGACTGTGTCGAGGCCGCCATCCTGAAGTTCATATGCTCTGAGCTTCTCCGAGAGTCCGATGCCTCGACCCTCGTGGCCTCGCAGGTAGACGACGACTCCGGCACCGGCCGTGACGATCTCAGAGAGCGCGGCGTCAAGCTGGCGACCACAATCGCAACGTTGCGAGCCGAGCACATCGCCGGTGAGACATTCGGAATGCACGCGGAGCAGGACGTCGTCGCGTCCGGCGACATCGCCATGCACCGCGGCTAGATGCTCGCGATTGTCGACCACGTCGCGGTAGGCGATCACCCGGAACTCTCCCTGCTCGAGCGGAACCCGCGCCTCGCTGATCCGTTGAACGCCGCATTTGGCTTTCCGGAGCTGGCTTGCGAGTTGGGCGATCCGGACGATTGGAAGTTGGTGCCGCTTGGCAAAGGCCGCGAGCTCATGACCACGTAGCATGTCACCGTCGTCTGCCAGGATCTCGCAGATCACGGCGCTGGAGCCCTGGCCGGCGAGTTCGACCAAGTCGACGGAGGCTTCAGTGTGACCGGCTCGACGCAACACCCCGCCAGGGCGATATGCGAGCGGGAAGACGTGCCCGGGGCGGGTGAAATCAGCGGCTGCCGATCGGGGGTCGGCGAGACGCCGAATCGTTTGCGACCGCTCGGTGGCGGAGATGCCGCTGCGCTGGCCTCGGAGATCGACCCCAACGTGGAATGCCGTGCCACGCGGGTCGTCGCTGTGCTGGATCATCGCCGGAAGCCCGAGCTCGTCCAGTCGTTCGCCCAACATCGGTGCACAGATCAGGCCTCGGCCGAACATCGCCATGAATCCGATCGACTCCGGCTTCGCGTGACGCGCGGCCATGACGAGATCGCCTTCATCTTCACGGTGCGGGTCGTCGGTGACGACGACCATGCGCCCGGCAGCGATTGCGGCAACCGCGGCGCTGACGGCGATTTGGTTGGGTGTGCCCGGTGAGTTGGCTCCGTGGCTGGCCATGTCGTCACATTAGAGGGCAGTTCCAGCGCCGACAGTGACTGACATTCCGGTGGAATGCGACCACCGACACGACGGGGATGCATGTGTCTAGGAGTGGCTGGCTTCGGCGGTGGCCGGCATTGGCCGGACCACAGGCATGGGTCTACGCGGACGCTGAGTCCTCGTGAGCTGCTCAGGTTGCGTTTGGCAACGGCGGCAGGTGAGAACGGAACGATGGCAGGATCGCCGCGGCGGAGAGGCAGCCGAGTGCGGCTACGAGCCACAAGAGCATTTGGTCCGAGGCGAAGGCGCCTAGCGCCGCGATGATCGTCGGAGCGAAGAAGCCGAGGTACGCAGTGGCGTAGAAGAGACCGGTCAGGCCCGCGAGCTCGTGTGCTCCGGCGACGCGCTGGACCTCGTGCCCGCCGGAGATCATGCCGATCCCGATCCCAGCGCCGATCACCAGGTTGGCGACAAGCCCGAGGAGAGGAGAGGCGTTGGCGATGGCCATGCCGGCCACCGCGACGCCGACTGAGATCGTCATGACGGCGCAGATCAGCCCGCGGCCGCTCGTGGTCGAGTGCAGGCGATTGGCCAGCGGCTGGATCAGTGCTGCGATCCCGAGCGCGAGTGCGGAGCTCAGGCTTGCGTAGGCGAGGCTCAACCCGCCAGTGTCAGCGCTGAGCCTGGTCGGAAGGTATCCGTAGCCAACGGCGGCGCCGAGGAAGATCCACGGCGCGGCGATCAGCACGACGCGCAGGAACCGGGGGTGCCGGGCGGCCTCTACACGCAGCTGTCTCCACCAGACGTGGTTGTGGGTCTCATGGCCAACGGTCTCCGGGGCCCGGGCGACGAGAGCAAATAGTGGCAGCGTGAAAGCGATATTGACGAGGAACGGCAGCGTTTGCGGCAGCGGCCCCCATTGCGCGAGGAGACCTGAAGCGAGCGCGCCAAGACCGGCCCCGCAGCTGAACGCGAGAGCGGCATGGCGGACGGCCTGACTAGGCCGGGCGGCGGCGCTGAATGACGGCTCGCAGAGCTCACGCAGCCAGCCGCCGCCGACCGCCATGGCGACACCGATCGCGGCACCTGACAGGAGTCGACCACCGAGCACGAAACCCGGCCCGAGCGGGCCGGCGGCTAGCGATGCGCTGCCGGTCAGCGCGCAGATGAGGCCAAGCAGCATCACGGGCCGGCGACCGCGTCGATCGGAGAGCGGGCCGGCGATGAGCAGCGCCGGAGCGAGTCCGAGCACGTATACGCCTAGGAGTGCGTTGGCAAGCACCGACGAGTAGTGGTCGCGGTGCTCATACATCAGCAACAGCGGTGTGAACTGGTTGCCCGCCCACGAGCAGACGAATATCGCGCCGATCACGCGGAAGCGCGGCTCTCGGATACCCGTCAGCATGCTGATCGGGAGGCGCGCCCGCCGCCCCGCGACACGGTCGACGCCCATGTGCTCACCAGACCCCGCGCAACCGCTCAACGTGTGCGCTGAGGAGGTCGGCATAGCGGTCGGGATCTTCGGCTGACACGGCGCCGAACAGCTCCTCGTGCTCGCTCAGGGTCTGCGCGAGCGTCTCGGGCTTGGTCTGGAATATCTGGGCCCGTAGACGGGCCACGCGATCGGCCAGCCTGTATGTGAACTCGGTCGCCAGCCGGTTCCCGGCGGTCAGGATGACCGTCGTGTGGAAGGTCTGGTCCGCAGTGACGTACCCATCGACGTCCCTCGCGCGGAGTTGATCCTGCTGCTGCTCGATGATACGACTCAGAGCACTGGCTAGCTGCTCGGTGTTTCCATCGTTCACAACGCGCCGCATACATGCCGACTCGATCGCGAGACGCATGTCGATGACGTCGTCAACCTCGTGCGGACTAGGGGGAACGACAATCGCGCCCTTCCGAGACTCGAGCGTGAGCAGACCCTCGACCGCCAGTCGCAGGAACGCCTCATGGAGCGGGGTGCGGCTGATGGCAAGTTCACGGCTGAGGGTGACCTCACTGATAGCCGTGCCTCCGGGCAGGGCGCCGCTCAGCACGAGACCTTTCACGTGCTCGTAGGCGCGGGCGGCAGCCGACGATCCATCTCGTGTCTCGGGACGCGCTTTCGCCACGGACGCAGGTTATCAGCTTGCATGCATCGTTGCATGCAACTGAGCAGCGGATTGCCTCGCGGGCCTGTGACATTAGTCCCCGGTCTGGCGAACGGGCGTCGCTGAGCTGTCCTGATAAGCGGCCTACAGTCGTCGGGCTGGCCGGCCAGGAGAGAGCGACGTGAGCAGCGTAATCGGAGACATGAAGCGGAGGTCTGAAATGCCGGAACGGCCGTTTGATTTGCGGCCGTTGTTGGCGCCGCAGTCGATCGCGGTCGTTGGTGCCTCTCCCGATCGTTCCAAGCCAGGTGGTCGCTGCTTGGGCTACCTCCAGGATGTCGGCTACCCGGGGCGCATCTTCCCGATCAATCCGCGCTACGAGGAAATCAACGGTCTATCTGCCTACGCGCGCCTCGAGGATCTCCCTGAACCGGCCGATCTGGCGGTCATCCTGATCCCGGCATCCGGGGTCGTCGCCGCAGTGAGCGCTGCCGGCGACCGCGGCGTGCGCAGCGTAATCGTCTGTTCGAGTGGATTTTCAGAAGTCGGTCCCGAGGGACAGCTGCTCGAGCAGAAACTCGTCGCGGCCGCCAACGCGGGCAACGTCGTCCTGCTGGGTCCCAATTGCTTGGGCTATTTCGACGCGCGTCACCACGTCGCTGCGACCTTCAGCACGGCTCTCCAGGTCGACGCTCACGGTTCATTGGGGCGCATCGCGTTCGTCAGCCAGAGCGGAGCGCTTGGAGCCGGCATCTTCGCGGTTGGACGACTTCAGGGGGCCGGCCTGGGGATGTTCGTCAGTACCGGCAACGAGGCAGCAATCGGCATCACCGAGGTTGTGCGTCACCTCGCGACGCACGATCCAGATGTGACGACGCTGCTGTGTTACGTCGAAGGTGTGCGCGATGGCCGTGCGTTTGTCGCCTCCGCGCGGGAGGCACGTCGTCGAGGCAAGCGCGTCGCGTGCGTCAAGGTCGGTCGCACGGCCGCTGGAGTCCGCGCGTCCGCGTCACATACGGGCGCTTTGGCCGGGACGAACGAAGTCTGGGATGCGGGTGTCCGCCGCGGCGGCGTGATCGTCGCGAACGACATGCAGCACCTGCTCGATGTCGGGATCGCGCTTGACGCGTGGCCTGGCGAAGTCGGAAGCCGGATCGGCATCGTCAGCATGTCCGGCGGAGCGGCCGCTCTGATGGCTGATCGCGCGGCGGAATCGGGGCTCGAGCTACCTGAGTTCGGCCCGGAGACACGGGAGCGGTTGAGTGAAGTGCTGCCTGGCTTTTCCGGCACGGCGAACCCCGTCGACTACGGCGCCATTTACGGCGATCTAGCTGCGATCGAGCAGATCGTGCGGGTCGTCGCAGAAGCAGATGAGCTCGACATCGTCGCATTGTTTGTTGGCCTAACCCCGGCCTACGTGGGCATCCTCGAGCCGCGGCTGGTCGAGCTGGCGCGGCAGAGCAAGCGGCCGATGGTCGTCGCCTGGCTCGGTGCGCCGCAATCGTCTCTGTCGACGCTACGCGCTGCCGGAATCCCCGCGTATGACGACCCCTCGCGGGCCATCGACGCTGCGGCTGCTCTGGCGCTCGCGAGCCGACCACTTCCCCAGGATCTTCAGCCTGGCACGAGCATGCGCGAACGGGTCGAGCAACTCCGCGGCGTCGCTGGTCCGGACGTATCCGAGCGCGCGATGAAGGGACTGCTGACCGAGCTCAATCTGCCGCTCGCCCGCGAGGCGTTCGCCACGACGGTCGAGGAAGCCCAGGAGATCGCCCAGCGATTCGCAACCCACCTCGCCGTCAAGGTTGATGCCGAAGGCCTGCTGCACAAGTCAGATATCGGAGGCGTGAAGCTGAACGTCACGTCGGAGACCATCGCGAAAGCCTTCAACGACGTCGTGTGTGCCGGTCGCGACGCCGGCTACGAGGTCCGCGGCGCGCTCGTGGCCGAGATGGCTAAGCCCGGGGTGGAGCTGATCGTCGGGGCGCGTTGGGATGAGCAGTTCGGCCCGACTGTCCTCGTCGGCGCCGGTGGCGTGCTGAGCGAGGTTCTCGACGACGCGCGCGTCGAGTTGGCGCCGATCGCCGCCGACGAGGCGGAGCAGATGCTCATGTCGCTGCGCATTGGCGCGCTGCTGCGTGGCTACCGCGGTGAAGCCGAGCGCGATGTGCGCGCAGCCGCCGAAGCTGTTGCGGCCGTCAGCCGGCTGATCGCCGAGGCAGGTGGCTCGTTGACCGAGCTTGATTTGAACCCTGTCGTTGTCTACCCCAAGGGGAACGGATGTCTAATCCTCGATGCAGCGGGAGTGCTGGCTAAGCGATGAGCAGGAAATCACAGCGGCTCAGCAACGCGGCGGCCGTCGTGGCCGTTGGCACTCACGTCGTCAAATCGGAGCAGGCGCGAATCACCTCATTGGAGTTGCAACTCCAGGCGTGCCGTAAGGCGATGACCAACGCCGGTATCGACCGCACCGACGTCGGCGCGGTGTTCACGAGCCGGGCGCCCATGTCCTACACCGCCATGGAGTGGAACATGCGCATCGTCAACGAGCTCAAGATCGTGCCGCGGTACTCGAGCGAGATCACCGTGCACGGCGCCGGTGCTCTCGGCACCTGGCAGTACTCCGCGATGCTCGTGGCGAACGGCCTGGTCGACTACGCCTTGTGCTGTAGCGGCGCCATGGATCGCCGCTGGGTCGACCTGGTGAAGATCAACGCGATGGTCGAGGCGGACCTTCAGTTCGAGGCGCCCTACGCGCCGACCACACCCTCGCTGTACGCACTCTGGGCGAATCGGTACATCCACGAGTTCAACGCTCCCCCGGAGGACCGCGCCGAGATCGCTGTCCAGAACCGCAAATGGGCTTTGCATCATCCCGACGCGGCGATGCGCTCCAAAGGTGAGATCACCGTCGATGACGTTCTCTCCTCGATCATGATCGCCTCCCCACTGCGGCTGCTGGACTGCAGCTCCTGGTATGACGGCGGATTTGGTGGTGCCGTGATCATCACATCCGCCGAGCGGGCGAAGGACTTCGAGAAGCCCGTCTACATCAGCGGCTTCGGTCAGGCCACGACCCATGAGTGGATCACCGACCGGATGGGGCTCTGGGGGATCGAGCCGGCGATGGAGCCGAACCTGACGACGCTCGCCGTCCGGCCCGCGGCCAAGCAGGCCTATGAGATGGCGGGCATCAAACCGACCGACCTCGACATGGTCGAGAGCTCGGCGCCATTCACCTTCCTCAACATGATGGTCCTCGAGGACCTTGGGTTCTGCGAGAAGGGTGACGGGAAGGACTTCGTACACGGCGGGGGCATCGCCTTCGACGGCGGATTGCCGTTCAACACCAACGGTGGCTACCTCAGCTTCGGACAGGCACCCAACGGCATGCACATGGCGATCGAAGCGCTTCAGCAACTGAGAGGGGAGGCGCCCGGCAAGCAGATCGACGGAGCAAAGACCGGCCTGGTGCATTTCCACGGCGGTCCGGCCGCGGCACATTCGGTCGTCGTGCTCTCGAGCGAGGAGACGACACGATGAGCAAGGGTTGGAATGTTAACTGGAGCGACGGGCTCAAGTTCTTCCAGGGCCCATATGAGATGGGTCTCACCGAGACCTCGCCCGAAACAGCCGGGTACTGGGAGGGGGTGCTACAGAACGAACTGCGGATCAAACGCTGCACCCTCTGCGGTGACTACCTCTATCCCCGGCGGATGTTCTGCCCGCGGTGTCTTGATGACAAGTTGGAGTGGGTCCGCGCGTCTGGGCAAGGCACCATCTACACCTTCAGCACGGTGTACCGCGCGCCCGACAAGTCGATGAAGACGCCATACAGCAACGGGATCGTCCAGCTCGAAGAAGGCGTTTACCTGTTCGGGCGTCTGGTCGGCAAGCCGGACGAGGAGATCGCCATCGACGATCCGGTCGAGGTCGAGTTCGGCGTCGTGAGCGAAGGCGGGCCCCAGCTGCCGGTGTTCCGCGTCGGATCCCACTGATCGTGCGGCCAAGAGGAACCACCTTGTGAGTTCGCCTGGCGCCAACGGATCAGGTGCGACGGTCGAGGCGATCACCGCAACGCCGTTCCGCTTGACCTACACGTCCGCCATTTCACTCTCAGACGGAGTGCGTGAGGCGGCCGATCAGATCCTCGTCACAGTGACCACCAGTGATGGCGTGAGGGGGTATGGAGAGTGCATTCCCCGGCCCGGGATCTATGGTGAGACCCTCGAGACCTCAGTCTCAATCCTCGAGCGGTACATCGCTCCCCGGATGGTCGGGACACGTATCAGCGACATCGAGCTCCTGGCCCAGAAGTTGGGTGCGCTGAAGGGCAATCCGGCGGCGCGGAGCTCGGTGGAGATCGCCGTCTTTGATGCGTTTGCCCGCACGCTCGGCGTTCCGGCACACCATCTGCTCGGGGGCTACGCGAGCGCCGTCCGCTGCAGCGCGATTCTCGGCTACGCCGCCCCGGATGTCGTGGTGGCCGAGGCCCGGGCCCTGCGAGACGCCGATGGCATACGCGTTTTCAAGCTCAAGGTCGGCGGCGATCCGACACGGGACGCCAACACGGCCAGCGCACTGAGGGCCGAGCTGGGCGACGGCGCCATCATCTATGCCGACGCCAACGGTCGCTACACACGCGGCGAGGCAGCAGCGTTCCTGCGCGGTGCCCGTGAGGCGCAGCTCTGGGGACTCGAAGAGCCGATCAGTGCCAATGATCTCGACGGGCGACACCAGTTGGCAGGGGATCCGTCCGCGCTGATCATCGGTGATGAGACGTGCGCGGACCTGCGCGCAGTCACCTCAGAGATCTCGGTCGGGCGGTCGACAGCCGTCAGCATCAAACCGGCCCGTACGGGGATCGTCGGCTCTGGTCGGATTCGCGGGTACTGCGGGGCACTCGGTGTACCGCTCGTCATCGGGACCCAAGCCGACTCCGCGATCGGCGCTCACGTCGCGGCCGCGTTCGCCTCTTCCTCGCCGTTCACGGCGTCAGCCCCCGCCGAGGTGCTGTTCCACCGCGCCTTCGAGCAGAACCCCGTCCGTGATCTTCCGGTCGTGAGCGAGGGGTTGATGCAGCTACCCGAGCGTCCCGGCTTCGGCTACGAGATTGATCCGTCCGTGATGAAGGAGTGCATGATTCGATGAACGACAGCAAGTGGTATTGGCAGCGGCGAACCTTTCCGTTCCGCTCCCGACTGGCCAGCAACGAACCGGCGTACTTTGTCGGCGTCGACGTCGCATGGTCCCCACTGGTGGAGATCATCGGCTCCGCTGGAGCCGAGGCCGCGTTCATCGACATGGAGCACACGACGCTCTCGCTGGAGGAGGTCGAGCATCTGACTATCGCCTGTGATGCTGCGGGCATCTCGTCGCTGGTGCGGGTGCCTCAGGTTGACCCGAAACTCGTCTCGCGAGTGCTCGACTCCGGCGCGCACGGCGTGATCTACCCGGATATTCGGACGCTCGACGAAGCCGCGCGCGCGATCGCCGCCACGAAGTATCCGCCGGTCGGACGGCGGCCGTGGGGCGGCGCTCACACCCGGAGCGTCATGTGGGAGGGCGTCCTGGCCTCCAAGGCCTTGCGAGAGCCCGATCCACTGGCGCGGGGGATCTACTCAGACCAGTACGTCGAATTCGCCAACAGCAACGTCCACGTCACGCTCCTGATCGAGAGCCCAGAGGGTCTCGAGAACCTGCCTGACATCGTCAAGCTGCCGGCACTCGACGCCATCTGGTTTGGTTGGGCCGACTACTCGACTCAGGTCGGCTTCGACCTCGAGAAGTGCACGCGGGCCGCAGACCATGTGTACGCGACCTGTCGGGATGCCGGCGTTGGCGTGTGCCTCGCCGTGGATTCCGTCGAGACCCAACCGTGGTTCCCGGGCTGCTTCTACTTCGCCGGGCTTGACACTTTGCTGCTCGCCAACGCCATCCGCTCTGCCGTTGGCAACGCCAAGCAGCGTGTTTCCTCCGCCCGGCGAGCAGCCGGGTCCCCAACAGACAACTGAGGTACCAGCCATGCATAGCGTTGTTCCCGCCACGACCGGCAAGATCGTATTCGCACACCTGGAGCCAGGCGAAGACATCCTGCTCGCCTTGTATGACGTTATCGAACAGCAGCAGCTGAAGTCCGGCGTCATCCTCGCGATCACCGGCGCCGTCTCCGAGGGTCGTCTCAGCCTGCCCGTGAAGGCCGAGGGCGTGCAGGAGTCGCCTGGTTTCATGGAGTTCACCGGGCTGTCCGAGGTCCAGGGCGGCGGCTATTTCGGCTGGAACGCCGATAACTGGCACAACGACAAGTCACAGATTAGGTTTGAGCAGGGAAGGCCGCACATCCACTGTCACATGGCCGTGTCAAACGCCGGTCGGTCATATGTCGGCCACCTCATCGAGGGCTGCAAGGTGCGCTCGGTGTATCCGATCTCGCACTTCATCGCGGTGCTCGTCGAGACCCCTGGGGTCGACCTGACCCTGCGCAGCTCTGAGGAGAAGAACGACCAGTACCCCTACGGCATCCCGTACTACAACGTTGTGGAGTCGGGGGCGCCGGCATAGCCGCGACCGGGCGCGACCGAGCCGATCGGCATCAGAGAGCCGAACGCCAGACCAGATCCAGCCTTGAGATCGTGTCCATGCGCAGGTCTCGGCGCGAGACGTAGGTTTGCTCGGCTGCGAGGTTGAGCTCCGGGAACTGCTCGATGAGTTCCTGAAGCAGGATCCGGATCTCGAGGCGTGCGAGCGGCGCGCCCACACAGAAATGCTTCCACCGTCCGAACGCCAGATGCTGGCGCCGTCGACTGATATCGAAGACGTCGAGGTCGTGGTCGTCTTCGCTCGGATCGCGGTTTGCAGAGGCGATCAGCAACGCGACGCGCGATCCGGACGGGATGCTGACACCGCCGATCTCGACGTCACGTGTGGTCGTCCTGAACAGTCGTTTGATCAGGGTGCGGTAGCGCAGCAGCTCTTCAACGGCGTTGTCGAGAAGCCCCGGGTTCTCCACGAGCAGTTCCCATTGGTCGCGATGTTCGAGCAAGCTCCGCA
>Ga0302326_10028861_pt1 | contig 11154 bp, 8 predicted proteins | sample Palsa_T0_3_FD_202264 | JGI IMG/M metagenome (GOLD analysis project Ga0302326, IMG submission 202264) | Peat permafrost microbial communities from Stordalen Mire near Abisko, Sweden - Palsa_T0_3 | ecosystem: Environmental > Terrestrial > Soil > Palsa > Peat permafrost | place: Sweden: Abisko...
GGTCATGGGCGTCACGTTTTGGGTGGTCTCGCTCGCGGTGTTCTCGCGAATGGCCAAGAGCGACCCGCAACTCTCAAAAACCTATATCAGGCACGTAAACAAAAAGATCTTCTATCCGGCGCGAGCGCATCACACGGCGGTCGATCCGGAGATCAAAAAGCACCAGTAGGTAGCGCCAAATGTCGTCTCTCCCAATCGTCGCCCTCGTCGTCGGTTCCATCCTGGTCCTCGCCGCGCTCTTTTTCGGGCTGCGAGGTCAAAGCCCGACGATGGTCCGAGAGTTTCGCACGAACCTCAAAGGCTATTCGGACGTCCTCAATTACGCGGCCATCATCGAGGACGGGATCATTCTCAACAAGGACGGCTCGCTCTTAGCCGGTTGGGAATACCGCGGCTACGACATGGACTCATCGAGCAACCTCGAGCTCGACGCGCTCGCCGAACACGCGAACTCCGCTTTTAAGCGGCGTGATGCGGGTTGGATGATGCACATCGACGCGATGCGACGCCCCGCCCGGAACTATCCTTTCGGTGCGTCGTTCCCCGATCGCACGACCGAGATCATCGACGAAGAGCGGCGTCTGCAGCACCAAGCCGAGTCGTCTCATTTCGAGACGAGCTACGTCTTGATCTTCACCTACTTGCCGCCGCCGGACGCGAGCGACAAGGTCTCGCAGTTCCTCGTTGAGGGCGACAAGGACGCGGAGGACACGGACAGCGGGGCGCGGGCGCTGCGCACCTTCAAGAATGCAATCCAAGAGTTCGAAGACAACTTGTCGTTCAATCTGCGCTTTCGCCGCTTGAAGTCGCGCGAAACGGAGCTCGACGGCGAGCAGGCGACGGTGGACGATCTGCTGTCCCACTTGAACATGTGCATCACGGGTGAGCCGCACGACGTGCGTCTCCCGAAGACGCCCATGTACCTCGACTTCCTGCTCGGCAGCGTCGACTTCTACGGCGGCCTCAAGCCGCGTGTCGGACATCGCCACATCCGGACCGTCGCGATCACCGGCTTCCCGAACGAGAGCTACCCGGGCATCCTCGAACGGCTCAACCGTTTGCCGATGTGCTATCGCTGGTCGAACCGCTTCATCTTCCTCGACCAGCAAGACGCTCGTAAACGGCTCGAAGGCTTCCGCAAGCGATGGGCCATGGGCCGCAAGTCGATGAAGACCTATCTCTCGGAGTCCGCCGGCACGGGCACCGGCAGCGGGCCGGTCAGCGGCGATGCCGATTCGATGGCATACGACGCGGCCGAAGCGATGGACGATCTCTCGGCCGACCGCGTGCGCTTCGGGTTCTACACGAGCGTCATCGTCCTCACCGACGAAGACCACAACGTCGTCGACCAGCAAGCGCGCGAAGTGCTGAAACTCCTCTTCAATCTCGGGTTCAACGCGCGCGTCGAAGACATCAACGCCGTCGAAGCGTTCTTCGGCACGCATCCCGGCAACGGATACGCCAACGTCCGCAAGCCGCTGGTGCACACGCGGACGATCGCCGACCTCATCCCGCTCACGAGCGTATGGGCGGGCGAGCAGACCAATCCGTGCCCGTTCTATCCGCCGAACAGCCCGCCGCTCGCGTTCACCGCGACCAGCGGCGCGACGCCGTTCGCATTGTCGCTGCACGTCGGCGACGTCGGCCACACGTTGATCCTGGGGCCGACCGGCGCCGGTAAATCGACGCTCCTAGGTCTCATCACCGCCTCGCAGTTCCGCTACCCGAACGCGCAAGTGTTCATCTTCGACAAAGGCTACTCGGCCTATCCGCTCGTCACCGCGGCCGGCGGTCAACACTACGATCTCATGGGCGAGTACTCGAGCCCGAACTTCTGTCCGCTCGCACATGTCGACGACCCCTCGGAACGTGCGTGGGCGGCGGAATGGCTCGAGACGGTCATCACGCTGCAAGGCATCTACATCACGCCGCAACATCGCAAGTCGATCCAGCACGCGCTGCTGCTGCTCGCCGAGAGCGAGAGCCGCACGATGACGGATCTTCTCAACGGTCCGCTGCAGGAACCGGCGCTGCGCCAAGCCCTCGACCGTTACACGCTCGACGGCCCGCTCGGCACGCTGATCGATTCGCGCAGCGATTCGCTCCGCGACGATCCGTTCCAAGTCTTCGAGCTCGAGCACCTCATGGAATCGGGCACGAACGCGCAAAAGAACATCGTCCCGGTGCTGCTCTATCTCTTCCACCGAATCGAGCAGCGTCTCGACGGCCGCCCGACGCTCATCGTCCTCGACGAAGCGTGGGCCCTCATCGACGACGCCCTGTTCGCCGAACGCATTCGCGACTGGCTCAAGACGCTGCGTAAAAAGAACGCGGCGGTCATCTTCGCAACGCAGAGCGTCACCGACGTCCTCGACAAGCCGATCACCGCGGCCGTGCTCGAGTCGTGCCTCACGAAGATCTTCTTGCCCAACCCGCAAGCGCGCAGCGAGATCGCCTCGGAAGCCTATCGTAAGATCGGCTTGACCCCGCGTCAGATCGAGATCCTCTCGTACGCGACACCGAAGCGGCAGTACTACTACACGAGCCCCAACGGCCAGCGGCTCTTCGACTTGGGTCTCGGGCCGATCGCGCTCAGCTTTGTCGGAGCCTCCGGCAAAGAAGACCTCATCAAGGTTCGCGAGCTTGCGGCAACCTACGGCCCCGACTGGCCGGCTGAATGGCTCTACCGCCGCGGTCAACAGGGCGCGGCCGCACACTGGGTCGGCGGCACGGATGAGGGAGAAGCGGCGGCCACCGTCATGCAGCGGTACCGCCAAACGTGGCCGGCGGAATGGCTACGGCGGCACGGCCGCGAGGATGCGGCCGAACAGTGGATCGCCTACTACACGGCACCCGCGAACGGCTCGGCCAACGGCGTCGCGTCGGAATCGCAGGTCGCGGTCTCATGAAAAACCTGCGCTACTGGATGATCGGCGTTGCGGTAATGGCCGTCGCGTTCACGCTGATGCTCTCCTTACCGGCGCTGGCACAGTTCCCGACCGCATCGAATATCTTCGGGAACAGCTTCCTACCGACCAGCGGCCAAACGTGCGGCGGCGCCGCGAACACGTTCGGCACGACGACGTGCGGCTGGTTCCAATCGCTGCAGGGCATGGCGCGAACCGTCTATATTGCGCTTTTCACGATCGAGTTGATGATCGTCGCCGCTCAGGGCGCGCTGTATAAGGACAACATCGCCGAGTTCTTGCAGACGTTCGCGTTCAAGATCATCATGGCGGCCGTGTTCCTTGCGATCATCGGCAACGCACAGTACATCTTCCCGGTGATCATCCAGACGTTCGTCAAAGTCGCGATCTGCACCACGAACAACGGCAACTGCAACAACGCGGCGCCCGATTACACGCAACCGATCGGCGACATGCTCGGCTACGCCGCCATGTACTTTCTCGCCGCGGATATCAGTCGGGGTGTCGACTCGGCCGAAGCGGCCGCCTCGGGCATCGTCGTTTTCGGAACGGGTGTGCCGGGGCTTTCGGGTGCGTTTCTCGCGGGGCATGAGAACTTCCAAATGTTCTGCATTGCCCTGGGTATGACGTGCGTCATGTCCGCGGCTGGGCTCTTGCTGACATTTTTGTTATTAACATTTGAGACCCAGATCGTCATGGCGATCGGGGTCATTTTCCTCGCGTTTCAAGGCAGCCGCTTCACGGCCCAATTCTCACAGGGCTACTTCAGCTACGCCATCAATGTCGGAACAAAATTCTTCGTCTTCTATTTCATGGTCGCGATCCTCGGGGGCATTCTCGATCCCAACGCGGGCTCGATCGGCGCCTCGATCGCGGGTCTAGCGGCCGGAGCCGCAATCCCCTTCGGCGCGGGATCGATTGCGCTGGTCGCGCTGACGTCGCCCATTCCGGTCATCTGTCTCATCACGAGCGTACTGGTCGCGGCGATTCCCAATTTCGCCGGAAGCCTCTTGCAAGGCACCTCGGCGCTGTCGGCAAGCGCGGCGATGGGTTCGCAAATCGTGACCGGCATGGCCGGTGCCGTCGGCGGCGGGATCAGCGAAGCCGGCAGCGTTGCCAAAGGCGCCATGAGCGATCGTGCCAACAAGAGCGCGCACGACAAAAAGACCGGTGCGGGCGGTCAGGGCGGAGGCGGCGCTCAGGGCGGCCATCAAGGCCCCCAGGACACGGGCGCATCGAAGACTCAAAGCCTGCAGATGACGCCCTCGGGTGGAGCCGCGCCAGCCGGTGCCGCACCAGGCGCCGCTGCGGCTGCGGCCGGCGGCGGGGCCGCACCGGGCGGACCGGGGGGTGCGCTTGGGTCCGAGGGCACGATGCTGCGCCCGCTCGAATCCTACAAGCCCGAAGAGATAAGCGCCATGTCGTCGACGGAGGCGAATCAAAAGCTCCCATCGTCCGACTTCAGCAAGATGGACGCCAAACAAGTCCGAGCGGCTGCGTCAAAAATCGACTACAACAAGATGTCCGCAGACCAACGCAACGACATCATTTACAGCGATAAACCGGGTGTAAAAGACGCTGCGACCCAAGGCTTCAAGGACGCCTACAGCTCGAATCTCGCGAAAGAACTCACGAAGCCGGACAAGAAAAACTACGCGGACATCGCAGCGGGCGTAGCACAAAGCATGGGCAAAGGCGAGCAGCCCCCGCCGGCCGTGCAAGTCCGAATATCGAACCCCGATAAACTCTGATGCTCCGCGCGATCGCCATTCCGGCATTCTTGTTGGGTTTTGCGACGCTGGTCGGCATCGTCTGGGGCATGCGTTCGTACAGCGCCGCGCCGCTTACGCCGAATAAAGTCGTGTCGAGTTGCGCGGCCGGCAGCGGCGCCGCGGTGAGGGGGCAACTCGCCCCAGGCGGGCAACGCGCGATCGGCCTCGTGCAAATCATACCCGCTGCGCCGTACGGAGCCATTTTCCTCAATGCATTGCGCGAACGAGTCGGCCTGCAGCCGCATCCGGGTGCAACGCTTTCGCCGGACGAGGTCCAACAGTTCGCGCAGGTCGTACGTTATGCGCCGGTCGACCGCAGCGGAAGATTCGCGTGCAACTCGCTCGAGCCCGGCAAATACATTGCGGTCGCGACGACCCAAGGGTACATGGGGCTCGACGTCGGGGTCGCGTCGTTCGACGTGAGCGCGGGCCGCGGTGCAACGCTCGACAGTCACCGCTTTAGGCCCATACAAGCAATCCAATGATCAAAATCGTCGTAGCGTACGCGGCGCTGGTCGGCGTCGCGCTCTCCGTAGCGTGCTCCTCTACGGACACCTCAACCAACGCGGCCGCGACCGCATCGCCGGCGCCGCCGCTCTTCACGGCGCCGCCCCAGATCAGCTATAAGCCGGTCCCGCAAAAGAACTGCGCGAATCCCGGCGCCAACCTCACGTTCTTCGACACCAACACGCACCAAGCGATTCCTGTGCCGCCGGATCAAGTCGTCTCGTATCAACCGTTCTGGTTTTCGAATTTCATCGATGCGCTGCAGTGGACGGTCAAAGACCCCTCCACCGGAAAAACGTTTGTCGTCAATCCCGCCATCCCACTCATCGTCGGTGAGGTCTCGCAAGCTACCCACGACGAGTCCACCATGGAAGTGCTGCCCTACGGCACCCCCGCCGAACAAAAGCTCGTCCAAGACGATCTCGCGCACTATCAATACACCGCGCAACAGGCGGAAATTGGCCGCACTGCTTTGCTCACGGGCAACCCGACGCCCGCCCCAAACCCCTCGGCAGCAGCGAGGGATGATTTCTTCCTCGGCCAGCCAGCGCCGCTAGCATCCGGCTCTTTGGCGACGGCATCACCTGTGCCGTCGCCCTACGAAATGCAACTCGTCGCGGCGGTGCAGATGGGTAGCCCGCCCGACGACACCGATTTTCAGGACTCGCCCGGTGATCCCGACGACCAGGACCCGCACGAGTACGATTATTCGTGCGGCTACCTCAACGACGAAAATTACGCCCTGATCTGGCACGTCGAAACGCGGATCCCGCAATTCACCGGCGCCGCGTATACGGCGGTGCAAGCAACGCTGGCTGCGAATAAGGCGCAACCTGCGCAGAAGGGCAGTGTCGGGTGGGTCGCCGACCAGTACCAAACGTGGGTCGCCCTTCCGGTCACACCCGAAATCGCTCCGATGATCGTGATGGCATCGCCCTCACCCGGCGCGTTCGTGCCGCTCATTCAAAACAATATCCAGCCGATGTTTAAGCTCGTCGCGTGTCAGAATCTGTTTCCGCTGCCGACGCCGCTGCCTTCGGGGGCGCCGCCGACACCCGCTCCTACGCCGGAGAAGACATGCGGCCCGCCTGGGAAGCCGCCCCAGTGACGCCCGAAATCGCGCCGCCCACACCGGAGAAGACATGCGGGCCGCCTACCTAACGCTCGCGACGGTCGTCGCTATCGGTGCGTGCTCGTCGAACGGACCGGACTCGGGAGCGAGTCCGAGTCCGAGTCCGAACGCGTCGATGGCTCAATTCGATACGACGAACGCATCGCCTCAGAACTGCATTCGTAAGACCGACGACTTTCGCTATTACGACAAACTCAACCAACGCGTGATGCCGTGGATCCAGAGCTACACGCCATACCCTGGGCCCCTCGGCGCTGTGAATCCAATCATTTTTTGGTATCCCGGCCTGCCGTCGGGACCGCCGGTCGTGGGCGCGCAAGGTCCGCCGACACCGGTCGCGATCGAAATCCCGCCGGGCGCATCGCCCATTCCATCCGGCACGCCGTTCTACGAAGCGGAGCCGCTGGTGCCGGTGATCGATTGGGTATTCCAATATGGGCTCCACGATCGAGCGACGATCATGATCATTCCATCCGGCTCGCTCTCGAACGCCTTACAGCAAGACATCCAGTACCGCGCCCAACAGGACGACAACGCATATACCTACGGTGCGGCGTCCCAGGATGCGCAGACCAAGATTACCCTCCTGGAAGATCAGGGCGAAAGCGCGGCCCAGGCTAACGCCGCCGTCACGACACCGTCGCCTATTCCCACGAACTCGGCGGCCGCGTACACCGATACGGTTTTTCAAATGCAAGGCGTGCCTGCGGTCAACGCACTCGCGCGCGGCGCAAGCCCCGACGACAGCCCATACAAAGACTACAACTACCACAGCTTTTTTTTCAACACGTGGGGAGGGATGAGCAAGTTTCCAGGGGGGACGCCGGTGCAAAGCGCCGACCCGCACCCTCGGGTCGTGACGTGCAACTGGCTCCAGGATATTCCGTACGACATGATCGTCACAGTCGTTCGGCAGAAAGCGTCCTCACCGTCGAGCTACGCGAAGCTGTCGTCCAACCTGAATTCGCTGCAAGTGCGGCCGAGCGACGTCAGCAACGTCCAGTACGAGCCGTATGAAAAAGACATCTACGTCGTCCATGCCAACGCCGCGGCGGGCTGGCCGCAGCTGTGGTTCCCGCCGCTGGCGCAAGCAGTTCAGCTCGGCAATCCGGGCGACGTTTTGCAGTACGCAAATGGCGCCCCAGGACTGCCTGCAAACCCTATTGCGAAAATTTATATTCCCACCCCGGATGAGACGTCGGCCCCATGAAGCGGCGCGTCTTTGCTTTGTTTGTTTTGGCCCCGGCGCTCGTCGCCCAAAGCCCGTCCGCGCCTCCGCAGGCGCCGGCGCCGCCCTTCGACACGGCTCAATACGTGCGCTTTTCGAAGAAGGGAACCGGGCGCATCGACGGCACGTTCGTTCTCAAACTGGGCGCCGCCGACGTCAAACCGGAATCGGGTGTCAGCGTCGAGTGCTTTCCCGACCTGCCGTACACGGAATGGTCGCTAACTTCGACGGCGAACGCCATGAATCAGAGTTCCGATACCTCGCAGTCCGGTACGCCCAGTTCGGACGACCCGGCGCTCGCGCAGTATACCCGGACGACGAAGACCGACTCGAACGGAAATTTCCACTTCTACCGTTTGCCCTATGGGCGTTACATCATGCGGGCGGGTTTGATTACCCCCTTCGCGCGCACGGCGCACAATGCTATCCAAGAACAGGTCAGTCAGGTCTATAGTCAGCCGGATGCCTTGGGCACCGGCTTCACCGTCTACGACTACACGCACGCATACTTCGACTCGAAGCCCGTTTACGTTGGCGCGCATCCGCCGTTGCCGCCAATTTTCCACCTCGTGGCCCGCCACAATACCTTCGATCCACGGCGCTAGTAATCGCCTTCCGCGAAGAAGGGTGTCATGAAACTTAAGATCCCGGGCAGCAAATCCGCCGCAGGCGGCCCACACGCAGAACCGGTCGCCGATAGTCCCTACCTCAACGCTCAGAACGCCTGGCTCGAACGCTACGGAAGCTTTATCCAACAAGCCTATAACTGGCGTCTCTTGGCCATGCTCGAGGCGGTGGCGATCATCATCGGCGTGTTCGGGCTCATCTACGTGGCCGGGCAGTCGAAGTTCATTCCGTACATCGTCGACGTCAACCAAGAAGGCTTGCCGATCAACGTGCACCTCGCCGATCAGGCGGGGCCCATCGATCAGCGCGTGGTGCACGCCGAACTGGCCAATTGGGTTTCCAACGCGCGTAGCGTCGTAACCGACAGAATCGTCGAGAAGCAACAAATCGACGGGATGTTCGATATGGTCCAGAACAATTCGGCCGCGAGCGGTTATCTCAACTCGTACTACCCGGTCGCCGGCCACTCGCCTTTCCAACGAGCGACGAGCCTGACCGACGCGATCCAGGTCACGGCTATCCTGCCGGTTAGCCCACAAACCTACGTCGTGCAGTGGACCGAAACGATCCGCGATCTGAACGGTCGCGTCACGTCTACTCAAAACTGGGAGGGCAGCATCAGTGTCGCGTTCACGCCGCCTACGACCGAGGATCAAGTGATCAAGAACCCGATCGGCATGTTCATCAATAACGTTTCTTGGACGCAGAAATCATGAGCGGCCGCGTTTTACTCGCGCCCGGGCTTGCGGCCGCGCTGGCGGCGTTCGCGCTGTCGTCGGCGGGCTCGGCCGCGACGACGGGCGCTGCGTCCCCGGCACCGGCCACCGCGCCGGCCGCGGCGAGCGCGTCCGTATCCGCGCCCGTCGCGGCTCCGGCTGCTGCTAAGCCCGTCGCCCAGGCGGTCCCGGCGGCGACGGGAATCCCCGTGCCGGCACCCACGCCGGCGGTCACCTCGGCGCCGCTAGCGCCGGTAGTGTTGCAGCCGGTCTCGCGCGGACCGTTCATCGGCACGGACGGCGCGATGCACTATCCGATCGACGCGCCGGCGGAGCCGGCGCTCACCTGCGTGCCGCTGTTCATTTGCGACGTGACGCTCGAAGCGAACGAAGCGATTCTCAACATCGCGACCGGCGACTCGGCGCGCTGGCTGATCGCGGCGGCCCAAAGCGGTCCGGGTGGAAACACTCCGCACGTGCTAATCAAGCCGACGACGCTCGATCTGCGCACGAATCTCATCGTCACGACCAACCGCCATGTGTATTATCTACGGTTGAGTTCGGCCTCGACGACGGCGTACTCGCGGCTCGCCTACTTCTATCCCGACGACGATGCGGCGGCGGCGGCCGCTGCGGCCGAGGCTGATCACATCAGAGAACTCGCGCGCGAAGCCGAACTTCCGCTCAAGCCGACCGGCCCTGTCGACGTTTCGTACCGGTTGTGGGGCGATAGCGCGTTCTTGCCATTCCGCGTTTATGCGGACGCGGTCCATACGTTCATCGAGTATGCGAAGCTGCCGACCGATCTGCCGGTGCTGTTTGCGGTCTCGACCGACGGCAACGACCAAATCGTCAACTATCGGCTCAAGGACAACATCTTCATCATCGACGGCACGCCACCGGCCATCGATCTCGTACTCAACGCCGGCACCGGCCATGGCGGACGCGGCGAACGCCGCGTCCACATCCGGCACTTGTAGGGGACCGCAACAATGCCAGATCCTAAAGGCCCAGACTCTCCCGATTCCCTCGGCGTTCACGGACGCGTTGAGGGCGTCACACGCATCGGTCCCCGCGCGCTGCTCATCGGCTTGCTCGTCATCGGCGCACTCGTCGGCGGCGTTCTCTACGGACTCAACAGCGGCAAGCAAACCCAACAGGCGCAGGTCGCGCAATTGCCCCCGACCGCGGCGCCTCAGGTAACCGACGAAGCGCACTTCGGAGAAGACGTCCCGATCGTGGAGACGCCGCCACCGGAGACCGCCCCCCCGCCGGTGCTTCTGCCGCCGAGTCCCCCGCCGGCAAATACTCCCGCACCCGCGGCGACCCTAGCTGCGGTGTCGGTCATTCCGACCGGGCCGAGTCCGGCGCAAGTCGCCGAGCAAAAACGCGCCGAGGAAGAGCGTCAGCGCGAACTCGACGAGGAAAAGGCTCGCGCAGATGCGCTCAAGACGGCACAGTTGTCACCGATCTTCGTCGCGTCCGGCGGTGGCGGCGGTGGTGGTTTTAGCGGCAACGGCGGCGGCGGAAGCGCCCCGTCGGGCTCGAACGGCGAGTCCCGGTCGACCGGGGGCGGTGCTCCCGGTTCTGCGGGTGCGACCGGCGGTGGTGCTCCAGGTTCTGCAGGCGCAACGGGCGGCAGTGCGCCGGGTGGCGCAAGCGGCGGCGGCGGCAGTGCCGGTGGCGGTAGCTTCGGCGGCTCAGGCGGTGGCGGCGGAACCGGCGGTGGTGCCGCGGGCGCTTCCTCAGCCGGAGGCGGCGGCGCAGCTGCCGGCGGCGCGGGTGGTGGTGCCGGCGGAGCCGGCGGCACCTCGAGCCAGAGCGCTTTCCTCAGCGGACCGACGGGGCAGTTTGCAGCTCCGGCCTATCTGCCCGAGGGAACGCGGAACAATCTCCAAGCCAGCCGTTACGCACCCTCGACGATCTTCGAATTGCTCGCAGGCGCGGTCGTCCCGGCCGAGCTCGTGACCGGAATCGACTCGGAAGTTCCGGGCCTCGTCACGGGTCAAGTCCGCGAAGACGTCTACGACACGAAGAGCGGCAAGTATCTGCTCATTCCCAAGGGTACCCGCCTCATCGGCGTTTACCAAGCCGTCGCCGGCTACGGCTCGTCGCGCGTGCTGGTTGCGTGGCAGCGCTTGATCTTCCCCGACACCTCGAGCATCGACTTGCTCAACATGACCGGCGCCGACGTTCAAGGCGGCGGCGGTCTCGGCGGCAAGGTCGACAATCACACGGGGCAGTT
>Ga0302326_10028862_pt1 | contig 11154 bp, 6 predicted proteins | sample Palsa_T0_3_FD_202264 | JGI IMG/M metagenome (GOLD analysis project Ga0302326, IMG submission 202264) | Peat permafrost microbial communities from Stordalen Mire near Abisko, Sweden - Palsa_T0_3 | ecosystem: Environmental > Terrestrial > Soil > Palsa > Peat permafrost | place: Sweden: Abisko...
GAGCGCCAGCGTCACATCGAAGTTGGGCTGGTGGCGCAGCCAGGCGATGTGCGCCCGGGCCTCGGGAGACCGGGGGTTGCGGTAATCGCGATTCAAGTCGATCCCGGACGCATTTTCCCGCGTCGCGCGCGCGAGGCCCGCGGGATTGAGCAAGGGGCACAGAAACCAAATCGCCCGCCCGTCGAACACGCCCGCCTCGATCATATCGAGCATCGCCTGCGGCGCCGCCGGTTCGTCGCCATGAATGCCCGCCGACACATAGATTCGCGGCCGCGGTCCGGAGGTCCGTTTGGTGAGCGCAACCAGTGGGCAGCCGTCGATCTCCCCGAACCGCTCGACGCGAAAAGCTGCCGCGCGGCCAGCGGCCTCGATTTCTTCGATCAAAGTCATACGCTGCTTCCCAGTTTGGTCGTGACGCATTTCGCCTTGAAGAAAAATGCGTCACTACCCCCAGCTTGGATTGCTTGCGCCTACGCTCAACCCTCAATTCAATAAACTCCATCTTTATGTCCCAGGTCCGCGTCCGTTTTGCCCCCAGCCCCACCGGTTTTTTTCACATCGGCAGCGCCCGCACGGCGCTTTTCAACTGGCTCTATGCGCGCCATACCGGCGGGAAATTCATCCTGCGCATCGAGGACACCGACCAGGCGCGCAACAGCGAGGCGTTTCTCAACCTGATTTACGACAGCCTGCGCTGGCTGGGGCTCGACTGGGACGAGGGCCCCCAGGCCGGCGGTGATTTTGGGCCCTACCGGCAGAGCGAACGGGCGGCCATCCATCGCGAATATCTCGACCAGCTCAAAGCCTCCGGGCGCACCTACGAGAAGGACGGCGCGGTTTATTTTAAACTGCTCGGCGAGCGCTCCGAGATGTACGACGAGCACCGCAAAAAGACCGTCACCAAGGTCAGGACCGCGCCGACGGTCATCGATGACCTGATCCGGGGTCGCCTGGAGCGACTGGAGGACGAGGACTTCGTCATCGTGCGCTCGGACGGCAATCCGGTGTTCCATTTTGTGAACGTCGTGGACGACATCACGATGCGGATCACCCACGTCATCCGGGGGGAGGATCATCTCTCGAACACGAGCAAGCACGTGGAGCTCTTCAACGCCCTTGGCGCTCCCGTGCCGCAGTTCGCGCACATCCCGCTCATCCTGAAGCAAAACGGGCCGGGCAAGATGTCGAAGCGCGACCAGGGCGCGCTCGTCGAGGAATACCAAAAACGCGGCTACCTGCCCGAGGCGGTGGTGAATTTTCTTGCGCTCCTCGGCTGGAATCCCGGCGACGACCGCGAGAAGATGCCCATGGCGGAAATCATCCGGCTGTTCGATTTGCCCGGCATCAACCAGAGCAACGCGCGCTTCGACGAAAAGAAGCTGGCGCACATGAACATGACCTACCTGCTGGAGCAGCCCGCCGACCGGTTCGTGGAGTTGGCGCGGGAGTATTTTGTTCGTCAGCCGGGCGGCCCGTCCGGTGCCTTGGAAGCGCCTGAAGACTACTTCCGCACCGTCATACTCCTCAGCCAGCCAAAGATTAAAAGCGTCGAGGAGCTGCCGGCGTACACCCGATATTTCTTCACCGAGGACTACCCGATCGATCCGAAGGCCAGCGAAAAGGTCCTGGCCAAGGGCGATCCCAGGCGACGACTGCGCGAATTGGCCGATGCCTTTGCATCCGCGGATTTCTCGAGCGACTCCGCGCTGGAGCAGGCCCTGCAGGCGCTCGCCGCCAAAAATGGCCTGGGCGTCGGCGATTACATCCACCCCGGCCGCCTGGCGGTTTCCGGCACGAATGTCGGCCCCAGTTTTTACAGCCTCTACCATGTCCTCGGCCGCGACCGGGTTTTAAAGCGGATTGAGAGATTCCTGGCGGCGCAGGCGTAGTTCCGCGCGCCTTGAAGGTAGACGCCGCGTCCCGCTGCGTTCCTCATAGTGAAAGCGGCAGGATGCCGCTTCGACAATCTACCTAAAGCGTTGCCTCAGGACCCCAAATTCCGCAATTTGACCGGCTATGACCGATGGGAACGACGGAGCTACCGCGCCAGCGCCAGGCGATTTCATCCGTGATATCGTCGCACAGGATGTTGCGGCAAAGCGGTATCCAAAGATCGTCACCCGGTTTCCGCCGGAGCCGAACGGCTATCTTCACATCGGGCACGCCAAGTCGATTTGCCTGAATTTCGGCATCGCCCGAGAAAACGGCGGTCGTTGCAACCTGCGGATGGACGACACCAACCCGGCCAAGGAGGAGGTCGAATTTGTCGACTCCATTGTGGCTGATATCATGTGGCTCATCGAAGGCTGGGCCGACCACTGTCTCGGCTTCAAATCCAAGGGCAGCACGCCTGGGGCGCTCATCTCGGACGGCCGGCCCGACTACTACCTTGGTCCGGTGCCATTGGGCGCCGGCAGCGAGCCGTTCTTTGCCAGCGATTATTTCGAACAGCTCTACCTTTATGCCATCAACTTGATCGAAAAAGGGAAGGCCTATGTCTGCGACCTGAGTCCGGAGGAGACCGACGCTTATCGCGGCGCCCCGGACCAGCCCGGCCGCGATTCGCCGTGGCGCAACCGATCCACCGGGGAAAGCCTCGACCTGTTCAAGCGCATGCGGGCCGGGGAGTTCCCCAACGGGGCGCGATCGCTCCGCGCCAAGATCGACATGGCCGCGCCCAATGTCTGGTTGCGCGACCCGCTGCTCTACCGCATCCGCCACACCCCTCATCATCATGCGGGCGACAAATGGTGCGTCTATCCCCTCTACGACTACGCCCACTGTCTCAGCGACTACCTCGAAGGGGTCACCCACAGCATCTGCACGCTCGAGTTCGTTGACCACCGTCCGCTCTATGACTGGATCCTCGGGAGCCTCGATTTGCCGCGAGCGCTGCCGCACCAATATGAGTTCGCGAAGCTGACTCCGAGTTACACCCTGGTCTCCAAGCGGAAGCTCATTCAACTGGTGAATGAGGGTCTCGTCTCCGGCTGGGACGATCCGCGGATGCCGACCATCAGCGGCACCCGCCGGCGTGGCGTGCCCGCCAGCGCGCTGCGCCGCTTTGTCATCGGGGTCGGCGTGACGAAGTTCAAAAGCGCGACCGACATCGCCCTGTACGAGCACGCCATCCGCGAGGAACTAAACGCCAGCGCGCTGCGCCGGCTCGCGGTGCTGAAGCCGGTGAAAATTGTCCTCGCCAATATTGCGGCGGAAGACGTGATCGAGTGCTCGGCCACGAACAATCCTCAGGACGAAAGTGCCACCGTCCGGACTGTTTTCCTCACCCGTGAGGTATTTATCGAGAGCGATGACTTTACCGAGACGCCTCCCCCGAAATATTTCCGCCTAAAACCTGGCGGCGAAGTCAGGCTGAAATACGCCTGCATCGTCAAATGTGATGAAGTTATCAAGGATGCTGCCGGCTGCATCGTTGAATTGCGCTGCACCGCCGATCTTGCCACCCGCTCTGGCGGCCCAAATGCCGACAAAAAGGTAAAGGGGACCATCCATTGGGTCAGCGCCGCGCATGGCGTGGACGCCGAAGTGCGTCTCTACGACCGCCTCTTCACCGTGCCCGAACCCGGCGCCGACGAGGACTTCAAGAAGTTGATCAATCCTCATTCGCTTGAGACAGTGATGGCCAAGCTGGAGCCGGCGTTGAAAGATGCGCGGCAGGAAGAGCGGTACCAGTTTGAGCGACTGGGGTATTTTGCCCTGGATTCAGTCGACTCGAAACCCGGCAAGCCGGTTTTCAATCGGACGATCACATTGCGGGACACCTGGGCCAAGCCGAGGTAGACGCCGCGTCCCCGCCGCGTTCCTTTACGGCTCGTGGCGTCGCGTCTGACTGCGCAATCGCGCAAAGTAGAAGCGGCATGATGCCGCTGGCCGATGAGGAACGCAGCGGGACGCAGCGTCTACTTTGGGGTCGATGCCGGTTGAGCGGGACGCCGCGTCTACCTTGGGCTCGCATTGGTCGAAGGTAGACGCTGCGTCCCCGCTGCGTTCCTCTTTTATTCGTGGCGTCCCGCCACGTCTACTTTGGATTGTCCTGGATATAATTTCGAAATCTCTGCAGGGATTCCGCATTGCGAACGATGTGGTCGAATGACTCCTGTTGCCAAAACGGCCCGGAGCGGTTGAGGCGATTGTTTATAACTTTGGCGGTAAATGACTTCCACGAACCGATGATCGACGAAAGCCGATGCTCGCCCAGGGGTGCCAAAATGGCGTGGACGTGATTGGGCATGACGACAAATTCGTCCAATCGATAGCGATCGTTGTCAAAGTAGCGGAGGGCGTTTTCGACGACGTGACGAAATTCGGGCTGTCTGAGCAGGCATTCCCCATGCCCTTGATCGAGCCAGTCGTGAAAACGCTGGGGAAATCTTTCATTGTAATCGAGGCGTTGCGCGGGGCTGTGTGGCTCGGGATTGGCGGCGATCCAAGCCAGGCGCTCGGCCAGCCATTGCTCCAGTTTCGCCTGCGGCATGGAATCCGCGGTGCGAAAAGTGACGAAATAGGTTGTGCCATCCTGCCGCCAGTGGGGCAAGTTACCGGCTATGAATGCGATGGGCGACGACGGGACAAAGTCGTTGAAGAATGGGGAAAGACAGTTTGGTTCGATCTTGGGGGGAGTAACGCGGCGGGACGCGGCGTCGGCGGTTGCGCTGTTTGGATATGTGATCGTTTTCATTTGGTTTTGGTCGATGGCGGACAGGGGTTTTCCGATATAATAACAAGTGCGGCGGTCGAAAATAGAAGCGGTCCCGCTCTGCGGGACCGCGGGCCGATGAGGAACGCAGCGGGGACGCAGCGTCTACTTTGGGGTCAACGCCAGTCGAAGGTAGACGCCGCGTTTACCTCGGGCTCGCGCCGGTCGAAGGTAGACGCTGCGTCCCCGCTGCGTTCCTCTTTTATCCGTGGCGTCCCGCCACGTCTATTTCAGGCGCTCTGTCTGCCCTTTGGTTCGTCGCCGTTTCATGCTACGCTCCCTCCCGTGCCAGCTCTTCCGACCATCGTCCATCTCGACGCCGACGCTTTCTTCGTGTCGTGCGAGCAGGCGCGTGACCCGTCCTTGCGCGGGAAGAAATGCGCCGTCGGCGGGCGCGAGCGGGGCATCATTTCCTCGGCCAGCTATGAGGCGCGGGCCTGCGGCGTCTTTACGCCGATGCCGAGCAAATCGGCGCTGAAAATCTGCCCGGGCCTGATCCTGATCGCCCACACCCCCGGCCTTTACGGAAAAGTGTCGGCCCGGATGTTCGACCTCTGCGAGACCCTCACCCCGATCGTGCAGCGCAACTCGATCGACGAGGGCTACCTCGACGTCGGCATGTGCGGTTTCAAGTCCGCGGGGGAAATCGAGTCGGCCGTGCGCAAGCTCCAGCGGCGCATCTGGGACGAGCTGCAGATCCCCGCGTCCATGGGCATCGCGCGCAACAAACTCGTGGCCCAGATCGCGTCCAAGCTGCGCAAGCCGCGCGGTTTCGTGACCGTTCCGCCCGGAGAGGAGGCGGCCTTTCTCGCCCCGCTGGCCATCGGCAAGCTGCCGGGGGTGGGCGCCAAAACCGAGGCGGCGCTCGCCGCGCGCGGCCTGCGCCTGGTCAGCGACCTCTGCACGCGTCCCGAAGGGGAGCTGCAGGCGATCTTCGGCCGCGAATGGCGCGACATGCTGGCGCGGGCCCGCGGCGAGGACGATCACCCCGTCGAGACCGAAGCGGAGGACGCGAAGAGCTATTCCCAGCAGGAAACCTTCGCCACCGACGTCGGCGATTTCGGCGAAATCGAGCGCGTGGCCAAGCGCATGCTCGACGACCTGATGCCGAAAATCCGCGCCGATGGGAAGCGGGTGCGCACGATGACAATCAAGGCGCGCTACCCGGATTTTTCCCAGGAATCGCATGCGCACAGTCTCGAGGCCGCGACGGACCTGGAGCGGCCGTTTTATCCGTTCGTTGCGCCGCTCTTGCGCGCCGCGTGGAAAAAGCGCAGTCCGCTCCGGCTGGTGAGCGTGCGGCTGTCCGGCGTCGACGCCGGACCGGACCAGCTGGAAATGTTCGCCCAAAACGACGAAAAACGCCGCCGGCTGGCGGGAGTGCTCGACCGGCTCAACCACCGGGGCCGCGATGCGGTGGTGACGCACGGGCATCAGCTGGGCGGAGACGGCAAATCGGCCAAAGGGCCGGGCTGAATTAGAAGCGGCATCACGCCGCTGGCCGATGAGGAACACAGCGGGACGCAGCGTCTACTTTGGAACGCAGCGGGACGCAGCGTCTACTTTGGAACGCAGCGGGACGCAGCGTCTACTTTGGAACACAGCGGGACCAGCGTTTACTCCGGGGTCGCGCTTGTCGAAGGTAGACGCTGCGTCCCCGCTGCGTTCCTCTTTTATCCGGGGCGTCCCGCCCCGTCTATTATTGCATTGCCGGAAGGAGGGCCCAGGCCACGCTGCGAGGAGGATGCCCTCTCCCCCGGGACGAAGATTCGGCCCCGCCGCCTATGCCTGCTCGTGGTGTGGGCTCGCGGCATTGCCGTTGGCGCCGGAATTGGGGCTTTTCTTCCAGACCAGCTCCGATCTCAAGTACTTCGGCCCCATCTGCTATTACGAGGGCATTGTGTCCTTTCTGCTGCTGGCTCCGGCGCTGCTCCTCCCGCGATTTTTGTCGCGCGCCTGGGTGATCGTGATGGGTGGCGGGATGGCCTTGGCGACCCTGTTCGTCGGCTTCTACTCCGTATGCTTTGGCGCGCGGTGGAACCTGACCGCCCACGCCGCGTTCATGCAGACCAATCCGGGGCAGGCCATGGAGTTTCTGCAAAATTTCATGTCCTTTGGGCTCGCGACCTGGATGGCCGTCCTCGGGGCGGCGTTTGCGGTTTGCATCGCCGTGAACGTCCGGTCCGTGCCGCCGCGGCGCCAGTTCCTGCTCTCCTGCGGGCTCATTGGCCTGCTCATCAGCGCCTACGGCATCTACCACAACTTTCGCTATGGTGGGACGATCGTGCGGCGGGTGCAATGGTCGCGGACGACGTCGCTCAAGTTCATCGAGCCCAGCTATAACAAGTTTCACCCGGTGACGCTCCTGGCGATGAGCCATTTTAATTATCTGACGACGCACCAATACTACATGAAACAGTATCGCTATGTCGCGCGACACCGCGAGGAGCTCAGCGGCGCCAAGCCGATCCCGGGCGCGGTGTGTCCCCGGCTGGTCGTGGTGGTGATCGGCGAGTCGTCGAACCGTCTTCACTGGTCGTTGTATGGCTACCCGAAAATAACCACCCCCCGGCTCGACCGGCTTTCCGGGGAACTGGAGGTTTTTTCCGACGTGATCTGCACCTGGGCGGCGACCCTCGTTTCGATCCGCGACATGTTCACGACGTCCGCGGATTCGGTCCCGGTTTTCTTGTTGTTTTCGCAGGCCGGGTACGACACCCACTGGTTCTCCTCGCAATTCAACCAAGGGGGCAACGACCTGGAATTGAATGCACTGGTGGTGTCCTGCAATCAGCGGGTTTATCTCAACGGCGTTTATGATGAAAACCTCGAGCCGTTGGTAGCCAGGACCGCCGCGGCGCCAGGGGGGCAGATGATCTTCGCGCAGCTTTTCGGAAGCCACGTCCGTTACTTCGATCGTTATCCGGCGCGGTTCGCGGTTTTTCGCGCAGCCGACGACGGCGGACCGCTCCGGTCGAGCTATGACAACTCGATTCTCTATACCGACACCGTCTTGGCGAATATGATCGAAATGCTGCGGAGGCGCCACGAGTCGTCCTGCCTGCTTTATGTGAGCGACCACGGCGAGGACGTGCTGGATTCGCGGCCGGACAAATACCTTTTCCGGGACGAGACCCTGGCCACCGACCCGATGTACGAAGTCCCATTCTTTGTCTGGTTCTCCCCCGAGTACCGCCGGGAGAACGCCGCGTTTGTCGCGGAGGTGGCGGCCGCGCGAAACCGGAAGTACCAGAATCGCGCGCTCTACCAGTCCCTGCTGGACCTGATGCGGCTGCGGCACCCGATCTACGATCCCCGCGCGAGCCTGTTTTCGCCGGACTACGTGGAGCGGGTGAGGCGGGTCGGCGTGCAGGGCCGGGTATACCGGGGAGGACCGGGGGCGGCCGTGAAATAAAAACCCGGGAGCGGCAATCCTGGTATTGTCACCCGCCGCTCTTCGCGCTGCAGTCTAGCCCATCATGCCCGCCACAATGAGGTTGTCCGTCAAGGTTTTCATCCTGGACGCCGCGGGCCGGGTGCTGGTGCTGCGGCGGTCGGCGGCTTCGAAAAACCACGCGGGCCGTTGGGATTTTCCCGGCGGGAAGACCGATCCCGGCGAGACCTTCGAGGAAGCCCTGCGGCGCGAAGTGCGGGAGGAGACGGGGCTCGTCATCGCGCTGACCCACGTGATTGGCGCGGATGAAAGCGTGGTGGCGGACCGCCATATCGCCTACCTTTTCGTCGAGGGCACGCTGGTCCCCGGCGAGGCCGCCGCGGCGCGCTTGAGCGATGAGCACGATGCCGCCCAGTGGGTGGCGCCGAACCAGCTGCCGGAACTCGACCTCGCCCCTCAATTTCGCAGGATTGCCTCGAGTTATGGCAGCAACCATGGACCAGCCCGGGCATATCCTTGACGCCCAGGTGGCCGCCTTCCGGAAGGCGGTCCCGCTCTACCGGGAGATGAGCCGGGTGTTGGAGCGCGAGCTCGGCCAGCTGGCCCGGCAGGTCTGCCCGGGCGCCATGGTGTCGGCTCGCGCGAAGACCGTGGCGTCCTTCGCCGAAAAAATCCTGCGGAAGAATAAATACCGCGATCCGCTCCAGGAAATCACCGACCTTTGCGGGGCGAGGGTCATCGTCGATTTGCTGGCGCAAGTGGCGGAGGTCGGCGCCCTCATCCGTCAGAACTTCACGGTGGACGAGGACAATACCGTGGACGCGTCCGCGCGCCTGAGCGCGTCGGAATTCGGCTACCGCTCGGTGCATTACATTGTCAGTTTCCGCCGCGACCGGCACCCGGGCTTGCCGGCCAAATTTTATGGCGCCAAGGTCGAGGTGCAGGTGCGCACCAGCGCGCAGCATGCCTGGTCGGCGGTCGGGCATGACCGCATCTATAAAAGCCCGTACCCCGTCCCCGAAGCTCTCCTGCGCGACGCCGCCCGGATCGCCGCGCAGCTTGAAAGCGCCGATGACGAATTCGCGCGCATGGTCAAGGAGTTGGAGGAATACCATCACAACGTCGAGGTGTATCTGCCGGGGGGGAAACTGGACGCGGAAGTCAAACTGCAGGACACCATTGCGCGCCACGATCCGGGCAACGCCGCGGTCGCGCTGCGGCGCGCGCAACTGGCCCTCGCCGCTGACCGATGGATGGTTGCGATCGGGGTGGTCCGGAATTTTCCCGGCTCCGGGACTCCCGCCTTGCGGGCGATACTCGGCCATGCCCTCTGCCGGCTGCATTCCGGAGATCCCCGGTCGCCCGCGTATCGGCGGGGTCAGAAATGTCTCCTCCAGGCGGCGGAAGCGATGCCGGCCGACGCGGGCACCTGGGTGCGCCTGGCGGACACGTATGAACACGGCGAGCCGGCCAGGGCGCTGCGCTATTACCGCGCGGCCTATGCCGCCGATGCCGCCGACCCGGCGGCGCTCATCGGCTGCATTCGCCTGCAAATGGCGGTGACCGGCGAAAAAGAGTTTGTGACCCTGCTCCGGCCTGCGATTGAGGCCGCCATCCGCCGGTGCGAGGCGCAAGCCGCCCTTCAGATCGAGCTCCCGGCGGCCCTTTACCACGCCGCGGTGTTGCATTTGCTGCTCGAGCCGGATGATCGCTACGAAGCCCTGCGGTCCCTGGCCCGCGCCATTTGGCGCACCCAAACGCCTTCGCCGATCCGCGTTGCGCTGGGCACCGTCCAGGTGATGGCCCGGCTTCATCCCGACCGGGCGGACATCGAATATGCGCGGCGGCTTTTGCAACTGGCCTGGCACGCGCGTTCGCCCGACGCGAAGAGCCGGAAGACCGTCAAAAGGCTGGCGACGCCGAACGCCACGCCCATCGCCGGACCGGTGGTAATCGTCGTCGGTTTTTGCGACCCGAAGCTCCGGAAAAATGTGCCGGCGGCGCGAAAAATCCTGCGCGCGGCGCTGCGGGGCTTCCGCGGAACGATCATTTCCGGAGGCACGCGACAGGGCGTGGCGGGGCTCGCCGGCGAGTTGGGCGCGGACTCGGGCGGGGCGATCCGCACCATTGGCTACCTGCCCAAGACCTTGCCCGGCAATCGTTCCGCCACGCGGGACGAGCGCTACACCGAAATCCGGCTGTCTCAGGGGAAGGCAGGCTTCAGCCCCGTCGAGCCGCTGCAAAATTGGGCCGATCTGCTTGTATCCGGCATCGCGCCCGAAACCGTCACCGTGCTCGGCATCGGCGGCGGACAAATCGCCGCGGTTGAATACCGGCTGGCCCTGGCGCTGGGCGCGCGGGTCGGCCTCATCCTGGACAGCGGGCGCCAGGCGGACGCCCTCGCCAACGATCCGGAATGGGCGGAAAACCATCGGCTGCTGCGGCTGCGGCGCGAGATCCTCGAACCGGCAACGCTCACGGCCTTGATGCACCAGCCGTCCGGCCGGGTGATGTTTGAGCCGCGGAAACTCGATGAATTGGGCGAGCGGGTGCACGTTAATTATTTGAAGAGCGACCTTTACTCGGAAATCGATCCCTCGCGCCGGAAATGGCGGAACCTCCCGCCCGACCTCAAGCAGTCCAACCAGGCGCAGATTGCCTACGCGGCCGAAATTCTTGCCACCGAAGGCTATGCCATCGTCCCGCACGCCGGAAATCCGGATGATATAATTCTGCCCAAGTTTAACCGGCGGCAAATCGAGCGGATGGCGAAACTGGAGCACGGGCGCTGGAACATCGAGCGCCTTTCCGCCGGCTGGAGCTATGGCAAACCCAAGGATGTCCAGCGCAGGATCACGCCGTGGCTGGTTTCCTACCGGAAGTTGCCCGACGGGCCGGATGGCATGAAAAAGTACGACCGCGAGGCGATCGGCAACTACGCGGAAGTCCTGCGCAAATCCGGTTTCGCCATCGTGCGGGCGACGGCCTGACTCACCGGATGCCCGGTGAGAGGTGCTCCGGTTTCACCGACTTCCGCGCGTAA
>Ga0302326_10028863_pt1 | contig 11153 bp, 8 predicted proteins | sample Palsa_T0_3_FD_202264 | JGI IMG/M metagenome (GOLD analysis project Ga0302326, IMG submission 202264) | Peat permafrost microbial communities from Stordalen Mire near Abisko, Sweden - Palsa_T0_3 | ecosystem: Environmental > Terrestrial > Soil > Palsa > Peat permafrost | place: Sweden: Abisko...
GAGCCGATTCCCAGCGATGCCGTGTTGCGTGAGCCACGTGACGACGGATTTCGCGCGCGCGATCGAGAGATTGAGGTTGTACGCGGCGCCGCCCTGATTGTCGGTATGTCCGGCGATGATCCAACGCGAACCCGCTTTGCTCTGGACGAGCTCGCGGACCGTCTCGAGCGACGGGAGGCTATCGGGGCGAAGCTTGGCCGATGCCGTGTCGAAGTGGATCCCGTAAATTGCGACCGAACCGTTTCGTTGGATCAACCGCTGCAGTTCGGCGGCATTCTCGCGGTGACGGCGCAGCGCGAAGTTCGCCGTTGCGTGGCTTCCGGCCGGCAGATCGAGCAACTGGACTGCGCTGTCGTATCCGACCGCGCTCGCCGCGACGGACGCCATTCCGGCGGGCACGCCGCGCAAGATGCACCTTCCGTCGCTGCCGGTCGACGCGGTTACCTGTGCGGACGAGACCGAGGCTGCGGCGATGGGTTTGAGGTTGGCTGCGTCCACGACCCTACATGCGATGGTGACGTTATAGCGGAAGGCACGCGGATTCACCAGGATGCGCACGAAATCGATGGCATAGCCATCCAGTGCATGCGTCGTCGGGTCGTCAATGAGAAGATTCACGGTGCCGGCACGCAAGATCGGCACGTACTCGGGCAGGAGGCGCAGCGTGACGAGCTTGCCGATCGGACCGGTCTGATCGAGCGCGTTCACCGTATCCTCAAACGAGGGTATGCGCGTTCCGTTGAGCGAGACCTGAAAGTGTGAATTCCAGATCGGCGCCTGAAAATCGTCGAGGAACATCTGGACGAGCACGACGTGAACCGTACGCGGTAGGGCGCCGACGACGAGCGGGATCGCTTGCGGGAGATTGTTGGGCCGGCTGCTGCAATTCGCATAGCCGTCACCGGTGCGCGTTTGCAGATCCTTCGCGGTGACCGCGGATCCAAGCATGACGTGGTCGGTTCCAGGTGCATCACCCGGCCGCGGGTCGCATGGGTAGTCATGCACCGGCGTCGATTGACCTGAAAACGGTGTGAAGCCGGGCGGCCAGCCGAAGCCGAGATTGTTGATGTCGCCGGCACGCACCAGAAGGTCGGCCTCGGGACCGCCGACGGTGCGCTCGGCCTGTTGTTCCCAGCCCGGCTGAAGACCGGTCGGCTCCGGCGCCGGCGTCATCGCGGCAGAGAGCGACGTGTCCGAGGGCGACGGCGCATCGGGTGACGCCGATTCGTCGGACTCAGGCGATGCCACCACGTCGGAACCGTCGCCGGGCTCCGAAGAGGGCGGGACGCTCGGGGTCTCAGAGAGCAATGGCGTAGCGCTTGCCGACGGCGTCTGTACGACGTCTTGTTGGGATGCCTTTAAGCGCCAACCCGCGATCACGAGTACCGCCGCGAGAGCGACGATCACGATGGCAAGCACACGGCCTCGCATGACTTAGAGTAGCATGCGCGCCAGTGAAGTCGCGATGGGCGGGAACGGCAATTATGAACGCCACATGAACGCTTGCGGATAAAGCGTTCCGGAACCTATTTTCGCTGACTGCTAAGACTTCCTAAACAATCTGCCGAAGGAGGGAGCAACGCAGTCGCTCCGCTCCTTTGTGAGTGAGGCGGCCTGGTTGTCGATGTCCCGTCATTGGGGCGACGGCAACACCTCTCAAACTGAATGGTGGATTTTTCATGAAGAAGCTCTTTGCAGCGGTCTTCGTCTGTTTGCTTGCGTCCACGACGCTCGCCAGGGCGGACACCGCATCGGACCTTCAGGCGCAGATGGCGGCCATGCAAAAGCAGATGGCCGACATGCAAGCGCAGCTCGAAAAGCTCCAGGCCCAGCAGAAGGCTGCTGCGGCCGCTGCGACGCCGGCACCCGGCGTTCCGCCCGGATCGACGCCCGTCATGGTGGCTCCCGGGACCAATACGACGTTCCTGATCCACGGCGAGCCGATCCAAATCTACGGCCTGCTCGATCTCTCACTCGACGACACGACAAAAGGCTTGCAGTCGTACTATCCCACCTCCATGGATGGACCGGTCGGAAACGTCGGCTGGCAGCCGGCGATCTCCAGCCAGTCGTACGTCGGCCTGCGCAGCGCGCGCTCGCTCACGAACAAATTCATGCCGCAGTACCAGCTGGAGACGCAGATCGACGTCTCGTCAACGTCGGGCACGGTCAACACCAACTCGAACAACGACAACACGGTGAAGGGCGCGCTCACGTCGCGCAACAGCTTCATCGGCGAAGGCAACGAGTTCGCGGGCACGTTCCTGATCGGCAAGACCGACGCGCCGTACAAGACGTCGACGGCGCGCATGAACCCGTTCGCCAATATGCTGGGCGACTACGGGGTGATCATGGGCAACACGGGCGGCGACAACCGCGTCGAGTTCGGCACCCGTCTCGACCACGCGCTGTGGTGGAACTCGCCGAACTGGGGAGGCTTCACCCTGAGCCTCCTCACCTCGCCGGGGCAGAACCGCGGCATCGACGATGACCTCATCGCGCAAGGCGAGGCCGGCTGCGCGGGCGGCAACGCACCAGGAAGCGGCGCGCTACCGCCCTCGTGCAACGACGGGTCCTACGGCAGCGCATACAGCGGCAGCGCTACGTACGAGAACCACCACTTCTACCTCACCACGGCCTACGAGCTGCACAAGATGGTGAACCGCACGAGCGACTTGCCGGACCTCGATCCGCGCGACGTCGCGGATGAAGACGCCTTCAAGGTCGGCACGCAGTGGACGTTCTTCCCGGGGACGTCGATCGAGGGGATCTACGAGACGATGCATCGCTACGTTCCCGCGTTCCTCACGGATCAGAACGAGCGCACGCGCACCGGGTTCTGGTTTGCGGGCTCGCAAGCGATCGGGAGCCACGATAGCTTCAGCTTAGGCTGGGCGCGTGCGAACCCCACGCCCGGCGATCCGGGCCAGCACAATACGCCGACGCTCTATCCGAACGCGGCGAACCCGACCCTGTACGGTACGCCGAATCCGAACAACATGGCGAACATGTACACCGCGGCGTTCGTCCACACCGTCGACTCGCATCTGTCGTTCTATTTCGACTATGCGCAGACGCTGAACCATCCGTACGCTCATTACGATCTCGGTGCCGGCGGCCGCGGTCTCACGACGGACTGCCACGACGGCACGGAGCTCGCGGCGTTCGATCCCACCGCCAACGCCGGCGCGGGCGGTGTGTCCTACACCGGCCCGCACTGCTACGCGGGGGGCGACCTGCGCGGGTTCTCATCGGGCATCCGCCTGCGGTTCTAAACCCGGTCGCAGGCAAAGGAGAAGACCGCGTCGCACGGGCGCGGTCTTCTTTTTGCATGGCCGAAGGCGTCTAGTCGTCCAGATCGGAGCCGACGAGCCGCAGGCCGTCGGTCTTGGCGTGGCTGAGCACGGTGCCGTTGAGGTCGCAGCCGCTGAGGTGCGCGTTGGTCAGGTCGGCGCCCTCGAGGTGCGCATAGGAAAGATCGACGCCGGTGAACGCGACGCCGCTCAAGTTCGCGCCGCGAAGATCCGCGCCGTGCAGATCGGTGCCGCTGAGCGCGATGCCGTGCAGATCGGCGCCGCGTAAGTCGAGCCCGCGCAGGTCGCAGCCCGTGCAGGCGCCGACAAACGAGCGCAGCGTCGTGCCCTCGATGCGCGCGCCGCGGACCGAGGCACCGTTGAGCCGGGCGCCGTTGAAGTTGGCTCCGCGCAAATCGGCGTTGCCGAAGTCGCAGCCGGTCAGTCGCGTTCCCGAGAGGTCGGCGCCGGAGAGATTGGCGCCGCGGAAGTCGACGCCGCTCAGCTTGAGGCCGTGCAGATCGAGGTCGTGCAGGTCGGCGTGGCGCAGCGAGCAGCCGCTGCAGCCGGCGACGATCTCACGCGTGAGCCGCTGCCCGGCGAACGAATGGCTGCTGCTGTGCTCGACGATCGTGCCGTCGTTTTCGACGCCGGCCAAGCCGCGCTGCACCTCCGACGCGATCGTGCGACCGAGTTCGCGCGCATGCGCGGCATCGGCGAGCCACGCGCGCGCTGCGGCGGTGCTGGGGAACGGCGGCACGGAAGGCGCGGGCGGCATGATGGGAAGGGGCGGTGCAGCGGCCGCCGCATGTGCGGCTTGATTTGCCGGACCCGTCTCGTGGACCGCAACGTGGGGATGCGTGACGATAACGAGCGGCGGCATCGGTCGCACCTTGATGAACTCCGGCGCGGCCGACGACCGCACGACGATGATCTTAGTAACGGTCGTCTGCGCTCGGTGCGCCGCGTGCACCGGATGTGACGGCGGCTTCGGAGGCGCAGCGGCGAGCGGAGCCAGCGGCACTTGTGGCGCGATCGGGAGTTCCACGGCCGGTGCACTCGTCGCAACCACGGCAATGGCGAGCGCGCCGGCCAGCGTGAAGGCAAACGCGGCGACGGGGGAGCGCCGCAACCGCGCGCGGTCGCCGGCGAGCAGTCGTTCGATGCGCAGGCTGATCTGTTTGCGGGTGAGGAGCGCGCCCGGCGCGACGACGGCATGCTCGGGCATGCGCATCTCGCGCGCCAGCCGCCAGAGCGAGGTCGCATAGCCCTTGGGGTCGCCGGTGCGATCGACGACGGCGTCGTCGGCGGCGACTTCGCGCTCGAGCACGATGCGCCGGCCGAGCAGCCACACGAGCGGATTGAACCAGAAGATGCGCTCGATGAAGCGCTGGGCGAGGTTGGTCCAGTCGTCGTGCCGACGCAGATGCGCGTACTCATGCACGACGAGGGGCTCGATTGCGGCCAGGCCGTCCTTGGTGGCGAGCTCGGTCGGGATCAGGATCACTGGTCGCCGGAATCCGATCGCGACGGGCGTCTCGATCTCGTAGGAAAGCCGCAGATAGATCTCGCGTGACCGCGTGATATCGGTCAGCCACGGAAGCTCATCGGAAAGCTCGGCCTCCAGCGGCGACGACCGGCGCTTCAGCCCGCGCACTCGGACGACGGAGAGCAGCAAGCCGCCAAGCCCGAGCACCGCGCCCAGGGCCCACACCGCGACTAGCGTGGTCGCGAGCGCTTGCGAAACCCGCGGCAAGGTGAAGTTGAATGTGGGCCAGCGTTTGGCGACCACTTCCGGAATCACGGGGCGCGGCTGCTGCGGATTCGGACGGACAGTAGTGTGGCGCGGTGCGACCGGACGCACATGGTATTGGACCGTCAGAGAATCAGCGGAGCTCGCGACAGTCGCGGGGGCCGCGAACGCCCGCGCGACGCTCGCCCCGACGCCGGCAAGCGGCATCACGGCGGTCGCGACAAGCGCAGTAGTCCAGAGCAGGTGACGAGTGGCGGCACGCAGCGGAAGCAGCCGCGTCGCAAGCGCGACGAGAAGCGCAAGTACCGCGCCGAGCAAGAGACTCGTCGCAATCACGCGCAGCGCGGCATCGACAATCGCCGGTAGCATCAGCTGCGAGCCTGCGCCGCGTCGATCAGCTCACGCAGCCGCTTGAGTTCCGCATCGTCGACGGTCTCGGATTCAAGGAGGTTGAGCACGAGCGCCCGAGGCGAATCGTTGAAGAAGCGCGAGAGCACATGCTGAACGACACTCCGTTGCGCCTCATCACGCTCCACAGCGGCACGATAAATAAAGGCCCGCCCAACGGACTTGTGTCGCACGTATCCTTTTTGCTCGAGGATCCGCAACGTCGTGAGTACGGTGTTGTAAGCAAGCACCGGTCGCCCGATCGCCGCGACAACCTCCGCGACCGTCGACTCGCCACGGTCCCAGAGCGCCTCCATCAAACGATACTCCGCCACCGTAAGCGTCGGCGACTTCTTCCGAGCCATGCGGGTACGCTAGCATAGCCGTTTGGGTATGTCAACTATAACCATAAGTGTTAGCCGGCTGATACGACGGGCCGTCCCTTTGTAGCGACTCTTAATAGTGGATGTACAGCTCGTTGCGCACAAATAAGTGGAGAACCGGGCCGATCCCGATTCTCCACTGGCCCACACCCGGTAGGCAACCTTTCGTCGTCGGGGGTATGCCGAACGCTAGAGGCCAGGAACAATCATAAGCCGGATCTCGGCCCGATTGCCCTCGTCCGAAAGGACGAGCACTAGCGCTAGACGATTCCAAGTCGCCTTGCCGTCGCCACAGCCTCACCGCGCGTCTCGCAGTTTAGCTTGCGTAAGATGGCTGCCACATGCGTTCGGATCGTGTTTACGGTGCGTCCATGTAATTCGGCTATCGCTTGGTTTGTCAGTCCTTGAGCGAGCGACCTTAAGACCGCTAGTTCCGTCCCCGTCAATGCAACGGACTCCATCACTTCAAGGTGAAGAGACGGAAAAGTCGCGGCTGAGATCAGCTTCGCAATGCCACCTTGAGAGTCACTTCGCAAAGCGTCTAGCGCTAGCTCCAGTTTTCGCGCCGACCGATTTCTTACCGCGACAATTGCCGCGTCAAGAGCTTCAAGCCTGACTGCGCCCCTTGAACGTGTTGCGTGAAGAACTAAGCGTGCTGCACCGGAACGCTTACCGATGATGAGAGAGGCAAGGGTTGCGTAGCGGACGGCCAATGCTCGCGGACGCTCGAATGCTGAATGCGTTTCCTGGTCATTTGTCACTGCCCGGTCGTAGGCGTCCAAGGCACTCGTTGTCGTTTCGCGGTCCGCATCTGCTGCAGCAGCCAATGCCAAGAGAGAAGTCCTTAGTCGATGCTGGTACCAGGCTAGATCGTGGTCGTGAACATTTGATAAGAAAGCCACAGCTTCACGGAATTTACCGTTCCAGATTAATCTCATCGATCTGGCGACCAAGAGTCCAAAGAGTCCGTTGGGTCCGCGATAACCCATTGCCGAGAGTTCGTGTTCTGCTTCAATGATGCGGTCTTCGTTTCCAAGCTCAGCCTCTAGGGACATGAGTTCACGGAGGCCGCGCACACGAACTTGCAAATCTCCAGCTTTCTCCGCGTTAAGCACGACGTTTGCTGCGAACGTGCTCGCCAGAGCAATGCGTCCCGCCGCGGCGTGCTGCGCGCTAAGCGACGTATTGACTCGCGCTGCTAGACCGTAAAGCGAGTGACTCTCAGCGATGCGAGCTGCCTCGAGCGCATACCATTCCAAAGATTGTTCGTCTCCGACAAAGAAGGCAACCGCAGATGCTCTACCATACGTTCTTGCGCGAAGGTCGTCATCTGACGCAGCTGCCGCGGCAATTGCGCTCCTTATTAGGTCTAACGCCCGCTCTTGCTGTCCAGCATATGCTAGGAGGACCGCCAACGAACCGGCGACCTCGGTGCGGTGACCTCCGGATAGGTCGCTTCTGGCGAGAAGCGCTTCCAATACCGATATGCCGTCAATTCGGCCTTGTTGAAAGAGCAGTAAGGAATAACGACACGCTATCACGACGCAGAGCCGGACGTCGGTGGGACTTAGCGAAAGGGCCCGGGAGTAAAGGGCCTCAGCTGGAGCGACCCGCCCGTGAGCTTCTTCTAGAGCAGCTCGTAAAGCAATGACTCCGCCTAGTTCAAGCGCCGCAGGTTCGCTGAGGGTTCTCAGGCCTTTTTGTGCTACGCCATAATGACCGGCATCTAGAAGTGTAACGTTATGCTTATCGAGGAGGCGAGCGACGTCTTCACCGGCGCCAGCATCCGCGTAACGGTCGATTGCGGCGGCGGAAAAGCCAAGGTGCTCGAGGATACGCGCAGCTGACGTCTGAGCTTCGCGAGTCCGTCCGCCGCCTTCGTCTAGTAGTGTCCGCTCGATAAAGGCGCGAAAGAGATCATGCAAATCATAGGTACCAAAGTCACGCATCGAGATCAGACCAACTCGAGAGCGGAGCGTCTCTATGAGATCTAAAGGCTGCAGGATGCCCGCTTCGGACACGAAGTCTCGGTCGATCCAAGGGAGGAAGGCTGCGATTCGAAGGAAGTCTTGGACGTCGGCGTCTAGCGAATTCCACACTTGCTCGGCGAGATACTGATAAACCATCTCTCGCGTGCCTTGTGCTAAGGACCTTACATCGCGGGCCTTATTGGCTGCGCGTAAGGCAAAGGTGAAGGCAGCCGGCCATCCACCAGTGAGTTCAAAGAGTGCTGCCAAGTCAGCGTCGGTGATCGGAGCACTGACAGCTTTCGCACTCGTTCTCGCCTCCTCGAGCGTAAAGCGTAGATCATCGGCGTCGAGCCCAATGTCAGCATCATGATATGCGAGCCACGATACAATCGGTAAACCTCTTGCTCCTCGGGAAGCAAGGAGCCAGTGAAGATCTGCTTTTGTTCGCTCGATAAGATCTCTGAGAAACACAGAAACGTCCGGGTCCTCTAGTGCTACATCAAGATTGTCGATGACGACCGTCGCGGCGCAACCTCGCAGATGGGCCGAGGCCCACGAAGCGAGATCGAGGGCGCGTGTAGACGACGACGCCGATCCTGAAAAAGCTGTCGAAAGCGCAGCATGCATGCCAGGCGCCTGACCAATGAGTGCTTCGCAGAAGCCGCGGATAAATTCAAATAGCGTTCTGCTGTCTCGAGCGACCTCGTACAAAACCGAACGTGGCTGCCTGCGTACAAACTGCCGCAAGGCAACGGATTTGCCGAAGCCAGCTGGAGCAACCACGGTCGCAATAGGATACTGCGAAACGTCCAAGAGCCGCTCGTAAATCCGCGGCCGCTCGATCGTACGGAACGCTATGACCACCCGCCTTACGATTCATAAATGGCGCTGACGGCGCAGCCAGTTCCTGCCGAAACGCGCTCTACTGAACGCGATTGACGCTGCAATATGAGCCGAGTGTGGGTCGAGCGGCGAAAAATTGAGAACTCGCCGCCTCCCACGAGTTCGCGATACTAATCGTATGGCGGGCCGGGGCTGGCTTTACGGAGTCAGGAATCGACGGCCTTAAGGAGTCCAGTCCCTCGATCGGCTCTGTTGTATCCATGACGGCGCGAGGGCGGTTAGAATCGTCGATATGACGACTAGCGAAAAATGCGAGCATGGGATGTGCATGTGCACCAAGCCCTATGCCGCCTCGACCCGGGCGACCTCGACGGCGCCGCTTGATCCCAACGCTGCGTACTGCAGTCCGCGCTGCGAGGTGATGGAGGGTCGCGGCGCACTCGGGGATGGAGCATGCGAGTGCGGGCATCCGCAGTGCGATGCGGAGGCCGACGCCGGCATCCCGCCGATGATGTAGGCTACGTGCGGTCGCGGGAGATCAGGCGCAGGTAGCGGCGCGGCTCGAAGGAGCCGTCCGCGTCGATCCGGCGGAAGGCTTCCTCGCGGATCTGCGTCGAGAGCTCGCGGCGCTGCCGCATCGCCGTCTCGAGTTCGCGGAAGGCGCGCTCGAAGTCGTCGCCCTCGAGGCTCGAGATCTGCTTCTTGAGGCGGTCGATCTGGCCGCCCAATTGGCTTTGCAGCTCCTGACTGACGGAACGCTCCGTGTGCTGGATGCGCGTCAGCAGCGCGTTGAGTTCTTCGACGGTCGGCAGACCGATCGCGCTACGCGGCGCCTCCTGGTGCGAGGTGCTCGCGGTGCGCACGGCACGCGGCTTCGGCCCCGGACGTGGCGCGTCGAAGTCCGGATAGATCCGGATGATCGACTTGATCCGCTGGGGGCCTTTGGGCGACTGCAGCCCCTCCGCGATCCCGGCCATGATGAGCCGTGATCGCAGCGCCGTATCGCTGATCACCCGCAGATGCTGCGGGTCGACACCGATCGGTCGCCGGTTGCCGTTAAAAAAGTCTTCGTCGCGTACCATGGGGAGGCTCATGGCTTTCTCCCACAGACTGGCACGCGCGCCTCGCGTTCCGTTCACAAGCAACTCGTTTACTGCAACGGTTACACGTCACCTGCGGCGGGATCGGCCTCGTGAATCTCCGCTTCGGTGATCAGACGCTCGCCGGACAGCATCCCCGTGTCGTCGGCGGCGAACACGCCCTGTTCGAGCGACTCGGGGTCGTGCTCGTGATGCGGCTTCTCAGGTTTCTCGTGCTCTTTGTGCTTGTCGTGCTGGCTCATGGTCTGCATCTACCCCGCCGTGGTGCCCTGTCTTGGTAACGTGATTCCAGCCTACCGCTCCAGGGTGCGAAGGTGTCTAGCCCGGAGATATCGAACATATGTTCGAATAGAAGCATGAGCCGCCAGATCCCACTTTTCGCCTCGGCGCTGAACCCGACCGTCCTCGTTGGCGATCGCGGTGACGTTACGTACATCCCGGAGTTCCTCGACCGCGCGACCGCCGACGCCTTAGTTGCCGAACTCAAGGCCGACACGCAGTGGCGTGCCGATTCACGCATCATGTACGGCAAGCGCGTCATGGTGCCGCGCGAGACGGCCGGCCGCGGCGACGGCATGCGGCAACACTGGACGCCCATCCTCGAGCGCGTGCGCGACATGGCCGAGCGGCACACGCGCACGACGTTCGACTACTGTTTTCTGAACCGGTACCGCGACGGCCGCGACGCGGTGGCCTGGCACGGCGACCGCGACGGCACGCGCGACGCGCGACTGGTCGTCGCGTCGCTCTCGCTGGGCGCCACGCGGCAGTTCCAACTGCGGCCGAAGAAGGACAGCGGGCTCATGCACAACCCGATCTCCGTCGACGTCAACCACGGCGACCTCGTGATCATGGCCGGCGACACGCAGCTGTACTGGGAGCACCGCGTCCCGCGCGACCCGCGCATCACAGGCGAACGCCTCAACGTCACTTTCCGCCAGCACCACGCACGCTTCCAGGACAACTGAGCCCCTCGGCAAAGGGGCTCGCCGGGGTGCCGGATGTGAAGAAGAACAAAGCAGGGGACGACACGCGCGAGCGGATCGAGACCGGCTATCCGGGCCTCCACCCGACGAACACCGCCACCGTCGACCTGCTCTACACCGAGGCGAAAAGCCGATACGACGCTAACCGCGAGCGTTCGAAGACGCTCGACGGCAAAGCCGGCACGCTGATCACGATCATCACCACCGGCTTCGGCGCGTTCGCGATCCTCGGCGATCCCGCCAAGATCGGGACGACGACGACGTGGGTGATCGTCGGCCTGTTCGCGTTCGCCGCTGCCTTCGTTTTGGCACTCGTCGCCCAGCGCCCCAGTGACGTGCAGTTTCCGAATCTGAGTGTCTACGTCAACCTCGGCGTCGTCACGAATCCGGCCAACGCGATCCGCGTGAAGTACGAACTCACGCGTGCCTGGCTCCGCG
>Ga0302326_10028865_pt1 | contig 11153 bp, 10 predicted proteins | sample Palsa_T0_3_FD_202264 | JGI IMG/M metagenome (GOLD analysis project Ga0302326, IMG submission 202264) | Peat permafrost microbial communities from Stordalen Mire near Abisko, Sweden - Palsa_T0_3 | ecosystem: Environmental > Terrestrial > Soil > Palsa > Peat permafrost | place: Sweden: Abisko...
ACCGCGAACGGAATGCCGAACAGCGGGAGCGCCGCTCGATCGGCCGGCGCCACGGCATCGAGCGCGCTCGCGCGCGCCAGGATGGCGTCCGGCGCAACGCCGGTGATCCAGACCGGATCGCGAAAATCGATGCGCTCAAGCACTTCGCCCAGGCGGTCGCGAACGCGTGTCCCAGCCGCATACGCAGCAGCGAGGACGGCAATGTCGGTGCTGCTGCTCGCCCGTAGCTTCATTTCGTCGTGTGCGCGAACGCGGGCACGGCTTGCGCGCCGACCACACCGCGCCGTTCCAAATCCGCCGCGAGCGCGAGCAGCACGGCTTCGCTGCCCGCTCGACCGACAAGCTGCACGCCCAGCGGGAGCCCCGGCGGTGCGACGATCGGAACGGTGACGACCGGAATACCTGCCAGCGTCAGCGGCTGGGTGTAGACGCCGAGGTTGGGGCGGATCTCGATCTCCACTCCCTCGAGGATCAGCGTTTTTTGCCCGACGAGCGTTGCCGGGTGCGGCGTCGCCGGTGCAACGAGCACATCGACCTGCGCGAACATTTCGGCGATACGTTCGTGAAACCATGAGCGGAAGCGCTGCGCGCGGATATACCAGGCCGCGGGCAGCATGGCGCCCGCCGTGAGCCGGTCGCGGGTTGCCGGATCGAAGTCGTCCGCCTTGCGCCGCAAGCGCGCGGCATGCAGCTCGCCGGCTTCGGCAGCGGTGATGATGAACGCCGCCTCGCGCGCCCGCCCGGCGTCGCTCAGGACAACGTCAGCGTGGGTTGCGATCGCGGCGCAGACGCGCTCGACGGCGCGCTGCGCTTCGACTGTTGAGCCGCCGGCAAAATAGCCGCCCAGCCGCGCAATGCGCAAGCCGGCGAGCTCGGCCGCGCGCGGCACGAACTGCGCATCGAGCGCTGCGTAGGCGGCGGTCAGGTCGGCGGCGGTGCGGGCGAATGGACCGACCGTATCGAGACTATGGACGAACGGGAAGGCACCGCGCCGCGAGACCTTCCCCAGCGTAGGACGAATGCCGAAGATTCCGCACAGCGCCGCGGGCACCCGAATCGAGCCGTTCGTATCGGACGCCAGCGCCAGCGGAACGAGATCGGCGGCGACGGCAGCGGCGGAACCGCCCGAGGAGCCGCCCGCGATCCGGTCGAGAGCGTGCGGATTGCGGGTCGTCCCGTCGTGCGCATTCTCGGTCACGAAGCCGTAGGCGAATTCATCCATGTTGGTAGCGCCGACAAGAATCGCGCCTTGCGCTTCGAGCGCGGCGACGGCGTCGGCATCGCGCACGGCGGGCGGATCGTGCGCGGTGACCTTCGCTCCCGCCCGCGTGACGACGCCGGCCACATCGAAGAGGTTTTTCGCGGCGAACGGAACGCCGGCCAACGGGCCCGGATCGCGCCCGGCAGCGATAGCGTGATCGACCCGCGCGGCGCGCTCGCGGGCCCGTTCGGCGAAGACCGCCGTGAACGCCAGCAGGCGCCCATCGACCTCCGCGATCCGCGCGAGCGTCGCGTCGATCACGACGCGCGCGGTCGTCGAACCAGCGCGCACGGATCGAACGATCTCGCCGGCCGTCACGGCGTGAAAATACCGGCGATCTCGACGTCGTCCGCGAGCGCGAGTGCACCGACGTCGCCCGCAAAGTCAGCAATACGCGCCATGACCGCCGCGACGGCACGCGCGCGTTGGTCATTCAGCGGCATTTGAATCAACTCCGACACGGACTCAACATACGCGACGAGCGCGTCGTTCTTCTCCTCGCTCATGTCGCCGACCAATTCCGCGCGGACCCCGCGAGCCATTCTGCAGCGAATTCCTACCGTTCCGACGTCGACGGCTCCCCCGGCCGCTTCGCGGCAGGCCCCGGTCGGGGTCGTTAGACGAACGTGACTGCAGCCGTGCCGAGTCCGCGCAAGCGTGCCTCGAACCGGTCGCCGGGTGCGGCGGAAAAGGCTTCGGTGATCGCCCCGCTGAGAACAACATCACCGGCGGCCGTCTGCAGTCCGCGACGTGCGCCGTGTTCGGCCAGCAGCCGCAAAGCGGTGAAGGGGTCACCGAGCACGTCGGCCGTCGTGCCCGCCGCCAGGATGCTGCCGTTGCGAATGATCTGTGCGCCGATCGCGTCGAGGCGCGGCGCGGCCTCGAGTCGTACGCGCCCGCCGATGACGTACGCTGCGGACGACGTGTTATCGGCGACCAATTCGACGACCGAACGCCGCCCAGGCAGATAGCGGCTGTCGGTGATTTCGAGCGCCGGCGCAATCCACGCGATGGCGCCGAGCAGCAGCGCGGGATCGGCGTCGGGGTCAAGCGGAGCGGCCAGACCGAAGGCGAGTTCGGGCTCGGCGCGCGGCGCGATGAACGCGGCAAACGCGACCCGGCTGCTGCTCGCGATCGCACCATCGGCGAAGAGCCGCCCGAACACCGGATGGTCGATCCCCATGATGCGCTGCTTGATGCGGCTGGTGAGTCCGAGTTTCCAACCGGAGCGCAGCGCGCCCGCCGACTCGCGACTCGCAACGACGGCATCCTGGATGTCGTATGCGGCGCGAAGCGAAAGCGCCGCCAACTCCGCGGGCGGCGCGATCGCTCGGCGCGCGACCCGCGCGGTGTCCAGTTCCGCGGCGATCGTCGAGTTTTCAGATAGGCTGTGGGGCACGGCGGTTTCGCCAACCGATGGCGACGCAGATCGCCGCCAGCATGAGATACCCGATGGCAACTTGCGTTGACGCACCAACGCCGAGCGACGTCCCGTGAATGAATCCAAAAAACGACAGCACCGCTCCCGCGAGGGCGTAGACCGCCGCGCGATCGAAGCGCCGATCGATGATGAACACCAGGATCGCGCCCAGGATCAGGCCGGCGAGCACCGCCCCGCCGCCCAAGAGCGCCATGCCGTGATAGACGACGCCGTTGTCCATGAGCTTGTCCATACCGACCTTCGCCGCGGATGTTCCAGCCGCGCCGAGTGCACCGTCGATTTGCGATTGCGCCCACGCGGCGATGTTCGGGAGCAGGGCCAAGACGACCGCGGGCGCATGCCGCGCCGGCGTCGTTTGAAAAGCTTGCGACCCGATCACGAGACCGATGTAGAGCAAAATCGGTAAAATTGCGACCAGCGGGACGACGGCGAGCAACAGCGCGGTGAGACCCAAGAAGCAGACGCCGGCGATGACAAAGCCCGTCGCCAGCGAGTAGCCGATGCGGCCGCCGACCGATTTCCAACCGGGATGGCCGATGTAGACCGCCGGCGGGAACGGACTTCCGAGCAGCGACCCGATGATCGCGCCCGAGCCGTCCGCTACGAGCACTTGACGCAGATCGTAGTTATCGCCCGCCGCGGCCGCGCTTTCGACGTTGTTCATCCCCTCGGTGAAGTTATAGATGCCCAGCGGAATTGCGGTGACGAGCAGCGGCCCAATGTCGCGCAGACCGCTGATCACGTCGCCCGACGGCCGCGGCAGATGCAGGCCGAATGTTCCCAGCGCCGCGCCGACTTGCGCGGGATGCATCAGATCGCTCCAGCCCAAAAGCGTCGTCACCCAGGCAACCGCCGTGCCGAGCACGACGGCGACGAGACCGCCCGGCAAGCCGAACGGGAGCCGCACATTCGCCGTCCAGGAAATGAGCACGATACCGAACGACAGCAGACCCAGCCAGGCGACTTCCCACATCTGGAAGGCCGGCCGCATCGAGATGAACGCGATCGAGATGCCCGCGAGCGTACCGAGCATCGCTGCCCGCGGCGTATATTTGCGGATCGTCGGTCCGACGAACGCGCCGAGCAGCACGACGACGCCGATGATGAAGGCCCACGCCAGACCCAGCCGCCAGGCCAGGATCGGATCGCTGGTTTTGAGGTAGACGGGCAGCATAATTAAGAACACGACGATGAACATGTGCGGCACGCTCGGCCCGTACGGCAGCGCCGTCACATCGTTGCGGCCCTCACGCTTGGCGAGCTTCCAGGCCATCCACGCGTAGAAGAGATTTCCGACCGGCAGCGCGATGCCCAGCGCCGGTAGGATGCGTGAGAACACGATCTCCGGCGGCAGCTTGACGACACCCAAGCTCAGGCCCGACAACACGATCACGTTGAGCAAGACGTTGGTGAACAGGCCGAAGAAGCCGTTCCAATCGCCGGGTACCCAGGGTTTGAGGGGTCCGCTCGGGTGAACGCCGCTCGTGTCGACCGATACGTCGACGATCTCGGTCTCGGTCTCGGTCATACCGCGACTTCCTGTCGCTCGTGCCGTAGCGCCGTGATGACGGCGGCCGACTCACCGACCCAGCCGAAGATGCCGCCTTGCGCGGCGATCATCCGCAAGCCGATCTCGTGAAATTCGGGAAAGTACGAGCCGGTGCAATCGCTCAGGACCAAACAGTTGTAACCGCGGTCGTTGGCCTCGCGAACCGTCGTGTTCACACACACCTCGGTGGTGACGCCGCATACGAGCAGTTGCGTGATGCCCCGATTCTTGAGCATCGCGTCGAGATCGGTCGCGTGAAACGCGCCCTTGCCGGGTTTGTCGACGACTGGTTCACCGGGCAGCGGCGCGAGTTCCGGAATGATATCATGGCCGGCCTCGCCGCGAATGAGGATACGCCCCATCGGGCCGCGGTCGCCGATGCCCATTGGGAAGTGTCCGCGGACCGCTTTGGCCGGCGGCAGATCGGAGAGATCCGGCCGGTGGCCTTCGCGCGTATGAACGACAAACACGCCGGTGTCGCGCGCGGCTTCGAGCAGCCGGCGCGTCGGCGCGACCGCCCGGCGAAGCAGCGCGACATCATTGCCCAGCGCATCGCCGAACCCGCCCGGCTCGAGAAAATCACGCTGCATGTCAATGATGACGAGCGCAGCGTGAGCCGGCTCGAGATCGAAGGTGTACGGCTCCGCTTCGATGATTGCGATGAGCGCCTCCAAACAGCGAGACGCCGCAACTGCTGTGGCGTCGTTGCGACAAAAATAACATGCACCAGCCGCCGCCCGGTGTGGCCATGTGGTAAAGGAATATTCGCTCGTTCGTCCGTTTGGAAAAAAATCAGAAATTCGACTGGGCTGCGCGCGGCGAACCCGTCGAGCCGCCGGTCGTCCCGCGTCGCGCAAGCCCGAGCCGATTCTCGTGTCGCCTATCGAGGCAAGCGTGGAACCGTGCCCGAGCGCCGGCAGTTTTTCGCGGCTTTCGCACTTCTCACAGTGGACATCCTGAGGAGAGCTGCGCTGCGCGAATCCGCGCAGGGACGGTCCTTGCGAATGGGGTTGTAGAAGTCCGCGGCACGCTGCAGTAGAGTTGTGCGAGTAATGAGTTCGGCTTGCACGCTGCTCCTGACGCAGGGCACCCACATCATCGACGCCGCCTCGGCGCTCGAGGTCGAGCACGCGCTGGAAAGCGGCGCGCGCAGTGTCGACATCGCCCTGGACATGACGGGCAGCGGCAACACGCTCTCGCGAGCGCGGTTATCGATGGCCCACGTGATCGCCGTCGTTCGTCATCCCGAGCGTCGGGTCGAATCGTCCGCGCCGGATCATCCGAACGTCTTCGCTCTGCGCTCGCGTTGATGCGGCCCCGGGATCGCCGCGAAGATTTCCGTCTCGTATGCCAGCTGGGCGAGATAATCGAAATGCGCGTAATCGGGATGAAGACGCGCCGCCGCGATGCTGCCCGAAAAGCGGTATGCGGCCCAGCGCTCGAGCAGCGCCGCACGCGATTCAAACAGCAGGACCCCGCTGCTGCGATGACATCTCTGGCACGACGGCAGCACGAGACCGTCAACGGCGAATCGCCGGACCGCCGCGCTGAAACGCCGTCCCTCATGCTGCGCTGCCGCGCGTAACGCTGCAGTCGAGAGGGCCCAACCGGCTCTCAATCGCGAATCATCGAAGCGAAACGTTACCTCGGCGCGGAGATCGTCGGGCAGACGCTCGTACCACGACGGATCGCGCGGGGTTGGCTTGGGCATCATCTTGCTGATCGCATCGACGACTTCGGCGAACAGTCCATTTCGTTCGTGCGTTTTGAGCCAGTCGAGCGCTGCCCCGGAGTTCGGTTCGCCGCGATACCACGTTGCGGCGCACACCGAACATGCGGCATCGGCTCGGCGGATGCGGATTTCAAATTCGTTGCGGGCCGAATCCGTCAGCTCCCAAGCCCCCCGGCGCTTGGTCACGCGCCGGCGGCGCGCTGGGAATGCGCCTTTGGGCAGCCATCCCGCGAACGGACCCGATTCCACAAAGTCGGCCGGCTTCGCCCACGGCAGTCCCGCGTACCACGGCAGGTTGTGGGCGCCGGGACCGCTTCCGCAATACAGACCGATGTGCAGCCGCCGGATCGCAAATCGGCGCGTGCTCGGGCAGGCCGCGCCGGCGCCGATCGGCGCGCCGCACGGCTCGAACGGAATGCCGACGATTTCGTGGACGTCTGCGGGCAAATCGGGCATGAGGGACGAGTCGAATTACGCGCGGAGGCCGGAGCTCCCCGAGAACGTACGTTCGTGATCGCCCCGAGTGGGCGCTACGTTTGCGCCACATGAGCGCCGCTGCTCAGCGGACGCTCAGCGCATGTCCTTCAGCGAGCGCGGCGCAGCAGGTCAGGCGGCCCGGAACCAGTTGCCGGTCTGCCCTTCGAATCCGCTGAGCCGGATGGCCTCGTCCGTGCAGCCGAGCACGGCGGCATAGACGGCGGGGTTCGTATGGCCGACGTGCGCGAGCGTGAGGAAACGATCGGCGAGTTCGGGATCCGTCGAGCGCACGATCGCCGCGCGAGCAACGACCAGGCGCGTTATGAGATCCGCAATCGAGCGATCGGGGAGCCGAAACTCGCGCAACGCCGCGCTCGAAGCGCCGCTACCGAGATGTGAAACGTCCATGTTTAGCGCTCCTGAGGGTTGAGTGAACTCTTCTTCTATCGGCAGACGCTACAAAGATTTTACCAAACTGGCGTAAAGCCCGGCCGGTGCGGGCCGAGGGTGTAGGCCCCAGGATGCACACCGCGCCGCCGGGTGTTCGCGAGAATTCGTTCGCAGAGTGCCATACGTATGACACCCCGGCGGCTCATCATAGGCGAGTCAAGCCGCCGCGGATTCGTCGCCGTCCTCGAATCTGCTGCGTTCGACCTACGGCAGCGCTCATTTGGATAGGGGAAATCGCCCGTGAAGCTCCTTCATACCGCCGATTGGCAGATCGGGATGCGCGCCAGACACGTCGGCGCCGGGGCCGCATTCGTTCGCGCCCGTCGCATCGCTTCAGCCAAGGCGCTGGCGACGGTCGCGCGCGACCACGGCGTCGACGCAGTCCTCGTCGCCGGCGACGTCTTCGAAGATAACGCGGTGGATCGCGCCGACGTCCAGAGCGTCGTCGACGCCTGCGCCGGTTTCGGCGTTCCGACGTACGTGCTGCCCGGCAATCACGATCCGCTGGGCACTGGATCGGTCTGGGAGTACGGAGCGTGGGCAGGCGCCGCCAACGTCACGGTCTTGCGCAGTCCCGCGCCGCTGCCCATGGCGCCCGGCATCACGCTCTATCCGTGTCCGGCTTTCACGAAGATGTCGTCCGCCGATCCGACGGCCTGGATCGCCGACGCATCAGCCGAAGGAACGCGGATCGGAATCGCTCACGGCACCGTCATGAACGCGGTGGTAGCCGAAGACTGCTTTCCGATCCGGCCCGACGCCGCGAGCGCGCTCGGTCTCGACTATCTCGCGCTGGGCCACTGGCACTCGTTCGCAGCGTATGAGGGCGACGCCGGCGGCGCGCGTATGGCCTATAGCGGAACTCACGAGACGACCAAATTCGGCGAACGCGACTCCGGCAACGTGCTCATCGTCGACATTCCCGGCCGGGGCGGCCTGCCGCACTTCACCCGAGTGCCGACCGGGGCGCTGCACTGGCATCAGCTCGTCTGCGATATCAGCGGAGCGGTCGACATCGAACGCGTCATCCGCGAAGTCGATGCCTTGCCCGAACCCGCGCAGTCGCTGCTCGAGGTGCGCCTGAGCGGCGTCGTACAGCCAGCGCAGTTCGCGCAGGTCCAGCTGCTGCGCGAGAAGATCGCCGCCCGCTTCCCGTTGCTGGGCCGCATCGACGATGCCGGTCTGCTGCCCGCTCCCGACGGCGACGCGTGGGCCGAGACGCTGCCCGCCGGCCTGCTGCGCGACGTCGCGCGAGATCTGTGCGCCGGCGGTTCGGAGAGCGCCGCAAGAGCGCTGATGATGCTCTATCGCTACAGCGTCGAATCGGGCGAGGTCGCGGCATGATTCTCGAACGCATTGCCGTTTCTGGGTTCCGCGCGTTTGCCGAACCGCTCACATTCACGCCCGACGCGCGTTTCACCGTGCTGCATGCCCCCAACGGCACCGGCAAGTCGACGCTGCTCGACGCGCTCTATTATGGGCTGCTCGAACGCCACAGCGTCACCGGCGCGGGCGCCGAACAACGTTTCAAGTCGATCGGACGCGAGCTCACGCCGGCGATCGAGATCGATTTCGCCGTCGACAATATCCATTACCGGCTGCGCAAGGCGTTCCTGACGAACGCGAAGTCGGCCGCGCTGCAGCGGCTCGAATCCGGACGTTACGTTGCGCTCAAAGACGGGGCCGCGGCCGACGATTTCGTGCGCGAGCTGTTCTCGGCGCAAGCGCCCGGACGCGGCGCGATCGAACCCACCCGGCATCTTGGCTTTGCGCACGTGCTGTGGTCGCCCGCGCGCGCCAGCTTCGGCAGTCTCCCCGATAGTGCCGGCGATCGAATCCGCGCGATGCTCGGCGGAGCTGCGCTGGCCGTCACCGATGGCGAGCGCGCGGTCCAAGAGCGGGTCGCCGCGCAGTACGCGCACTTTTTCAAAGATGATGGCGGCTACACGACGCGCGCCGGCTCGGCGGATGTCCCCGCGCTCGACGCGCGCCTGACGCGGGCTCGTGCCGCCGAGGTCGAAGCGCGGGAGCAGTATTTACGGCTCGACCGGCTCAACATCGAGTACGTCGACCGCGACGCCGAAGCCCAGCGGATGAACGCCCTGCGCGCTCGGCTGCGCGGCGAAGTCGAGCGCGCGAAGGGCGAACTCGAGGTTTACACGGGTCTCAAGCACAAGGCCGAACGAGCCGCCCGAACCGAGACGGAGGCACGCGTACCATACGATGTCGTCGCGAACGCCATCCGTACGCTGGCCGCAGTCCGCGCCGAGCGCGACGTATTGGTCCGCTCGCGCAGCGCATGCAGGAGCGAACTCGAAGCGCTCGCGGCGGCCGCTGCCCTTCTCAACGAACGATTCATGCTGGCGCGCACGGCAGTCGAAAATTCCGGTGCGGCAGTTGCTGAGGTTCGCCGGCGCGCCGACGGTGTTACCGCTGCCCGATCGTACACTGATTCGCGCGAAGCGGTCGAGCGGCTTCAATCGCAGCTCGTGGGCTACGACACGGCGGCGGCGACGTTCGCGCACGTTTCTGCCGAACAGACGGCGATCGTGGCGCCGACTCGAGCGGAACTTGAAGCGCTGCGCGCAGCGGGAGCCGAGCTCGAAACACTGCGCGCCACCATCGCGGCGTCAGCCCTCTCGGTCGAGTTCGAGGCGCGGACCGACGTCACGATCGAGATCATTGCGGGTGCGAACCCGGGCCCGCTGAGCCTCGCGGCCGGCAGCACCGCGACGATCGCGGCGGCCGACGAGTCGGTGGTCGTCGACGTCCCGGGCGTCGGCCGTATCCGCGCGCGTGGGACCGACGGCGCCGCGAAGGCGCGAAAAAAGCTCAGACCGCTGGTCGGACACATCGCCGCCGTCCGCGAGCGCTACGGCAGCGCATCGATCGCGGAACTCGCGCAACGGACCGAACGCGCCGAGGATCTCAAGCGCAGCGCTGATCAAGCGCGGACTGCGATGCAGCAGCTGCTCGGCGACAAATCGATCGGCGAATTGCGCGACTCGCTGGCGCAAGCCGCTGCGCGGGTTGCGGCGTTCGAAAGCCGGCAGCCCCAATGGCGTGACGATCGCCCCGACGCGCCCGCGCTCCGCGCCGCACTCGACCGCGACCTTCACACGGCGACCGATGCGTCGACGTTGGCCCAGCTCGAACTGCGCGCGGTGGAAGCTCCGAAGATCGAGCTCGACACCAAAATCGCGCGCTTGCGCACGGCCGCCGCCGAATTGGCCATCAAAGAAAACGCCAACACCGCGCAGCTGCAGATCATCGAAAGCGACGGATACGACGACGATGCGCGGGCGGAGCAAGAACGGACGCTCGCCTTGACGTGGAGCGCGGCGCGAGCGGAGCAAACCGAGATTACCGCCGCGCTGGCGCGCTTCGTCGAAGATCCGCGCGCGAAACTCAGCCGGCTCGAGGCCGAGGAGCGCGACGCGGGCAGCGTGTATGAACAGGCACTCGGGGAAGCGCAAACGTGCCGCGCCATGCTCGACATGCAAGCGCACCTCGGGAGTTACGCCAAACTCGCTGCGGCCGAAGAGCAGGTAGCGCAATGCGAATCGGACCTGGCCGCCGCACGCGCTCAGGCATCGGCAATCGCCTGTCTCTCCGCGGCCTTCGATCGCATTCGCGCCGAACGGGTCGCGACCGTTGTCGGGCCGATCACGCGAGCCTCGACCCAATACCTCACCCGAATCGCCGGCTCGTCGATGGGTAAGATCGATATCGGTCACGGTTTTGCACCGAGCGGCCTCATCGAGACGGCCTCACAAATGAGAATCCCCATCGATGGGACACTGTCGACCGGCGAAAAGGAACAGATCTATCTGGCGACGCGACTGGCACTCGCCGAGGTGATCGCCAAAGATCGCGGGCGGCAGTTATTCGTTGTCGACGATGCCCTGACCGCGACCGATCCGAGTCGCTTGCGCCGATTCGTCGCGATCCTCGAAGAACTCTCGCGCGAGCGGCTTCAAGTAATCGTGACGACGGCCGACCGCTCCCGGTATCTCGGGATCAGCGGCGCGAAACACATCGATTTGGCCGCGACGCTCTTGGCGGAGTCCGCCGCATGATCTGAATGCCGGCGACCGGCACCACCAAACAACGAGGCGGACGCGACGGACGGGCTACGATGACCGCGCCTTCGCGCGGCGCTACCACGACGGCGTCATTCGGTCACCGATGTCAAGCGTGTCTCGCGGGGGCCCTAAATTACGGGCATCCGCGGGTGTTGATA
>Ga0302326_10028866_pt1 | contig 11153 bp, 10 predicted proteins | sample Palsa_T0_3_FD_202264 | JGI IMG/M metagenome (GOLD analysis project Ga0302326, IMG submission 202264) | Peat permafrost microbial communities from Stordalen Mire near Abisko, Sweden - Palsa_T0_3 | ecosystem: Environmental > Terrestrial > Soil > Palsa > Peat permafrost | place: Sweden: Abisko...
GCTCGCTGTGTAATGTTCGTCTATGAGTGATACGGTGCAGAGCCCCTCCGCAGAGATTGCGGCGCATGCAAAGCACACGCGCTGTCTGATCTACGATGGCACGAGACGACCGCGCCACCTTACGGAGCTTGGCGACATCGGCGTTGTGCTGCGCGATTCCGACTCGTTCGTATGGCTGGACATTGTCGATCCCAGCGCTCAAGATTTCGCGCTATTCGAGGAAGAGTTCGGCTTGCACCCGCTGGCCGTCGAGGATGCCGTGAGGGCTCACGAGAGGCCCAAGGTCGAAACCTACAAAGACTCGTGGTTTTTCATCCTCCACGGTGCAACGCGAGATGCGGACAAGCTGCGCATCCATGAATTCGCAGTCTTCGTCGGGGCCAAGTTCCTCGTCACCGCGCGGACGGTGCCCGATGCCTACCCGCTCGACGAAGTGCAGAAGCGTTGGGACTCGATGCCGTCGTTCATCAAACGCGATAGCGGGGCGCTCCTGTTCACCATCATCGATACGGTGGTCGACGGTTACACGGCGATCGCCGATGCCTTGGAGGAGCGCGTCGCCCTGCTCGAATCTGCGCTGCTCGGTGACCCGCGACGCACCGACGCCGTCCTGCTGGAGATCTACGAGATGAAGAAGAACCTCACGACTTTCCGGCAAGCCGTCGTCCCGGTGCGCGACATCCTGAACCCAATTTTGCGTGGCGATCTGCAGTTGTTCGAGGCAACCGAGTTCGCGTATTTTCGCGACGTTCATGATCACGTGAACCGCGTGGTCGATCAGCTCGACGGCGCTCGGGAGCTCATAAACAATGCCCGCGACACGCACATCTCAATGGCCACCAATCGGCAGAACGAAGTAACCAAGCAGCTCACCATCGTGGCGACGATTTTCTTGCCGCTGAGCTACATCACTGGGTTTTTCGGACAAAACTTTAGCTGGTTGACAAACAACCTGAACGGCCCCGTGACGTTTGCGGTTTTGGGCATCGGCAGCGAGATCCTCGCAGTCCTCGCGCTCGTCGCCTACTTCCGCTTTAAGCGATGGTTTTAAATCTTTTGCGTTTTGAAACGCTGGTTTTGAGTGGCGAAGCCGCAAGATGGAGACCGTCGTATGAGTATTGGTTTTGAACGGGCAGTCGAGTCGCGATCGAGTGCTCTGGAGGCGGCGATGCCGTTGGATGATCCGGCACTCTACATCAGCCGCGAGCTGGCGTGGATTGAATTCAACAATCGGGTCCTCGAGGAAGCGCTCGATGAGGGCAACCCGCTGCTCGAACGGCTGAAGTTCATTGCGATCTTCGGCACCAACCTCGACGAGTATTTTATGATCCGCGTCGCGGCACTCAAGCAGCAAGTTGAAGCTAAGGTCCGCAACCGCTCCGATGATGGCCGGCTGCCGCAAGAAACGCTGAAGGCGATCTTCGGCGCGCTGCACGAATCGCTCGAGCGTCAGATGAAGGGTTTGAAAGAGCAAATCCTGCCCGCGCTCGAACTGCATGGAATACGCATACTGCGGTACGATCAGCTCGATGGCGACGTGAGCGACCTCATGCGGAAATACTTCGACGAGCGGATCTTCCCGGTGCTCACGCCGCTGGCGATCGACCCCAGCCACCCTTTTCCGTACATTTCGAGTCTCTCGCTGTCGCTTGCAGTCGAGCTCAAGCATCCCACCCGACCGGAACCAAACCACTATTTTGCGCGCGTCAAGGTTCCCGCGAGTCTACCGCGCTTTGTGAAGGTCGATCTGGCACCCGCCGGTCAGCATTGGTTCGTGCTGCTCGAGGACATCATCGCGCACAATCTTGCGCTGCTCTTTCCCGGAATGGAGGTGACGTCTTCGTACAGCTTTCGCGTCACGCGCGACGCGGATCTTGATTTGCAGGAAGACGAGGCGGACGATCTGTTGCGCGCCATCGAATCCGAACTGCGTAAGCGCCGTTTCGGCGAACCGGTGCGCCTGGAGATCGAGCACCGGATGCCCGCGCATTTGCGCGAGCGTTTGCTGGCCTCGTTGTCGCTAAGCGCGGTGGACTGCTACGAGATCGACGGGATGCTCGCGACGTCAAGCCTATGGACGCTGGTCAATATCGACGATCCGGAACTGCACGATCCGCCGTTCACACCGGCCATCCCCAAACGTTTGGTCGGGATGGACGATATGTTTGCCGTCATTCGCGAAGGCGATTTGCTGCTGCACCATCCGTACGAATCGTTCGATCCGGTCGTTCAGTTCGTGAATCAGGCGGCCAATGACCCCGACGTGTTGGCGATCAAGCAGACACTGTACCGCACGAGCGGAAATTCGCCGATCGTGGGCGCGCTCGTCGATGCGGCCCGCAACGAGAAACAAGTCGCCGCGCTCATCGAGCTCAAGGCGCGCTTCGATGAAGAAAACAATATTCTCTGGTCACGCAATCTCGAGCGGGTCGGAGCGCACGTGATTTATGGCTTAGCCGGTCTGAAGACGCACGCCAAGGTGACGCTCGTCGTACGCAACGAGCCGGGCGGGCTTCGGCGTTACATGCACTTCGGAACCGGCAACTATAACGACAAGACCGCCAAATTGTACACGGATCTGAGCCTGTTTACGAGTTCGGCCGACCTTGGCGCGGAGGTCACACTGCTTTTCAATGCGCTGACTGGTTTTTCGGCAGCGGACGGCTACAAGTTCCTCATGGTCGCCCCCGTCGGGCTTCGTCCCGGCTTTGAGGCGCTCATCGAGCGCGAAGCCGAACACGCCCGCGCCGGACGACCAAGTGGCATCCGAGCCAAGCTCAACGCCATCAACGACGCCGGCATCGTGCGCGCCCTGTACCGTGCATCGCAGGCCGGCGTGCCGATCGATCTCGTCGTGCGCGGAATGTGCATTCTGCGGCCAGGTGTTCCCGGTGTTAGCGAAACGATTCGCGTGCGCAGCATCGTGGGCCGCTTTCTGGAGCACTCGCGAATCTACGCCTTTACCAACGGTGGTCAGCGCAGGATCTTCATCGGCAGCGCCGACTGGATGGGACGCAACCTCGATCGGCGCGTCGAGACCGTCGTTCCGGTCTTCAATCCTGAAATCGGCGACGCCATCGAACACGATATCCTCGATCTAATGATGGCCGACAACGTGAAATCACGCATACTGCACGCCGACGGCACATACGAACGCCGCAGCCCATTGAATGGCGACGCGCGGATCGACGCGCAGCAGACGATGCTGCGCGCCTACCAAGCAGTCTGACGGTGACGGCTACCGGATCGATCGGTCATGGGGTGCCGTGATCGCGCCGAGCTCACCTGTGCACGAGTTGTCAGCGGTTGCTTGAAACGGCGCCTATTCGGCCAAGTTATCTGGACCTCCGAGTCCGACCGAGCAATTCGGCGACGACGTACCCATGGAAGGCTCCGCTCCACCGTTCGTCGCGCTTGCATCGGGTACACCACGCGGGCAACCTGAAAGTGGGCCGTGATCCGTGGCGTGGCGCATTGATCGAGCTCGAAGCAGCAATTAGTTCATGGAATAAACGGGTCATTTTCACCGTTCATCACGATGCCTTGGACGAAACTCGGGGACGGCCGCCTTTGGTGCCATTCTTCCTCGCCGCACGCGCCTTTGCCGTCGTCAATCGCGCACCACCGATCGTCCCGAGTTGCGAACGCACAGCGCTTCCAAAGAGATCCGTCAGCAAACCCGGAACCGAAATCGCGACATCGATTGACCGCCACAACAAGCCGTCCCGCAGCGGCGAAATCTCAACAGCCGCCAGTTCCTCAGGGGAACGACCGCTTAGCTCGACGATCTGGTGTACCGGAAGCACGACACAAACTTCGTTTTGAAGATCCAGCACCAAGCTGTTCGATTCCGAACGAAAACTCGCGCGCACGACCGCCGTCGGCGCAGACTTCGTTTGTTTGCCTCGTGTTATCGCAGCACGATGCTCTTTTTCACTGTACGGTGCGACAGCAACCTTAGCCATTATATTCAATCCAGAGTGTCATAAGTTCGACGTGATGCTCCGACACCAACAATTGCGCCTCCCGAATATCCTTGCGCTTCATCCCCGCGTTTTCGCGAACCAACGAACGCGGACCGATAAAGATCACCACTTCAGCCCCACCATAAAAAACGTGTACATGAGGACGATGACCTCGCTCGCTTCGCGTATAGACCCCAGACCTCGAATTTCCCGAGTCGTCGTTGCGGAACATCCAATCATAACCCAGTCTGCTTGGGTTGTCAATATCCATGTCGCTCATCGCGCAAACGTGCGCGTACGCGTACGCGGCGGCAGCACCGCGGCGGGCAGTGCGGTGCTCGGAACTGGAGCCGCGTTCGGAGGGGCGGCTGGAGGTACGTGGCCCTTCGCGAGGGCCGCCTGCGGACCGCGGCTTCCCGACGTCTTTCCGCATCCAAGTTACCTCCGTTGGCGCGGCGGGCCGGCGCGGCGCGGGAGTTTACCAAGCAAGCAGGAACAAAGCGCGCATCGCCGACGATTCGCCTCACTAGAGGTTGCGAGCGCCCAACTTCTCGATACTTTCGGAGCGACATGATGCGACGTCACCTCAGCCTATTTTTCTCCCGATTGCGATTTCCAGGCGGCTATCCGATCGGCGCACAGATCAATAACTCAATTGCTACGGCGGACAGAAACCTCAGACGAAAACAACATGGTGTTATGCGGCCACGACCTAAGCTGGCTCGCGACCAACTTTAATACCTATGAAGGATTTAATCTTGGCAGTCCCCAACGCAGCTGGAACCTATAACGAAGTAGTTTGCGCGGATTCTCAGTAGAGCTACGCCGCGATGTTTTCCCTTGCGCGTTCAGGACCATTGCGCGCCGTCGTCGCGGTGATAGCCGGGCTGTTCGCTTTGAGCACAGAGGCAGCCCTTGCAACTGATCGCGACGAGATCTGGCATCGCGCAGAAGCTTTAATCGAGTCAGGTGACGAGCGCGCCGGCATTCAGCAGCTCGAACGTGCATATTCCTTAACGTCCAACTCGACGGAGTTGAATCCTCGGAAAGGACTCGATGAGGCGGACATTCTTGCCGAAGAGATAGCGCCGCTGCGCGACCTTCGCGATTACAGACGCCTGGGATGCAAGCTCGCCACCTTTGCACACTTGGCGAATGAAACATTGCAGCGGTCCTCTCCGGCTCAGCCGCTTAAACCGTCACCCGCGTGGTTTTCTGCCGAGGAGAAGCGCTTTGCACCTGGGCCCGGCGCTGGTCTCAGCGGGGATTGGTTGCTTATCGCATCCGAAAGGGAGCTGATTGATAAGGCGCTGCGACTCGCAGCAGATGGGAAGTACCCGTCGGCCATAGCGACTCTTGATAATTATCGTGGGGATAAGCCTGAGTTCTTCTGGTATTACCGCGCGTGGATTTTCGCTGCTGAGAACAAACGAGCCGATTCGGTGCGCTCATTCTTTCTTGTGCTTTCCAGCCACATTGCAACTCCCGGAGGCACGTTTTACTCGGTTGAGCCGGATGCGGCTCATCATCTTAGTGAACTTCCGCTGAGCGATTTGCAGTAGGGGGCCGTCGCATGGCACTTCGACGCTAGACGCAGACGTCGAACGGGGGAAAGCCGCGGCGCCGGTCGCCTCACCCTAGCTAGAAATTCGGAGCGTCGGAGCGCTGAAGGGCGCTTTCGGCAGCGGGTCGACCTTGGTGCCGCCAACGCGGGGACGACGGCACCAGTTAGCGGACCCGACCATTTCCGACCGCGCGTTTCGATCTGCTCCGGATTCCAACTCTCCAAAAGTGAGCAATCGCTCGTAAGCCTCGTGAGAAGATCGCTAGTTTGTTTCTGACCCGATGCCACAAAGCCAGTGACGCCTGTTGATGGCGGCCTAAAACGGCGCATATTCGGCGGCAAGCGGTGGACGTAGGACTTTCGTCTTAGCCGCCGCGAGCGTCGCCCAGTAGCCTCACTCGTTCACTCGTGCGTCCGTTGTTTTTGTTTTCTATTTCGTAGCAGTCGTAACGCTGTGGAAACGGTGGGACAGCAGTTCCACGGTTTCCATCAGCACCAGCAGCCTCGCTTTTCGTAGCCCCGGCGACGAGGGTTGCTCGATGCCTACGGTGCAGAGCGACCTCAAGAACGACCGAAGAAAACAAACACGACATCGGCTTAAACGTAGCAGTCGAGCCGATGCCGTGCCCCCGCCCGACCCAATGAGTACGTGCGTGCTGTAAGCATAGCACGCACGCACTCGTGTGTCGATGGGCTCGTCGGTTGTTGCTTGACCGACGATGCCCGAATCTCTTCGACGCTTTCTGTGCGCTCGTTGTCGCGCAGTGGCCTTCATCTGTGCTTCCTGCGACCGAGGTCAGATCTATTGCCCCGGTGATTGCGCACGCGCAGCTCGCCAGAGTTCTCGGCGTGAGGCGAATCGGCGGTATGCGCGCACGGCCCAGGGTCGGCTCAAGAGTGCTGCGCGATCGCAACGATATCGCGATCGTCGATTCGTCACGGATCACGGTTCACTTCCCGATTGCTCGCGTGTTGTACTTGATGCGAGCACGACGAACGCCGTAGCGGAGACGCCATCCAACGAACTGCCGCCGATCACCGGGCTGAAAACGGACGCAGCAATTGGCAACGGAGCGCGCTGTTCGTTCTGTGGTCGTTGGTCCCCGCCGTGGATTCGGCATGCTCCGCTACGTCGTCGCTCGGCTCGTTCTGGTTACATCATCAAGGAGCGACGTTTGTGAGTATATCGGCGGAACTCGAAGCCAAGATTCTGCGCTATTATCACGTTGAGAAATGGCGGGTCGGCACGATTGCGCGCCAACTCCAGGTCCATCATGGAACGGTGCAGCGAGTGCTGCGTCGCGCGGGCGTGCCGCCGGCGCAAAGTACGGCTCGAGCCTCCAAAGCCGACCCGTACCTGCCGTTCATCCTCCAAACGCTGGAGCGCTATCCAACGCTGACCGCCAGCCGCCTCTACGCGATGGTGCGCGAACGCGGCTACCGCGGAAGTCCCGATCATTTCCGTCACATCGTTGCCATGCATCGACCGCGGCGCGCAGCCGAAGCCTATCTGCGCCTCACGAGCATGCCGGGCGAAATCGGACAAGTTGATTGGGGGCACTTTGGCCATTTGCAAATTGGGCGTGGCCGCCGGGCGCTCATGGCCTTCGTGATGGTTCTGTCGTGGTCGCGCCAGGTCTTCGTACAGTTCTTTCTCGACGCGCGCATGGAAAGCTTTTTGCGCGGGCACATCGCGGCGTTTACGGCCTGGAACGGCGTGCCGCGGATTCTTTTCTATGACAACCTTCGCAGCGTCGTCTTGGGCCGGGAAGGCGCCGCGGTTCAATTTAATCCGACCTTGATGGAGTTCGCCGGGCATTACCGCTACGAACCGCGCCCCGTCGCACCGGCGCGCGGTAATGAGAAAGGTCGCGTCGAGCGTGCCATTCGCTACGTGCGTAACAGCTTCTTTGCCGCGCGCACCTTCACCGGCCTGGCCGATCTCAACGCGCAGGTCGCGCTGTGGTGCAAGGGCCAGGCCGGTGACCGCATTTGCCCGGCCAATCGCGAGCTGCGCGTTCGAGAAGCCTTTGAGCACGAGCAATTGCAACTGCTCCCGCTGCCCGACAACCCGTTCAATACCGATGAAGTCGTTGCCGTGCATGTTGGCAAGACGCCTTATGCGCGCTTTGACCTTAACGATTATAGCGTTCCGCACACGTACGCGCAGCAAATCGTAACGATACGCGCGACGTCCGACCGCGTGCGCATCCTTGATGGCCTCGAGGTGATTGCCGAGCATCCTCGCAGCTACGATCGCGGAGCACAGATCGAGGATCAGGGCCACATTGCCGCACTCGTTGCCCGCAAGCGTCAAGCGCGAGAACATCGCGGGGCCAATCGCCTTACCAACGCGGTGCCGGCCAGCAAAGAGCTGTTCGTGAGCGCGGCGGCGCGCGGCAGCAATCTAGGCTCCATCACCTTGGCACTGCTGCGGCTGCTCGATCGCTTCGGTCCAGCCGAATTGCAAGCCGCGATCGAGGACGCACTCGCGAACGGCACGCCGCATCCCAATTCCGTGCGCATCGCGCTCGAACGGCGCCGAGAAGCCCGTCAGGCACCACCGCCGGTGGCCGTTGATCTGCCCAAACATGTGCGCGCAAAAGACACCTTCGTGCAACCGCATCTCCTTGCGACGTACGATACGCTAACGGAGCAGCACCATGACGACTGATCTCTTACGCCAACGAGCAAAGTCGCTTCGTCTTTACGGCTTGCTCGCACACTGGACGGAAATTGCCGACGCAGCTTGGCTTGCGACGCTGCTGCAATGGGAAGAAGAGGAACATATCTGCCGAAGTCTTGAACGACGGATGAAAAGCGCACGCCTCGGGCGATTCAAGGCGATCAACGAGTTCGATTGGAATTGGCCGACGCGATGCGATCGTGGAGCAATCGAAGCAATCTTGACACTCGACTTCATTCCCGAAGCGGCGAATGTCGTTCTTATCGGCCCAAACGGTGTCGGAAAGTCGATGCTCGCCAAAAACATTGCACATCAAGCGCTCATCGCCGGTCATACGGTACTCTGCACTGTCGCTGGACAACTCTTGGGCGATCTCACGGCAACCGAGAGCGATGCCGGCCTGCGACGGCGGTTGCGCAAGTATAGTGCGCCCGACGTTTTGGTGATCGACGAGATCGGCTATTTGTCATATTCTAATCGTCATGCGGACCTGCTCTTTGAATTGCTCAACCGGCGCTACGAAAAAAAGAGCACGATCGTAACCACCAATAAACCGTTCGCGCAATGGCAGGAAGTCTTCCCAAACGCCGGCTGCGTCGTTTCGCTCGTCGATCGGCTCGTTCACCGCTTCGAAGTCATTGCCATCGAGGGCAAGTCCTACCGCCTCAAAGAAGCCGAAGAGCGTGCGGATCGCAACCAACGCCGGCGCCGCCCGCCCAAACCGCCAAAGTAGGCATCTCCACCAACCGCGGGCCACCCCGTTCCCGGGGCGGCCCCACATTGCCAGTTTTCGTACTCCCCGCGAGACAACGCTCTTTTCAACAGCCAAATAACTTCGCCGAATATGCGCCCTTTTACTCAGCCGCTAACAACGCCGCCAAAGATAGCTTCGCCCCGTGTCGGATCATGTGGTCTCCGAAGCGCATCTCGAAGGTGCTTTGTTGGTTAGGTGAGACTTCCGATCCAATCCAGCATGACGCGGAGGGCGAGACCCAAGTTTCCCATCTGCACATGATTTTGCCCCTGCTCGGCTCGAGTGAAGAGCCTTGCCGCGAGCGACCGCACATTCGTCAGGGTCGCGATTTGATCTGAGAACTCATGCACCGGCACGTAGTGATCTTCGGCGCCGCACATTACGAGGACGTCTTGTTTAACGAGGTGCGAAATGTCCTTGATCGCGTACGTGCGATAGAATTGCATCATTTCGTACGGCGTCTTTGTACCGCTCACGTGCATGCCTTGTTTTGTGAGCCAATCGATGAGAAGACTCTTCGCCATGGCGTCGCGGTACTAATCGTTGAGCGCGGCCTCGTTCTTACTATCAAGCCAGCCAACGATTTCGCTCCGCACCGTGGGCTGCAAACCGCGCAGGGTGACCTCGAGCATGTCAGTGAGGATGTCGTACGCAATCATGCGCCTTACGCGCGGCTCGTATGCCGCTGCACGTACCACAAGGCCGCCGCCGAGCGAGAAGCCGATCAGAGTGACGTCATTGAGCTTGTAGTAGTCGAGAATCGACTTGACGGGCTTCTCCCACTCGACGGTCATTGGTATGTGTGCGTCCTCGAGCACGGCACCTTGGCCGGGACCCTCGAACATAATGGTATCGTAGCCAGCATTGACCAAGGTAATCGCCGCCGGCAGCCATTCTTCAATGTGGCTGTCAAAACCGCCGAACACGACGATCACACCGCGCGGCTTTTCGGGCGTAAACCGATAGGACGACAACCAACCCGATTCGTAGGGAATGTGACTGTTGGCCGACGCTGGCACTGCGAAAAAATCTAGAACCAAAGCGACGAAGCGACGCCGCTCGGTTAGTTTTCGCGGGTCACCGCTAGGTATGAAAAAATCGGCGAGCCGCAGATAATAAGCTCCCTTGAGCGTCGAGCCTTTCGCCAGCGTCTTCTCGTCAAGATCGATGAACGTGTTGCTGAACGTCGGGTAATCGGTGATGCCCTTTGCGGCCTCGCGCATCTCTGACAACATGGAATCGTCTCCGACCCAGTTGTAGAAGCGGTTCATTTGAAAATTGACGCTGATGTCGGGATGCAGGTCGTCGTAAAAGCCGATTGGGAACGGCGCGATGGTCCGTTTTTCGAAAACCACACTCATGAACGGACTCCCAATTCTACGGCTGGCTTCAGTGAGAAGGAATCCATAACGCAACGACCGTAGCCTTAGAAGAGTAGCATCGTGCGCACGGCGGCGCAAGTGTCCGGGCGGGAGGTTTCCTTACCATCGTGGGTACTGGACGAACGATGCCATGCATTGGCCGCCGGTATTCTGGCAGGTCACGCTAAGAGGTGCCCTTACCGCTTGGCGACTCGATGCATGAATGCGCCCCCTAGAAACTCTTAAGGCATGCACACCTTAGTTTCTCGGCAACGGATTTCATCTGGTACACCTGGTTGCTCTCCCGCTGGCGGATCTGCAAGGCGGCGATTCTTGCCGTGCTGCTTTCGCTGAAGTTCATCCGTACCGACCCATGGCTGAAGCGCGAGACACTGTTATCGTGATCGACGATGACCCGGAACGTGCGAAGCTCGTTGGGGAGTCTCTTACGGTCGCTGGGTCTTGAAGTTAACTTGAATGCCTCGGCGGCCGAGAATGTTGTACGACCGAAACCCAGACATTGGGAACCTCCCAAATGCTTGGAAAAGGGCACGTGGGGCGCGGGAGTAATTTGGAGCGTATGGCTGCTCGGCGCTGGAAAGGTGGGACACTTGGCTTTCCGCCAATCGTTCGTCGCCCGGCTTCAGGCGCGCGGAGGCGCGGCGTGAACGCGCATTCTCTTCGGCGCCCACCGGTTTTGGGAATTCATAAACTCGTCGGCGCAAGCCGTTACAATGCATAAGAAACCGTCAGCTCGTCCGGCAACGGAACAACTCAAAGCAACCCGCCCCGGCGGCCGCAGCGCGCGGGTAGTGGAAGCGGT
>Ga0302326_10028867_pt1 | contig 11152 bp, 10 predicted proteins | sample Palsa_T0_3_FD_202264 | JGI IMG/M metagenome (GOLD analysis project Ga0302326, IMG submission 202264) | Peat permafrost microbial communities from Stordalen Mire near Abisko, Sweden - Palsa_T0_3 | ecosystem: Environmental > Terrestrial > Soil > Palsa > Peat permafrost | place: Sweden: Abisko...
GTCGTACTCGTCCGCCGATCCGTCGCACCAGTGGATGTCATCGGGCTGGGTGAGCCCTGCGATCTCCTCGACCCACGCCCGCAGGCCTGCGTGATCGGTGGTCGCTTGGTGCTTCGGGGCGATGTTGGCCATGATCAGCAGGCACTCCTTGGCGTATGGGGTTATGCGAAATGGGGCGCTGAGAGAAAAGAGGCCGTGAAGCGTACCGGTGCGGTGCACAAGGTGCGCACAAACTGACGAGATCCGCTGCTGGCGTTGCGTTCTCGGTGATCGCCCGGCCCCCGACCGGGCGCCGTCCGTGCACCCGGTCTCTGGAAAATCCTCGTTTCTATGCGGGAGAGTACCTGTCTACCCGGGGAATTTGCGCGGAATCAGAACGACCCGCTTGAACTCGGCCACGAGCACCCCGTCCTGGTTGAACACGCGAGTGTGGACTTTGACGGTGCCGCGGTCGGGCTTTGAGCGTGACTCCTTGACCTCGAGCACCTCGGACTCGACGAACAGCGTGTCGCCGTGGAACACCGGCGCCGGGTGGCTGAGCTCCTCGGTCGCGAGGTTCGCGATCGCCTTACCCGACACGTCGGAGACGCTCATCCCGAGCGCCAGCGAGTACACGAGCGGGCCGACGACGACGTTGCGGCCCTGCTGAGACCGGCTCGCGTAGACGTCGTTGAGATGCAGCGGGTGATGGTTCATCGTGATCAGGCAGAACAGGTGGTTGTCTGACTCGGTCACGGTCTTGGCCGGCCAATGCTTGTAGACCGCCCCGACCTCGAACTCCTCCAGGTAACGGCCGTAGGGGTGCGCGCCCGAGGCCTCGCGCCGTGCCTGATCGATCTCGACGGACTGGACTTCTGGCATCAAAACTCCTGGGGTTCGCCGGCAAAGAAATCTGAGGATGCCAGGGATCTGCGCATCCGGATCACCCGAGCGGCCGTCGCGCCTCGAATGACGGTTTGCCTCGCCGGCCGGCGTACGCCGCAAAACCCCCGCTCCCGCTAGGCTCGGACGCCCCCCGACCAGGAGAATTGATCAGTGCGAAACCCGCGTGACTTCGGCAAGGCCCTGGCGATCGGCGCTCCCGATCCGATCCTCGAGATCCCGTTCAAGCCGAGTCGGATGATCCATTTCCTGGACTTCTCCAATGAGAAGATGGTGGCGAAGGTGCCCCAGATCGCGCCGACCGTCGACATCCTGCTCGGCAACCTCGAGGACGCCGTCCCGGTCGACCGCAAGGAGGCCGCGCGCGCCGGCCTGGTCACGGTCGGGCGTGAGATGGATCTCGGCGAGACGCAGCTGTGGACGCGCGTCAACAGCCTCGAGTCGCCGTGGATCCTCGACGACCTGACGACGCTCATCTCCGAGATCGGCGCGAAGCTCGACGTGATCATGGTCCCGAAGGTGGAGGGGCCGTGGGACATCCACTACGTCGACCGTCTGCTGGCCCAGCTCGAGGCCAAGGCGGGCCTTGACCGGCCGATCCTGGTGCACGCGCTGCTCGAGACCGGGCTCGGGATGATCAACGTCGAGGAGATCGCGACCGCGAGCCCGCGGATGCAGGGGATGAGCTTCGGCCCGGCCGATCTCGCCGCCAGCCGGCGGATGAAGACCACTCGCGTCGGCGGCGGCCACCCGGGGTATCGCTCGATCGAGGATCCGAGTCCCGGCGACTCAGACGCGCCGCGGATCAGCGCTCAGCAGGATCCCTGGCACTACTCGATCGCGCGCATGGTCGACGCATGCACGAGCGCCGGGATCCTGCCGTTCTACGGCCCGTTCGGCGACATCAAGGACGTGCTCGGCTGCGAGACTCAGTTCCGCGCGGCGTTCCTGCTGGGCTGCGTCGGCGCGTGGTCGCTGCACCCGGTGCAGATCGGGATCGCGAAGAAGGTGTTCAGCCCGGATCCCGACGAGGTGCTGTTCGCCAAGCGGGTGCTGGAGGCGATTCCTGACGGCCGCGGCGTGCACATGATCGACGGCAAGATGCAGGACGACGCCACCTGGAAGCAGTGCAAGGTCATGGTCGAATTGGCCGAGCTGCTGGCCGATCGTGACCCCGAGCTGGCAGACGCATACGGTTTCGCCCGCGCCGCAGCGTAATCTCCACGCTTGCGATGAGGATCTCCGCCAAAGCTGACTATGCCGTGCGCGCGGTCGCCGAGCTCGCCGCCGCCGAGGGCGAGAAGCCGGTCAAGGCCGAGCGAGTCGCCAACGCGCAGGGAATCCCGCTCAATTTCCTGGAGAACATCCTCGGCGAGCTACGCCACGCGGGCGTCGTGCGTAGCCACCGCGGCGCCGAAGGCGGCTTCCGCCTCGCCAAGCCGGCCGATCAGCTGACCGTCGCCGACGTGATCCGCGCGGTCGAGGGGCCGCTCGCCAGCGTCCGCGGTGGCCCACCCGAGGATGCGGCTTACGAGGGCGCCGCCAGCTCGCTGCCGCGTGTCTGGATCGCCGTGCGGGCCAACCTCCGACGGGTGATGGAGCAGGTCACGATCGCCGACATCGCCAGCTCCGAGCTGCCCCCGTCGGTCGAAGCGCTGACCGAGGACCCGGGCGCCTGGGTCACCCGCTGAGCGCGGGTGCCGCGTCGTCGGCAGCCGGGGCTGAGCGTCAACGGCCGGCGTCGACGGCTCAGGCGACCGCTTCGGACAGCGTGTCGTCGTCGGATGCGGCGAGCACCGCGGCCTGGTGCTCGTCGGCACGGCCGATCACCTTGGATTCCGGCGGGTGCACGAAGATCTCCTGACCCTCGGTCAGTCCGAGCTCAGCGGTCTGGGCGCGCGTCAGCTGGACGCGTGAGATCGAGCCGTCATCCATGACCAGCTCGATCCGGACCTCGAATCCGAGGTGCACCACCCGCTTGACGGTCGCGCGGACGTCGCCGTTGACGGCCTCGTGCGACAGCGAGATGTCGTGCGGGCGCACGAGCTTGCCGTCGACGGTCGAGATCGGGCCCAGGAAGCTCATCACGAAGTCGGTGCCGGGATTGTCGTAGACCTCACGCGGGGAGCCGACCTGTTCGATCCGGCCCTTGTTCATGACCGCGATCGTGTCGGAGACCTCCATCGCCTCCTCCTGGTCGTGGGTGACCAGGACGGTGGTGACATGCTGCTCGTCGTGCAGCCGGCGCAGCCAGCGACGCAGCTCGGTACGGACGTTGGCGTCGAGCGCGCCGAACGGCTCGTCGAGCAAAAGGACCCGCGGCTGGATCGCCAGCGCGCGGGCCAGCGCCATCCGCTGACGCTGCCCGCCTGAGAGCTGATGCGGACGCTGTCCGCCCCACTGCGTCAGCCCGACCAGGTTCAGCAGCTCGTCGACCTTCTCTCGGACCTCGGCCTTCGGCCGCTTGCGGATCTTCAGCCCAAACGCCACGTTGTCCCTGACGCTCATGTGGGCGAAGGCGGCGTAGTGCTGGAACACGAAGCCGATCCCGCGTTCCTGGGGCCGAGCCCGGGTGACGTCGTTGCCGGCGATCCTGATCACGCCGCTGTCAGGCGTCTCGAGTCCCGCCATGATCCGCAACAGCGTCGACTTGCCCGAGCCGCTGGGGCCGAGCAGGGCGGTCAGCGAGCCCTCGGGCACCTCGAGCGAGACGTCCTCGAGCGCGACGAAGTCGTCGCCGAACCGCTTATGGATCGCCTCAACGTCGATCCTCATCGGGCTTCCTTCCTCTGGGGGGCCAACAGGGTCATCCCAACCAACACGATCAGCGACATCACGGCGAGCTCGGTCCCGGTCGCGTAGGCGGCGCTGATCCCGCCCGGGCCCGGCACCTGCGTGCGGTACTTGACGAGCAGCGGCAGCGAGATGGTCGATCCGAGCACGTTCGAGGAGACGACCGCCACCGCGCCGATCTCGCCGAGCGCCCGAGCGGTCGTGAGCACGACGCCGTAGGCGACGCCGTTGCGGATCGACGGCAGCGTGATCCGCCGGAACGTCTGCCAGGAGGAGGCGCCGAGCGTCGCCGCCGCCTGCTCCTGCTCGGTCCCGATCTCCATCAGCACCGGTGCCACCTCGCGCACGCAGAACGGCAGCGACACGAACACCGTGGCCAGGATCATCCCCAGAGGCTCGAAGATGATCGGGATCCCGCGGTCGATGAACCAGGAGCCGAACCATCCGTGGAGCCCGTACACGAGGACCAGCGACAGGCCGATGATCACCGGCGAGACGACGAACGGGATGTCGATCAGCGCGTCGAGGATCTTGCGGCCGCGGGTCTTGGAGCGCACCAGCACCATCGCGGTGCCGACCCCGAAGATCGTGTTCAGCGGCACCGCGATCGCGGCGATCAGCACCGATAGCCAGAACGCGCTGACCGCCGCCGGCGTGGTCATGTAGTTCCAGGCGGTGCTGAACCCGTGCTCGAACGTCTTGATGAAGATGAACACGACCGGGCCGAGCAGCAGCACCGCCAGGTAGGCGAGCGCCAGCGTCCGCATCGAGTACTTCCAGACGGGTCTAACGGCCACTGTCGGCTCCCCACTTGCGCAGGCCGAACAGGACCAGGAGCGCGATCACCAGCAGCGCCACCGACAGGCCGGCCGCCGGCTGGTAGGCCGAGTTGCCCGAGCCGGTCGCGCTCTCGACGTCGGCGAAGATCACCAGGCTCGCCAGCTGGATCTTGGCGGCGGCGAGCAGCACGATCGAGCCGTACTCGCCCATGCAGCGCGCGAACGACAGCGCCGTGCCCGACAGGATCGCCGGCCGCAGCGCCGGCAGCACGATCCGCCGGAACGTCGTCACGTTGGAGGCACCGAGCGAGGCCGCGGCCTCCTCGACGTCCTTGTCGAGCTCGAGCAGCACCGGCTGCACCGAGCGGACCGCGAACGGCAGCGTCACGAACAGCATCGCGACCGCGACGATCGTCTTGGTCAGCGCGATGTTGATCCCGACCGGGCTGCCGGCCCCGTACAGGCCGAGCAGCGCCAAGCTCGCGACGATCGTCGGCAACGCGAACGGCAGGTCGATGATGGCGTTCAGGATCCGTTTCCCCGGGAACTCGTCACGGACCAGCACCCAGGCGACGAGCGTGCCCATCACCGAGCCGATCGCGGCGACAATCGCCGAGATCGCCAGCGTCTGCTCGAGCGCCTTGAGCGCCAGCGAATTCGTGAACGAGGTCCAGAACGCGTGCAGCCCCGATCCCAGCGCGACCCCGACGAGGGCCGCGACCGGGAGCAGGACGATCACGCTCAGATAGAGCGTCGACAGGCCGAGCCCGAGCGCCCCGGCCCCGCCCAGGCGGACACCGGAGCGACGCGAACTCGCCCGTCCTGGGCTACCAGGCGACGGGGCGCCGAGCGGCGCCGCGTATGAATCAGCTGGAGGCAGTGGGAACCCCTGCCTTCTCCTCGATCTTGATCACCGAGCCGTTAGGCGCGGTGAAGAAGTCGGTGTCGACCTTGGTCCAGCCGCCGAGGCTGTCGATCGTGAACAGGTCGAGTTTCGGGAACGTGCTCGAGAACTGCTTGGCGACGCTCGGCAACACGGGCCGGTAGCCCTGCTGGCCCCACAGCTTCTGCGCGGCCGGCGACAGCAGCCACTTCACGTACGCCTGGGCCTGCGCCAGATGGCTGGACTTCTTGATCACGGCGATCGGCGTCTGGATCAGGATCGACGACTTCGGGTAGACGATCTGGATCTTGTCGCCGGCCCGCTTGGCCGCGATCGCGTCGGACTCGTAGTCGAGCAACACATCGCCCTGGCCGGAGACGAACGCCTGCAGCGCGTCGGAGCCCGAGTCGGGCTGCGTGACCGTGTTCTTCTCCAGCAGCGTCGCGAGGTACGCGAGCGCCTGCGACGGGCTCTTGCCCTCCTTCAGCTCAGAGCCGTAGGCGGCCATGATGTTCCAGCGCGCGGAGCCCGAGGTCGCCGGATTCGGCGTCACCACCTTGATGCCGGGCTTGATCAGGTCGTCCCAGCCGGTGATGTGCTTCGGGTTGCCGGGGCGGACGATCATCACCACGGTCGAGTCGTTGACGATCCCCTTGGTGGGCCCGTCCGCCCAATCGGAGGAGACCAGACCCGCCTGGACCAGGCGCGTGATGTCGGGTGCGGTCGAGAACGCGACCACGTCGGCCGGCTGACCGGAGGCGACCGCGCGGCTCTGCGCGCCGGAGGCGGCGAACGAGGTCTTGAAGCCGATGCCCTTGCCGCCGGGCGTCGCCGCGTACGCCTTGTCGATCACGTCGTAGGCCTTCTCGGGCGTCGAGTAACCGACGAGGTTCAGCGTCGCCTTCGAGCCCGTGTTCGTGCTACCCGACCCGCCCGAGCTGCCGCTCGTCTTGGTCGTGGCGTCCGAGGATCCACCACACGCGGCCACGACAAGCGCGGCGACGACGGCTAGCCCCAGGGCGATCACGGCCCGCAGGCGCGGGCGATCGAGTTGTGTGTTCATCAAGTCCTCTCAGCGTGGAAATACAGAATTGTCGATTGGGTTTTGGCGATATTACTGTGCAACGAACTATCTATACCCGGATAGTTTTTTGCATCAACATGGTTGAGAATCGACGTCGGTATGGTAGACGCGCCCCGGTCCGAACGAAAGGGATCGGCGCGTCCGCCAGCCCTGCGCACGATGCCCAGTTAAGTGGTCAAGCTTGTCCGCGCGGGGGCGTGCGCGCTTCGCCCGCGTTTCTGGGCGTATTCTGAGTCACAACCCCCGCGTCGGACCGGTAGGCTCCCCCGCCGCCGATGCGTTTCTTCGAGTATGAGTCCCGCGCAATCGTTGCCCGTGCGGGCATTCCCGTCACGCGCCACGGGTTCGCCACGACGGCCGATCAGGCTCGCACGATCGCGACCGAGATCGCCGGTCCGGTCGTGATCAAGTCACAGGTGCTGACTGGCGGCCGGATGAAGGCCGGCGGCGTGCAGTTCGCCGACACGCCGGACGAGGCGGCGGCCAAGGCCGCTGAGGTGCTCGAGCTTGAGATCAACGGCCACGTTCCGCGCGGCGTGATGGTCGACTCACGCGCGGACGTCGCGCACGAGTACTACGCCGGCGTCGTCTGGGACGGCACCCGCAAGCGGCCGGTGATGCTGTTCTCCGACATGGGCGGGATCGACATCGAGCAGGTCGCGCAAGAGCACCCAGACCACGTGGCGCGCGCTCACTTCAGCACCCGCACCCCGTTCTCCGAATGGCAGGCCAAGCAGCTGATCGCGTCGCTGGGCGTGACCGGCGGCGTGCTCAATCGGCTGACGCCGATCCTGGCTCGCCTCGCACGTCTGTTCCTTCAAGACGACATGACGCTGGCCGAGATCAACCCACTGGGCGCCCTGCGCGACGGCGCGGTCGTCGCGCTCGACGCGCACATGGACATGGAGAACGAGGCCCGCCCGCGTCAGCGGGAGCTGCTGACCGAGCTGGGCGTCGGCGACGAGGAGACCCGCCAGGCGCGTGAGGCGACGCCGTTCGAGCTGGCCGGCGAGGAGGTCGACGCCACCGACCACCGCGGCGTCGCCGGCAACGTGACCGAGTTCGACGGCAACCTCGGGCTCGTGATCGGCGCCGGCGGGGGCTCGCTGACGCTGTTCGACGCGGTCCGCGCCCATGGCGGCCACCCCGCCAACTACTGCGAGATCGGCGGCAACCCGTCGGTCGCCAAGGCCTGCGGACTGGCCAAGCTGGTGCTGCAGAAGCCCGGCGTCGACAAGATCGCGGTGATGATGTCGATCGTCTCCAACACGCGCGTGGACATCGTCGCCCGGGGCGTGATCAAGGCCTGCCTGGAGCTGGGTTACGACCCCGCGCAGAAGATCGCGATCTTTCGGATCCCGGGCGCCTGGGAGGAGGAGGGCTTCAAGATCCTCGACCACTACGGGGTCAGCTACGCGGACCGCTCGGTGTCGCTCAACGAGGCCGCGCGCCGCGCCGTGGAGCGAATCCAGGGGAGCGCTGTCTAGTGCCCGTTCACGTGAGCGACCGCTGATGCCGATCCTCGTCGACGCCGACACGACCTTCATCGTCCAGGGCATCACCGGCCGTGAGGCGGTCAACCTCACGCGTGAGTGTCTGGACTACGGCGCCGGCGCCAAGATCGTCGGCGGCGTGACCCCCGGGCGCCTCGGCCGCGACGTGCATGGCGTGCCGGTGTTCGACACGGTCGCGCAGGCCGTCGAGCACCACGGCGTGCCGATCGACGGATCCGTGGTCACGGTCCCGCCCGCATTCACCAAGGACGCGGTGCTGGAGGCGCTGTACAACGGCGTCCGGCTGGTCGTGATCGTCACCGAGCGCATCCCGCGCGGTGACGTCGCCGAGATGGTCGAGGTCGCCTCCGAGCGCGGCGCGCGGATCATCGGTCCCAATTGCCTCGGGATCATGGTCCCCGAGGTGCTGAAGATGGGCGGCATCGGCGGCCCCGCGAAGGACGCGGCCAAGTCCTACACGCCCGGCCCGGTCGGCGTGATCTCACGCTCGGGCGGGATGACCACCGAGATGTCCTCGACGCTCTCGGCCGCGGGGCTGGGCCAGTCGACCGCGGTCTCGATCGGCGGCGACGCGATCATCGGCTCCAGCTACGCGGAGCTGATGCCGCTGTTCGAGGCCGACGAGCAGACCCGCGCGATCGTGATCTACACCGAGCCGGGCGGACGGATGGAAGCCGAGCTCGCCGCGTGGGTGACCGAGCACGACTCACGGCTACCGGTCGTCGCGTTCATGGCCGGCCGGTTCATGGACGAGATGCCCGGGATGAGCTTCGGCCACGCCGGCACGATCGTCGAAGGCAAGGAGGACACCGCGACCGAGAAGATCGCACGCCTGGCCGCCGCCGGGATCGTCGTCGCCGAGCGCATCGAGGACATCCCCGACCTCGTCAAGGAGCGGATCTGAGTGAGGGGCCACTGATGCCGGGCACCTTCATCGACGTCACGGTCGACGCCTCGGTCGCGGCTGATCCCGAACTGGCGCGCACGCTCGCCGAGGTCTGCCCGGTCGACATCTTCGCCGCCGGCCCACAGGGTCTGCGGATCGTCACCGAGCACCTGGACGAGTGCGTGCTCTGCCAGCTGTGCATCAACGCCGCGCCGGCCGGCTCGGTGACCGTGCACAAGCTGTACTCCGGGGAGACGCTTCCCGCCGGAGCGGCTCAGCCCCTCGCGGACCCCTGAGCGCGGGCGGCTCGGCCCGCCGCGGACGCCAGCCGCTTGCGGGCCGCCGCGGTCAGCCGCCGGTACCGCTCGCCGCTCGCGTCCAGGTAGAACGCTCGGTCCCCGACGGACGGCAGACCGGCCTCGCGCAGCGGACCGGCGATCGGGCGAAACCAGGTGGTGACCGGAACCTCGTCGACGACATGGACCAGCGCCGGCCGCTCGCCGGGGGGCACGGCCCGCATCGCGATGGTCAGCTCACGGGGGTTGAGCGCGCGGCCGTCGCGGAGCGTCACCGCGGCGACGGCCAGCCGTGAGCGGCCGTCCCCCGACCGCAGGCCGTAGACGACCGCGAGATCGACCGCGGCCAGATCGCCGAGCGCCTCGCGGATCGGCGCGGTGTAGACGGCGCCCTGCGCGGTGCGGATCACATCCTCGGCGCCGTCCAGCCGCCAGAAGTCGCCGTCGGCGTCCTGGCGGAAGATGTCGCCGGTCGAAAGCCAGCTGTCGTCCTTGGCGAACACGCCGCGCAGCGCGGTCGTCGCGACCGTGTCGATCTCGCGAGCGCGCGCCAGCAGCACCCCCGGCTCGCCGGGCGCGCACCGGCGTACGAACCCGCCGGCGCCGAGCACCAGCTGGTCGTTGTCGGCGTCGTAGGCGCCGAGACGGACCTCCGGTGAGCCGGGCAGCCGCCGGCCCATTGCCCCGGGCTTGCCGTTGCCGAGGTTGGCGAGGATCGCCCCCGTCTCGGTCGAGGCGTAGAACTCCAGCACCCGCGCGGGCTCGAATCGCTGCTCCACCCGCCGCCACAGGTTGCGCGGCATCCCCGAGCCCATGAACAGCCGGACGGGGTGATGCCGTTCGCCGGACTGCGGCGGCGCGTCCACCAGCTCATGCAGCATCGTCCACGTGTAGGAGGCGACGGTCACGCCGTAGCGTCGGACCTCCTCCCAGAAGGTCGCCGGATCAAAGCGCCGCGCCATCGCGACCCGCGCGCCGCCGGCGATCGCGCCGCCGATCGACATCATCAGCCCGGACGGGTGGTGCAGCGGCGTGACGCTGTAGACCGTGTCGGCGGTGGTCAGGCCGGCCGAGGACGCGGTCCCGAGCGCCGAGGTGACCCACCGGCCGCTCGTGATGCGGCTCATTCGCGTGTTCTCGCCTTCGCCCGTGAACAGCACGAAGGCGAGGTCCGATGCACGGCCTGGGTTGGGGCTGTACCAGGCGGGCAGCCGGACCGCGCCGGGGTCGATCTGTTCCATGTCGGTCGTGACCTCGATCCCGAGGTCACGCCGGCCGCCCCCGCCACCGAGCACGAACGTGTGAACGCTGCCCTCCCCCGCCGCCTGCGCCGCACGTTCCGGGTCGGCGATGATCCGCCGCACCTGACCGAGCGTCGCCTCACGGCGCGTGTTGCCGTCGGGCCGCAGCAGTACCGCGACCGCGCCCAGGCGGCTGAGCGCGGCCAGCACCGCGAGCCCGCTCGGCCGCGGCCCCATCAGCACGCCGACATGCTCGCCCTGACGCACCCCGATCGAGATCAGCCCGCGCACGACGTTGTCGATCCGCCGGTCGACGTCACGGGCGCTGTACGCGCGGTCCTCGAACAGAAACAGCAGCTCGTCGGGGTCGCGCTGTGCCCGCTCGGCCAGCAGCCGCCCCAGCGAGATCCGCGTGCGCGGCCTGACCTGCTCGGACCGGATGATCCGCGGCAGTTGGCTCGCCGCCTCACGGGAGAGCTCGGTGACGTTGCGCGCGGTGCGTGACGCCGTCACGGCGATCGAGCGCACGACCTCGGAGCCGACCTCGCCGGCCAACTCGATCCCGTGCGCCACCGGGTTGTGCCCGGCCTCCGGCTGAAGCTCGGCCCGCGGGTCGTCGGGCGCGGGCGCGACGCCCTGCGGCCGCTCGCCGGCGCCGTCACGCCAGCGCACCCAGCCGGCGACCGTCGGCCAGGTCACCTGATTGGACAGCGAGCCGACGACCAGACCGAAGTGGCCGGCGCGGATCGCCAGCTCGTAGATCTCGGCGCGCGGCGCCGCCTGACGGATCGCCC
>Ga0302326_10028870_pt1 | contig 11152 bp, 5 predicted proteins | sample Palsa_T0_3_FD_202264 | JGI IMG/M metagenome (GOLD analysis project Ga0302326, IMG submission 202264) | Peat permafrost microbial communities from Stordalen Mire near Abisko, Sweden - Palsa_T0_3 | ecosystem: Environmental > Terrestrial > Soil > Palsa > Peat permafrost | place: Sweden: Abisko...
CGGACGCCGCCATGCACGTAGCGCATCAACCCGGACCCGTCGACCCCCTCCTCGTCGGGCCCCTTCGCCGTGGCGTCGTACCAGAGGAAGGTGTAATCGGCCGGGGACGAGTAGCTCGGGTGCGGCGCGGCGCCCTGGTAGCCGTAGGCATCGAGGGGCGACGTCGGCCCCCCGCCGGCCGGCGGGGCGCGGAACAGCCCGGTGGAGAACGTGTAGGGCGTGAGGTCGGGGCCGGCCAGTTGGACTCCGGTGAAGAGCTGCTCGATCGGCGGGATGATCGCCGGTGCCGCCACCGACGCCGGCGTGGCGTTGGGCCCGTACCACCAGTGGTAGAGACGGTCGGCATCGCCGGCGCTGACGGGCACCGGCACGGCGAGGCTGCTCACGCCGAAAGCGTGGGACCATTCGCTCTGGTCGTAGTAGCGCCCGAGGGCCGACGTGTCGGTGAGCACGATCCCGGTGATGAACCACTCGGGGAAGTTCCCGACGGCGGCGGCGGCCTTGGTCAGGTACATCGGCATGATGGGGTCGCCGGCGAACACCACACTGGTGGCGCCGGAGGCTTTGAGCTTCTCGGCCAGCGTCGCGGCCTGGGTGGGCAGCGTGGTGAGGTTGAGCGTGTACGTCAGGTCGGCGGGCGACGCCATGGCGACGTGGCCGGCGGTCAACTTCTTGGTGAGCGATGCCGTCAATTGGGCGAACCCCGGCCCAGGAGGCTCCGATGTCTCGCTCACCACGATGAACTTGCGCTTCTGGGTGTGCTGGGCGGAGTCGCCGGTCCACACGGCGTCCTTCCCGTTCAACTTGGCGATGACGTAGTCGATCGTCTCGTTGAGCGACGTGTCGGCGGTGGGCAGGTTGGCCCACTGGAAGGGGGCGTTCTGCTTGATCTGGCCGTTGGTGGACGAGTCGCCGCAGGCCATGCACAGCACGTGCAGGCGGGCCAGCTCGTCCTCGTAAGCGGTGGTCTCACCAGGTCCGTTGATGGACGCGAAGGCGTGGAGTTGCTGGGCGACGGTGACGGCGTCAGCGTGGGCGGCCACCGGATCGGTGTCGGCGCCCGACGCGGTGAAGGGGATCAGGTTCACCTGCCGCCCGTAGAGCTCGTAGATCTTGTTGAACATGGCGACGTAGGCCTGGGCGGTGGCGAGCCCCTGGGCGTTGGTGCCGGCCGCGCCCGAGATCGCCGCCGCCAGCCCGCCCGGTTGGGCCTGGTAGTAGACGACGTTGATGGTCTTCTCCGCCACCCCACTTGAGGTGACGCCGCCGTTGGCCCCGGCGAAGACGGGGACGCAGGGTGGGGAGTACACGCTCGGCATCTTGAGGCGGCCCGTCGCGTGATCGCATTCGGGACCCCAGTTGTAGGCGGACGTCTTGCCCACCTTGGCGGCCGTGGCGTAGGTGAGCGGCACTGTCGAATCGGCGATCTGCCGGTCACTCCCGGAACTCGGGGGCGCGGCCGAGGTGGGCCCGTTGTTCTCGTGCGCGGTGGCCGACACACCCGCCGCGATGAGCGCGGCGACAATGAGGACGACCGGGCCCGCCCGGCGGAGCAGGCTCACCGCCGGCCAGGGTCGCTCGGCGCGCGGCGGCGCGCCCGGATCCGGCTCGGTGTTGCTCATGGCGGGTCCACCTCCGTGGTCGTCGATGTCGTCGTGGCGCCCGAACGCGAGAGGGCGAGCGGGTCCGTGCCGAGGAAGGCCTCGCCGACGAGGGGCGACTCGAGGACGTCGCGCGGTGGCCCGCTCGCGAGCACGGCGCCCTGGTCCATGGCGACGAGACGGTCGGCCAGTTCGGCGATGAACGCGATGTCGTGCTCGACGACGAGCATGGTGGCATTCAGCCGGTCCCGGACGTTGCGCAGCAGGCCGACCATGGCCTCGACCTCGCGCTGAGCCACGCCCGAGGAGGGCTCGTCGAGGAGGACGACGGAGGGCTGGTGGGCCACCACTCCGGCCAGGTCGACGAGACGCCGGGAGCCGGTGGAGAGCTCGCTCACCAGGTTGTCGGCATAGCGATCCAGGCCGAACAGGTCGAGGAGGTCGTCCACCCGCTCCATCACGGCGGCCTCGGTCCGCACCTGGAGGGGTAGGCGCAGCATGGCGTTGAAGGGGTCGCTGACGTCGGTGAAGCGCTCGAGCGAGACGGCCACGGCGTCGCGCACGGTCAGGCCCGAGAACAAGCGCGAATCCTGGAAGGAGCGGCCGAGGCCCAGCCGGGCGCGGGCCGAGGCCGTGCGGTCCGTGACGTCGACGCCGGCGAGCTCGACCGTGCCCGTGTCGGGACGGAGGAACCCCGACACGACGTCGAACAGCGTGGTCTTGCCGGCACCGTTGGGCCCGATGATCCCCACGATCTCGCCGTGGTCGGCGTGGAGTGACACGTCGTTGAGGGCGTTGTTGCCGCCGAAGCTGAGCGAGAGCCCGCGCACCTCGATCGCGGCTCGGCCATCCCCCCCGCCGGTCGGCGCGGCGAGGGCGGGCGCCGGCGACCCCATCGCCTCCGCAGCCTTCTCGAGGTAGACGGACCACAGGAGCTCGGGATGCGCCGCCAGCTCCTCGGCGGTCCCCGAGAAGCGCACGACGCCGGTCTCCATGACGTAGACGCGGTCGGCCACCGCCACCGCGACGTTCATCGACTGCTCGACGAGGAGGATGGCGGTCCCGGCCTGGCGCATCGACTCGATGGCGCCGAGCAGCTGCTCGACCACAATCGGTGAGAGGCCGAGCGAGAGCTCGTCGATGAGGAACAGCTTGGGCCGGGTGATCGTCGCCATGGCGAGGGCGAGCATCTGCTGCTGCCCGCCCGAGAGGTTGGCCGCGCGCTCGTCGCGTCGCGAGGCGAGCGTGGGGAAGGCGGAGAGGGCCTCGTCGATCATGTCGGCGTCGTGCTCGCCACGTCGGCGGCCCTGCCAGGCCGCCACGCGCAGGTTGTCCTCCACGCGCAGGTTGGGGAAGATTCCCTCGCCGCCGGGCACCTGAGCCACGCCGAGGCGGGCGATCTCGTCGGGCGGCAGGTGGGTGATGTCGCGCCCGTCGAAAACGATGGCGCCGTGGTCGGCCTCGACGACCCCGCCGATGGCTCGCAGGAGGGTCGACTTGCCGGCGCCGTTGGTGCCGACGAGAGCCACGATCTCCCCCTCACTGATGTCGACGGCCACGTCGTCCAGGACGACGACGCCGTCGTAGCCCACGTTGAGCTCGCGCACGGCCAGGAGCGGCAAGCGGCCGGCCTGCCGGTCGACCAGCATCTGGGTCCGCGTCTGCATGGAGTTCCACACGTCCTGCACGTCGCGCCCGATGAGGCCCCCGGCGCTGGCCACGATGAGCCCGCCGATGACGAAGATGGGAACCAGGATGAGCAGGCCGTAGCGGAAGCCCACGGCGTCGCCCAGGGCGCCGACGATCGGCAGGACGAGGAATCCCGGGAGCACGAAGAGCGCTCCGATGGAGAACCCGACGGAGCGCACCCGGGACGGGATGGCGATCGAGAGCGACGCCAACACGCCCGGTCCCACGATCGCCAGCGAGAAGTCGATGCCGGCGTTGCCGACGAAGGCCAACGGGACATTCGGAGCGAGCGCAAAGAGAACAGCGAAGCCGGCGGCCACCATTGACGCCACCGCCAGCATGCGGAACACCAGGCCGATGTCGCGCCGGGCCAGGCGGGTCGCGATGACCGCGCCGACCGCGAGGCCGAGGAGATCGAAGACCTGAATGGGCGCGATGAGGTAGGCGCGGTGCACGGCGTCGAGGTGGAAGGTCTCCTGGTACTGCAGCGAGGCCAGGGAGGTGAAGCCGGCGATGGCGGCGGCCAGGAAGGGGAGGGCGATGAAGATGCGGCGCAGCACGCCGATCTTCCACACGGTCCGCCAGGCCTCGCCGAGCGACGGCGGGGCCTCAACCGGGATGTCGAGCGCGGCAACGCTGTCCGGGACGACGGTGAGGGCGGGAGAGGGGGCATCGTCCAGCGGCGCGGGCTCGCCCCGCTCGGACGCCAGCATCTGCTCGCTCAGCTCGAGCTGCTCGTGGCGGCCCCGCGGGGGCTCGCGCAGGCGCAGGCCGACGATGACCACGAGCACGATGGGCACGGCGAAGAAGAAGAAGGGAGTACGCCAGCTGAAGACGGCGGCCAGGCCGGCGCCGAGCAGGACGCCGATGATGGCGCCGACGCTGATGCCCGAGCGGTGGGCCGAGTAGATCCGCGGGCGGACCGGCACCGGGTAGTAATCCGCCAGCAGCGAGTTGTGCGTGGGGAAGATCACGGCCTGCCCCATGGAGACGCCGACCAGCATGATGGTGGCCACCACGACGCCCTGGGCGAGACCGAGGCCGATGGAGAACGCGGCGCCGACCAGGGCGCCGACCAGCGCGATGCGGACGCGGTTGGTGCGGTCGGCGAGGACCGCGATGGGGAGCGTGCAGGCCAGTGCGGCCGCGCCGGCGATGGCGACGATCAGGAGGATGCCGGCGTTGGTGAGATGGAACGCGTCGCGGATGTTCGGCGTGAGCACGTTGAAGGCGCTCTGGGTGGCCTGGTCGAGCAACTCGATCGCGAAGAGCACGCCGAGGGGGAAGAGCGAGGCGCCCCCGCCGAGCTTGGCCAGGCGGCTCACGGGGCCAGCGCCCCTTCGACCGGGCCGGGGACGGCCGGCCCGGTCGTGTGGCGACGCCGGGACAACCCCTCGAGGGCCCAGTCGCGCAGGTCGTAGCAGAGGCCGGCCAGGCCGCGAGGGAAGAGGATGAGGACGAGCAGCACGCCGATCGCGGACGGGAAGAGCTGCCAGCTCGGAGGCAGGTAGGTGGCGCTGCCCTCGACGATGGCGGCGCCGAGGATGGCGCCGAAGGCGGACCCCAGGCCGCCGACCGCCGTCGAGGTGAATACGACCAGGCTGACCGGCACCAGGAACGACGTCTCCTGGTACGACTGGTTCACCACGAGCAGGAGGCAGCCCGCCAGGCCGGCGATGAAACCGGAGATGGCGAACGCGGTGAGCTTGGCCCGCAGGACACGTACGCCGTAACCCGACGCCGCCCGCTCGTTGGCCGGCAGCGCGCGCAGGACGCGCCCGGTGCGGCTGTGGCGCAGGCCGTGCAGCGCGAGCAGCACGAGCACGAGGACGCCCAGGCAGACCTCGAACACCGCTGTCTGCGAGGAGAGAGAGAGTCCGAACAGGTAGGGGACGCCGAGCTGGGACTGGGGGATCCAGGAGAACTCCTCGCGTACGAGCAGGTAGCCAGAGGCCGCCAGGCTGAAGGCCAGGGTGGTGACGGCGGCGAACATCCCGTCGAGCCGCAGCGTCGGGATGCCCACCACGACGGCCACGGCACCGGCGGCGGTCCCCGCCAGGAGCAGGGCCAGGCTCAGGTCCCAGTGCCAGTCGACGAGAGCCACGGCGCCGACGGTGGCTCCCACCGCGGCGAAGGACATCTGGCCCAGGCTGACCTGTCCCGACCAGCCGGTGAGCACCACGACCGAGCAGCCGACGATGGCCAGCACCACGAGCGCGGAACCCCGGATGACCTCACCCGGTCCCAGCCAGAGCGGCAGCGTGGCCGCAGCGGCGAACGCGACCAGTGCGCCCACCGGGGCCCCGACCCGCACCTCGGTGAGGTCGCGCAGCGATGCCGGCAGTTCGCGGACGCTGCCGGCGAGCGCCAGCGACGACTCGGCCTCACGGTCGGTGCGGTTGGCCAGGAGCTGGCGCACGACGATGGCTGCGAACACGACGCCGGCCAGGACGGCCAGCCCGAGCGCGGGGTTGGCCGGGTCGTCCCACGCGACCCCCTGTTCGAGGATGCCCAGGGCCACGGCGGAGGCGGCGATGACCGGCAGCTCGCTGAAATTGCCCAGGGCCAGCGCGGCCAGCGCGGTCACCAGCGCGGTCAGCCCGTAGGTGGGGTCGAGCGGGAGGCCGAGGATGGTCGCCTGGAAGAAGATGCTGACGAAGGAGAGGAGGCCGGCCACCACCCAGGTCACCGACTGCAGACGCCCGACGGGGATGCCGAGCATGGACGCCCGGTCGCGGCGGTCGCCGACGGCCTGCACGGCCAGGCCGACGTCGCTGCGGGTGAACCAGAGTGACACGGCGGCCAGGCAGGCCAGCGAGACGATGACCGCCACCAGGTCATCGGCGTCGAAGACCACGGGCCCGATGTGCCACGCGAGGTGCCAGGGGAACGTCGCCACGGCGGTGGCGATGGGTGCCTGACCCCAGATGCGTGGGATCAGGAGGCTGAGCACGACCAGGAGCTGGGAGAGCCCGATGGTGGCCACGGTGAGGATGAGGCGGGGCGAGCGCCGGAAGCGCCGCACCACCAGGATCTCGACGGTTGCCGTCAAGAGGAGGGACGCCACCAGGCCGGTGGCCAGACCGAGGAAGTAGTTGACGCCGGAGAAGCCGATCAGGCCGACGGCCAGCACGGCGGGGGCGGTGCCCAGGTCACCCTGGGCGAAGTTGATGACCTTGTTCAGGCGGTAGGTGAGCCCGAGGCCGACCGCCATGAGGGAGCCGAGGAGGCCGAGCACGGCGCCCTGGAGCCAGACGCCGAACGGGACGGGGAACAGGATGAGTTGGACGACGAGCACCGCGGCGACGGAAACGACCGCCGCCACTGCGGTCGAGGTGCGCCCCGGCAACCGCAGGTGGGTGCTCAGCGACTCAGGCCCTTCTCATGGCGTCATGCCGCATTGGCGAACGTGCCCCCCCGGGTAGCTCACATGCCTCACCTACTGGTGGGCGCTCAGGGTAGTGGTCCGGCGTGGCCCGTGCCGGGCAAGGTCCGGCGTTGCCGCGACCCGTGTCGGTCAGGACGCCGGAGGTGGCGCGGTTACCGTATGTCGCGATCGCCCGCGGGAAGAGACGAGCACCGACCCCAACTCCTCCGCACCCCTACTGACGAATCGAGGCACGGTGGCGCTCACCGACCCAGCACCGGCAGCACAACGCCCCGACTGGCCGGAAGGGCGTGCGTTCGGCGCCGCCGTCAGGGGCATCCCCGAGTTCTCCGTGGTGCGTTCGGGGTTGGACCAGGGTCATGCCGGATTCACAGTCGGGCTCGGCGCCGTCACACTCGCCGCATGGAGTCCGCCGTCCATCTGACATCGAAGAAACGAGGCATGGTGACGCTCACCGACCCCGCACCGGCAGCACAACGCCCGGCTTCGCCCGCGGCGTACGCCGTCGGGCTGACCAAGACCTACGGGACAGGAGAGGCGACGGTCCATGCCCTGGCCGGGGTCAACGTGACGTTCGAGCGCGGTCGCTTCACCGCGGTGATGGGCCCGTCCGGATCGGGAAAATCGACGCTGATGCACTGCATGGCCGGGCTCGACCGCCCGACTTCGGGGCAGTCCTTCGTCGGCGACCTCGACATCGGGGCCCTCGACGACGGCGGACTGACCCAGATGCGGCGCGACCACATCGGCTTCGTCTTTCAATCCTTCAATCTGGTCCCCACCCTCACCGCGGCCGAGAACATCACGCTTCCGGTGGACCTGGCCGGGCGGAAGGTGGACAAGGAGTGGTTCGACTACCTGGTCCACCAGCTGGGCATCGTCGACCGCCTGTCGCATCGGCCCGGAGAGTTGTCGGGTGGCCAGCAGCAGCGGTGCGCCTGTGCCCGGGCCCTGATCAACCGGCCCGATCTCGTCTTCGCCGACGAGCCGACCGGGAACCTGGACTCGGTTTCGACGACCGAGATGCTGACCTTCCTGCGCCGTTCGGTGACCGAATTCGGTCAGTCGATCGTCATGGTGACCCACGACCCCCATGGGGCGTCGTACGCCGACCGGGTGGTCTTCCTGGCCGACGGCAACATCGTCGACGACCTCTTCGGGCCGACGCCGGACTCTGTGCTGGAGCGGATCCGGACCTTGGGGAACTGACGTGTGGCGGGTGACCATCAAGGGCCTGCTCGCGCACAAGCTCCGCTTGGCGCTCACGGCGCTCTCCATCGTCCTCGGCGTGACGTTCATCGCCGGCACGTTCGTCCTCACCGACACCTTGAACAAGACGTTCGACACGCTGTTCTCGAACGTGTACCAGAACATCGACTTCCAGGTGCGCGGCGTGGCCCAGCTCGGCAACGGCGCCAACGCGCATCGCAACAACGTCCCCGAGTCGCTCGTGGCCACGGTGCAAGGCGTGCCGGGCGTGGCGGCCGCCGGGGGCTCGGTGACGAGCGTCGCCCAGTTCGTCGGGCCCGACGGCAAAGCCATCGCGAACGGTGGCGCCCCGACCCTCGGCCTCTCCTTCGACCCCGACCAACGGATCTCCGCGCTCCGCCTGGTCCAGGGCGCGCCGCCGACGACACCGAACGACGTGGTCATGGACCTGGGGACGGCGCAGAAGTACGGCTTCAAGGTGGGCCAGCGCGTCAGGGTCTTGTTGCCGGGTCCCACCCAGACGTTCACCATCACGGGCATCGCCCGCTTCGGGACGGCCAACAACCTGCTCGGGGCGACGCTCGCCGCCTTCGACACCCCGACCGCGCAGCGCCTCTTTGGCGACGTGGGTCAGTTCAACGCCATCAACGTCGTCACCCAACCGGGTGCGGACAAGGCGACCGTGCAGCACGACATCGCGCGGGTGCTGCCACGCGGTGTCGAGGTGGTGACCGCCCAGACCGTCGTGAACGAGGCGACCAGTGCCATCGGCAGCGCACTGGGATTCTTGAACACGGCGCTCCTCATCTTCGCCTTCATCGCGCTCTTCGTGGGTGGGTTCACAATCCTCAACACGTTCTCCATCATTGTCGGGCAGCGCACGCGTGAACTGGCCCTCCTGCGCATCGTCGGGGCGAGCCGCCGCCAGGTCTTCCAATCCGTCCTGGGCGAAGCGGCCGTCGTAGGCCTGGTGTCGTCGATCATCGGCCTCGGTCTCGGCGTGCTGGCCGCCCTCGGGCTCGAGAAGCTGTTGAGCGGGTTCGGTGTCACGCTCCCGTCGGGCTCGCTCGTCTTCGAGGCCCGTACGGTCATTGTGTGTGTCGTCGTCGGTGTCGGCGTGACACTGGTGTCGGCCATCGGCCCGGCGCGCCGCGCCGTGCGCATCGCCCCGGTGGCAGCGGTCTCCGAGCAGCAGTTCGAGGACGACATCCCCCTGCGACGGCGCTTCATCCGGGGTGGTGTCATCACGGTGGTCGGGATTGCCCTGTTGGCGGTGGGCCTCACGGCGCCGGCCATCGCGCTGGTGGGCCTGGGCGCGGTGCTGATCTTCGTCGGGGTCGCCATGCTGGCCCCGGCGGTGGCGCGGCCCATGGCGAGCGCCATCGGACGGCCCGGGGCTCGCCTGCTCGGCATGTCGGGCCGGCTGGGCCGGGAGAACTCCATGCGCAGTCCCCGGCGCACGGCGCAGACGTCCTCGGCACTGATGGTGGGACTCGCCCTGGTCTCGGCCATCGCCGTGTTCGGCGCGTCACTCTCTCGCTCGGCCACGAGCAGCGTCGACAACGCCATCAGCGCGGACCTGATCGTCACGAACACGAACTCCGCCGGCGGCCCCGGGGGCTTCAGCACGACGGTCCCGCTGCAGGCGGCCCGCGTCCCCGGCGTCACCGCGACCTCGACCGTCTACGGCGGCCAGTTCGAATTTCGGAACTCGTTGGAGAGCATCCTCGGTCTCGGCACCAAAAACCTGTCGAAGACGGTGATTCTGAACATGACGGCTGGGACCTCGGCAGCCTTGGCGGCCGGCGGCCTGCTGGTCGACACGTCGACCGCCAACTCCGACCACCTGACCGTGGGCGAGAAGGTGCCGGTGAAGTTCGCGCTGACGGGACGCACCACCATGCGCATCGGCGGGATCTACCAGCCCAATGCGCTGGCCGGGAAGTACATCGTGAGCGACTCGTTCTTCCTCGCGCACTTCCAGAACTCCCTTCCGGGCGCCGTCCTCTTGAACACCGACGGGAGCGCGGGGGTCCAGCAGTCGGTGGCCCGCGTCCTGAAGGCCTACCCCAACGTGCAGGTCCAGTCGCGCGCCCAGTTCGAGGCACAGCAGGCCAAGCAGGTGAACCAGCTGCTCGGGCTCGTCTATGCGCTGCTGGCGCTGGCCGTGCTCATCGCCCTGATCGGCATCGTCAACACCCTGATGCTCTCGGTGTTCGAGCGCACCCACGAAATCGGGCTCCTGCGGGCGGTGGGTATGCGTCGGCGCCAGATCCGGGCCATGATCCGCTCCGAGTCGGTGATCCTCTCCGTCTTCGGCGCCGTCATCGGCATCATCGTGGGGACCGGACTGGGCCTCGCCCTCGTCTCCGCGTTGCACTCGCAGGGTGTCACCAGCACCGTGGTGCCGTACTCGAGCCTGGTGGTCTTCCTGGTTCTGGCTGCGCTGCTCGGCTTGCTCGCCGCCACCTGGCCGGCACGGCGGGCGGCCAAGCTCGACGTCCTCGCCGCCATCGCGGCCGACTGACGTCTGTCAGTTGGTGAGGCGCCACTTGATGGAGACGCGCTCGTACGGCTGGTCGGCGACGACGGCCACGGCCCTGCGCAGCTCGGGGTTGAGATCGCCGAGAGTCTCGCCGCGCGAGCGCGCGTAGACGTCGACATACAGGACGTCGCCCCACCCGTGCGTGGCGACGGTGTGGGTCACCTGCAACCGCTCGTCGGGACCGGTCGCCGCCTGCACGGCTCGCCGCACGGCGCTCTGTGTCGCGCCGTCCGTCCTCATGGTGGTCATCCTCTCAGTATAAGAAGGCCCCCGCAGGCTTTCCGGGTCGAGCGAAACGGCGGTTCGGTACAGTACGAACATGACGATCACAGCGGATTCCACGCAGCCCGGCACCTTCCGCCTTCCGGGCTACACCATCGCGGTCGGGCCGTTCACGCATGTGGCGGCGGAGCGGGATCGCCTGGCGACACTGCAGTGGCGCCACTTCGATGCGCGGCAGCTCGGTGCGACCGTGGGAGCGGAGATCACCGGAGTCGACCTCGCCACCGCCCTGGCCGACGAGGTCGTGGCCGAGCTGCGCCAGGCGTTGCACGATTACAAAGTCATCTTCTTCCGGGACCAGGCGCTCTCGCCTCACCAACATGTCGTGTTCGCGCGCCGCTTCGGGGACCTGGAGGTCCATCCGTTCCTCCCCTCCAACACCGGCGAGCCCGAGCTGGTGCGCTTCGAGAAGACGGCGGAGGTCAGCGGCTACGAGAA
>Ga0302326_10028871_pt1 | contig 11152 bp, 7 predicted proteins | sample Palsa_T0_3_FD_202264 | JGI IMG/M metagenome (GOLD analysis project Ga0302326, IMG submission 202264) | Peat permafrost microbial communities from Stordalen Mire near Abisko, Sweden - Palsa_T0_3 | ecosystem: Environmental > Terrestrial > Soil > Palsa > Peat permafrost | place: Sweden: Abisko...
GGAGCGCTGGCCCGAGCTGACGTTCGCGAAGACGCGCGAACATCTGGCAAGTTGAGTGACGGGCGTGCCGCTAGCGCCGGCGCGCCAGGCGGCATGTTCTGACCACGCGCTCGAATAATTCGATCGCGCGGGCGGCGGACGCCCCGCTCATGGGCCCGTAGCGCAGCTGCGCATAGCGCACGAGCAGCGGCTGCACGCGCAGCGCCAGATCCGGCCGGCCCGCCGCAAGGCGTGCGCCGAACGCAAGCGGCCCCTCATCCGGCGCGCGCACGACGCCGGCGCGCGCAAGTTTGGCGCACAGCCGCGCGTAGGCGCGCGCCAGGCGATCAGGCGGCACGATCACGGCGGATTTGCCGATATGCCAGGCGATCCACGCAAGCCAGCCAATGAGGCCTGAAGCCAGAGCCGCGATGAGGCCGCCCGAGTTTGAATAATGCAGTCCGAACTTGTCGAGTATCTGCAGCTGCATGGTGTAATCAAATTTTACGACCCGCTCGTTCCACACCGTATTGAGCGCATCCCAGCCCTGCAGCAGATGGGTGAGCCATGGCGTGGAGTGCACGAGGCGCGTGGAGCCGGACATGGCGTTTGGCAGCAGGTCGAGGATTCCGCGGCGCAGGCGCTCCGGTGCCACGATGGCCGTCGGGTCGAGGCGCCGCCAGCCGCGGCCGTCAATCCAGATCTCCGTCCAGGCGTGTGCATCGGACTGTCGGACGACGAAATATTTGCCGATCGGATTCCACTCGCCGCCCAAATAGCCGGTCACGACGCGTGCGGGCACGCCGCCGGCGCGCATGAGCGCAGCGAACGCCGATGCAAAGTGGCCGCAGAAGCCGACGCGGGTGTGAAACAGAAAGTCATCGACCGAATCCAGATCGAGCCTGGGCGGCGTCAGCGAATATTCAAACCCGCCACTGTGGAAATACTCGATCGCCGCGCGCACGAAGGCCTCATCGGATCCGGCCTTTTCGCGCAGGCTCGCGGCGAGCGCGCGGGTGCGCGGATTTCGCTCCGCTGGCAGCGCGGTTTCTTCGCGACGCGCAAGATTTGACAGCGGATCGGTGGATAGGGTGTGCGGGTAGGACTGCGCCTCGTAGCTCGTCGCCTGCGTGACCGGCTCGTGCGCGACCAAAACATAGTCATAGGTGAAAGACACATGCCGGTCGGGCGAGCCTGCGACAGTGTCGAGCGCGAACCACCAGGGATTGGAGTCGGGAAGAAGCGTGACCGTGTAATGATAAGAGCGGCCCAGGTACTGCAATCGTTGCTGACGGTAGCCTCCATGCGAATTGTTTCGCCAGGTGTAGCCGTTGAAGCTGTGCAGGACCGGACCGCGCCAATAACGCTCCTCCGCAGGCGGCGGCTCGCCTGCGAAGCGGACGCGAAACGCGGGCTCATAGGATTCGGTGAGTTCGGAGATGCTGCCGGGACTCATGCTGTCGCCGAGCCCCGTGACGGCGCTGTCGCGCGCGGGCAGCGACCAGAAGCCGCCGGGCAAACGCGGAAAGAACAGGAACATCAAAAGCGCGAGCGGCACCGCCAGGAGCAGGCTGCGCACCGCGAGCAGTCCCGCATCGCGCGCGCTCATGCCATGGCCGCCATAGGCGTTGATCGCAAGGGCGCTGCAGCACAACGTTGCCTCGAGGATATAAAGCGGCGCGTGAATAAGAGCCTGGCGGTCGAGGCTCGCCGCGAGCAGGACGAAGAACGCAGTGCCGAGCACGATGTAGCGGTCGCGGCGGCTCTTCGTCTCGAGCAGCTTGAGCGAGCCCATGACAACGAGGAGCACGGTGCCGGCCGCAAGACCGTTCAGCGTGTGAAACGTCGCAAGGACGCTTGCGACGAGGATCAAGGTGAGCGCGAGTCGCAGCGCTCTTGGCACGGGCGGCAGCTTTCCGGCCGCCGCGCTCAACTGCCAGGCCGCGCAGGCGGCGAGCACGGCGCTGCCCCAGATGGGAATGCGATCGACGTGCAGCAGCGCCGCTCCAATGAGCGCCGCGGTGCTCCAAAGCACCGGCGCGAGAGGCTCGCGATCAGTGTTAGCTTGCGGCGGCATGTTCTGCGGCCGGGATGCCGTACAGCGCAAGCGCGCTCAGACAGCGGTGTCGATGTTGCAGGCCACGGTCCGGCGCGATGCGCACAGTCGGCAGCAGAAGCCCGTAGACCTCACCGCGGTTCTGCGCATCGACGATCCATTGCGCGAGTTGCTCAAGGCGCTTTTCCGTATCAAGCCCTTTCAATCGCTCGAACACGAAGAGCCGCTGCGGCGCACCGGAGGAGCGGTATTCCTTCACGAGGAGCGGCGCGCCTGCCGCATAAGCCTTCCACGCGACCTGGCGCGGCGAGTCGCCGTCGCGAAAGTTGCGCAGCCCGAGCCACTCATCACCGCCCGAGCCTGCAAGAAACTGCGCTCCTGATGCCGGCCCGGCCACCGTGGGTATGGGCAGGAAGCCGCGCGGCCGCGGATACACCACCATCTCGAGTGGCAGATGCACCCAGGTCCAGGCGCGAAACAGGCCGAACGGCAACGCCGTCGTCAGGCGCAATCGATCGATGCGCAGCCTGCCGCGAACCGTTGTCGGCACGGCGATCTCAATCCGTGCTGCGCTGGCCGCGCCGATGTCGCTTGCGATGCCCGCCGCGCCGGCAAGATCCGCCTCGATGCCATAGCGCTGGAGCGCCGCCGTGTTTTCAAGCGTCAGGCTGACGCCGCCTGCGCTGCCGGCGAAAGTCGCCGCAGCGCTTGCCCCTTGCAAGCTGACGCCAAGCAAGTTGCGATGGCAGCGATGCAGCGCGACCAGGGCGAATCCTGCAAGCCAGAAGGTGAGGAACAGTGCGGTGCTATTGTTGTAGTTGAGACCGGCGATGAACATGCAGAAGAGCAGTGCGCCGAAACTCCAACCGGCGCGCGTCGGCAGGATGTAGATCCGGCGGTAGTGCACCGTGACGGGCAGCGTGTCCTCGCCCTGGCGCCGTCGCGCCCAGCGGGCGATGCGCTCGCGCAGGTAGCGCCTCATACACGGCCCTAAAGCGGTACCGGGACCGCTTTCAGGATTTCCTGCGCGAGCGCTTGACCGTCCCTCATGTCGATGCCCTCGCGCCGCTCGAGGCGATGCGCGACGACGGCGGGCAGTACCGCCTGCACATCCTCCGGCAGCACCGCGGCACGAGCGTGCAGATGCGCCCATGCCTGTGCGGCGCGGATGAGTCCCTGCCCGGCGCGCGGCGACAGCCCAAGCTTCAGATCCGAACGTGCGCGCGTGCGCGCGATCAGCGCCTGCACGTAATCGAGGAGCGCATCGGCAATATGAACCTCGCGCACCGCCTGCTGGATGCGCAGCAGTTCGGGGGCGCCGAGCGCCGGTGCGATCTGCGACAGAAGTTCACGGCGCGCACCGCTTTTCAGCAGCTCGCGCTCGTGAGCGGCGTCGGGATAGCCGAGCGTGACACACATCAGAAAGCGATCCAGCTGCGACTCCGGCAGTGCGAAGGTACCCACCTCGTCGTGCGGATTCTGGGTGGCTACCACAAAGAAGGGATCGGGCAACGCGTAGGTCGTAAGGTCGGCGCTCACCTGACGCTCCTCCATTGCCTCGAGGAGCGCGCTTTGGGTGCGCGGACTTGCGCGATTGACCTCGTCCGCGAGCAGGAGCTGCGTGAAGATCGGCCCCTTGCGAAATTCAAACAGTTGCCGGTGGCGGTCAAACACGGACACGCCAATGATGTCGGCGGGCAAGAGATCACTCGTGAACTGCACGCGCTGCCAGGCAAGACCGAGCACGTGCGCGAGCGCATGCGCGAGTGTCGTCTTGCCGACCCCGGGGACATCCTCAATCAAAAGGTGTCCGCGCGCGAGCAGACAGGCGAGACACAGACGCACCTGCGAAGGCTTGCCGAGAATGATCGTCTCGAGTTTTGCCAGGCCCTCGCGCAGCACCGCTCGGTCCGCCTCCATCAGGGGCTCGTGAGAGCGCGCACGCGCTCAAGTTGCGTTTCAAGCCCGAGCGCCGCGCGCTCAAGATCAATCAGGCGTTCGCGCAGTGCGGCGACTACGTTCGCCGGTGCCTGGGCCACAAATCTCTCGTTCGCAAGCTGCCCGCGCGTCTTCGCAAGGTCCTGCTGGGTCTTCGCCAGGCGCTTGCCGAGACGCTCGGATTCCGCCGCGGCGTCGATGAGATCCGCCATCGGCACGAGAATCGTAAGCTCGCCCACCGTGGCGGTCGCCGCCTGGGGCGCTGCGACCCCGGGTTCGAGCACGGTAATACCCGTAAGTCCCGCGAGCCGCTCGAGGTAATTGCGATGGCGCGCGACGTTCTCAAGGTCGCGCGCCGTCGGATCCTTCAACAGCACCGCAAAGCGCTTGGCAGGATTGATATCCATCTCGCCGCGAATCTGGCGCACGGCGAGAATGACGCCCTGCAGCCACGCGATCTCGCGCTCCGCCTCGGCGTCGGCGGGGTAGGCTTCCGGTTCCGGATACGGCTGCAGCATGATCGTCTCGCCGCTGCGGCCGGCGAGCGCAGCGGTTCTCTGCCAGATCTCCTCGGTGATGAACGGCATCAGCGGATGCAACGCCCGTTGCAGGGCTTCGAGAATTTCGGCGAGCGTGCGGCGCGTGCCGCGCTTGGCCGCCTCTGAGGTCGCATCCGACTGCAGTACCGGTTTCGTAAGCTCAAGATACCAGGCGCAGAACTCATCCCAGGTAAATTCATAGAGCGCGCTCGCCGCGAAGTCGAAGCGATAGTTGGCCAACGCCGTCTGTACCTCTCCCAGGCGCCGCGCGAAACGCGAACGGATCCAGCGGTCGGCGATCGACAATTCGACGGGCGCTTGGCCGCCATCCGCGCCATCGGGCACCATGAGGGTGACGAAACGCGCGGCGTTCCATAATTTGTTGCAGAAGTTGCGGTAGCCTGCGACCCGCGCCAGGTCAAAGCGAATGTCACGATTGGCCGAGGCCAGCGCGGCGAAAGTGAAACGCAGGGCGTCAGTGCCGTGCGCGCCGATGCCGGCGGGGTAGGCCTCACGCGTCGCCTTCTCGATCTGCGGGGCAAGCTGTGGCTGCATGAGACCGCTGGTGCGTTTGGCCACGAGCGCGGCAAGATCAATGCCGTCGATGATGTCGAGCGGGTCGATGACATTGCCCTTTGACTTCGACATCTTCTCGCCGTGTTCGTCGCGGACGAGGCCCGTGATGTAGACATCGCGAAACGGCACGTCGCCCATGAATCGCAATCCCAGCATCATCATGCGCGCGACCCAGAAGAAGATGATGTCAAAGCCCGTGACGAGCACACTGGTCGGATAGAATTTCTTAAGCTCGGGCGTCCGATCCGGCCAGCCCAGGGTGGAGAACGGCCAAAGACCGGAGGAAAACCAGGTGTCGAGCACGTCCTCATCCTGGCGCAGGGGCAGCTGCGCATCCAGATGATGCGCGCGCCGCACTTCCGCCTCGCTGCGGCCGACAAATACGCGCCCGCCATCGTCGTACCACGCCGGAATTCGATGCCCCCACCACAGCTGGCGGCTCACGCACCAGTCCTTGATGTTCCGCATCCACTCGAAGTAGGTCTTGGACCAGTTCTCCGGCACGAAGCGCGTGCGTCCCATCTCGACTTGGGTGATGGCGGGCCCGGCGAGCGGTGCGATTTTGACGTACCACTGATCGGTGAGATACGGCTCGAGCACCGCGCCGCTGCGATCGCCGCGCGGAATCATGAGCCGGTGTTTCTCGATCCGCTCGATGAGGCCGGCGCTCTGCAGCTCCGCGACGATGACGGCGCGCGCATCGAAGCGGTCAAGGCCGCGGAAGCGATGCGGCACGTTGTCATTGAGGGCCGCGCTCGGCGTGAAGATGTTGAGCTGGGGAAGTCCGTGCCGAAGGCCAATCTCATAGTCGTTGAAATCGTGCGCCGGTGTGATTTTGACGCAGCCGGAACCGAATTCCGGATCGACGTAGGAATCGGCAATGATGCGGATCGAGCGCCCGGCAAGCGGCAGCAGGAGTGTCTGGCCGATGAGGTGTCGGTAGCGCAGGTCGTCGGGATTTACCGCAACGGCGGCATCTCCCAACATCGTCTCCGGCCGCGTCGTGGCAACCGTGACGTGCCCGGAGCCATTCTCGAGCGGGTAGCGCAGATGCCACAGATGCCCCTCTTCCTCCTCGCTTTGCACTTCCAGATCCGACAGAGCGGTGAGCAGCACCGGGTCCCAGTTGACGAGGCGCTTGCCACGGTAGATGAGGCCTTCCTGGTGCAGCCTCACAAATGCCTCGGTGACCGCGCGCGACAGCTGCGGATCCATCGTGAAGCGCTCGCGCGACCAGTCGACCGACACGCCGAGCCTGCGCATCTGCGCACTGATCGTGCCGCCGGAGCGCTCCTTCCAGGCCCAGACGCGCGCCACGAATGCCTCGCGTCCAAGTTCACGGCGCCCAAGGCCCGCCGCCTCCAGCTGCCGTTCAACCACCATCTGGGTCGCAATCCCGGCGTGATCGGTGCCGGGTTGCCACAGCGTGTCGGCGCCGCGCATGCGCTGGTAGCGCGTGAGCGTGTCCATGAGCGTGTATTGAAAGGCATGCCCCATGTGCAGCGTGCCGGTCACGTTCGGCGGTGGAATCACGATGCAGTAAGGCGCGCCCTGCGCGCCGCGCGGCGCGAACCAGCCGTGAGATTCCCAGTATGCGTAGATCCGCCGCTCGATCTCAGGCGGCGCGTAGACCTTTTCCATCACCGCCCGGCGCGATGGATCAGAAAGTCCGCAAGCAGCGGCGTCGGGCGGCCGGTGCTGCCTTTATGCGCGCCTCCCACGTAGGCGGTCCCGGCGATATCGAGGTGCGCCCACTTCAGGCCCTGCGCGAACTTCGCAAGATAGGCGGCCGCGGTGATGGCGCCGCCTTCGCGTCCGCCAATGTTGGCAAAATCCGCGAAGTTGCTCTTCAACTGTTCCGCATAGTCCTCCGTCAGCGGCAATTGCCAGGCGCGATCATCCGCGCGCAGGCCGGCGCTGACGAGCTCGCGTGCGAGCGCGTCGTCGTTGCTCATGACGCCGCTGTGATGCGCGCCGAGCGCAATGACGCAGGCGCCCGTGAGTGTGGCGATGTCAATGACGGTCGTCGGATTGAAGCGCCGCGCGTAATGCAGCGCGTCGCACAGGACGAGGCGGCCTTCGGCGTCGGTGTTGAGGATCTCAACCGTCTGTCCCGAGGCGCTGGTGACGATATCGCCGGGCTTTACGGCGCGGCCGCTCGGCAGGTTCTCGCAGGCGGCGATCAGGCCCACGACGTTGAGCGGCAGGCGCAATTCGGCGGCGAGGCACACCGCCGCGATGACGGCGGCGGCGCCCGACATGTCGAATTTCATTTCATCCATCGCCGCGGGATCCTTGAGCGAGATGCCTCCCGAATCAAAGGTGATGCCCTTGCCGACGAGAGCGATCGTGGCGGCGGATCTGGAGTGGCGATGCTCGATGACAATGAACCTTGGCGGTTCATCGCTGCCTTGTGTCACGGCGAGCAGGCAGCCCATTTTCTCGCGCCGGATGGCCGCCTCATCAAGAACCGTAACTTTGACTGTCGGGTGGGATTTCGCCAGCGCGCGGGAGCGCTCGGCGAGGTAACTGGGTGTGCAGACGTTTGCCGGCAGGTTGGCAAGATCCCGCTGCACCGCCATCGCGGTCGCGATCGCACTTCCGTGCGCGATTCCGCGGCGCGCGGCCGCGGCTCCGGAGCGGCGCACCGGGCCTGCAATTACGCTCGCAAGCCCCGCAGGCTTGGGCTTCTTGGCGGTCTTCAGGTCATTGACCTGATAGAGCGCGGCGGAGGTGATTTCCACCGCTGCACGGCCGAAATAGTAATCGTCGAGTTCCTTCGCCGGCGGGCGAGCGACTGCGAGGGCGACGCTTGTGATGCGCGTGCGCGCGACCGCACTGATCGCCGCGGCGCAGGCGCGGCGCCAGGCTTTTCGGCCGTAGCTCTTTTTCGCGCCGAGACCCGTCAGGAGCGCGCGCGCGGCCCTGGTGCCGGAAAGATCGGTCACGAGCAAGGTCTCGCCCGTCTTTCCCGAGAAATCGCCGCGTGCGAGGAGCGCTGCCAGTCGCCCGGCGGTTGCTGAATCCACTGTGCGGGCCTCCTCGGTGAGCTCGCCGTCCTCGAAAACCCCGAGAATGAGGCAGTCCACGCTCAAAGCGGCGAGTCCCGTAGTCCAAATATCAAAATGCATTGCTTTAGTCCCTCTACAACCCTTGCGCTTCGCGCCAGGCACGAACTATTGAGACGCGGCCCCGTCTGAATTACCTTAGGAAGCCCAAATCCTCTTCCCCGCTCCCACTCAGATCCACTCATGCACAAACGCACGGTGCGTCCTGCGCACTCAAGTTTAACTCAAGAGTCGTGCGCCGTTCTGCCGGGCATGGTCTAAGGGCCGGGCACATACTTTGGGACGGATTCTTGATCGTTATGTGCTAAGGGAGGTCCTCGCGAGCTGGCTCGTCGTGACCGGGGTGCTGCTCGTCATCCTGCTCACGAACCAAATGGCCCGGGTGCTCGCGCGCGCGGCCGAGAACCAGTACCCGCGGCAGGTGGTGCTGGAGCTCATCGGTTTGGGCGCACTGCAGGATTTGAGCGTTCTCATGCCCATTGGACTCCTTCTGGGTGTCGTGCTCGCATTCGGGCGCCTCTACCACGACAGCGAAGTGACGGCGGCGCTGGCCTGCGGGGTTGGCGCCGGGCGCCTGTACTGGCCGGTGACGCTGCTCGCAGCGATTGTCACCTTGGCGCTGGCGTGGCTCACGCTTGATCTTGGGCCGCAGGCGGTGGTGCGTTCCCTGTCGCTGCGCAGCGCCGCCTTTCGCGCCGGCCAATTTGCACCGATTTCCCCCGGACACTTCCGCACTTTCGGCGGCGCAGGCGGCGCCGTCGTGTACGCCGAGGGCCTCGATCGTGATGGTTCGCTTACGCACGTGTTCGTGGAGCGCGAGTATGACGGGCGGGTACAGGTCGCCGTCGCCGATCGCGCCCGCCACGCGATAGCCGCGGATGGCAGGACTCATACCCTCACGCTCTACCACGGTGAACGCATGGAAGGAGTGCCTGGCAGCGCCGAGTTTCGGATCGTGCACTTCGCCGAGCATGTGATTCCGGTGGAGGTGCCTAAACTCGTCGATGATGTCACGGCGCTCGAGGCCGTGCCGACCGACGAATTGCTGCAAAGCGCCGATCCTGCCGCACGCGCGGAACTGCACTGGCGCATCGCGCTGCCAGTCATGTGCGTGGTGCTGACGCTGCTCGCGGTGCCGCTGTCGCGTCTGCGGCCGCGGCAGGGCCGCTTTGCGCGCGTCTGGCTCGCCGTCCTCATTTATCTGCTCTACTCCAACATGATATCGGCCGGCAAAGTCTGGATCGCCCACGGGACGCTGCCGGAGTATTTGGGGTTGTGGTGGGTGCACGCGACGGTCGTGCTGCTCGTACTCGGGGTGATTTTCGCCCCAGGCGGGCTTGCGCGCCTGCGCAATCGGACGCCGGCATGACGATACTCGACCGGTACGTCATCCGCTCGATTCTCGGCGCGGTCGCGCTCGTGCTCGCCGTCTTGCTGGTGCTGGGCTCGCTGCTGCTCTTCATAGGCGAGCAGAGCGATATCGGCATCGGCCATTACTTCGCGCTCGATGCGCTGTGGTTTGTGCTCTTGAGCCTGCCGCAGTACGCCTGGGAAGTGCTGCCGATTGCCGCGCTCATCGGCTCGCTGATAGGACTTGGCGCGCTCGCGCGCGGCAGTGAATTGACGGTCATGCGCGCCACCGGCATTTCCGTTGCGCGCCTGGCCGGCGCAGGTTTGGCGGCCGCCCTCATCCTGATCGCATTTGAAGTCGCCTTGGGCGAGTTCCTCGGGCCGCCGCTGCAACAGATCGCTAAGCAGAACAAAGCATTCAGCAAGTTCACGGACATGAGTTTTTCCGGCGGCGGCGGCGCCTGGGTACGCGATGGCAACCTGATCCTGAATGTCACGCGGCAGTCTGTCGGCCGCCATTTCGGCGCCATGCAGGTGTTTGAACTCTCAAACGACCATCGGCTGCTGGCGATCGGTCATGCGGCGCGCGCGACCGCGGGTTCCAAGCGCACCTGGCTGCTCTCGGATTATGCCGAGTCGCGCTTCACCCCCCAGCAGGTGCTCGCGCGTCCCGGCGGGGAGCGCACGCTGCAGTCGACGGTGAGCGCGGCGTTCCTTGGACTTGCGGTGGAGGAGCCCAACGAGCTGCAGATCTCGGCGCTGTGGCGGCTGATTGGCTATTTCAAGGCGAACTCGCTCGATGCGGGACCCTATGTGTTTGCGTTCTGGTCGCGCATCGCGCGTACCGTCGCGATCATATTCGCGGTGCTTTTGGGTATTCCGTTCGTGTTGGGCTCGCTGCGTTCGGCCGGCGCCGGCGCACGCACGCTCGTCGGCCTCATGATCGGCGTCGGCTTTTTCCTCCTGCAGAGGCTCATCGAAAGCGGCACGATCGTATTTCAGTTAAACCCGGTCGTGCTGGCATGGCTGCCGACCACGCTCCTGACGATCGTGTCAGTCGGTCTTCTCGTTCGGGCTCGCTGATTTCTTGAGCCGCGCGGGCTTTGCAGTCTTCCCCTTGGGCGGCTCCGGCTTCTTCAAAAGATCCTCAAGCGGCTTGAAAATCGCCTGATAGTTGAAGGCCGGAATCTCGATCTGCCAGCCCGGAAAGCGCCTATTGACGCGCTCGGCCTCGGCCTGCGCTTCCTTCGTATTTGAACGCGCGGCGAGTGCGATGTAGTGGTGCTCGCCCTCCGTGCGACCCGTGATATCGAGCTCCAGGCCATTGAACGTGCGGAAGATGCCGTGGTCAGGCTTGGCAGCATCGGCCGCCGCCGCCGCTGCACGCCGCACATCGTCCGCCTGCAAAGACCCCAAGGCGCTTCCCACGCCGTTCGCCGCGCCGTTGCTATCAAGCTCGCGTCCCTTGGGAAGCGGCGTCACTTTGTAGTCATTCTGCTGCGGAGCGGTGCGCGCGACAGTGTAGGCGGGGCCCGCCGCGGGCTCGATCACGGCTTCTTTCATCTGCTGGTCGCTGATATCCACCACCGCGCGGTCAAGCCAGTGGCGCGGGTCGGTGTCGACATTGATGGCCGGCTGTGCGAGGA
>Ga0302326_10028872_pt1 | contig 11152 bp, 6 predicted proteins | sample Palsa_T0_3_FD_202264 | JGI IMG/M metagenome (GOLD analysis project Ga0302326, IMG submission 202264) | Peat permafrost microbial communities from Stordalen Mire near Abisko, Sweden - Palsa_T0_3 | ecosystem: Environmental > Terrestrial > Soil > Palsa > Peat permafrost | place: Sweden: Abisko...
ATGGAGGTTCCTTACAACCAAGCGGATGTGGCGGTTACGACCACGGTATATCAATCGTACTTTACATCTGGTCCAATTCCGGCGAATGCTCCGGTGGAGGGCACGAGCAACTCGAACGGAGATCGACACGTTCTGCTCTACCTGGAGGCGGGCGGCGGAAACGACCCTGCCCTATACGAGATGTGGCAGGGAATCTATGAAGGTGGCCCGTGGACGGATTCCTCCAACGCGCTTTGGCCCGACGTGGCTTCGAATGCTCTGACAACGCAAGGCACGGGGACTTCCGATGCCGCAGGACTTCCGGTAGCGCCGCTGCTCGCTAATGCCGACGAGGTAATCGGCGCGGGCACACCCAGCGCACCGAGCGGTACGATTCAGCATCCCATACGATTCACACTCAACCATATGTTGAACTACTGGGTGTGGCCGGCTACGGAAACCGCCGGCGTGGGCAGTTGCACGGCTGCGGGAGGGAGTTCGATACCGGTGGAATCGGAAATTTCGCAGTCTGCTCCTCCGGCAAGCTGCACCATGTCTGGAGCCGCTGGCGAGATCTATAGGCTGAAGGCTTCGGTTGCGACTCCTACTTGCGCCTCGACGAGTCCACAAGCAGCCATTATCATTACGGCGTTCCGAAACTATGGAATCATCCTGGCCGACAATGGAGACAGCGGGGGGCTGATCGGCACGCCTGATGCTCGCTGGAACGATAACGATCTTTCGTGCATTACGAGTCTCACCTTGTCGGACTTCGAGCCGGTGAACGTGTCGAGCCTGATGGTGAGTAATGACAGCGGGGCCACGAGTCACTAGTCGTTGCCCGGTGGTGGCTCGTCGTAGTCGCTCGTCGTTAGTTGTCAGTCCATAGTCGATAGTCATGGTTATTCCCTATTAGCCATTCGCGAGACCGCCGCTGCTCGCAGGAAGCTGATCGGATTTGCAGCGCGCGACAAATCCGGGAACGCCTACGCTTGCCGCGACCGATGCCGGGTTCACGGTGCGCAAAGTGCTGAACTTGCCCAGGCTCAATCACACCTGGCACGGACTCCGATATATTCTCTTCAAGAGAAAGGGATGATATTCGGACGACGTCGCTACAACGAGATCAAATTCGAGGGCAGCAGCGGCAACGGTTGAGCTACGAACGAGTGGTTTCTGTTGTCTATGCTTTGGCCGGGCTTGTGGCTCTATCCCTTTGGTTTCTGGCGATCCGTGCACCGCTGTGGCTGGATGAAACGCACTCGTTCTTCGTGATCAAAGCAGGCTTCGCCGAGATCATGCCCCGCCAGGGGTTGCACGTCCATCCCGTTTATCCGTACCTTCTTTGGCTCTGGAGCAAGGCCATGGGTACGGGTGAAGTTGCGCTGAGAATTCCTTCCATTCTCGCCATGCTAGGGGCGGCGTATCTGCTGTATCGCGCCGCGCAGGAACTGTTCGGCCGCGAGGTTGCCGTCATCGTCGCCATTATCTTCTGCATCCATCCCATTATCATTTTTGAGTCCATTGACGTTCGGCCCTATGGGTTTGCTGCCCTGGCGATCAACGCATCCATTCTTGCCCTGGTTTCGTTGCGGCACAGCGACTCAAACTGGCTGGCGGCTCTGTTCGGCTTCGCGGCAGCATGCATCGGTCACTTCCTCTTCCTGTTCACTGTCATTCTGCCGGCCCTCGCGGTTTCCTTTATCGCGGTTAAAGCTGGCGACCGCAAGACTGCATGGCGGCAGGGCGGGGTTGCGGTTGCGGCCTTTGCTTTAGTGTTCTGGCCGGTCATTTCCGTGCTGCGATTCATGTTCCAGACCAGGGGTACCCACGTTTTTGACGACGCGCCCAAGCTTTCGGCTCTTGGCTGGACGCTGGCACCGGGGTGGCTGCCAGGCATCGTTGCCGTCGCCATTCTGGTTGCCTGGGCGACCCGGCGACTCGATCTGCGAAGCGGTGTGGAGGGCTGGCGTATCCTGTTCTGCGCGTCCTTGGCGCTCATCCCAATCCTGATCCTCTACGGCGTGAGCGTGGAAACGTCGATCCACGTTTTCGTTTTTCGCTACCGGCTGGTTGCGATTCCGGGAATCGCGTTGTGCTGGGGGTTGATCGTCAGCCGGATTGATTCCAGCGCCTTACGATCGCTCCTGTGCGTGGCCGTGGTGGCGAGTGTCGCTTACTGGTACTTCACCTCTCCACTTTCACGGCACCACGGTTACACATGGAAATACGCCTTGGAAACTGCCGAGAAGAACGCATCCGCCGACAACGCTCCGGTACTTGTCTGCAGCGATTTTCCGGAGGCGGACTCCCTGCCCATGCCGGTCGGTGAAGCGGTAAAGGACAGCGGGCTGTTCGCGCCACTCACCTACTACAAACTGAGCGTACCGGTTGTGGGGCTGCCGCGTGCGCTCAATGGAGAGGCGATGGGTATCGTTTCGACTTTCTTAGAGGAAAGGCGGCTGCGGAAGCAGCGTTTTCTGGCGCTCGGATTTAAGGCTTCCTACAAAACGCTTGAGTTTATCGAGTCCAGCGCTTCACCGACATACTCCTTCCGCAAGTTAGGCGTATTCGATGGAATCGCGGTTGAGGAATTCACACCTCGCCACGCGGATGGCGGTTGAATTGGACAAGGCTCTATGGCGGCCCGAAATTTCTGGCCGACCTACCAGAGCCGACTTCTTCCCCGGTGGAAGAAATTTCCGAGCAACACCATCCCCACCGAAGAGACTCCGGCCTGGTTAAGCCCAATCCTCAACTTGATGGCGGAGTTGAAGAAGTAGATTTTGAGCTCTAGTCCGCGTGGTGGATCGAATCCCCCACTTCTACTCCGGCTCTGTCGAGCCTGGTTTTGGGTAGAAAGAATCAGTCGGCGTGCCACATCCAACCACCGTGTTATTTGCAGGTGAGGACGAATGGGACAGTGGTCAAGGTAAACCTCCAGAACCTGGAAGCGAGCTACGCGATGCTGTAGTTCAACAGCCTATGGCAACAGGGCAACAAACGGAAGTTGTGAAGCACACAATTCGCGCCGTGCGCACCCTCCGGAAACCTGATTCCAGCGAGGAAACTGCTCGTGTGGCAATGGGGTGAAGCCCGCCACCACCACACCGGGGTTAACAATTGACATTGTATCGTGTATTTGGCATAGTCTCAAAGCGGTTAGAAACTGGCGGTAAAGACAACCTGCCCCGGGGTTTATCTATGAGGAAACGGTGACCGAACGAAGCGTTCTCTTCAATTCTTCCAACCTACCCGAACATCTTAGCGGAGAGATCTTACACCTGCCCCGCAAGCTTGCCGGGTGGGAGTGGATGAGTTTTTTTGTTCATCGAGTGCAGCCCGGCGACACGTTCCGCACAAGCACCGTCAAGGAGGAAGCTGTATACGTGTTTTTGGGTGGAACGTGCGCTGCGGATTGGGGCCGCGGGGTGAAACGAATTGGAAAACGCAAGAACGTCTTCGATGGCTTTCCGTATGCCCTCTATTTGCCTTGCGACAACACGGCTGAATTTACGGCGGAAACTGTTTGTGAAATTGCAGAATGCCGAGTCCCCTCCGAAGCCCGGCTCCAGGCCCGTTTGATCAGTCCGAGTGATGTTGTCAGCAGCCTTCGAGGCGGCGGGAATGCGTCTCGTCAAATCGTCGACATAATCGGCCCGGCCTTCCCTGCCGACAAACTCATGGTGATTGAGGTATACACGCCGGGCGGAAATTGGTCGAGTTATCCGCCGCATAAGCACGATGTCCACAATCCGCCGGGCGAAGTCGATCTGGACGAGATTTATTACTATCGAATTGGTCAGCGCGAGGGCTTTGCTTTTCAGCACCTTTACGCCGGCGAGCATGCCGGCGAACGCATGCTGAAGCCGCGGGATGGCGATGCCGTGCTCGTGCACAGCGGCTATCATCCGGTGGTCGCCGGGCCCGGTTATGACGTCTATTACCTGAATTTTCTTGCGGGATCTTCTCGCGCGTTGGCGGTAACAGAGGATCCCAATCACGTGTGGATACGTTCGACGTGGAAGCACACCGATCCTCGCTTGCCGCTGGTAAGAGAGTAACTCCTCGTTGCAGAGAAAGAAGCTATGCGCACGTTACGCTGCGGGACTACTTCTTCGTGGACAGGTCCCGCGGGACTGCGTCCGAACCTCAGCGGATCGTCACATCGGTTTCTCCAAACCGCACAAACTTCTAATCGGTTAGAAAGTTCTAGTCCTCGCGATCGGACAGAAACTGAATTTTCTTTCTTTCCTTTCTGCACGACGACAACCCTGTTCCGGCGAATCTTCGATGAAGCGGGCTTATTCCGATGCTGCTGGTTCGGATTTGATCGCTCTCCGTGTCAGACTAGACTGCTTCCTGGAGATCATCTAGGGCGAAGAGGCATGGGCTTATGACAGTACGAAGGAGGACCGCGGCGCAGGCGATCATCGCCTTCCTGAAGAATCAATTCTCTGAGCGGGACGGCCAGCAATATCGTTTCTTCGGTGGATGCCTGGGAATTTTTGGACACGGGAACGTTGCTGGGCTCGGGCAGGCGCTGGAACAAGATTCCGGGTTGCGCTACTACTTATTTCGCAACGAACAGGCAATGGTTCATGCGGCGACGGGATTTGCGAAGACAAGTTTCCGGATGAGGACGCTGGTCTGTACAAGTTCGATTGGCCCCGGGGCTACCAACATGCTGACTGGCGCGGCCACAGCGACCATCAACCGTTTGCCCGTACTTCTTTTGCCCGGAGATATATTTGCACGTCGCAATGTCGCTCCCGTATTGCAGCAACTGGAATCTTCGGCGACGCAGGATATTTCGGTGAATGACTGCTTCAAGCCGGTCTCGCGCTATTGGGATCGGATTTATCGTCCCGAACAACTGCTTACGTCGCTTCCCGAGGCCATGCGCGTGTTGACCTCGCCCGTCGAGACTGGCGCGGTCACAATCTGCCTTCCTCAAGATGTTCAAGCCGAAGCTTTCGATTTTCCTGAAGAGTTTTTTAAACACAGGGTCCACGTGATTCCCCGCCCGCGATGCGATAAGAATCTCCTGATTCAAGCTGCGCAATTGATCCGCAGTTCGAAAAGAGCGCTGATGGTTGCCGGCGGCGGCGTGCTCTATTCCGGGGCGTCGGAAGCGCTCTCGAAATTTGCAGGTGCGACGGGCATTCCAGTCTGTGAGACGCAGGCGGGCAACGGCTCCTTGCCTTTTGATCATCCTCAGCAACTCGGCGCCGTGGGTGTGACCGGCACTTCGGGAGCCAACCGCGCGGCGCGGGAAGCAGACCTCATCATCGGAGTTGGAACGCGTTATAGCGACTTCACAAGCGCATCCAAGACTGCGTTTCAGAATCCGTCTGTTCGTTTCATAAATATTAACGTTGCCGAGTTCGACGCTTATAAACATGCGGCTCTACCCCTGACGGGTGACGCCCTCGTCACGACTGAGGAACTTCGGGCCGCGGTGGCCGGCTATCACGTCGAGGAGAGCTACCGCGATAAGATTCAGCAACTGCGTTCGCGGTGGCAAGTGGAGGTTGATCGCATTCATGGCTTGACGAAGACTCCACCCATGGCCCAGGGAGAGGTCATCGGAATCCTCAACAATTTCATGGAAGCTTCCGACATTGTGGTCTGTGCCGCGGGGAGTTTGCCGGGTGATCTGCACAAACTGTGGCGCACGAGGCAGCCTGGCGGCTACCACATGGAATACGGGTATTCCTGCATGGGTTACGAAATTGCCGGCGGATTGGGCGTCAAAATGGCGGATCCGGCCCGCGAGGTTTACGTTCTCGTGGGCGACGGATCGTATCTCATGATGGCTCAAGAAATTGTGACTTCCCTGCAGGAGGGATACAAACTCAATATCGTGCTCCTGGACAATCATGGCTTTTCAAGCATCGGGTCTTTAAGCCGGTCTTGCGGCAACGACGGGATGGGAACCAATTATCGTTATCGCAGCGGCGAGAAGTACGATGGCGACCTTTTGCCAGTGGATTTCGCTGCCAACGCGGCCAGTTTGGGAGCATGGACGATGCGCGCGAGTTCTGGGGAGGAACTTAAAGCAGCCTTAGCCCTTGGTAGACGACAGAGCCGAACTTCTGTGGTCGTGATTGAGACGTCCTATGACGACAAAGTGCCCGGCTACGAATCCTGGTGGGACGTGGCCGTCGCCGAAGTCTCTGAACGAGACTCAGTCCAGGATGCGCGCCGGAATTATGAGGACGCGCGAAAAAAGGAACGTTTTTTCTTTTGATTTCGAAACTGGCGCGGACAACCTGATGAATGCGAAAAGGGGTAAGGTGACGACTTCTTCGGGAGCATCGGAAACGGTTACGCCCGCGCAACCTCACCTGAGGCGCGTTCTGAGCCTTTGGGATCTCATCTACTACGGTGTTATCCTGACCTCGCCCATCGCCGCCGTGCCCCTGTTTGGCGAAGCGCAAGTCCTTTCTCACGGGCATACGGTCGCGACCCTTCTCCTGGCTATGGTCGCGATGTCGGTAACGGCGATCAGCTTCGGACGTATGGCGAGCGTCTATCCCTCTTCCGGTTCGGTGTACACGTATATCAGCCGGGAACTGAACTCGCATGTCGGATTTGTGGTCGGATGGGCGATGTTTTTGGAATATTTGTTTCAGCCCGTCCAGAACGCGCTCTATGCCGTGCTGGCAATTCAGCGCATGACTCCGCGCATTCCCTTCGCTGTTTTGGCAGCGGTCACCGTCGGGCTAATTACGGTCATGACGGTTCAAGGAATCCGCTTTACCGCCAGGACGAACGAAGTATTGCTGGGCTTCATGTTGCTCGTGACCACCGTATTCCTGGTGGAAGCATTCCGCTACATCGTACTTCACCACCGTTTTGCAGGTCTTGTCTCGATGCAACCGATCTACAATCCGGCTACCTTCAATTTGCGAGCGCTGGCGGCAGGGACATCTTTGGCGGCGCTCGTCTTCATCGGATTTGATGGCGTCTCGGTTCTTGCGGAGGAAGTTAAGAACCCGAGAAGAAATGTTCTTCTGGCTTCACTCTTAGTCGTCGTGTTTACGGGGCTCTTCAGCGGTCTGCAAGTGTATCTGGCGCAGCTCGTGTGGCCGGACTACAGCACTCTGCAAAATCCGGAAACCGCGTTCATGGATGTTGCAAGAATGGCGAGCGGCCCGTGGTTGTTCACTGCTTATGGGGTCATGCTGCTGATTTCGAGCATAGCTTGCGGTCTGGCGGGGCACGTGGGCGCGTCACGAATTCTCTACAGCATGGGGCGTGATGATGTCCTGCCCAAGAAGATCTTTGGCTATCTGAGCCCGAAAAAGAGCAATCCGACCTATGCCATCTGGATTGTCGGGGTTCTTGCTTATCTCGCCGTAATCACAATACCGTGGGAGCACGCGGCCGAAGTCGTTACCTTCGGCGCTCTGCTGGCTTTCATGGGGGTCAATTTAGCGGCGTTAAACCACTTCTGGTTTTCGGCGGAAGCGGCGGGTCACCGAAACTTTTTCGTGGATGCGTTCGTGCCATCTTTTGGCATTACTTTCTGTTTCGTTTTGCTGATGAGTCTGCAAAGTTGGACCAAGTATGCAGGCCTGACCTGGCTCGTCCTGGGTGTTCTCTACGGCGCATACAAGACGCGCGGATTTACGCTTCGCCCCAAACTCATCGATTTCAGCGAATCGTAGATTTTGGCCTGGATGGTAGCGCGAGCAAATCATCGGCAGGTTCCGGTTGCTTCCTTCCGGATGTACCCTGCGACATACTCCGCGCGAAACCGCAAGACTCGCGGATGCGAAGCTCTGGTTGCAGTTTCTTCACCATCGCAATACTGCGATCTCCCGCGATACGACGGATGAGCAGCTCGGCCGCCTCAGTTCCCAGCTGATGCTTAGGTAATTCAACCGTAGTCAAGCGGGGACGGAAAACGCCCAGCCAGGGATAATCGTCAAAGCTTACCAACCCAAAATCTTCTGGACATCGCAAGCCCATCTCTTCGGCGGCCTTCAACAATCCAATGGTCATCAAGTGATTTGCGACGTAGATTCCGTCGGGCCGATGGGAGAGGAGAGCATGCCCGGCACGGAATCCGGATTCGATCCGGTAATCTCCTTCGATAATCAACTGTTTGTTGTAGGGAAGATCTCCGTCCTTCAGCGCGTCGCGGAAACCTTCCCAGCGCGCGATCGCGTTGCTCACTTTCAGCGGGCCACCAATCAATCCGATACGCCGTCGTCCCGCGCGTGCCAGGTGAGACACGGCATCGTACGCGCCTTGATAATCGTCCGTAATCACTGCATCTTTTGTCAGTTTGGGATAGGTCCGCATGACCAGAACAAAAGGAATATTGACTTCCTTAATCATCTGCATCAACGAGGGCCGGAAATCTTCCGCGGCTTTAGTAAGCAGAATTCCATCCACTCGCTTCGAGAGCAAAAGCTCGACTGCAGCTTCTTCCTTCGCCAGAGTGTCGTCACTGTTACACAGCAGCAGGTTGTATCCGTGTTTTTGCGCTGCATCCTCGGCACCGCGCACCACCATCGGGAAAAAGGGGTTCGCGATGTCCGGCACAATCATCCCGATGGTATGGGTCCGCTGTTTCGCCAAGCTTCTTGCGATGAGATTGGGACGGTAATTCAGTTTGCGAATCGCCGTTTCAACACGTTCGCGGAGTTTCTTGCCGACGTGCTTCTTGCCATTGATAACAGCGGAGACGGTAAACACCGATACCTGTGACTCCTGGGCAACGTCATAGATGCTCGCAGACTTTGGAGTCTTCTTACGATCGACTTTGTCCGTGGAGGCCATACGTGTCCGACTATACCGAAGTCAATGACGGCTTTCGTAATTGATGGAAACAGATCGTCCGCTTTTCGCCGATTGGTAAATGGCGTCAAGGATGATCATATCCCGGTGGCCTTGCAATCCATCGGGTTTCACCGCGCCGCCATCCTGAATAGCCGAGGCAAACGCATCGATTTGCGGCGCGAATTCGTCCCTAACCTTGAAAAGGCGACTGATTTGCCTTTTCCCGATCTTCCCCACCAATCGGCGTTCTTCTTCAAAGGGAAAAGCAGGCGACAACGACGCCCAACCCCTGGTGCCCTGAACAAAAATAAAAGATGACGGAGCTGCGCCATACGTCGAACTGCCCTGAACGATCACTCCGCCCGGAAATCGCAGGCGGAACGAGATGCCTTCTTCTACCTCGGTAAACCTGACTGGATCGTTCACCCACGAATGTGCCATGACCTCGACAGGATCCTCTTCCACCAGCCAGCGGGATGTATTGACACAGTACACTCCCAAATCCATCAGTGGTCCACCGCCGGCCATTTTTGCGTTGAGAAGCCAGGGCAGGGATTTACCCGGGGTGTGCATTTCACTGAACACGGTGTGAATCATATCGATTCGGCCGAGTTTGCCCCTTTGAATCAGTTGTTTCAAATAGAGAGTGCTCGGCTCGTAGTACTTGCGATAGGCGGTCATTAACAATACGCGGTTTGCCCGGCAGGCCTCCACCATGGCTGTGGATTGCTTGACGGTAGCCGCCAGTGGCTTTTCGCAGAGCACGTGCTTGCCGGCTGCAGCAGCCTGAATTGTCAGGTGTGCGTGCTCGCCTTGCGGGGTTGCAATGTAAACCGCAGAGATTTCGGGGTCTCCCAGGCATGCCGCATATTCATCGCTTCCGTAGCTTGAAGGGACTTTGAATTTCGTTGCAAGCTCGGAGGTTTTTGTCGCGTCACGACCGACCAAGCCAATGAGCCTCGCTTTCCTGCATTTGTCGAAAGCGGGAAGGATGGAGCTTTGCGCAATGCTGCCCAGACCTACGACTGCAAATCCGACCTTATTCTTGGCTGACCTATTCACAATCGTCTTCTTCATGACCGTTGTTGGAGTATTTCCTGTAGCTGTACAAGTTACTCAGACTTATGCTGGCACCGGACGTGAGTAACCCTGCCCGTTCAACTCTGCCCGTTCAACTCTCGCGATCCGCTCGGCCCAGCTTCTGGTTTCGAATGGCCTTGTGATCCAAACCACGAAGCTCTTCGAGGTTGGCAAGAACCTTGTGAATCGCGTCCGCAATCGCATCCACATCCTGGCTGCTGCCCAGGAAATGCTGGTGAGGGAACCAGATGGCCTCGTGGTATGCCGCTTTATCTGCTTCGGGGCAGGAGTACATTGTTCGCAGATCCAGCGCTTTCCCGCGTCCCCAGCTCAACGCCGGAAAGTCGGCCGAATCTACGGGAAATAGCGAACTCTTGTAAACCGGTTCATAGAACAGGCCGTCACAGGGGATACCTTCCAGTTGAAGGGCGGCTACGAAGGCAGCCCGGGGGATGTCTTTCGCTGTAGCGGCAAAGTATTTGAGTACATAGCCATAGGGCGCGAGACGAGTAATTCGCGGATCGGCTTTCAGCAGGCCAATTTCCGGGGTATTTTGCAGACGCGATTCGAAGTGCTTCATGTTTTTCTCGCGTAGCGCAGCCTGTTGTGGCAGCCGATCGAGCTGCGGCCCCAGTACCGCCGCCTGAAACTCGCCCAGTCGATAGTTGAATCCGATAATCCGGTGATGATATTGATCCGTCAGGCTGGCGCGACCAGCGTTGATGTAACTTTGCACCAGCTCCATATACTCAAGATTGTTGCTGACGACTGCGCCGCCCTCGCCGCATGTGATCAGCTTGCTCGATTGGAAACTAAATGCGCCCATGTCGCCCATCGAACCCGCGCCTTTGCCTTTCCACATTCCGCCATGAGCGTGGGCGCAATCTTCGATGACTTTCAAGTTGTGCTTTTGTGCGATGCGCAGAATTTCGTCCATATCGGCGAAGCGCATTCCCAGGTGAACAGGGAGAATTGCCTTGGTCTTCGGCGTTATGGCTTGCTCGATCAGCTTCGCGTCCAGACAGTAGGTTTCGGGATCAACGTCAACAAACACCGGAACCGCGTTGATGAGCAACACGGGCCCTACTGTTCCCTCCCACGTGTAAGCCGGGACAATCACCTCATCGCCCGGGCGAATTCCGATTGCCTTTAATGACGCCTGAATCGCAACGGTTCCGGTGTTCACACATTGCGCATGTTTGACGGTATGGAGTTCGGCAAATTTTTTGGCAAACAAGGTGGCGTGCCTGCCAGGAAAAGGCTGGCCTCCCCACTTCGTACTCGCGAGTACATCTTC
>Ga0302326_10028873_pt1 | contig 11151 bp, 9 predicted proteins | sample Palsa_T0_3_FD_202264 | JGI IMG/M metagenome (GOLD analysis project Ga0302326, IMG submission 202264) | Peat permafrost microbial communities from Stordalen Mire near Abisko, Sweden - Palsa_T0_3 | ecosystem: Environmental > Terrestrial > Soil > Palsa > Peat permafrost | place: Sweden: Abisko...
GAAGGCCAGGATCTGCACCACCACCGAGACGATCTCGGCGACGAACAGCGAGCCCAGCACCACCGCGAGGATCTCGGTGCGGCTGGTCACCGAGATGCCGGCGATGATCCCGCCCAGGGCCAGCGATCCGGTGTCGCCCATGAAGATCTTTGCCGGCGCGGCGTTCCACCACAGGAATCCGATGCAGGCACCCGCGGTCGCGGCGGCGATGATCGCCAGGTCCAGCGGGTCGCGCACGTTGTAGCACCCCAAGCCGGGGGCGGTCGCACACGCGTTGCGGTACTGCCAGAACGTGATCAACACGTAGGCGGCGGTGACCATCGCCATCGAGCCGGCGGCCAGGCCGTCCAGACCGTCGGTGACGTTGACCGCGTTCGACCAGGCGCTGACGACGAGCACGCAGAACAGCACGAAAAGCGCGGGCGCCAGCGTGACGGTGGCGATTTCACGCACATAGGACAGGTCAGAGGTGCCCGGCGTCAGACCGGCGTCGTTGCGGAACTGCAAGACCAGCACTCCGACCAGGACGGCGGCGGTGATCTGGCCGACAGTCTTGGCGGTCTTGTTCAGGCCAAGGTTGCGCGCCCGCCGGATCTTGATCAGGTCATCGACGAATCCGACGGCGCCCAGTGTGGTGGCCAGGAACAGCACCAGCAGACCCGACGCCGACGGGCCGTTGCCGTTGAACAGCAGGCCGGCCAGGTGGGTGCCGAGGTAGCCGGCCCAGATGCCAGCCAGGATCGCCACCCCACCCATCGACGGCGTGCCGCGCTTGGTCTTGTGGCTGGGCGGACCGTCCTCCCGGATCTCGTGGCCGAAGCCCTGCCGGTTGAAGAGTCGGATCAGCATCGGGGTCAGCAGAATCGAGACCGTCAGCGAGATCGCGACGGCGATGAGGATGTCGATCATCGCGTATCGCCCCGCCCGTCGGCCGCCAGCGAGTCGGCCAATGCGCCCAGACCTGCGGCGTTGGAGGCCTTGACCAGCACCACGTCCCCGGGCTGCAGCTCAGCCCGCAGCAAGGCCAGGGCGGCGTCGGCGTCGGCGGCGATAGCGGCTTCGCCACCCCACGAGCCCTCCATGACCGCGCCGTGGTGCATGGCGCTCATAGACCTCCCTGTTCCGACGACAATGAGTCGAGACACATCTAATCGCACCGCCAGCCGGCCGATGCGGTCATGTTCGGATATCGCGTCGTCGCCGAGCTCGGCCATCTCGCCCAGCACCGCCCAGCTGCGCCGGCGGTCTCCCCCGCTGCCGGCCGAAATCCACGCCAGCGCCTGCAGTCCGGCGCGCATCGAGTCCGGGTTGGCGTTGTAGGCGTCGTCGATCACGGTCACCCCATCGGCGCGGGTGCTGACCCGCATCCGGTGACCCGACACCGGCCCCGCGTCGGCCAGCGCCGCGGCGACCTGGTCGAGGGTGGCGCCGCATTCCAGCGCGACGGCGGCCGCGCACAACGCGTTGCTGACCTGGTGGTCGCCGTGCACGGCCAATGTGACGTCGACGACGGCGTCCGCTGAATGCAGGGCGAACTGCGGCCTGGCCAGTTCGTCGAGCGTCACCGGCCCGGCCCACACGTCGGTCTGGCTGTTCCGGCTGACCCGCACCACTCGGGCCGCGGTCACCTCGGTCATCGCCGCCACGGCCGGGTCGTCGACGTTGAGCACGGCCACTCCTGAACGTGGAACAGCTTGCGGCAGTTCGGATTTGGTTTTTGCGATGGCTTCGCGTGAGCCGAATTCGCCGAGGTGCGCGGTGCCGACGTTGAGCACCACGCCGATCGCCGGCGGCGCGATCGCGGCCAGTGCGGCGATGTTGCCGGGGTGGCGGGCCGACAGCTCCAGGATCAGGTAGTCGGTAGCGGCGGAGGCCCGCAGCACGGTCCAGGGGTGGCCGAGCTCGTTGTTGAACGAGCCGGGCGGCGCCACCACCTCACCGAGCGGGGCGAGCACCGCGGCCAGCAGATCTTTCGTCGACGTCTTGCCCGACGACCCGGTGATTCCGACGATCGTCAGGCCGCCCGCCACCAGCTCGGCGGCTACCGCGGCGGCGAGCTTGGCCAGCGCGGCGAGCACCGCCGCACCCGAGCCGTCGGTGTCGTGCTCGAGAACGCCGGCCAGTCCCCCGTCGCCGCGTGGTGCGGCGTGCGCGTCGGGGGCGACCACGATCGCGGGGACGCCGACCGGTCTGGCGGCCAGTACGGCGACCGCTCCGGCGGCCACCGCCGATGCGGCGTGGTCGTGTCCGTCGACGCGGGCACCCGGCAGCGCCAGAAACAACCCGCCGGAAGTGACTTTGCGGGAATCGAATTCGACGGTCGCGGTGACATACCGGCTTGCCGCGTCCTCGGCGGAAATGTCGGCCAGCTCGCCGCCGACGATGGCGGCGATCTGCGCCACGGTGAGGTCGATCATCTACGCCGCCCCTCGAGCGCGGCGGCCAGCTCGACGCGGTCATCGAAAGGCTGGGTGTGCCCGGCGCGGGTCTGACCGGTTTCGTGGCCCTTGCCGGCGATCAGCACCACGTCTCCGGCATCCGCCCAGGCCACCGCGTGGTCGATTGCCTCGCGCCGGTCGCCGATCTCGACGACGTCCGCGGCGGTGTCGGATTCGGTTGCGCCGGAGAGGATCTCGCGGCGGATCGACGCTGGATCCTCGCTGCGGGGGTTGTCGTCGGTCACCACCACGAGGTCTGCCAGCTCGGCGGCGACGCGGCCCATCGGCGCGCGTTTACCCGGATCGCGATCGCCGCCGGCGCCGAACACCACCGCCAGCCGGCCGCTTGGGCGGCGCAGGGTCCGCAAAACCTCCTGCAGCGCGCCCGGCTTGTGCGCATAGTCCACCAAGGCCAGGAAATTCTGGCCGCGGTCGATCCGCTCGAGCCGTCCGGGAACCTGGGTGCGCCGCAGTCCAGTCGACGCCTGCTCTGGGGAAACCCCGACAGCGTCGAGAACCGCCAGTGCGACAAGGCAATTGGCGATGTTGTAGTCGCCAGGCAGCGCAATCCTCAGCCGGTGGTGCACACCGGCCGGGTCGACTGCGGTGAACTCCTGCTCGCCGCCCTCAGCCGTGACGCCCTCTGCGCGCCAGTCCGCAGGCCGACCCTTCGTGCTGACAGTCGTCACCTTGTCGGCGCGGTGGGCCATCGAGCGGCCGGCGTCGTCGTCGACGCACACCACCGTGCGGCGGGCGTGCAACGGCGATGCCGGGTCGAACAACCTCGCCTTGGCCTCGAAGTAGTCCTCCATCGTGGGGTGGAAGTCGAGGTGATCGCGGGACAGGTTGGTGAAACCGCCCACCGCGAAGTGAATGCCGTCGACGCGGCCCAGCGTCAGCGCGTGACTGGACACCTCCATCACCACGGTGTCGACGCCGCGCTCGGCCATCGCCGCCAGCAGGGCCTGTAACGCAGGCGCCTCGGGCGTGGTCAGCGCGCTGGGGATGTCGACGCCGTTGATACGCAGCCCGACGGTGCCGATCAGCCCCACCGTCCGCCCGGCCGACCGCAAACCGGCTTCGATCAGGTAGGTCGTCGTCGTCTTGCCCGAGGTCCCAGTGACGCCGATGACCGCCAGGCGCTCGGACGGATGCCCGTACACGGTGGCGGCGACGTCGCCCAGGACGCTGCGAGGTTCGGGATGGACGAGGACGGGCACCACGCCGGCCTCGCGGTCCAGCTGCGCCAACCCAGACGCGTCGGTGAGCACCGCGACGGCTCCACGTTCGATCGCGTCTCCGTAAAAGTGGGCGCCGTGTGTCGCCCCGCCGGGCAGCGCGGCGAACAGGTCGCCGGGCTGGACATCCTGAGCCCGCAGGGTCACACCGGTGATCGGCAAATCCAACGCGGAGTTGCCCTCGGCGGGAACGGCGCCCACCTGAGCGGCCAGCGTCGACAGCTGTACGCCGGCGCCGGTGGCGGGACGCAGCGCAGCAGGCAACGCCATCACCTCCGTCCGCCGACTGGGTTCGGACGCCGGGGTCAGCGCCTCCATCAGCCCTGACACCTTATCGAGCGGGAGAATTTCGGCGGAAAGCCGTTACGACTTGAACGACAGGTAGAGGACGACAACGTCGATGCTGAACAGCGCGAACGCCGCCAACGGGATCGTGAAGCCCCAGGCCCGCCGGGCGGTCCGGGTCGACGCGATGATCGTCAACAGCGAAACGACCGGCGCGCCAAAGAACAACAGGGTCATCACGAGATATGGCGGGCCCTGACGCGGGCAGTCTTGGTAGGCGCAACGATCGGTGCCCATCGCCGCCGCGAAGCCGACCGACATGACGAACAATGCGCCCGGCACCGTCAGGACCGCCAGGATCCATTCACCACCAAGCGAACGCGGTGCTCGGTCCGGTTTTGCATCTCACGGTTTGGATGTTGGCGCCGGCGTGTCGGTTTCGCGCATCCGGCAGTCAGAGGTCGCCGCCAAGACCGTCCCCGCCTTGGTGCCGAAATGAAACTGTGCCCCCGAACCGGCAATGGCGAGGTCCTTGTTGCCCGGCTGGTCCATGAACACGCTCACGGTGGTGGCCCCGAATCTCGCGGCGCCGTCTTTCACGATCTGCACCGCCTTCGGCCAGACGTTGTCGGGGATGGCCCCGTCAAACACCAGTCGGTAGTACACCTGCACCGCACGGGTCCACACGAAGTCACCGCCGCAGCCGTTCCAGCTGTTTTCGTCAACCTTCCAGGTCATGCCTGGCACCAGCGCAACGATCTGGGTGGCCATCTGATCCGTCGCCGCCACATACTGCGCACGCGCAGCTTCGAAACTCGGTTTCGAACGGAGCCCGTTCTCGAGTTCCGCGACACGCTGCGGGCCAGGATTGCCCTGCGATCCCGAATCTGTTGCGCCACAACCGAAAACTGACATCGACATCACCACCATCCACATGCTCCACGCAGCAACCCGGACCATCGTCACCGACCCGGGTGCGGGATCGGTTTCAACGGCGTCGGCGCCATCATCAATTGCTTTCCGCCGTCGGGTAAATCAGCGATCCCGGCGGCGACCACCGCCAGGTTGTAACCCGACATTCTCAGCGTCTGCTCGCCTCCCGGCCCGGTGACCGCGCGCGGATAGTCGGCGTGGCTATGCACACCCTCTCGCAGCACACCGTCGGGACTCGCACCGGCTTGTGAAGACAGCTCGGGCATCATCCCCCCGTAGGGGTCAGAACCCCAACCGTGCAGCGGCGCCAATGGCGCCACTTCGGCAATCCAGTCGTCGCCGGGGGGCGCTTTCATGACAAATGCATGTCCATTCGCCAGCCCGAGCTGACTGGGGTTGTTGAGTTCCAGACCCGGCGAGCCGTAGAACACTGCGTCGTTGACCGGATGCAAGCCCTGAGCATTGAGTTGCTGCAGGGCCAACGACGACGTGAGCGAACCGTAGCTGTGCCCGAACAGGCTGAGATGCGCATTGGCGTTGTTGGTGTGCAGCTGTTGAAGATAAGGAGCCAGCGAAGCCGCTCCGGCCTGCGCCCGGTCGTCGTTGATGGTGCGCCAGAAATCGCGCGGGCTGGTCGTGTGGAACACATTAGCCGGCGGGTCGTAGCCCATCCACGCGATGGTAACCACCGAACCCGAACGCCCCAGCCGCCGAAGCTCTTCCTGGGCCGTGTTCTGCAGATTTCGTGCCTCGGTGACCATGCTCGGCAAAGAATCCTTGGTGGTCGAGCCGATACCCGGCACGGTCACCGAAATGTCGGTGGCGGTATCGGGGTTGCCGACGGCCACTGCGGCGTGGACCTTCTGGCCCGGGTCGGTTGGGATGTCGAGTTGGGTCAAGTAGGTCTCCGGCGCGCGTGCGAGCGCGTCGTCAATGGCGTCGTATTCACCCATCCGGTTCTGAGCGGCGTTCAACTGAGAATTGAGGTCCTGCAGTCGATTCTGGTCGCAGCCTGCTCTGGTAATGGCGTTCTTCAAGTCGTTGATGTGTGCCTGGAGTTTGGCGCGCTCCTCGCGTACCCGTTCCTGGTTGGCATCGCTTTCGCGCTGGGTCGGGGTCAATCCCTGCGGCCCGACCGGTGGGCCGGCGTCGGGCGGTATGGCTACGTCGCCGTCGGCCATGTCGATCGCGGCGGCCAGCTCCTGGTCGACGGCGTTGGCTTCGGCGAGAATCGCGTCGAGCCGAGGCTGCAGCTGCATTTCGGCGATAAGCGCCTCTGTCGGCGGGCAATTGGCGCCCGGGACCAAAGTGTTGGTCGTCGCGTCGATCGCCATGTGCAGTTCGGCGGCATCGTGGCGCAACGTCCGCAGATCGGACTGCACGTGCTCGATACCGTCGGCGGCCTGGTCGGCGGCACGAGCCACCGCGAGCGCCTCGTTGCCGTGGGCGTCAAGGTCTTGGCGGATGGCGGCGTTGACGTGCTTTCTGGCCTCGGCGGTGGCGCCTTCCCAGGTGTCGAACACCGACAGGGTGCTCAGCTGACGCGACGCCTCCAGGGTGGCCTGCCCGCGAGCGTTCGCGGCCTGAAACACCTCGCGCACCGCACCGGCGTTCCACCGATCAATGTCGGCCACCGTCAACGTCACGACTCAGGGGCAGGGTGCACTGCGCGCAATTTCTCGACGTTCTCATTCTCAAGCGCGGTGAACTCGATGCCGTCGTTGTTCAGAGCCAACGCATGATCGCCGACATTGGTCAGCAGTCTGCGGGAGGTTTCCAACCAGGCAGCGGTCCTGATCTGCAGCGCCGCCCCCGAGCTGCCAACCCAGCCCGACTGGGCCGCGGCTATCCGGCTGTCCGACGACAAATGGGCACTCGCCAGATCATCGCCCTGGCCGGCCACATGCGCCGCCGAGCTCGCCAATACTTCAATGTCGACCCGAAAATTCCCGCCTGCCGCCATCACCGTCACCTCCCGCTGCGATTCGTCATTCTCCCATATCACCGCGTGGTGGCCGGCCGCAATTCACGTCTGGCTACATGGCTTGCAGCGTCAGCCGCGGACCGGGATCAGGTGACAGCGGAACGTTTCCGCGTTGCAACAGCCAGCCGGCGATGTTGTGGAACAGCGGGGCCGCGGAGTGGCCGGGTGTCCCGTCAGCGTTCCGGACCGGGTTGTCCATCATGATGCCGATGACGTAGCGCGGATCGTCGGTGGTGGCCATGCCTGCGAAGGTGATCCAGTAGACGTTGTCGTAGTAGCAGCCGCAAGCCGGGTTGATCTGCTGCGCCGTCCCGGTCTTGCCGGACACCTGGTAGCCGTCGACGGCGGCCGCGGGCCCGGTGCCCTGCTGGTTTCCGGTCGGGTCACGTTGGACGACGCCGCGCAGCATGTTGCGCACGGTCCGCGCGGTCTCCGGTGAGACCACCCGCACACCTTCCGGGCGTGGCTCTTCGGTGCGTGCGCCGTCGGCCGCGACAGTGGACTTGATGATCCGCGGTGGAATGCGCACGCCGTCGTTGGCGATCGCCTGATACATGCCGGTCATCTGCAGCAAGGTCATCGAAAGACCTTGGCCGATGGGCAAGTTGGAGAACGTGCTGCCTGACCACTGATCGATCGGGGGCACCAGACCCTCGCTTTCACCGGGCAGGCCGACCCCAGTGCGCTGACCGAGCCCGAACTTGCGCACCATGTCGTAGTAGCGCTGCGGTCCGACCCGCTGCGCGAGCATCAGCGTGCCCACGTTGGACGATTTACTGAACACGCCGGTCGTGGTGTACGGCGCGACGCCGTGGACCCAGGCGTCGTGCACGTTGACCCCGCCCATGTTGATCGAGCCCGGAACCTGCAGCACCTCATCGGGATTGGTCAGGCCGTACTCGATCACCGAGGCGGCGGTGACAACCTTGTTCACCGAACCGGGCTCGAACGGCGAGGACACCGGCAGATCACCCAGCTGCTTGTTGCCTTGGCGCCCGATGTCCTGGGAGGGGTCGAAGGTGTTGTCGTTGGACATGGCCACCACTTCGGCGGTCTTGGCATCCAGCACGACCGCCGAGACGTTGCGTGCCCCGGACAGATTCTTGGCCTGCTGCACCTGCTGCTGGACGTAGAACTGGATGTCGTCGTCGATAGTCAGCTGGACCGTCGCGCCGTTGACCGCCTGATGCTGGTTGCGGTAGCTGCCCGGAATCACCACACCGTCTGAACCGCGGTCGTAAGTCACCGACCCGTCGGTGCCGGCCAACTCCGCGTCCATGGAATCTTCCAGGCCGAGCAAACCGTGCCCGTCCCAGTCGATTCCGCCGACGACATTGGCCGCCAGCGACCCGCCCGGATACTGGCGCAGGTCTTGACGCTCGGCACCGACCTCGGGGAATTTCCGGGTGATCGTGGTGGCGATCGCTGGGTCGACGGCACGGGCGAGATAGACGAACGTCTCGTCGCTGCGCAGCTTCTTGAGCACGGTGGCCTTGTCCGGCTTGTTGTGCAGCCTAGCCGACACTTCCTTGGCGATCTCCTTCAACCGCTCTTGCGGGTCAGGAGCTTTCGCGTTCTTCTGCTTGGCTTCGGCGAGTTGCTTGTGGATGCGGCGCGGCTGGAAGGTCAGCGCGCGAGCCTCGATCGTAAAGGCGAGCTGGTTGTTGTTGCGGTCAATGATGTTGCCACGTACCGCCTTTTCGGTGTCGGTGACCTTGAGCTGGCCCGCGGCCTCCGCGCGCAACCCGGAGGCGTGTGGCACCTGCAGGTAGAACAGCTGGGCGGCGGCCACCAACAACGCCAAGAAGATGACCCCGTTGCCGACTCGGTGCCGGAAGACGAACGATGCGCCGCGGTTCCCGAGCTCGACGGCCTGGCGGGTTCGGCGTTCACGCGCCGAGCGTGCGGCCGGACTCGCCTTTGCCTGACTTGGCTTGCGTGACTGCGTCTGTCGTAGTGATCGGCCGCCCGGCCGGCCCACACGACTCACCGTGGAACGCCGGGCGTCGTGACCGTCAAGGGACCGAACTGCTCACCAAGGAGAGGGCCGGTGGGCACGGCGTGATGCGGCACGCCCGGGACGTCAGCCGGGGCCGGCGCGGCCGGCGGGGGCACCGGTGCGGCCAGCGGCACGGGCGCGGCGATCGGGGGCGCAACCGGAGCGGGCGGTACCGCGGGCGCGACGACGAGCGGGGGCGTGACCGGCGCTGCGGGTGCCAAGCCGGGCGCTGGGGGCAATCCCGGCGCTATCGGAATTCCCGGTGTCATCGGCATTCCCGGCGTGGTCGCCGGCCCCGCGCCCGGTAGTGGCAGCGGGCCGTCAGGCACCGGAATGTGCTGCGGCCCCAGCGTGGTCGCGCCGTCTGGGGTGCGAACCATAGCGTCGGGGCCGGGCGCCAATGGGACCAGCGGAGCGCCATTGCCGGGCAGTACCAACGAGGGCACCTCAACCGAATTCACCGGCGGGGCCTTGGGCGGCGTTGCCTGTTCGTCGGGCAGCTTACTGTTCAGCGGTGGCGGCGGAACCCCTTGCGCGGGCTTGGGCGTACCCACCACGACCCAGTTCCCCGCGGGATCCTGCACCAGATGCGCGGTGTCCCGGGTCGGGATCATGCCCAGGCCGCGCGCCGCCTCGGCCAGCGCCGGAGCGGCCTGCGCCTCTTGCACGTCGCGTTCGAGTGCTTCCTTTTGCTGCTGCAGCAACTCGGTGCGCTGACGTGCGCTGCCCAGCTGATAGGAGCGCTCGGCGGCGGCGGTGGACAGCCACAACGTGAGAGCGAGCCCGGCGCCGAGCGAGCCGATGACCAGTACGACGAATGGGACTTTGGCCGCCAGAGTCTGCGGGCGCAGATCGATCGACGCGAGCCGGTTGAGCAGGCGTTCCCGCAATGGGGTCCGAACAACCTTGGGCTTCTTGGCCTTCCGCGCCTTCGCCCGGGCCTTGGCCTGGGTGGCGCTCTTCGGTCGGGCCGGTCGTTCGACGGGCCGCGCCATCGGCGAGGTCTGCGGTGCGGATCGCGACCCTCGTGGCTCACGGGCCGGCGCGGTAGCCTTCCCGGCGCGCTGACGGGTACGGCGCGCGGCGGTCGGCTCGGCTGCTGGTCGCCCCGCTTTCCGGGAAGCATTGCTCTGCCCGCGACGCCGGTCGCCGGCGCGGGGCGGCTGCGCGTCGCGCTTGGCCTTCATGAGCCTCCCTTCGATTGCACACGCTGCAGCGCACGCAGTCGCACGGCGGCACTGCGCGGATTCCGTTGGATCTCGGCGTCGTCAGCACGTTCGGCGCCGCGCGTCAGTAGCGTGAATTTCGGTGCATGCCCGGGCAATTCGACCGGTAGATCGGCCGGCGAGCTGGACGTGCTGACATCGGCGAACAGCCGCTTGACGATGCGGTCCTCCAGCGACTGGTAGGCCATCACGACGATTCGCCCGTCGACGGTCAACGCATCAAGCGCCGGCGGCAGGGCGTCGCGCAACGCGTCCAGCTCGCTGTTGACCGCGATGCGCAGCGCCTGAAACGTCCGCTTGGCCGGATGCCCACCGGTCCGCCGGGCGGGCGCTGGAACCGCTTGATAGATAACCTCTACCAACTCGCCGGTCGAGGCGAACGGCGAGTGCGCACGGCGCCGGACTATGTGCGATGCGATGCGGCGGGCCAGCTTTTCTTCACCGTAACGACGCAAGATGTCGGTCAGCGCGGACTCGTCGTAGGTGTTGAGGATCTCGGCCGCGGTCAACGACGACGTGGAATCCATCCGCATGTCCAGCGGCGCGTCCTGCGCGTAGGAGAAACCTCGCTCGGTCCGGTCGAGCTGCATCGACGAGACACCGAGGTCGAAGAGGATGCCGTCGACGGATTCGGTTGGGCCATAGCCCAATTCGGCCAGTGCGGCGTCGATCCCGTCATACCGGGTCTGCACCAGGGTGAGCCGGTCGGCAAAACCAGACAACCGTCGGCGGACGATGTCCAACGCGGTCGGGTCGCGGTCGATGCCGATCAGTCGCAGCCCGGGAAGTTCAGTGAGGAACCGTTCGGCGTGCCCGCCGGCACCGACGGTCGCGTCGATGAGCACCGCGCCCGATCCGTCGGGATGGTAGCGCGTCAATGCCGGGCGCAGCAGTGCGAAGCAGCGGTCGAGCAGAACGGGCACATGGCCGAATTCGCCAGTGGCGTCAGCCATGACAACACCTTCCCGACGAGTGGCTTGGGAGGCGACTCTCGTGGCTGCACGGGCGACCCGCTGCGCCCGGCCTAACCGGGCTTGCGATCGCCCGA
>Ga0302326_10028876_pt1 | contig 11151 bp, 12 predicted proteins | sample Palsa_T0_3_FD_202264 | JGI IMG/M metagenome (GOLD analysis project Ga0302326, IMG submission 202264) | Peat permafrost microbial communities from Stordalen Mire near Abisko, Sweden - Palsa_T0_3 | ecosystem: Environmental > Terrestrial > Soil > Palsa > Peat permafrost | place: Sweden: Abisko...
CCAATTATGCGTGGGGCAGAAATGATTGCAATCTTCAGGTAGATCCTGCGAATTCGTCGGGAAACATCAGCGTAACCCTGCCAACAGCCGTAGGATACACCGGCCAGAGCATCACGGTAAAAAACGTTTCGACTAATACCTCCAACCTCGTGACCATTTACCCCACGTCATCTCCTGCCTTCGATGGCGGCGGCAGCCCTACGCAGACGACGAGCACCTACACGGAGACCATTGACGGCATGGGGTCGTACATCCTTTCACCCGGTGCGAGCGTGACGTTCAGGTCAGTTCTTCTTTCGCCCTCTACCGGGGGAGCCAATTGGCAGAGCACTGCGACTGCGGATAACATCTTCACGGTCCTTACCCCCACCATCGGCGGCTCGTCACTTCTCGCGGGCGCGTGTTCGACTGGTACGAGTTCCATTGATTCGAGTATCGGTAGTTCAACGACCGCTTTTATAACCACTCCGCAAAACTATCCGGGGGACGCCATATTCTGGGATAGCTACTTATCTGCGCCCGGCGTGATTACGACCAAAGTGTGCGCTGCGGTATCTTCAACACCGGTGGCAACCACATACGTCGTGAAGATATTGAAATAGCATGAAGTGGATCGTTTTCCTGCTCTCAACGGGGATTCTGTTCATGGGACTTTTTGCCGCCTCAGAAGCTCACGCCGCCTCTGTCACCTTCACCTCTCCGGTTAATCTTCTTCTCACCTCACCCACGACGACGCTCACCATCGCGACAGGATCGATTGCCGACGTGGTTACCGTGAACGCGACGAGCGTCGTAATTTCGATGTCAGGCGGCGAAGCGTTCACGTTGTTGTCGCCGTCATATGATCTTGCCGTTGCGACGAGCAGTGGTGGTGGCAACTCGGTAACCAATACCTGTACGAGCGGCCTGGTGACAGCCGCACTTTCGGAGACTGCGGGTTCCACCGCATACACCATCACCCCCGGCGGAACCCTTTGCAGTGGCGCCTCAGCTCCGCTGATCTCAAGCATCAGCGTTTCAAGTCTTACTTCGGACAGCGCCACCATCCTCTGGACGACCAACATCGCCGCCGACAGCACGGTATCCTACGGCACAACCGCTTCATATGGGGCAACCTCAACCAATCCGATCCTCGTGACCGCACATAGCATCTCCCTTTCAAATCTGAACGCGAACACCCTCTATTATTTTGCGGTGACCTCTGCGGAAAATGGCACATCGACTGTATCGGGCGCCAATATGTTTACGACGCCTTCAGTCACTTCAACACCAACCTCGTCCGGGGGAGTTGGAGTGTCGGTCGGCGTCCCCAGTGCCTATGGCAGTCCCTCTGGTCCCGACGGGGGATCAGTCTCTACGGTTTCATCAACGACGGAACTGACGACTACGCCATCATCGACCGCCAAACTCCAAGCGGAGTTGAACGCCCTACTCGCCGAGCTTGCGACGCTTGAGGCTGAAGCAAACGCATCCGGCTCGTCCACGACCATTTCCTTTTCCTACGTTTTCACCCGAAACCTCTATCAAGGCATCACCGGAAGCGATGTCACCGAACTCCAGAAGTTTCTCATTTTAGAAAACAAGGGTCCGGCCGCTCGCGCTCTTGAAAAGCATGGCGTCACCAAAAACTTCGCAACGCTCACGCTCGCAGCACTTAAGGAGTTTCAATCTGCGGTCGGCATCTCGCCGGCCATCGGCTATTTCGGCCCGATCACGCGGCGGTATGTAGATAACCTTATGCAGTGAAATTCCCTTCATCGCTCAGCCTTTGCGGAACGCCAAATAGATTCGGAACTACCCAATGGCAGCCGTAGCATCGTTTGCAGTGCCAGTCCCCGAGGCACTCGCCGCAATCTTAGGAACTATTTCATTCATTGTGTAGTGCACGAACTGCTTACCGAGCTCAGTGAGTTCATACTGTTTTTCGTCATCGAAGGCCGATCCCAACGTGCGACTTGGAGCTTGAACCCGTTTTTTCTGGGGAGGCTTGAGAAAATTACCGTAATAATCTTTTTCTCGGTGTTGTCGAGCGACGTGGCCAGTACTGAGATCGTGAATGAGTAGTTTGAATAGATCAGCTTCCGCCGAATCTTCCCGCACTGCTTCCCCATGGACTGCCGCCCAAATTTCCTGTCTCGTGATACCAGGCGATTTGTAGATTGCCCGGATCACAGCAAAGTGCGCCTCGGAATACATATCGATCCAGGTGATGAACATACTGATCACGTCATCAGTACAAATCTTGCTGCCCGCGGCATTCGTCAGTAAATTGCGGATGAGCCGCCGCTTCTCCTCGCTTTCGGCCGCCGACCAATCACGAAAGCACTTTTTTACAAGTCGCAGATACTCAGGACTCTCCATTCGCTTTCGAATCTCATCATCGCTCTGATCAACCCTGGCCATTACCTCAAAGATCGTGATACCGATCTCGCGTATTTCATCTTCTTGGAGTTTCAGCCAGGCGGCGAAAAGCCGATTGAACTCTGCCTGTTCCTTTTCAGACCATGTTCCCGCGATGCCAGCGATAGCGCCACCAATTCCGGGAATCGCACCAAGGCATGCGAGAGCATATCGAGCAGCGGTTGGTCCCATGCCGTGGCTGAGAGCCTCGTCGATTTGTTTTTTGAATTGGTCCGCAGGATCGTCAATCATTGGGAATATTTCAACTATACGTCTTTCAACTGCTTTCTGGGATGGCTCAAATGTCTATTTGGGGAACCACACCGTGACTCTAAATAAACAATCCGTTTGACCTCATCGAGCGTGATCTCGTCTGCCGTCCGGTTCGTAGAGCCATGTCGTGGCTGCATTTCGTTTTGATAATGATGCTAAACTGTCCTGCGGTTTCGTCAATAGGAGACACGTATGAACCCGGTTACTTGGAAGCAAATAAGTGATGCCGTGTCAAGCGTCTGGCTGGCCGCAGGCCCACTGATCGGCATTCTCGTCGCCGCGATGCTTTTACGATCGACAGAACGCAAGAAGTGGCTCAATGACGGCAGAAAGCAGGAGTTCAAGGAGCTGCTCACAGTGCTCACGACTGCAACGGGTGACAATGATCAAGGAACGGCAGCCTGAGTTTACGGGCATGTTTTACATGAGGCCGGAGAAGGCTTGGGACGCCCAAGACGCTTACATGACATCGCTCCAAGTCCTCCAGGATCGGATCTTCATCTGGGATGACATGCAGAAGATAAAGGTTTACGATCGATGGACCGGAGCCGTGAAAACAATGCTTGAAACGGGCGAGTATAACGATTTTGAGCTTACGTCCGAAGCACTGCGGAAGGATATCATCCGCGCCGCGAGGCGACCGCTGTGATAGCTGGCTAGGCCGATGGGTAAGAGAGGTGGCACGACATCCTCTTTACAAGGCAACTATGCAGGAGCGATTCAAATCGCAATCCGCTCCACCTCATCGAGCGTGATCTCGTCGCTCGTGCGGTCGTAGAGTTTCGTTGTGCGAGGGGACTCGTGCGCCGCGATCGCCTGGGCATTCTCAATCGTCCCGCCGTTTTCCAGGTATGCGGTTATGCCGGTCGCGCGGAACGTGTGGCAGCACGTAGAGGAGGGGAGTCCCGCTTCGAGCGCCCGGCGCTTCACCATGCGAAGCACGTCCGTGCGAGACATCGGATTCACCGTCAACTGCCGCCGGTTATCAACACTCCGAAAGAGCGGCGACTTCTTTTCATCCCGGATGCCCGCCGCCGCTAAATATTCGTCAAGATAAGCTTCGGCATTGTGGTGGCAGGGGACGGCGTGCTGTTTGCCGCCTTTCTCGTGCAGGCGGACCGACCAACGTTTGCCGTTCTCGTAATAATCTTCGACGCGCATGTGGACCATCGCCGAGACCCGCGCGAAGGTGTAGCACATGAGCGCGATGAGCGCGCGATCGCGGAGTCCGATGATCGAATCAGTCTTGATCGAATCGATGAGCGTCCTTGCCTGGTCAGCCTTCAGCACTGGAGTCTTGCCGCGATGCACGACGTGCTTCGGACCCCTGACGGACGAGGCGGGGTTCGTGGGAACGATTTGTCCCGTCACGAGGAAATCGAAGAGCATGCGGATCGCGGCCAAGTGCTGCTTCACCGTGGGCGCCGCCCCAGGGTGAGTCTCAATGTACACGCCGATCACCACCGGATTGATTTCCTGAAGCGTACGGATGCGATGCTGCTCGCACCACGCAAAGAATTGGGTGATGGCCTGCGCATACGCGGCGCGCGTGTTCCGGTTTCGGATCGTCGCGGTGAAAAACTCAACGAAGCGCCACGCGGCGTCCTGGCCAGCTCGCACAATTACGGGCGGAAGATTTCCGAATCCGGCGCGCGTGATCTCGCGGCGCGGGATCGGAATGATATCGGAGCTCATGGATCAAATGATTTGAAAGCCCCTCGGCGAACTCCGAATTCCTCCGGATCGAAAAAGTCTGCCGGATCGATGTCATCATCCGTCAGCTCATCGGGCGCCGGTTCGTTCTTTTGCGAACCGGTTGCCGGCCGGTCTCCGACCTTTTTCTTCCGTTTTTTGACCTCCTCCCCCTCCCCTAATTGATGCCTCATAACGTCCTTTATGATACGTCCGGTGGGGGAGGTGTCAAGGAGGCGCTACGGCATTTCCCGCAAAAGTTCAAGGTGACTTATACACAGGACTTGAGCGCAAACTAAGGAAAGGGATGTCCATTATCGTCGAGCATTCACCTCATTTCTATAGAAGCGGAACCGCATTCGAGGAATACGTTTGGAGCAACTGGTGGCTTGGAAATTTTCCGACCAACGACGGGACGCGCCGCCTAGGTGCGTCGTCCGATCCATTTTCCGGCGGCGTCAAAATACGGCGACGAAGGAAACCCGCAAGCGTTCCAAACCAGGTCTAGCGTCGGCTTCAAGAGCGGCGCTACCGGAGTAGAAAGATCTTCGACCACGATCTCGGGCAGCATCAGGACATCGCGGTCGATCGCGCTGCTACCCCCCATGTTCAATTCGACCATGAGATCAGCCGCTAGCTTCAGACCCCGGACGCCGATCAAAGAGATGCCCACCAGGACCGGCGGACTACATCCCAATTTCTTCATGATCTGGAAACACTGTGGAAGATAGCTGACGACGGCTTCTTCGTATGCCAGGCTGGGTATGATGCCTGGATTCTGGGAGCTGTTCAGAACGCCCACCCGAACGGCTTCAATCACGCCGTTCCGGTAGATTTGGGTGTATGCGTTAAAGGGCTCGCCAGCCGCGATAAAAATTCTGCCTTCAAAGTTTATGCGCACTCCCCAGCCGCTGAGCCGGTTGGCATACATGGGTTGAATTCCGTTAAGCGCCAAGACATCATACTGCGGGTTGGCTCCGAAGGATTCCAAGGCCATGCAATGGATAACAAGCTTCGGACCTTCCGCGAGCGGGACCAGCGGCTGGCCGTTTTCCAAGGCGATGACCCGTTCCGACCTGAAAGCCGAAATCTTGTCAGTAACGGTGCTCGCGAACAGGAACGCATTGCGCAAGTCGGTTACATCAAGCTCGTATTTGCCGTTGGTGGTGCGCCCGTAGAACCTGCTGTCGCCTTTGAAAACTACCCGGTGAGGACCGTACCAACTCCGCTCCGAGCGGATGATAAGAACATACCCGCCGTTCGCCAGCAGCACCGCCCTCGTTGTATGCCGGATACGGGGGGACAGCCCGTCCCGGATGATGCTGTCGAACCGCAAAACCTCCTGGTCGGTGTTTCCGATGTCCACCCCAGGTATTCCGGTTGGCACGCCGCCGCTTTCCGTCATGCCGAAGACGAGGTCGCCGCCCGCCGTGTTGGCGAAGGACGATAGGTCAGCCAGCAGTTCCCGCTTGCCGGCATCGTTTGTATCCGGCAGTTGCTGCTTGTAATCGAGAGTTTTTCGCTCCGCGACGGAGGACCTCACCAAGTCGTCGAGATCCGCTTCGGTGATTTGATCAATCGGTTTGTTTATCATCTATGGGCCTCTCCGCCGCGCAAGTTCTGCGGGAAGTTCGTACAGGTACCGCATTAGCTCGCGCACGAAGGCGTTGAGCTGCTCGGCGTCTTCCTTCGATACGCTGTCCATCGGGTCGAAGTGGGCGCCGGTATTGCCCACCAGCCGGACCTCTTTCGCCCAGTCAGCCAGAGTCGGCTGCAGAACTCCGCTTGCCGCGAGCTTCTTGAGCCGTTCGGCGAGCACTCCCGTCGTCTCGCCCTTATCCACGGTAATGGCTTCCAGTGTACGCCGCGCCATGACCGCCGCCCCCCTGGGGCATCGCGCATTCGCGGCTCTTACAGCCTCCTGAAACACTTCCGCGATCTGCACCGGCACGTCGCCGGAAACATGCGCGTCCGCAGCCGGCCACCAATGAATGCCGCGCCACGAAATGGCGCCGCCGCCTTTTCCGGTTTTCGGTTCGCGCCAGGACCGACCGGCGACGCATTGCTCTTCGACCACCACAATTCCCTGCTTGCAGTTGCGGCAATATAGGATGGATACTTGGTCCACGGCTATCGGCGCGCTCTCGCCGCCGCGCTCCATCAGGATCAGGTCGGGGTCGAAGGTGACGGCCTGCGTGCCAACCACGTCGAAGCTGGATTGCTTCTGACAGCGCGGGCACAGCCCGTGCGGCAGCGCGGAGTCAGGCAGGCCCTCGCGCTTTTCCGGAAGCTTTTCTCCCGTCTTCCCTACGCTGCGATTTTTCGATCCAAAGATTCCGCTAAACATAAATGTCCTCCCAATGCCCGGCTCTCTACTAACGCCGCAGCCCGTGTCGCAGCGTCGAGGCAATGTCGCTATTCCGCACTTTCTCCCTGAGACGAAACGCCTTCGATTTCAGTCCTGAAACCGAGATGTTGAGATCGCGGGCCAGGTCCTCAGAGCTGCGGCCGTCGGCGATTTCAAGCAGCAGCCTCAGTTCCTCTTCGACCAGCACCGTGCGGATCAGGTCCAGAAGCTGGCGGTACGCCAAGTGATCGATCGCCGTGCGCGCCGAAGGGTTCAGCGTCACACCGCAGAAATCCGTTCCCCCGCGCCGATGCGTGCCGCGGACGCGGCGGCGATCCAGCGCGCGACGGTTATTCTGCTTGGAAAACCGGTTGCGGCACAGGCTGTAATACCTCTTCCGAAGCCGAGCCTCGTCTGTCACGGTGTTCCCGGCCACTTCATTCAGCACGGCGTCGAGCGCCTCATCGCGGGCCAAGGATCGATCGATGGATTGGGGGTCCGCTTCAGCTTGTAAAGCGGTATAGAATTGCCAGGCAGGATTGCCGTCGTTCATCTGATAACTCCCTTTGTGGCTCGCCTCTATGGCGAACTACGGTTGACTGCGCTAACGTCAGCGGAGAGTTACCATCCCGGCCTCCGAGACGCTGTGCTCGAAAAACCGGAAACAGCAGGCAATTTCTGCCGCAAAAATTGTCTCCTACATTTTACATGATTCCGGGGGACGACTTGGTGTTGTCCGCGCGGATCGCATTTTCGGCTGCCGGGCAGGGATAGTTCCCGCCCGGCGTCCGTTGGTGGCGCGGTTAATGAACGCTGAGCTGGTTCATCAGATTGAGGCTCCACTGGCGGCGGAGCTTATCCAGCATCCGCTGCGTAGTTCCCTCGGGGTCGTTCCACGTCATCTCGCTTTGCGTGCGCGCCAGCGACAGCAGCATCAATTCGAGTGTCACCAACGCGTCCGAGCAGGCTTTCACCAGCTCGGTGTCGAAAACGATTTCATCATCCTCACCGGAAACGCGGACATCGGCAGACCGTTTCGCGATCTGCGCCAGAGGCTTGTACAGGGCATCGAAGAAGGGGTGAGCCGTATTGATGCGCAAGATGATCTTCCGCAGTTTATGCTCGACCCGGTAGAACGGCGCATCGTCGTCGTACTTGAAGTCCGTAATGTACTTGGATTTTTGAATGCGCTCGTACGCCTCGTCGTCCGATTCATCAGAGCGCTTCAGCCCGGCGGCCATCGCGCGGAGCTGCTGGTCATACTCCCGCTTTTCTTCGTCGTTCATCGCCGGCTCCGGCAGTCGGCTGGATTGCAGCGTCTCGGCTTCGCTAGCCCGCTGCTCCGCCTCCCGCACCTTTGATTTCGCCGCTTCCGTCGCGCGCGTGGACCAGTGCTGCTCGATCCTGCTCTTGACGTTGCTGAGCTCTGCCTGGATGGCCTTTTTGATGATCTCCACCACGTATGCCTTCAGACGGACCCCCTGCTTGTTGACGGCGACACCCATGGCCTCGTCGAGCACCGCGGGAAAGTCGATTTCCAGGCGCCACCAGGAGTCGCGCGTTCCCATCTTGCCTGTGATCGTAGCCAGCGGACCCATGTGAACCTCGCGCCCGTTTCGCACGAAGGAGACGCCCGTGTCTTCGAACACGCGAAGGTCGTTCTTGAGAATTTTCCGCCCTAATTGGTCCCACGTCTCGATCGGGAGAAGGAACAGCCTGACGGTGATCTGCCGGGTCACGGGGCCGTCCTCTTCCACCGGGACATCGAGCGTCCAGGTCTGCACCAGGCGGCCCTTCTTTTCCTCAAGCTCCGCGATGCTGGCGTGAATGGCCTCATCCATCCGATAGGTCGGATCGAAGGGACGGATGCGCCGGTTATTGATAAAGAGATTGCGCCCGTCCTTCAGGAACCGGCGGTAAATCCTCGCCATCTCTTTCGTCGCGTGATCCACCAGCGTTTTCGCCGTGCGATAGGTCAGGCGGTCGCAGTCGGGAATGTAGACGATGGTGCCCGATGCACCCAGGCGCTCGGGGAGCGCCTCGTCGCTCTCGGAGAGGACGTCCTGTTCCTCCGCGGCCTTCGGGAAGGCCATGGGCCGGACCAGGATCTCCCGGATCTCGGGCGGCAGCGTGTCCACCAGGACGGGTTCCGGCAATTGAACCACGTTCGTGTTCTTGTTCGAAATCTCCGCCGTATCCAGGATCATGCGGTAAATGGCACCGGGTTCCTGCCAGGAATAGATTTCCAGCGTCGGACCCATGCTGAGCGCCGCCGCCTTCATCCCCATCCCGTACTTGCCGACCGTCTCCCGGTTGTCATAACAGAGCGAGCCGCCGAAGGCGGTCACCGCCCGGAGCACGTTCGGCGACATACCTACACCGTTGTCCAGCACCAGCACGTCGACCTTGCGCGCGCCCTTCTTGCCCTTTTCATGGAAGTACAGGCGCACGTCCTGCGCTCCCCACTGGTACGAGTTGTCCACATGCTCGCAGATCGCCGAGGTCGTGTGGTTGTAGCCGAGATCGCGCAGCGCGCTGATCATCGTCTGGCCCAGGAAAAGCGGCACATTCGCGCCTTCCTTAACGATGCGCGAGAAGACCGCCCGCGCACCCTTGGGAGCGTCAGCGCCCCATTGCGTCTCCGGGGCAGACAGTGTCGTCCCCCCGATTTCCGTATCCATCGTTTGCTGTTCCATTGGTGTTTCTCCTTTATCTGTTGTCCAGCTTTGTGCTGAACGGAATGGAGGGCGCTACCTGGAGGCTAGGAAGAGGCGGACGGCAGGTTCAAAACCAAAACTTCTGGCTCTTTCTCTGTCGCCGTGCTCTTTGCCCGGCCTGAAAGAACGCCTTCAACTTCTAGGTGGCTGACCGGCTGAACCGGTTGCGGTTTTTTTTGCCGTCAGGTTTTGGGCTTCCCCGTCGGCTTAGCGGCGGCCTGGTCCGACGAAGGCGCGGCGGGCTTCTTGTGATGACTTTTCTTCGACTTGCCGGAACTCGAGTGATAGCCGAAGTTTCGCGAGGTACAAAACGAGCTTCAACTTTCGGCCGTCTCAGGAATAGAAGCCGATCATTGGTGGCATGTCGCCCATTTTCCGCTTTGTGACGGATCTGGCGTCGCAACTTTATTGACTTTTCAATAATCGCCTCAAGGCTTGGCGGTGAAAATTCAACGCCGCTAAACGCGCTTGAGCGACAGGATGCCATCGGGCTGCTTGTATCGCATTTGCTTTCACCCAACTTGCACTTCGCGCATTACGTGGTTGCCAATGTTCAGATTTAATAGCCTCCTCAAGATCCTCCATATCCAGGCAATCGACCGCAACCGCCTCTACTCGCTCTGGTGCTGTCGGCCATGTTTCCAAAACCCGACTATATCGCTCCTCGCAGCGAATCAAGAAAAGAAATGCTGCTGTGAAATTTCCCCACTCGATTCCGAAGCTTAGGAGGCGCGTCTCTTCGGGTATGACAGTGACGCCTAGTTCGCTCCGCGTACCCCGGTGCGCACAGTGAAAGAGATCACCACCGTCAGATTGCCGATTACTTGGGTCATCCTTCTCCCGTAGCAGCTGCTCCTCTAGGCTCGCCGTCCAGAGACCATGGGAAAACTCTGATCTTCCAGGACGACGTGTAATCACGATTTTGTCGTCCGAAGTGACAAGAATCACCTCCGCGTTCATCTGATGGTATAGACGAGATTGCCCGGCGCGAATTAGAAGAATGTCGCCGACGAATCTGTCGCGGAAACGTTCGCAATCCTGCTTGAGCTTCGCGTCCTCTTCGTCGGGCCTAACCGACCTCCAAATTCCGTTCAGTGCAAGTACATGATCCCATCGGCCGCCGGTGGCCTGCAATTTGAGTTTCGGCTCCTCGCCTTCCTTGGTTGCGTCTTCGTGAATGGGCTCCATGTTCGGCAAGTTCCAGGAATGGAGGCTGTAGTAGAAGTTTCGGGGCTTTCGCGGCTCCGGCGGGAAACGCTCCATGAAGGGTTTGAGCTCTTCCGGTACGACGTAATCTCGCACGGTCGCGGAAAGCTGGACTTGGCCGCAACGCCAGCCGCGCCACCCAGGAGAGCATTCCAGTTGCAGGAATTCATCCCACGCGGCCATACCGACCTCGTTCTGTTCGATAAAACGTTGGACATCGGGATGAACTCTCGCGCGAACCCTCGAAATGCCGTCGTCGGGAAAAACAGAAGCGGGCATTATATCCGGAGCAGTGCAACCAAAAACGCGAAGAAAGTTTTGAAACGTTTCAGGATGTACCGACTGAGGTGTGCCCTTTTCAATTTCCAAGATCCGCCGGTCAGAGATACCGACGGCCTCCGCCAAGCGAGCTTGACTCATAAACTGATTCTCTCGCCTTGACCGAATCTTGTTTCCGTCTACCGGAATATCTCCCATGTTTGGCCTCCTTCACTTCACGAAGACTTCAGGTACCCT
>Ga0302326_10028878_pt1 | contig 11150 bp, 9 predicted proteins | sample Palsa_T0_3_FD_202264 | JGI IMG/M metagenome (GOLD analysis project Ga0302326, IMG submission 202264) | Peat permafrost microbial communities from Stordalen Mire near Abisko, Sweden - Palsa_T0_3 | ecosystem: Environmental > Terrestrial > Soil > Palsa > Peat permafrost | place: Sweden: Abisko...
GATGTTAAGGTCGGTGTTGCTGCCGCTGCCCGCGTCGAGCTGGACGCTGCCCTGGTTGGTGATGGTGCCGAGGAGCGCGGTCGTGCTCCCGAGGGGGCCGGTGTAGGCGCTCGATCCCGCGATAGTCACGGCGTCGAGCACGGCGGAGCCATTCGTCTGCAGTATCCCGGTTCCCGCCGTCGTCAGCATCCCGCCGGTGATCGTTGCGCTCACGTCCACGGTTCCGTTGCCGGCCGTGATTGTCCCCCCAGAGTTGGCGACGTTCGCCGAGAGCTGCAGGATGCCTCCGCCCGTGGCCTCCAAGAGGCCGGCGTTGGTAATGCCGCCCGAGCCGTTCAGGAGCAGCGTCTGGCCTGAAACGTTTGCATTCACCGTGCCGGAGGCGCCGTTCGAGAATGTCAGGCCCCCATTGCCGATGACACCGTCCCCCTGGATCGTGTTGGTCGAATTGGTCAGCGTGAAGCTGCCGCCGGACTGCTCCACGAACGCGTTGCCGTTGTGGTCGCCATACGACAGCGTCACCGTGCCGAGTCCGGTCAGCGTCACGTTGTTGCTCAACTGCAGGCTGGAGTTGGTCCCGGAGCCGCCGGTGACGGTCAGGGCCCCGTCGTTGGAAATCGAAGCGCCAAACACGGTCAGGCTGCTGTTGAGGCCGACGTTTAGCATGTTGTCGGGGCCGAGGGTCAGGTTCCGCACGTTTCCTCCGGCGCCGGGACCCAGATTGACGATGGTCGGCGCGGCCAAGCTTCCATTCTGGATGAAGGCATCCGTCATGCCCGTCGGGACGCCGGGCGAGGTTCCCCCACCCCAGTTCGAACCGGTGCTGTAATTTCCGGTGCCGGATGCCGTCCAGATCGTCGTCTGGCCATGGACCGTTCCAGACAGCAGCAGCAGCCAGGGCGCCAAAGGCGCAAGGCGGGAGGCGATGGTCATCTCATTCGGAGGGGAAGGGAATCCCCTCCGTTGATTTGTGACGCAAAACCGGATCAGGGCGACTGATAAATTCCTGTTCAACGGACTTCCGCGGCTCGGAGGTGGAAAGGCCGCCCGAGGCTAAGCAAAAGCGCCGGATCCTCGCTATCCTTGGCAGACGCAACCGCGCCTGTGGCCATGTGCGTGCGGTTAAAAAAGCTTAGGGCGTCCCGGCGACAAAACGTATAACCCATCGTATACCTCGGGCTTCGGAAAGAAGCGGGGGTACTGCGGCTTTTCTTGGCGATCCCCGCTAAAGCGGATTCACGCGATGCGGTCAGGCCGGAACGGCACCCTCGCTAATGGCCGGCCGAAAGCGGACGGTTGCGGCGATTCCCAGGACAAGGAAAATCACGAGCGCCGCACCTTGGGCCACCAGAAACGGGGGTTCGGACTGTGTCGGGGCCGTGGACTTCAGGGCGGGCACCTTCGCGAACGCCTGAGCAATCAGGACGAAGAAGTTCAGGTAAAGCGAAAAGACCGCGCCTGCGGCATAAACCCGGCGCCAGGGACCCGCGAGATGGCGTCCGTAGCGGGCGAAGATCGTCACGGAAAGCGCGACCAACGAGATCAGTCCCACGACATGGGAGGGCATGAGCCGATGGAATGGGAACAGGAAGCCGGTCACGCTGGTGGCCACGGTCGTGAATAGAAAAATGGCCGTCCAGCAATCGAGCCTCTTTGAGTTCAGCATCCCAAAGGCGACGACGAGGCCCGAAAGGATTCCCGCCAGGCTCAGCGCGACGTGAAGGCAGGTGAAGGCGGTCACTTGGCCCATTCTGTCCGTCGTCGGCGGTGGGTCGACCATTTTACGATGCCGCCGGCCCTGCGTGCGCGGGCAACCCGCCTTGAGGCGGGATCGGGCGATCGGACCTGCGCCCCAAGGAGAAGAACCGAAGAATCGACGAAGCCGAATCGTCCGCTACCTTAGGGCCATGACCAACGCCGATTCAAACGGGCTTCGCACCGTGGCCGTTTCGGAAACGCCCATCGAGCTCTGCCAGTTCCTGAAATTTGGCGGCCTGACGCAGAGTGGCGGACAGGCGAAGCAGGTGATAAGCCAGGGTCTTGTGCTCCTGAATGGCGCCGTGGAAACCCGCAAGCGGAGGAAGCTGGTGGTGGGCGACAGGGTGACCTTCGCAGGCCAGACGATCGTGGTCGGTTAACGGCAGCGACAGGCTGCCCCTCACCCGGGGGTATCGCCCCGCCTATTCTTGCGCGTACTTGGCTTCGATTTCCCCAGGAAAGGCTCCCGCGGCCGCCAGAGTCGATGCCGGGCCGGCAGGCACGCACGCGGCATGACGAGGGCATGATACGAGATGGTCGTTCACCATTCCCGCAGCCTGCATGAGGGCGTAGCAGATTGTCGTGCCGACGAACTTGAATCCACGCGCCTTCAGGTCGCGGCTCATGGCATCCGATTGGGCGGTTCGGGGCGGGATGTCCCTCATCGAACGCCTGTGATTGATCCGCTGCCTTCCCCCGACAAAGGACCACAGATGAGGGCCGAAGCCGCCGGGGTCGCGCCGCGCCTTCAGGAAGGCGCGGGCGTTGGCGATGGCGGCCTCAATCTTCAGGCGGTTGCGCACGATGCCGCTGTCCGCCAGGAGCCTCCGGACCTTCCTGGCATCGTAAGCCGCGATCTTCTCCGGATCAAAATCGTCGAATGCCCGACGGTAGTTCTCACGCTTCGCAAGCACGATGGACCAGCTCAGGCCCGCCTGTGCGCCTTCGAGGATCAGCAGCTCGAAGAGAGCCCGATCGTCGCGCAGCGGCACTCCCCATTCGTGGTCGTGATAGGCGACGTCAAGCGGCTTCCTCGGCCAGGGACACCGTTTCAGAGCCACGCCCATGGTTCCCGGTCGGAGCGGCGATGAAAACGATGCGCTCCGGTTTGGACGGCGCTCAGAGCGACGATCCTCCGCTCGCCTCGATCCGCTGACCGGTGATCCACCGGCTGTCGGGGCCGGCGAGGAACGCGATGGCGTCCGCAATGTCCGGGGGCACCGCGATATGCTTCAGCGCCTGGCGCGACATCAGCATCGCTCGGCCGTCCTCGGAGCGAAGCCAGCTCGCGTTCATGTCCGTGTCGACCGCGCCGGGCGCGATTGCGTTCACCGTTATTCCCCGGGCTCCCAGCTCCTGTGCGAGGACGCGGGTCATGACGTCGATGGCGCCCTTCGTCGCGGAATATGCGGTGAACATCGGATTCGCAAAGCGGCTGAGTCCCGAGCTCAGCGTCACGATGCGTCCGTTGTCCCGCAGGCGCGGAAGCGCCTTCTGGACCAGGAAAAAGACACCCTTAACATTGGTGTCGAAGAGGGAATCAAAGTCGTCCTCCGTGGTCTCGGCGAACGGCTTCGAGATAAGAATCCCGGCATTCGCGACCAGCACGTCGATCGACGCCGGAAGGCCGCTGCTCTTCAAGGCCGCGTCAACCTGCTCGAAAAACGATCCGATGCCGCCCAGGCCGCTGACATCGCCCTGGATGAGCACGCCTCTTCCGCCTGCCCGCTCGACCTCCCGCAACACCTCCTCGCCGTCCTTCTTGGACCTGACGTAATTGATGACCACGAAAAAGCCGTCCCTCGCCAGGCGTTTGACGGTGGCTGCGCCCAGGCCACGACTCGAACCGGTGACGACCGCGACCCTGGTGCTCTTGTTTTGCGAATTGGGCATGCTGGACCGTTATGCAGCCGCTGGACCGGCGCAAGTGGGCCGGACAAGGAATCGCTTCGGATCGCCCGAGGCGCCACGCGGATCCACTTCAACGCGGAAGGGTGAATTTCAGCACGGCCGCGCGGCCGCTCCCTCAACGAAAAACCGATAAAACATGTCCGTTAATATTTTGTGTTCAATGTCTTACGAAACCCACAAATGATTGGCCAAAAAGATTGACCGCCCGAAGGCACAGCATGAGAGAATAGCCCAATCGAAGCTCCCCGCTGAATGGGTCTTGGCATCAACCGGTCTCTGTTCGGAAAGAGGGAGCCCAAACCAAAACGTCAAAAAACGAAATCAAAATGGCCTCCTCAAGAAAGAAAGCTGCGGCAAAATCCTCCGTCAAGTTCAAGGACCTCAAGTCGAGAAAGAACCCCAAGGGCGGTGCCTTTAACGCCTACGTCAAGGTGGATACGGATTCGTCCTCCCCTCTGTTGTATCACAAGAACACCTGACCGCGGGTCGCAGATTCCCGAATGCCGCCTGACCTTCGGTCGGCGGCGTTCTTGTTTTTGCGGCTTCCCCATCCCGATCGGCTCCCGCGGGAATGCGCAGCCGCATATCCCGCAAGTTCCGATCCGCCTCCCGCCATCGGACGCGCCCATGGCGTCTGGGCTGGCGCTCCCGATACGGCGGTTGCGGGGCGCCGCAAGATTTGCTCGTCTTTCCCCGTGGTGAATGTGCCCCCCTCCGCGACGGCAAAGCCTTCGTCAACCGTCGCCGGCAGCATCGGGCCCGCGACGCTGGTGGTTTGCGCGACCATCCTCGCCTACCTGCCGGCGCTCACGGGGGCCCTGATCTGGAATGACAGCGACTACGTGACCGCCCCGGCCTTGCGCTCGCTTGGGGGCCTGGCCCGCATCTGGACCGAGCCGGGGGCGACCCAGCAATACTACCCGCTTCTTCACAGCGCATTCTGGGTGCAGCACCGTCTCTGGGAGGACGACCCGCTTGGCTACCATGTCGTCACCCTCCTGCTGCACGCCGGCTCGGCGGTCCTGTTCGCGCTGGTCCTGCGCCGGCTGTTCGCCGCCGAAAGCCCGCAGCCGGCCGGCGCAGCCGACCGAGCCGGGAGGACCCCGGCTGCCGGAGCGGCCGCACCGCCGGGCTCCTATGCGGGAGCCGGATGGATTGCGGCGCTGCTGTTCGCGCTGCACCCCGTCCATGTCGAGTCGGTCGCGTGGATCGCGGAGCAGAAAAACACCCTGTCACTCGCCTTCTACCTCGCCGCATCCCTCGTATACCTCCGGTTCGACCGCACGCGGCGGGCTGGGGCGTATGCCGCGGCGCTGGCACTGTTCGTCTGCTCGCTGCTTTGCAAGACCGTCACGGCGACGCTCCCGGCGGCCTTGATGGTGGCATTCTGGTGGAAACGCGGACGGCTCGACTGGCGGCGCGACATCCTGCCGCTGCTGCCGTGGCTCGCGGTGGGCGCCGTTTCGGGTCTTTTCAGCAGCTGGGTCGAGCAGGCCTACGTCGGCGCGCAGGGCGCGGATTTCAGCCTGCCGCCGGTCGCCCGCGCGCTTGTAGCCGGCAGGGCCGTCTGGTTCTACGCCGGAAGTCTCGCGTGGCCGTTCGGCCTCAACTTCATCTATCCGCGCTGGACGGTGGATGCATCGGTGGGGTGGCAATGGCTCTTCCCGCTCGGCGTGCTCGCGACCGGCGCCGCGCTTTGGGCCCTCCGGGGGCGCACACGAGGGCCGTTCGCCGCCTTTCTGTTTTTCGTGGGATCGCTTTTTCCCGCGCTGGGGTTCGTCAACCTCTACGGGGCGCGCTATTCGTGGGTATGGGACCACTGGCAGTACCTGCCCGATCTCGGTCCGCTGGCGCTCGCTGCCGCGGGCTTGGCCGTGGGTGTTCGCGCGGCGCCGCGCGCGGGCCTGGGGCTCGTGGCGGCGCTCGCCCTCCTTCTCGGCGCGCTCACGTGGTCCCATTGCGGGATGTTCCACGACAACCAAACGCTCTACCGCACAACCCTCGCGCGCAATCCCGGCTCCTGGATGGCGCACAACAACCTGGGGCTGGCCCTTTCGAAGATTCCCGGGAGGATCGATGATGCGGTCGCCGAGTATGGGGAGGCGCTGCGCCTGAAGCCCGATATCGCCGAGGCACACACCAACCTGGGGAATGCCCTGTCGACGGTGCCCGGCAGGCTGGACGAGGCGATCGCCCAGTACGAGGAGGCGCTCCGCCTGAATCCAAACTATGCCGACGCGCACTTTTACTTGGCCAACGCCCTGGTGCAGAGCCGCCGGATTCCCGAGGCGATCGGGCACTATGAGGAGGCCCTGCGGATCCAGCACGACCTTGCCGAGGCCAGCAACAACCTGGGAATGATTCTCTGCCGGACCGGGAGGACCCAGGAGGGGCTGGCGCGGATCGAGGCGGCCATCCGGATGCAGCCGGATTTTGCCCAGGCGCACTTTGCCCGCGGCGCCGCCCTCCTGCAGAGCGGGCGAAGGGACGAGGCCGTTGCCGAATATGAAAAGGTCCTGCAGCTGCGGCCGGGGGACCCTTCCGCGCTCAGGATTCTGGAAATGATCCGCGCCTCGCAGTAGGCAGGCGCGCTAGGGGGTCGTCGGAAGCCCGGGATGATAATCCGGATAGGGGGGCTTCGCGTAGACGGGCGGCGGATGATCCTTGAGCGCCTGCAGGACGACCTCGACCGCCTTCTCCAGCTGCGGATCGTGACCCTCGCGGACGAGCTTGGGGTCGAGGCCGACCTCGATGTCGGGAGCAATCCCGTGATTCTCGACCTCCCACTGGCCCTCGAGGCCGTAGATCGCTATCCGGGGTGCCGTGACGGTGCCCCCGTCGATGAGGCTCGGATAGCCGCCAATTCCGACCAGGCCGCCCCAGGTCCGCTCCCCGATCAGCGGCCCGATCTTCGCCTTCCGGAAATACCACGGCATCGCGTCGCCGCCGGAGCCCGCGAATTCATTTATGATCATGGCCTTCGGCCCGAAGATCGCCTCGCCGGGGCTCGCCTGTACCTCCCCCTCGCGGGTCACGGCGAAGTTCATGAGCGGACGGCGCAGATGATCGATGACATAGTCGGCCAGCTGGCCGCCGGAATTGAAGCGCTCGTCGACGACAAGGCCCTCCTTGCCGACCTGCGCGAAGAAATACCGGTTGAAGTTGGTGAATCCGCTCTGCCCCGTGTCGGGGAGGTAGACGTAGCCCAGCAGGCCGCCGCTCAGCTGATCGACCTTGCGGCGGTTCCCCTCGATCCAAGCGAGATGGCGGATGCCCGACTCGGTGTCGAGCGGGACCACCGTCACGTCGCGGGAGGCGCTCTCATCGGGGTTCGGGCCGACCTTCAGCACCGTCTGCCTGCCCGCCGTCTCCTGGAAAAAGCTGTAGAGGTCCTCCGAGGCGTGCAGCGGACGGCCGTTGACCGCCAGCAGGTATTCGCCGGCCTTGACGTTCACGCCGGGCTGGGTGAGCGGGGCATGCAGGTCCGGGTTCCAGTTCTCGCCGTCAAAGACGCGGGCGAAGCGGTAGCGATCATTGTCCACCGCATAGTCCGCGCCCAGCAGCCCCACATGGACCGGTTCCGACCGGGGATGGGTGCCACCGCCCACGAACATGTGCAGCACGTTGAAGTTGCCGAGCATGTCCCCGAAGAGGTAGTTCAGGTCGGACCGGCTGGCGACGCCCTCGAGGTAGGGCTCGTAGGCCTTCTCGGCAGCGGCGATGTCGAGCCCGTGGTAGTGCGGGTCGTAGAAGAAATCCCGCTCGATCCGCCATATCTCGTTGTATATCTGGCGCCATTCCGCGCGCGGCTCGACGTACGCCTCCATCCCGTCGAGCTTGAGCGCGCCGTCGCCCGGCTTGGGGGCCTTGCCGGCCGGCACGATGAACAGCTTCTTGTCGTGCTCATAGAGCATTTTCTCGCCATTTGCGGAAAGGGCGAAGCGCGTGACGCCCTCGAGGAGCTTCTCGGCCTTGCGCGTCTTGAACTCGAAGCGCTGGACTATCATGGTCCTCGGGTCCCGTCCGCGGGCCGGTTTGTCGACGAAAACGACATGCAGGACCCCCTCCTTTCCGGCCGCCAGCTCAACGATGTCAACCGCCGGGATGGGGACGGCGAGGATGCGCTGGCCGATGTTCTCAAAGTCGATCTCCACCTTCGGCGGTTCCTTCTTCTTCGGCTTGGCCGGCACCGCCTCGTCCTTGTCCTTGTCGGCCGCCGCGTCCTTGGCCGGTTCCGCGGCCGCCTCGTCGGGCTTGTCCGCCTTGTCCTCGGGCTTGTCGGCCTCGTCGTCCGGGGCCTTCGGTGCCTTGGGCGCGTCCGCCTTGTCCCCCTTTTCCTCGTCGCTCTCGGGCGCCAGCGGAGAGGGCAGGTCCCTGCGCAGCACGGCGACATAGACGTTCCGGGTGACCGTTCGCCCGTCGCTGGTCATGTCGAGGCCCGTGGCTGTGGGGCCGGAGTCGGTGCTGGCCGCGAAATACAGTTGCTTGCCGTTCTTGTCGAAGCTCGGAAGCGTCGCGTCGCTCATGCCGTCGGTGAGCTGCGTCGCAAGCGCCGTCTGCAGCGAGTAGACGAAAACGGCGTGCAGCCGGTTCTCGAGCACCTTCGTGTACGTCAGCCACCGGCTGTCGGGCGACCAGGTGACGGAGAACTGCGTCCCATCGAATCGGTCCGTGTCCACCTTGACCGGCGTCGGGTGCTCGAGGTCGACGTACCAGAGGTTCAGGCGCTTGTCGCTGTAGGCGATCTTCTTGCTGTCGGGGGACCACGTGGGCCGGTAAAAGAACGAGGGAGGGACGCCAAGGTCTATGGCGCGGACCTTGCCCACCCCGGACTGGTCGCTGACGTGGAGCGCATATTCCCCGGACTCGTCCGAGAAATAGGCGATCGACTTGCCATCGGGCGACCATGATGGGTCGCGGTCGGCCACCGCCGGGCTGTGGGTGATGTTGCGGACATCCCCTTTCTCCGCCGGGACCGTGAAGATCTCGCCATGCGCTTCCAGCACGGCCCGCGCTCCCGTCGGCGAGATCCCGCCGTAGATGATGGCCTCGGGCAGAATCTTCTCAAAGCGCGGCCTGAGCTCGGGCATGTCATCCGAAACCGTGACATGGACCGCGCTCGACTGGCCCGTCCTCAGGTCGTAGAGATGAAGGGAGCCCAGCTTGGCATAGACGATCGCGCCGGGACCGGCCGAGGCCGACTTGATGTCGGAGCCGTCATTATGGACCAATTCCTTGACCGCCCCGCCCTTGGGTTCGTAGCTGAAGAGAGTCACGGGCCCGTTGCGGTCGGAAAGGAAATAGACCTTGTCGCCCACCCACATCGGATTGGTGTCGTTGGAGCCGTTGCGCGGGATGGGCGTGACACTCGAGTCGGAGAGGTCGGCTATCCAGATCGGCGCGGCCATCCCGCCGCGATAGCGCTTGATTGCGATATAGGCGTCGACCGCCCCGAGCCGCCGGTTCCACAGCGGGACATAGGCCAGGCGGCTCCCGTCCGGTGAATACGAGCCCTGCACACCCATCGGCAGGGGCACAGCTGCGGGGAATCCGCCAACGACGGGCACCGTGAAAAGCCGCTCATAGCGCGGGGAATTGCTCTGGCCCGACGACCGGTACAGAATGCTCTTTCCGTCCGGCGTCCAGGCCAGGGCGACATCGGGCGCGGGCTGGTAGGTCAGGCGGCGCGGCTCGCCTCCCGCCGAGGGCACGACGTAGACGTCGGTGTTGTCATCCAGATTGCCCGTGTAGGCAACCATCGTCCCGTCGGGCGAGAAGACCGGGCCGGTGTTGATCCCGCCCGACGCTATGAGCCGGCGGGCTTCGCCGCCCTCGCGGCCGACGACCCAGATGTCGTCCCCGTAGGAGAAGGCGATTTCCCTGGAGCTGAGGGACGGGCCCTGCAGGAGCAGCGGCTTCTCCTGGCCCAACGATAGCGCCGGGACACAGGCAACGAGAAGGCAGGCGACGAGCGTCGGTTTATTCATGGTGAGGGCTGGGGATGAAAGCGGGCTGCCGGGGGGGTTTGGCACCCGCTCGTTCGAGCCGAGCTGCGGGAGGCTCGAGACTCCATCAGGGGACGACGGACTGGGGAATCACCTTATTTCTGGGGAGGCGCGACCTCGCCGAGGGACTTCACCTCGCCGACATCGACGTGCCCCTCGAGGACCTGCGCCCTCAAGAGCCCGTGAGTGTCCTGCCCGAAATACCGCGATGCATACTGCGCCATCGCCGGCAACGCCTTGTCGAACTCATTATGGCGCTCGCTGATGCTGAAGCGCGTTTCCCAGAGGAGCTTGTGCTTCTTCTGCTTCCACAGGAGCTGGAAGTCATAGGCCATCAGGACCACGAAGTACCGGTTCTCCTCGATCTCCGCGACCAGGGTGTCCCGCTTCGCGGCAAACGCGGTCCCCTTGAGGTTGTTTCCGTAATCGGTGCCGATCACGCCCTCGGAGTCATACCCCAGCATCTGGGCGTTCTTGAAATCGAGCCGGTCGCGCTGCTCGTTCTCCACGCTGAGCATCGCCATCGCGCCCGACATTGCCGACTCCGCGGCATCGGACGTCACCCCGGTGTTGCCGCCCTTCGGCGTGTTTCCCGAGGGGGCCACGGAAGGGCCGTTGAAGGAGGCGAGATTGGCCTGCGCCGCGCTCAACTGGTCGTAGGCCATCGAGTCGGAGCTCGGCCCCGGGACCTGGGTTGTTCCCCAGTAGACCATGATGAGGAGCTTTGTCTTGGCCGGATCCGTTGCCGGGACAAAATTCTGGTCAGCCAGCGGCCCCGCGACGACATGCGCCACGTCCAGGAATTGCAGCTTGTCCACCGTGGCGTCGCTTATGTTGCCGCCCCATTTGCCGCCCTTCCCAAGGGAGTAGAATTCAGGCTGGTAGGAGCCGTCGGCGAGTTTCACGCGGATGTAGTCGCTGCTCGCCCTTGAGGCCACGGCGGTGACGCCGGTCAGGGCTTCGGCGGCGCGGGCTGGAGCCGGGGCGAGCAGGAAGGAGGTGATGGCAAGGGCGACGGCGCCCTGCGCTACGGGGAATATTTTCATGGATGAAGGGGGGACCGGCCGATTCCCGTCCTAGGAGAGCAAGACGGTGTCCGGTCGAAAAGGATGTGGGAGGCGCCACAGAGGCAAACCGAAATGAACGTTTGTGGCCGCCACGGGCGTCCAGCCCCCTCCCGCCGAAGGTCCAGGCGCCGGGCCCCTCCCCGCACGCGTTTCATGGCTCGCGGTAGAGCACCCCGTCCTTCATGACCAGCCTCACAGCGTGGAGCTTGCTGATTTCATTCGCCGGATTTCCCTCCACGGCGACCAGGTCGGCAAGGAGACCGGGCGCTATCCGGCCGATCTTGTCCTGCAGGTGAAGAATGCGGGCGTCGACCGACGTCGCGGCGCGCAGGGCATCGAGCGCCGGCATGCCGAACTGCACCATCGCGTCCAGCTCGAGCGCGTTGTTGCCGTGGGCGAAGACGCCCAC
>Ga0302326_10028881_pt1 | contig 11150 bp, 12 predicted proteins | sample Palsa_T0_3_FD_202264 | JGI IMG/M metagenome (GOLD analysis project Ga0302326, IMG submission 202264) | Peat permafrost microbial communities from Stordalen Mire near Abisko, Sweden - Palsa_T0_3 | ecosystem: Environmental > Terrestrial > Soil > Palsa > Peat permafrost | place: Sweden: Abisko...
CGCGAAGTGGATCACGGCAGTGGAAACCCTTGCACACCGTACGGACGGGCTGATTGCCACGGTGGGCAAGGTGATCGTGGAACCCAATGCAGGCAATGTCGTGCCCGGATATGCGCAGGTCAGCCTCGATGTGCGTCATGTTAACGATAGAACCCGCGTTACCGCCGTTGAGGAACTTGTTGCGAAGGCCAGCCTGATCGCGGCGCAGCGAGGGCTGACCCTGGAACGCACGGACCGCCTGGACCAGTCGGCCGTACCGATGGATGAGAGGCTGACTGCGCTCCTGACCAGTGCGATCGAGGCGGCTGGATACCCGGTGAAGACCATGCCCAGCGGCGCGGGGCACGACGCAATGGTGATGGCTGCTAAAGTTCCTACAGCCATGTTGTTTTTGCGCAGTCCCGGCGGCATCAGCCATCACCCTGCTGAAACCGTGCTGGAAGAGGACGTGGAGGCCGCTCTGCACGTGGGACGCGAGTTTCTTCTGCAGATTGCAAGGCAGGTTGGATAGAATTCTCAAACGAGGGTTACATTGCATCACCTGGGATTGACAAGAAGCAGCCGGAAGTTGGATCACCTGCTGCAAACGCCGAACACTTTTATCCGTACGCTCTTGCCCGGCGCCACGGGTGTGGAGTTCGTGGTGCACGCAGCGCCGCAACTGGGTGCACGATTCACGCAGATGACGGCGGAGTTTGCGAAGGACGGAATGCTGGGGCTCGCCCCGGCACAGCGATTCATTTATGTGCTCGAAGGTGAACTGGAACTGACCGCCGGCGACAAGGAATACCGACTGGTTATGGATGGCTTTGCATTTCTGCCGCACGGCACGCCGCACACGGTACGCGCAATTGTCCAGTCGCGTGCCGCGGTTATTGAGAAGCCCTATGAACGACTTGCCGGCGACGAAACCCAGGTGGCGCAGATCGTCGTCGGGAATGAAGCGGCCATTGCACCCCTAGCGCTCATGGGCGACGAGGGGCTGCGCGTGCGTTCGCTCATGCCCGATGGACCCGCGTACGATTTCGCCGTGAACACCATGACCTACGATCCCGGCGCAGCGCTCAGCATGGTGGAGATCCACGTGATGGAACATGGCCTGCTGATGCTGGAAGGCGGCGGCATCTATCGGCTGGGCGATGCGTGGTACCCGGTTGAAGCCGGTGACTTCATCTGGATGGGCCCGTACTGTCCGCAGTGGTTTGGCGCGCTCGGCAAGCGTCCGGCCAAGTATCTGATCTACAAAAACTGGTACAGGCATCCACTGGGAGAGTAGCGGAAACTGTGGCAATCCAACCCAAACTCGAACCCACCTTCGAAATCGACTTGCTCTTTGCGGAGTTGACCTCCCTGGCGGAGATATCCGAAGCCGATCCGCCGGTGGTGACGCGCGTCGTGTTCAACGAGGCGGACATGCGCGCTCGGGCCTATGTGAAGGGCCTTTGCGCGGATGCCGGACTTGCGCTGCGGGAAGATGCGATCGGCAATACCTTCGCTCGATGGGAAGGAAGTGAACCGGAGCTTTCGCCCATCGGGACCGGTTCTCACATCGATGCAATTCCCAACGCTGGTTCCTATGACGGGACGGTGGGCGTGCTTGGAGGTCTGGAGGCGATTCGCGCCCTGCAGCGCGCCGGATTTCGCCCTCGCCGATCAATCGAGCTTGTAATTTTTACTGCCGAGGAGCCAACTCGTTTCGGCATTGGTTGCCTGGGTAGCCGCATGATGGGGCATGTGCTTGCGCCCGCTGCCGCGCTGGCGTTGCGCGACAAACAGGGCAACGGACTCGACGGGTTGCGAAGCCGCGCTGGATTTACCGGTGCGCTTGAATCTGTTGCGGTGCCTGCCGGACGCTTCCACCAATTTGTCGAGTTGCACATTGAGCAGGGACCGCTGCTGGAGCAGGAAGGGATCGATCTTGGACTGGTGACGCACATTGCCGCGCCGGCCAGCTTGCGCATCAACATTGAAGGCGAGGGCGGGCACGCCGGCGGCAAGCTGATGCCCGGCCGAAAAGATGCGTTGGCCGCGGCAGCCGAGTTGATTCTTTCGCTTGAATCGTCAGCCAAATCGACGGGCGCAATCGATACAGTAGCCACTGTGGGCGTATGCGAAGTGTTTCCCGGTGCGGTCAACAGCATTCCCTCGAGTGTGCGCCTGGAGACGGACATCCGCGACACAGATCGGGAGCGACGCGACAGCGTGCTTGATGCCCTCAAGGCCGCCTGTGCTGAGGTTGCCGGACGCCGTGGAGTCGCCATTACCACGGAACTGGTTAATGCCGATCCGCCAACCGTTTGCGATCGCGAAATTCTTCAGGGGCTGGAGGACTCAGCCCTCGAAGCGAGACGAAGTTACAAGAGAATGGTGGCCCGCGCCTATCACGATTCGTCATTCGTTGCGTGCATTGCGCCGGTGGCCATGTTGTTCATTCCCTGCCGCGGCGGCGTGAGCCACCGGCCTGACGAATACGCGTCACCGGAATGGATTGCCGGTGGTGTCGATGTGCTGGCGCGAACCCTGGCGCGCCTGGCTGCCTGAACGATTCGCTTTGAAACTGGGGCGCGCCGTTGTATGCTATGCCTCAACCCGTAGGAAGATTCAGGCTTTGCCAACCATGAGCACGAGCGAGAAACCCCGCATCGTCGGCGCCCCCGTCCCACGCAAGGAAGGTGTGGACAAGCTGCGAGGCCGCGCCCGTTATGTGGACGACATCGAACGCGAAGGCATGTGGTACGGCGCTACGGTCCGCAGCACGATTGCACGGGGATTCATTCGCTCCATCGGCTTTGATCGGCGCATCGACTGGTCCGAATTCGCAATCGTAACCGCGGCCGATATTCCCGGCAAGAATCGAATCCACCTCATTCTTGCCGACCAGCCCTGCCTTGCGGATGGAGTAGTAAATCACAGCGACGAGGCAATTGTGTTGCTGGCGCATCCTGACAAATATAAATTGCGCGAGGCCGTGGATGCGGTCCATATCGAGTATGAGCCGCTGCCGCCTATCTTCACCATTGAGGAGAGCGAGCGGCAGGATGCGATTGTCTGGGGCCCGGACAACCTGCTAAAGAGCTATCTGCTCGAGAAGGGAGACGTGGATTCTGTGTGGAACCGCGCCGCGCACATCGTCGAAGGCGAATACCGCACCGGCGCCCAAGAGCATCTTTACATTGAGAACAACGGCGTGATCGCGGAGCACAGCGAGGAGAACGGAGTGACGGTTTGGGGCTCATTGCAGTGCCCATTCTATGTGCACAAGTCTCTGCTTGCGGTTTTCGATTTGCCCGAGGACAAGGTTCGAGTGATCCAGACAGAAACCGGAGGCGCATTCGGCGGGAAAGAGGATTACCCCTCGATACTGGCCTCTCATGCGGCTTTGCTGGCTCTCAAGTCTGGTCACGCCGTCAAGATGGTCTACGACCGCATGGAAGATCTGGCCGCCACCACCAAGCGCCATCCATCGCGCATTCGCCATCGCACCGCGCTCGACAAAGACGGAAAGCTGCTGGCAATGGACATCGACATTGCCACAGATGGTGGGGCGTACTCAACGCTCTCGTCGACTGTGCTTTCTCGCGCGACATTGCATTCGCCGGGACCGTATGTGTGCCCCAATGTGCGCGTGCGCTCGCGCGCATGGGCCACCAACAACGTCCCGTACGGCGCATTCCGCGGCTTTGGGGCGCCGCAGGCGGTGTTTGCCATCGAGCGTCACATGGACGAAATCGCGGCAATGATCGGCCTGGACCCAATTGAACTGCGGCGCCGGAACTTTCTCCACGATGGCGACACAACCGCGACTGAGCAGGTGATGCGCGACCCGGTGATTCTCGACCAGTTGATGGAGCGCGCTCTTCGCGAAAGCGACTACTACGCCAAGCGGGCGCGATTTGTGCGAGAGAATCCAGCTTGTGCGGTCAAGCGCGGCATGGGCATCGCAGCTTTCTATCATGGCTCAGGATTCACCGGCTCAGGCGAGCGCTATTTGAATTCTCTGGCAGGCCTGGATGTAACGCCAGAGGGCAAGGTGCGCGTGCTGGTGGCCAACACCGAGTTTGGCCAGGGAACAAATACAATTCTTGGTCAGATTGCCGCCGAGGCCATCGGCATCGGCTACGACGATGTGATCATGGCTCCTGTAGACACCGGGATCGTTCCCAACAGCGGGCCGACCGTTGCGTCGCGCACTTCGATGGTCGTGGGCCGGTTGATTGAGCGCGCAGGATTGCAGCTTGTTGCGATGCTGCGCGAACATGATGGCCTAGGCGAACATTTCACGAGCGAAGACTTTTTCGCGGCAAGCGAGCTCCATCGGGCCGCACACGGTGAAGTGGTATCGCTGTGCCGCTATGAGGCGCCGCCCAACATCTTTTGGGACGATCAGAAGTATCGCGGTGAAGCTTATCCTGCGTTCGCATGGTCTATACAGGTTGCCCAGGTAGCAGTGGACACAGTCACCTATTCCGCCGAGGTGGAGGATTTCTGGTCAGTGCAGGAAGTTGGCCGCGTCCTCAATCCCGTTCTGGCTGGCGGGCAGATTGAAGGTGGCATTGCGCAGGGCATTGGCTATGCGCTCTATGAGAAAGTGCTATTGCAGAACGGCCACATGGCCAATAACCAGATGACCAACTACATTATGCCCACGGCCGAGGATGTGCCTCCGATTCACGTTTTCTTTGAAGAAATACCATTTGGTTATGGAGCCTTCGGCGCCAAGGGCATCGGCGAATTGCCGCACGATGGTCCCGCGCCCGCGATCCTGAATGCAATTCGAGACGCAACAGGCATTGGCTTTCGCGCAATTCCGCTGCTGCCTGAAGACCTTTTCTCTGAATTGGCTGCCTGTGAGTCACTAACGGAGGCCTCAGCCCTATGAGTCATAGGCCCGACTGTCGGCGCAACATTCGCTTCACTGTCAATGGCGAGAATCGCAATGTGCAGGTCCTGCCGATGAAGCGGCTCCTGGATGTACTACGCGAGGACCTGCGGCTGACCGGCACCAAGGAGGGATGCGGTGAAGGCGAATGCGGTTCGTGCTCGGTACGCATGAACGGCGACCTGGTGAACAGTTGCCTGGTGCCTGTGCTGCAGGCCGAGGGCGCTAACATCCAGACCGTTGAGGGGCTTGGCGCAAGCGGCAAGCTTCATCCACTGCAACAGGCGTTCCTCGATTGCGGAGGCGCGCAGTGCGGCATCTGCACGCCGGGAATGCTGATGGCCGCGACGCAGTTGCTTTCCATCAACCCGCATCCGAGCATGGCTGAGATTCGCGAGGGGCTGGCGGGAAACCTCTGCCGATGTACCGGCTTTATTCGCATATTCGATTCAGTGATTGCGGCCGCCGCGGATCCAAACCATTCAAGCGAGCAAGCGGGCCATGCGCGGTAATCCTGAAGCGCACGAAGTCATAGCGCCGGGCAACCTGCCTGCTGTGCTAGAGCTGCTGGCGGCCTCGCCGGGCGAGTGGACGCCAATTGCCGGCGGCACGGAACTGATGGTGGCTCATGCGGCAGGGCGGCTCACGGCGCCTAAGCTGGTAAGTTTGTGGGGCATTCCCGAGTTGCGATTTATTCAGACCGGCGCGGTGAGCATTGCCATTGGCGCGGGTGCAACATTTCGCGATCTACGCGGACATGCAGGCGTTGCTGCGCAGCTGCCCCTCGCGGCCAAGGCTGCGAGCTGGATCGGCTCCATTGCCAACCAGAGCCGCGCCACCGTCGGCGGAAATCTTGTCAACGGATCGCCCGCCGCGGATTCATCGCCCGCGCTGCTGGTCTACGATGCGGAGATCGAGCTTGTTTCCGTTCGTGGCCGCCGCCGCATTCCCTATTCAGAATTTCATACGGGCTACAAGCGCAACGCAATGGCCCCGGATGAGTTGCTCTTGGCCGTGCATCTACCGTTGCGCTTTGCGCGGCACCGGCAATATCTGCGCAAGGTGGGAACCCGGCGCGCAATGGCGATTTCGAAAGTTGCGCTGGCCGCCACGGCGCTCCTTGAGGACGGCGTGGTCGGCGAAATTCGTGTGGCGGCGGCCAGCCTTGCTCCCTTCCCATCACGGCTCTACCAGGCCGAAAAGGTGCTGCTTGGCAAGTCGATCGATTCGCGCACAATTGAATTCGCGCGTGAGGCGATAATGGCAGAGGCAAAGCCCATCGATGACATGCGGTCTACAGCTGAATATCGCAAGCGCGTGGCCGCCAATCTGATCGAGGAATTTCTGCATGAGTTGCGCCCGGAGGGCTCGCCAAATTGAATTTAGCGCTATCAGCCTGGAACGAAGCAGAGGCGCAAGCGGCGCTGGATGCGATGCTGGCCTGCTGCGGCGCGCGGCGATGGGCCAACGGCATGGTGGCGCTTCGTCCCATCGCAAACGTTGCGGGCCTGAGTGCCGCAGCCGATCGGATTTGGAGCACGATGGGTGAGGCCGACTTGATGGAGGCATTCGCCTGTCACCCTCGCATTGGAGACCGTCGGGCCGCACACGCATCAAAAAAGTCTGCCATGTGGTCTCAACAGGAACAATCGTCGGCTAATAATGCGGCCGAGCGCGTGTTGGCAGAGCTCGAAGAGGGTAATCTTCTTTATGAGCAACGGTTCGGCTTTACTTACATTGTCTGCGCCACGGGCAAGAGCGCCGAAGAGATGCTGGCAATTCTCAATCGACGGTTGGCCAGCGATCATGCATCCGAGTTGATTGAGGCGGCGGAGCAGCAGCGGCAGATCACGCAGATTCGTCTGGGAAAGTGGCTTGTGGAATGAGTCTGATTTCAACACATGTGCTGGACGCGGTGCTGGGCAAGCCGGCTGCTGGAGTTGCCATTCGGCTGGAAAAGCAGGAAGGCTCAGCATGGGCAGCTATACGTGAAAGCGAGACCGATGCGGATGGTCGCTGTCGCAATCTTGTCACGGATGCCGGCCCCGGCGTCTATCGGCTAACTTTCGTTACCGGCGCGTATTTTATCGGCAAGGGGCGGTCAAGCATTTATCCGGAAATTTCGATCATCTTCAATTGTGACGGCGCGGAGCATTACCACCTTCCGCTTTTGTTGAGCGACAACAGTTACACAACCTACAGAGGAAGCTGACACAATGGCACGGCTGGGTGAAAACTGCTACGGAAAATCGAGGGTACGCTTTTCGCGGATTACGCGCCACGGAGACCGCCACGACTTCAATGAGTGGAGCGTGCGAGTTTTGCTGGAAGGAGACTTCGAGACCAGCTTTACGGAAGCTGACAACAGCAAGATTCTGCCTACGGACACGATGAAGAACACGGTCTACTCAATAGCGCGCGGCTCGAAGGCCACAGCGATCGAGGAGTTCGCAATGGAACTGGGCGACAACCTGCTTGCCAACAATCAGCAGGTGAGCGGCGTCCTCGTGGAGATTGAGGAGAAGGCATGGGAGCGCCTGGTCGTAGAAGACGCACCGGAGGAAACAACCTTCAAGCTTGGTGGCCCGGAACTGCGTACGGTACGTGCCGTTCGCGATCAGGGCCGCGAGTGGTCCATCCGATCGGGAGTGGATGGACTGGTGATTTTGAAGACCACCAAGTCGGCTTTTACTGGGTACATCAAAGACAAACTGACGACGCTGAAACCAGCCACGGACCGCATCTTCGGCACTCGAGCTACGGCGACCTGGGACTACGCCGTCGGCTCGCTGGATTACGCGCAGTCGCGTGCGCGCATTGTGGCTGCGCTGCTGAAGGAGTTTGCCGCCCACGACAGCATGAGCGTGCAGCATACGCTCTTCGACATGGGCAAAGCCGCGCTCGAGGCAGCGCCGGAAATCACGCGCATCAAGCTCACCATGCCCAACCTGCACCACCTGCTTGCGGAACTGAGCCCATTTGGGCAAGACAATCCTAACCACATCTTTGTGCCCATCGATGAACCGCATGGGTATATCGAAGCCACGATTGAACGCTAAGATCTATTCGAGCTGGCCGAGGTCTTCTGGTTGGTCAATGTCCACTTCACCTCCGAAAAAGGACACAGAGATCAATGGGCAAGGTGGCCGTTTAAGAATCGCGCGCGCACCCTTGTCTCCGCGAAGTTTGCGAAGCTGGGAAAAGGCTTCGCGGGGAAATATGGCCGGTATACCCACGACTCCCGCGTACGCCGAGGCCACAATAGACGGCTCTGCTTGCGCGGCGAAGGTCTCAATCAGTAAATGGAGGTGGCCGGAATTAAGGCGGGGCTGATCGCAACTCAGAATCAGCGCGGCGTCGGCTTGTCGCGCGACTGCGTCCAGCGCTTTGAGCCCTGTTTGGATTGAAGTAGAAACTCCCTGCTCCCATCGATCGTTGATCAAAGGGATTGAAATTTCCATCAAAGGGACTGAGGCGAATATCAGCTCGAAGTTGGCGCCAAGGACGGCGAATACGGGAGCGGCTCCCGATTCAGTTGCCAGCCGGATCGCATGCTCAAGCAATGTTTCTCCACCATGCATCAGTAACTGCTTCGGCTGGCCAAGGCGGCGGCTCGCGCCGGCTGCAAGCACGATGGCGGCGACAGAAGCTTTCACGGCTGTCCTTCAACGTCCGGTTGCAGCACGATGACCAGCACAATGCCCACAACTGCGAAGTCGCGGAACGCCGCCTCCTGGCCATTCCAAGTGTGCGATTGCCACATCAGGAACCATTCCGCGCCAACGGTGAGAAAAGCCACTAGCCACATCAGCATTGAAAGTGTAAGCGCCATCACGGGTACTCTCTTGGCCGCATTGAATGCGCCGGCAGGTAGCCGCAGCGCTTGGAGCAACTTTGCGACGCCCCACCAAAGCAGAATTGTCGTGGCAATCTCCCAGGCGATGATGCCCAGGTAAAAGGCAAGATGAAATGCCGGCGAAGGTAGCGCGCGCCACATTAAATGATTACCGGGAAAAGTCGAATCCATTGACAACACGTGGCGCACATACTGATAGTTCGAATCGAAATCGGTAATGTTGTTGAAGCTAACAAGGGCGTAGAAGAGGCCGACCCCTGCCAGTATCAACAGTTTTGCGACGCGTGTGATCATCGATTCCTCCCAGCTGTGGCAAAAGTTTTGAAGTAGGCCGTCAAAGCGTCCAGCGTAGCGTCGTCATAGCCGGGTTGAGCCGGCATCTTTGCGCCGGGTGTAACCGACGCGGGATTGCGAATAGTCTGCCGGAACTTCTTCCCATCATTGTTGGCAAGCGCAGCCAGTCTCAACCAGGAACTGCCTGCCATCGTGCCTCCCTCGGAGCTCATGTTATGGCAGCGGAAGCAGTCCTGGCGCGCGATCATATAGCCTTGTCCGACCTGCGAGTCAGGCGGCCATTTCCCGGACGGTCGAATGGCGCCAAAGACTACTGACTCCCGGTGAACCTCGATGCGTGTAACGCCATAGGGGATTTGCGGTTCGTCTTCATGCGACAGAATCTTGAACGCCGGCTTGAAGAATGGATGCGAGATCAAATACGGTCCCAGTGGCCCTCCATTCTCTGAGGGCGGCCAATGGTTACGGAGTTGGCCGTCGATGCGCAGCACCAGCACAGGATGATGCGCGGCCATGTAATCGCGCGGGTAGTTGGTCCGATACTGGTCATAACAGATGGCCACGATCAGGGCATCTGCCGGCGCCTGGCCTAGCAAGCGAGCCAATGTTTCGAGGGCTACGCCTTCAATCTCAGTGTTTCCGCGAAAATTCGAGTCGTCGGTAACGGTCGAATGCTCCTGCGGCATTTGCAGCAGGTCCTCGTAGCGAATGTAACGCGTGGAGCCGGGCGGCACGCCTGCAAGCTCTCCGCCAACTTCAAGATCGCCCGGCGAAGAGCGCTGCACACGCAGGACGCTATGCAAGGCTGATACGGGTGGCGCGGCCAGTGCGGCCATTGCAACCATTGACAAGAAAACTCGCGTCATCGCCTCATGCTAACTTGGCCGGGGCTCAAGACCAAAGGAAATTTACGGCTCCGCGTGCTACATTCAAATGCAAATGACACTACCGCTCTCGCCAGAACAGACTCTTACTTCACTCGGGTACCAATTACCCCCCGCGCCGGCTCTCGGCGGCAATTACGTTTCCGCCAAGCGAGTTGGATCCATTGTCTATCTCTCCGGAGTCATTTCAACCGGAGCGGAGGGAATCATCACTGGAACGGCTGGCTTGGACCGTTCCATCGAGGAGGGCTACGCGGCAGCCCGGGCCTGCGCGCTAACCCAGTTGGCTGTCATAAAGCGGGAACTCGGCTCGCTTGATCAGGTGGCCGAAGTGCTGACGGTCAACGGCTATGTGAATGCCGCGGATGGATTCGGTGACTCCCCCGCGGTGATCAACGGCGCTTCCGATTTGTTTGTCGAGGTTTTTGGCGAGGCGGGCCGCCACGTGCGCGCAGCTGTTGGCCTGAACGCGTTACCGCGCAACGCTCTGGTCGAGATTCAGATGACCGTGAGGATAAAAGAGTCATGACCGAACACGCGCTCCCAGCTGAACCCACCCACTCTGTATGGAACCGATCGCTGCCTCCAAGATTGCGCGTCGAGCCAGGCGATGAGGTGGCATTTGAATGCGTAGACTCCAGCGGCGGTCAGGTGAAAGCCGGCATGACGGCCGCGGAGTTACTGGCCATCGACCGCACCCGCATCCACGCGCTCACGGGGCCCGTATGGATTGAGAACGCGGAGCCTGGCGATGTGCTGCAGATCGACGTGCTGGCCACGCGTCACAGCGGCTGGGGATGGTCGAGTGTTATCCAGGGCTTGGGGTTCCTGAAGGATCGTTTCCGCGAGCCTTACCTTTTTCATTGGCAGCTTGACGGCGAATCGACCAGCTCGCTTGCGCCCGCCGTTGTGCCGGTGCGGCCATTCCTGGGGGTGATGGGTGTTGCGCGCGCGGAGGACGGCGCCTTCCGCACCCGCCCCCCAGGCCCCTTTGGCGGCAATCTCGACGTGCGTGAGCTTTGTGCCGGCTCCCGGCTCTACCTTCCGGTGTTCAATCACGGCGCGCTCTTCAGTTGCGGCGACGGCCACGCGGCGCAGGGCGATGGCGAGGTGTGCATCAACGGCATTGAGTGCCCGCTGGACGTGACGTTGCGGTTCAATCTCCACAAGCAGCAGCCGCTCGCTGGACCCATTGTTGAAGCCAGTGAAGTTGCCGCGAAAGATTCGTCGGCCAACG
>Ga0302326_10028883_pt1 | contig 11150 bp, 15 predicted proteins | sample Palsa_T0_3_FD_202264 | JGI IMG/M metagenome (GOLD analysis project Ga0302326, IMG submission 202264) | Peat permafrost microbial communities from Stordalen Mire near Abisko, Sweden - Palsa_T0_3 | ecosystem: Environmental > Terrestrial > Soil > Palsa > Peat permafrost | place: Sweden: Abisko...
CTCATCGCTGCGTATAATCTTCCAGGAAGTGACGCTAGGTGCGCCCCGCGACAGTCATTGTACAATAGTTTGCGTTCGTGATGAGTGACGGCCGCCCAATGAAAAAACCGGTCCGGGCCAGATGACGGCTCATCGGACACGGTGTTTCAGAAACGCTGCATGTGGTTTGCTTCAAGCAAATGGATCTATTCATAAATAAACAGGTAATTAATTGCAAAGACCGGGGCTTTTATAATGCACCGGGTGGTCCAAAAATATCTCGCTGTAAGATTCCGCTGGCCGCCAAAATAGCCGGCACCGTATTCCTCGCCGTTCTTATTCCGATTTATTTACACACCTATGGGCCCACCAATTTTTTATGGTTCTGCGACGCCGCTCTGATTCTCACAGTGGCAGGTATGTGGCTGGAAAGCCCCCTCCTTGTCAGCATGTGCTCCGTGGGCATTCTGCTTCCGCAATGCCTCTGGCTCGTGGACTTCGGCGGTGGTCTTGCGGGGTTTCACCTTCTGGGACTGACAGGCTATATGTTTGATCCGCATCTTTCGCTGTTCACGCGCGGGCTTTCGCTTTTTCATGGCTGGCTGCCTTTACTGCTCGTCTGGCTTCTGGTCCGCGTGGGCTATGATAAACGGGCTTTGCTTGCCTGGACTGTCCTGGCCGCAGGATTGGTGCTTGTCTGTTATCTTTATGTTCTGCCCGCTGGAGCGCATCCCGCCAATCCCAACACCCCTATCAACGTCAATTATGTTTTCGGCTTTAACAACCAGCAGCCGCAACATTGGGTCAGCCCAAACCTTTATGTCGTCCTGTTATTTGGCGTGCTGTGGCTCTTCGCATTTCTCCCCACGCATGTGGCCTTGCGCAAAATGTTTACAGTGTCATCCCCGCGGATCCGGCTGAAACTGTGATCCTTTTGATTTCTTTAATCATCCAGTCCGGACGGTGGTAAGGGTAACACCCCATAGCGTCGGCGTGTTTCCCCGATTACTCTCCTACTATGAATAATAAAAAACATTTCTTCAAAACTAACAAGTTTGGAACCGTATCAAGTGCCGCGTTCCTGGTGGCGCTGGCCGGTTATGTGGGTTCTGCTGACGGCCAGGGTGTCGGAATAACGATCACGCCTCCCGTGGTGGTGGTGGCGCCTGTCGTGGTCGCGCCTCCGGTGGTGATACAGGATGACTACGTGTATTACCCCAACTATGGCATCTATTACAACGGCTGGCGGCATCAATACGCTTATTTGGATGGCGGCGCGTGGGTTTGGGCGCCGGCGCCAAATGGTGTTTCGGTTGACGTGCTGCTGGCCTCACCGTCAGCGAATATGAATTTCCATGACTCCCTGGCCAACCATTACGCCACAACGGTTCGCCTGTATCCGAGAAATTGGAAGCCCTCCGGCGCGCATCAGGACCGGAAGGAAAATGTGAAGTCGGGTCCGCCGGATGACAAAGGAAAAATGTCGGGACAGCCGGACTCGCACTCCCATTGATTTTCAAACATTTTCCATCGCAGCAGCGAACATACGTTCGCTGCTGCTTGCTTTCCCGTTGTTTTCATGGTGGGTAGGGTTACACCCCATAGACACCTCGAAGCTCCACGCACAGGGTATTACCATGAGAAAAAAACCGCCTGCGGCTGGCGCTGGCACACAGGCGCGGATTAGGCAGGCGGAAGCGCGCGCCGAGCGGGCGGAAACCCGGACCGAGCAGGCCAAAACCCGGGCTGAATCGGCGGAAACACGCACCGAGCAGGCCGAAAGCCGCACGGAATTTGCGAAGACGCGCACGGAACAAGCCGAAACCCGGACCGAGCAAGCCGAGTCGGCCCTGGAGCGTATGGTCAACCATCAAGTTAACCTTAAACCGGTAATCTCCACCCCACTCCCCGAAAAATTTCCACGTCAGGCGATTGCGGGCCCGAATAGCCCGTTCAAAGAGTTAACGGGGCGTCAGCGCGAAATCCTCCAACTCATCGCTGAAGGTCAGAACACCAAACAAATCGGCGACGTCCTGAAAGTCAGCCCCAAGACCATCGAATACCATCGCATGAAGCTGATGAATTGCCTGAATATTCATGATGTTCCAGGCCTGGTAAGGTTCGCTTTGCGGGCCGGGCTGATTTCGCCGGGAAGTTGAGTGCGGGCTGATCCTTGTGAAAAAGTCTGCTGGTCAGCCTGGCGACTGCCTTCTTTCGGCTGCCCGGTCATCACCAGCGGGCGAAACGAAAATCAGGCGCCGGACAACACCTTGCGTCCCGGGCCGGAGTTTCTTCCGGATCGAGACGACAAAGCGGATTTCTTTGCCGTACTTTATTTTAAATTTCATGTTTTTACGCGATTATCCATTCACGCCAGGCAGTCGTTGTTTTTGTTGAAATTCATAACTGAATCGGCAGGGCCGGGAACAAAATTTTTGGTGGCGTTTGTTTGAAATAATTAACTGCCCGCAAAATAAACATTTTTTTTCAAGCCAATTGAGCGGATTCCTTGATGAAACACCCCGCTTTGGCTCATCAGGCAATTTGGCGAGCAATGCCGGATTTTTTCGATAGCCTTTCGGCAAACCGCGCGTTGTTAAGCCGGCAGCCTGTCGGCGCAACCTCAAACTTTTGACATGTTTATTACTTATTGCCACGGGAAACTCGCCCTTTATTTCATTGGTTTGGCCGATTTGGCCGGGCATTGTCCGTGCCAATACTTTGCTGGCGTAACCAACGGTTTGTTCGGAGATGGTTTGCATAAGTAATAGATACGGCCCACCGGAACCCGCCGCGACTAGGGCGTTCCCTGTCGTCACTGGGAGAAACCTCAATTAGAAGCACGAATCGGAAGAGATGATTAAGCGGCCAGTCACGCCGTTCGGAAGTTTGGAGCGCAATCCCATTTCTGCCGTTTTGGAATGAGGTTCTTAAAATTCACTGGTAGGGTTACACCCCATATACCCGCCAGGCGTTCTCGCTTAATGTGCTGACGTGAATAGAGACATTTTCCCCAATTGATAGCCACCTCCAAACGAATCATCGACGGTATGAAACATAATCGCAATCACGACAATGCCCCGGCGCACAGGACGCCCGACCCGCAACTAATGCCTGTCCACTTTGAATTTAAAAACCCAACGGCCACGACCGTTTGCCTCGCGGGAACATTCAACCACTGGCAGCCCGATAGTAAAACATTGCATTCCTCAGGTGAAGGCCATTGGTGGAAGGAAACCGCTTTGGAGCCCGGCACCTATGAATATTGTTTCGTCGTGGATGGCATCTGGATAACGGATCCGCTGGCCACAGAAAGCGTGCCCAACCCCTTCGGTGGCAGAAACTCCATTTTGAAAGTGCCCGTTTCGCGGGAAGCAGGCCATCTGTCCGATGCGGAAAATTTACCATTGAAAAACGAATACAACCCATAAACAAAAATATGAACAAACAAAAAGAATCAACTGACAGTGACATGAGTTCACTCGCCGAAGATGCGCGTGCGCTGGTGGCCGCTACGGCCGATGTAGCCGGAGAAAAAGTCAGCGAAGCCCGCAAGCGCCTGGCCGCCGCGTTGGAACGCGGAAAGGAAATCGCCGGCAATGTCCGCGACAAAGCGGTAGAAAGCGCAAAAGCGGTTGACCAAAAGGTCCGTGACAATCCCTATCAAGCCGTCTTCATTGGTGTCGGAGTTGGGGTCCTCATCGGCTATCTTGCCGCGCGCCGGTGTTCCCGCAACACTGATTGATTCGTCATGGAATCCACCGTCCGTCTAAGTCAACTGGCCGCTGGCTCGAAAGCTTTAGCACGGCGGCTGTTGGCCATTGGGGAAAACCGGATCGAACTGTTGATGGTGGAAATGCTGGAGGGGCGCGAACGTTGCCTGCGCGCCATCCTGTTGGCGTGTGGCGTGGCGGCCTTCGGCCTGCTCGCCGGTATTACACTCACAGCGGCCATCGTGATTTGGTTGCGGGCTTCGCCTGTGGTCGTCCTCTTGATTTTGACCGTCCTCTTCGGAGCGGCCGGGGTTTGTCTTTACCGGCGACTCACCAGGATGCTGCGTGACTGGCAAACTCTCTCCGCCTCGCTCGACCAACTGCGAAAGGACAGTGCATGTCTGAAAAAAATCCTTACTTGAGTCCACTCAATTCACAGAAGCAATTGTTGATCGCAGAAAGCGAACTTAACCGCGCTGAGTTGAGTCGCGAATGGCAAACGACGACGGAAGAGATTTGTGCGCTCGCAAACCGGGCCAGGAACATCAGTATATTTGCGTCAGCCGCCGCTTCGTTGGTTGCCGGCCTTGCGTCCTTTCGACACAAAAAATCCTCCTCTCCCGTTGATGAAAAACCTTCGTGGTGGCGGACTATTTTTAAGGGCGCGGGAATGTTTTATACCTTCTGGCAAGCTTTTCATTCGCGGGATCACGGGCAGAAAGAAAAATAGAAGGCCGCGAATCTGCATACCTCCACAAACACAATCTGAAAATGATTCATGCCGGGCGCTTCCGACATACGCAAAGTCGCTTTTCTCGGCGATTATTTGCCGCGAAAATGTGGCATCGCCACGTTCACAACCGACTTGTGTCGCGCAGTCGCCGCGAAATTTCCGGCGCTCCAATGCCTTGTCGTGCCGGTCAACGATATTGCGGGAGGTTATGATTACCCGGCCGAAGTGCGCTTCGAGATTCAAGAACAAGACCTGACCTCCTATCTGCGCGCGGCGGATTTTCTGAATATTACTGACGTGGACGTGGTCTGCGTGGAGCATGAGTTCGGCATTTTTGGCGGGCCGGCCGGCAGTCATGTGCTGGCGCTGCTGCGTGAATTGCAAATGCCGATTGTCACAACCCTGCACACGGTCTTGCGCGAGCCAAACACCGAGCAGCGGCGCGTGATGCGCGAGTTGATCCGCCTTTCGACCCGGCTCGTCGTGATGAGTGAACGGGGCCGGGAATTTCTAATCGAAGTTTACCATGCCCCGCCGGCAAAAGTTGATCTCATCCCGCACGGCATTCCCGACATGCCCTTTGCGGACCCGAATTATTTCAAGGATGAATTCGGTGTCGCGGGCAAACAGGTATTGCTCACCTTCGGCTTGTTGTCGCCGAACAAGGGCATCGAGTTTGCCTTGCGCGCGCTGCCGGACATCATCCGTGAATTTCCCAACATCGTCTATATCGTGCTGGGGCAGACGCATCCGAATCTGTTGCGCGACGAGGGTGAAGCTTACCGCTTGAGTTTGGAGCGGCTCGCGAAAGACCTCGACGTGCAAAAACATGTCGTGTTTTTCAACCGCTTCGTTGAACTGGAAGAACTCATGCGGTTTATCGGCGCGGCGGATATTTATCTCACGCCCTATCTCACCGAGTCGCAAATCACTTCGGGCACACTGGCCTACGCCTTCGGCGCTGGAAACGCCGTGGTGTCCACACCCTATTGGCACGCGGCGGAATTATTGACGGAGGAGCGCGGCAAGCTCGTGCCTTTCCGCGACGCCAGGGCCATTTCCGTGGCTGTGGTGGAATTGCTGCGGGACGAATCGTTGCGCCATTCCATGCGCAAGAACGCCTACAAGCTGGGGCGCGACATGATCTGGAGTTGCGTGGCTCAACTCTACGCCAAATCGTTTGAACAAGCGCGGCAGGACCATAGTTTTATCGGGCGAAAATCCTCCCCCATCAAGACGCTCGACGAACAACCCGGACAGTTGCCGGAATTAAAATTGGACCATTTGTTCCGCATGAGTGATTCGACCGGCATTTTTCAACACGCGAGCTTCACTGTGCGGAATTTCGCAGAAGGTTATTGCACGGATGATAACGCCCGCGCTTTGGTGCTGGCATTGATGCTGCAAAAGTTGGGACACGGTTCGCAACAACTCAGCTCGAAGGCAGCTACTTACGCAGCGTTTCTCAATCACGCCTTCAACCGCAAGAGCGGGCGTTTTCGCAATTTCATGAGTTTCGACCGGCGCTGGCTGGAAGAAGTCGGCTCGGAAGATTGCGAGGGACACGCGTTGTGGGCGCTCGGTTTGTGCGTATCGCAGGCCGGACAGGGCAGTTTTCAGGCGCTCGCAGCCCAACTCTTCGAGCAGGCGCTGCCCGTGGCCGCTGAATTTGTCTCGCCGCGCGCCTGGGCGTTTACCTTGATTGGCATTGACGAATATCTGCGCCGGTTCGGCGGTGACCGGCGCGCAAGCCAGATCCGCGAATCGCTCACCGCGAAACTCATGCAACGCTATGCCGATGCCGCGACGGATGAATGGCATTGGTTTGAAGAAGTCGTCTCGTATGCCAACGCAAAGCTGCCGCACGCAATGATTCTCAGCGGGCGCTGCCTGAATAATAAAACTATGTTGGAACTTGGCCTTAAAACTTTGCGCTGGCTGACGAAAATCCAGACTTCCGATACCGGGTCATTTCGTCCGATTGGGTCAAATGGATTTTTTCCGCGCGGGAAGGAGCGGGCGATGTTCGATCAGCAACCTATCGAAGCCCAGGTAACGATTTCCGCCTGCATCGAGGCGTATCAGGCAACTGGTGACATGCTCTGGGTCGCGCAAGCGCGCCGTGTATTCGAATGGTTCCTCGGTCGAAACGATCTTGGCCTCGTGCTTTACGATCCAGTCACCGGCGGCTGCCGCGACGGCCTGCACATGGACCGGTTGAGCCAAAACCAGGGGGCCGAATCCACGCTGGCCTTTTTGCTGTCGCTCGCGGAAATGCAGGCGCTGCAAAACGCGCTCACCAGTTTTGAGGAACCGTCCGGCAAATGAATGCTGTGACGAACCTTTCCTTGCAATATATATGACGGCCCTTGTCCCACTGTCTTTTCAAATCAAGCGCACGGGCCCGACGTTGGTGCCGGATAATTCGCGTGTGTTATTGCGTCCGTTTCGTCCCTCCACTGACGACATCGCGCGACGAATTGTCGTGCGGGTCATGGCGTTGCCGGAAGACGAAGCCGTCAGGCTGCTGGGCAACACATTGGGCGAGTTTGCAAACCGGCACGAACACGTTGACGCCTTTTTCCAAAAGCGCTTCGAACAGGTGAAGCTATACCTCGAACCTGGCGCTCAGCCGTCATCCGAACGGCAGATGCTTATCGGCGCTTACTTCACGCACGAGTATTCGGTGGAGTCGGCGGCGTTGTTTAATCCGTCCATCGTGCCGCATCCCGATCAAAGTGGATTGCCGCCAGGCTCGTTGCGTTTCATCTTGAGTTTGCGCGCCACCGGCGAAGGACACATTTCCTCCATCGCCTTCCGCGTCGGCACAGTCAGCGCGCAGGAAAGCATCACACTCACGCCACCCGTGCCGTTTGTGATGGAGCCCCACCGCGTGCCTAACGTCGCCTACGCCAAGGGATTGTTTACCCACAAACTTGAAGAGGCGGGCGTCCAAAACGATTTTTGCCGTCGCGTGCTGGACAAACTTCACGAGGATTTCACCTTGAAAGAACTCCGGGCGGTTTTGCTCGCGTCAGGCTTGACGGACATCTCCGACGCCAAGGCGGCCCACGCGGCCCGCGGCATCCTGTTGCTCGCGGAATCAAATTATGAAGTGAGTTTCGATCCGGCCAGCCATCTTTCACAGCGCATCCTTTTTCCCTCCGCGCCCAGCCAGAGCAACGGTATCGAAGACGCGCGCTTCGTCCGCTTCCAAAATGACGACGGCGACTTCCACTACTACGCGACTTATACCGCCTACGACGGCAAAGTCACATTGCCGCAATTGCTTGAGACACCGGACTTTTTACATTTCAAATTCAGCGTGCTCAACGGACCGGCTGTGCAGAATAAAGGCATGGCTTTGTTCCCGCGCCGGCTCAACGGGCGATATGCGATGCTCTCGCGCCAGGATGACGAAAACATTTTAATCATGTTTTCCAATAGAATTCATTGTTGGTCCGAGCCGAAAATATTGCTGCTTCCCGCACAACCGTGGGAATTCTTCAAGATGGGTAACAGCGGTTCGCCGATCGAAACGGAAGCGGGCTGGCTGGTGTTGAGCCACGGCGTAGGCGCGATGCGGAAGTACTGTCTCGGCGCGTTCCTGCTCGATTTGAATGATCCTACACGGGTCATCCGCCGGTTGCGTGAACCCTTGCTCTGTCCAAATGAAGCGGAGCGTGAAGGCTATGTGCCAAACGTCGTTTACACCTGCGGTGCAATGCTGCACGGACGCGAACTCATCATCCCCTATGCCATGAGCGATTCCGCCACCAGCTTCGCCATCGTTTCCCTGGACGAACTGCTGGCCGCAATGGAGTAAAACGCCCGCGCCGCTGGCCATGGTTAGGGTAATACCCCATAGCATTTGAATGCCTATACGGATTATTCTTATTCGATGAATAGTAAAACCCCATTCTTCAAGACTAATCCCGCTGGATTTGTCCTGTGCGCTGCGCTTCTGGGCACGCTGACCGGATGCGTGGGTTACGTGGAAGGGCCGAGTGCCGGTGTCTATGTGGCGCCTGTAGTGGTGGTTCAAGACGACTATGTTTATTATCCCAGCTATGGGGTCTATTACAGCCAAAGCCGCGGCGAATACGCTTATCAGGAAAATGGCGCGTGGGTTAATGCGCCGGCGCCGCGTGGCGTCTCGGTTGACGTTCTCCTGGCTTCGCCGTCAGTGAAGATGAATTTCCATGACTCCCCGGCAAACCACCACGCCGCAGTGGTTCAGCAATATCCGAAAAATTGGAAGCCTTCTGGCTCGAATCAAAGCCAGAAAGAAAATCAAAACAATGCCAGGTCCGGCAATCATGATGGAAGATAAACCAGCGAAACTCATTAGTGCTTTGAAAGGAATCTGATGCTGGCCACTATTTTATTGATCGTACTTGTACTGATGTTGATCGGCGCGCTCCCGACGTGGCCGCATAGCCGGAATTGGGGTTATTATCCGAGCGGCGGCGTGGTTCTGGTAATCCTGATTGTTATGCTTTTGCTGGGAAAACTTTAAATGGAGCAGCTCGCGTAATCCAAACAAAAGGCACCTTATGTTGCAAAGTATCAAACAAATATACAGAAACAAACTGGGCGCAACAGATGGCGAAATCGGCCAGGTAAACGATTTTTATTTTGACGATAAAAGCTGGGCGGTTCGCTATGTGGTTGCCGATACGGGTACCTGGTTGCCCGGACGGCAGGTGTTGATCTCGCCCCGCGCCTTTGGTGGTTTCCATCAGGCCGGGAAAGTCCTGTCCGTAAACCTGACCCGCAAACAAATTGAGGGCAGCCCTGCGATTGAGTCGCACAAGCCGGTCTCGCGGCAATATGAAGAGGAGTATCACCGATATTACGGCTGGCCGTTCTATTGGGACGGTGAAGGTTTGTGGGGCCGAAGCGAGTATCCAATTTTGTCAGCGCCGCCCAAAACGATGCCGCATCAGGAGACTGTTGCAGCCAATCAAAAACCTGAACACGCCGATGCGCATCTGCGAAGCGCGCAAGCCGTGCAGGGCTACAGTATTAAGGCGAGCGATGGAATCGCCGGCCATGTCCGTGATTTTATGATGGACCCTAAGAATTGGGCGATTTGCCAATTGGTCATCAAAACCGGCAATCGGTTTACCGGCAAAGAAGTACAGATACCGGTGGGCAAAGTGGACCGGATTAGTTACGAGGATTCCACGGTATTCGTGAATTTGACCATGGAGGCCATCGAGCGAAGTTCTGCGCACGATGTGACTCGGGTGGCTGCTTAAAGCGGGCAGGTAAGGTGAACACCCCATAGCGGACACCCTGTGGCGCAGCCTACATTCTCGCTGTGAAACGATATTTTTTTTCAAAAAAACGGGAACCGGCCGGTGCCTCGCCGTCGGCTGTGGACGCAGTTTTGAAACCAGGCAAAGTTGATTCAAAGCCGTCACCGGACGAAGTGGCCAGGAAGGCTTACTTCAGTTATGTGAACCAGGGTTCGCCCCAGGGGCACGAGGTGCAACACTGGCTGAAGGCTGAAGCGGAATTGATCAAGGAACGCAACCTCGCCAAGGTTTACCTTTTTCGCAACTGGACGTGAAATAAGTTTCCACGGCATAAACCGGCCCGGGAACCATGAGACTTTTGGCCAATAACAGAAATGTATAAATACAAATGTCCTCACTGTGGTACCAAACTCGGCAATTTCATGTATGCGTATGCGTGTCCTGATGGCCACGAGGAACTGAAACACAAAACCAGGCCGCTGGTTTCGGTCACCAGGCAGGATTCACAAAAACCGAAGTGGTGGCCGGTCCGCATTTTTTCCGCCTCGTGTGCTTTGTGAAAAGTTGAAACAAAACCATTTGAATGAAAACTTTAAAACTCATCGGTTTCACTATCATCCAACTGTTCAAGCAAGTCTGGTTCCTTCCCCGAACCATCGCAGAAGCCGCCAGGCGAAAACAGCGGTGGATGGTTCGAAACAAACTTGAAGCCGAACGCCTCGACCGGATACGCAACCCGGATAAATATCTCGGAAAGTGATCGGACGCTACCATGATGACCGCCAAAATATGCTTTGACTGCCTCGTCCCGGCGGAATTGCGCCCGGCCCTGCGCCGTTGGGATGAGCGCACCTCTGTTCAGGTGGATTGCTCTGCCATTGAATTTAGAAATCATTTGAGCCGTCTGGCGGGAGAGCGGCTCGAAAACATCCCCGAAACTTCTCCTAATCCATCCTGAACGCATGAATATTCACGCGTTCGTAAAATGAAAGACCTGTATGCGACGTCCCAAGGGTATTAAAACCAGAAAATCTGTGGCCAAACGTTTCAAGATAACCGGCACCGGCAAGGTATTGTTTCGGGGCGCCGGCCGGCGTCACTTGCTGAGCACCAAAAACTCTAAACGCCGCCGGAGCATAGAAAAGGCCAAGACCGTTGATCCAACCGACGTTTACCGCATCAAACAGAATTTGCCATTCAGTCATTAACACCCGATAACGCAAAAACAGTTTGAATCCGGCTTGGGAAGTGGAAAGTCACAGGCTGGGCTTTTAGCCGAAAGGTGATTGTCCCATCGGCAAACGGCGCCACGCTAATCGCAAAAAAAGGAAAACGCTTCCTTTAACGGAGGCTGACCATGCGCTGGCTCTGAACGCACCAAACTTTTAACCGCAAACAACGCCAAACATCCAACGGGTGAAGCGACGTCGTTTTGGCATGGCTCAGTTCAGGAATTTTATG
>Ga0302326_10028884_pt1 | contig 11150 bp, 13 predicted proteins | sample Palsa_T0_3_FD_202264 | JGI IMG/M metagenome (GOLD analysis project Ga0302326, IMG submission 202264) | Peat permafrost microbial communities from Stordalen Mire near Abisko, Sweden - Palsa_T0_3 | ecosystem: Environmental > Terrestrial > Soil > Palsa > Peat permafrost | place: Sweden: Abisko...
GCGAAATTGTCATAGTCGCTAATGTCTTCGCTGACTGCCGCTTTAGTGGCAGTAACAGTGGGGGAAAGCGGGCCTATTCTTTTAACAATGCATTCTGCGTTTCTTCATGCAGAATAAGAACACCCCCATGCCTCGCATCCATTTTCATCAGCAGCTCGACGACCTGAAAGACCGCTTGCTCGCGCAGGCCGCGCTTGCCCAGCAGGCGCTGGACTGCGTGCTCGACGCCTACACCGGCGGCGACCTCGGTCTCTGTCAGCACGTCATGGACAACGAGCAGGCCATCAACTCCTCCGAGCGCCTCATCGACCAGGCCGCCTACGACCTGCTCGCGATGGAACAGCCCATGGCCGTCGACCTCCGCTTCCTGCTTTCCGTCATCAAGATTAATTCCGACCTCGAGCGCATCGGCGACCAGTGCGTCAACATCGCCGACCGCGTCCGCGCATCCACTGGCCTTGAAAAAGTGACGCTGCCTGTCGACATCCCGACCATGGGCACCACCGCCGGCGTCATGATTCGCACCGCTATTCAGTCCCTGCTCGAAGCCGATGCCTTCATCGCCGAATCGGTTCTTGAGATGGACGACCGCGTCGACGACATGAATCACAAAGCTCATGCCGACCTTACGAAGTTGATGATGGAGCAGCCCGAATACGCCGAGCAGGCACTGAACGCCGTCATCATCTGCCGCAACCTCGAGCGCATCGGCGACCACTCCACCAACATCGCGGAAGACGTAATTTTCTGGGTCCGCGGCGCCGACATTCGCCATCGCCTCTCCGTCGCGATGGATTGATCCAGCAGCCACCCTTCACCCGGCCGCATCCCGATTAGCTCTGATAGAAAAAGTAAAAGCGGCGCTCAAAGGCGCCGCTTTTTATTTCCAAACCTCACCGACGCGCATAGGTCGGTGACAAGACAGTAAGAACTTCATCCAGCAGCCGCAGCTGCTGCAAATTGCCAGCCGGTCGCTTATCTCGCCGAGATGGTGCCGAGAGCGTTCACCACGTAGTAGCCGACCAGCACTACCGTAGCCAACGCCGATGCGCCGGTGAATGCCTTCACAAACGGCTGCACCTTTTCCATCTTGCGTCCAACTTCCTGCTGCACTTCATACTCGTAGCTTCTCTGCGCTACATCGCCCAGAAACAGCTGGTCTTCCTGGTGGATGTTCAAAGTACCGCGGTAAACCATCAAAATGAACAACGTTGTTAGCAATGCCGACCAAACAGCCCACATAAGTACGATCATCGGGGGAGTCCTTTCCAAGTATGGCCACGGAGCTCTGCAGGTTGAGCTGACTTTTAGCAACTCGATCGCGCAGAAATCCGACCGATAAAGACGATATCCCTTCGGAACAAGGACTGGCAAGTGCACAGCTGGGCACGCCTGACCATTCCTCTTTCAGGGGACAACCATTCCCGAATTCCACAGCTCTTAGACACTGTGCGGCGGGCCACCGTTCCCGCCTTCGGCCCTTCGCACTGAAAACAGTGCAGTTAGTTCTTCCCATATTCCCAAAGTTATTCCCGAATCGGGAGATTTCGCCATGATGACCGCCGCAAGTTTCCCCGCCGCCCCAGCCCTGACCTCTCGACAGCTTCGCCATCACCTTTTTATCTGGCCGCTACTGCTCGGCCTAACGATTCTCTGCGGCTGCACCACCAAGCCCGACAACGCCGCAGTTCAGCAAAAAGCCGCTCAAGCGACGGAAGAGGCCAAGCAGGACACTAGGAATCTGGCGGCCAACACCAAGCAGGCACTGCAATCGGCTGAAAACACAGTCGATGCCGCAGCTGACGGGGTAAAGCAGGGAATTGCCGCCAAAACCGGCCCTGCCAGCGACAGTTCGGCCGGCAAAACTCCGGCCGGCAAAATCGATCTGAACTCTGCCACCCATGACCAGCTCGCCGCCCTCCCCGGCATCGACAGTCCGAAAGCCGACGCCATCATCGCCGGCCGCCCCTATGACACGCCGCGCGGCGTCGTCGCCAAAGGCATCCTGACTCCCGCACAATTCCATCGCATCGCGCCTGAAGTCGCGACCCAGTAGTGGCCACCCGGTAATCGCGACACAATCAGCGAATCCCCGAACCTCCGCGCATCATCAGAGTGACTAGCTTCGAGGTGGAAGTCGCAGCCCCACTTCGCATACACTAGAAGCAGGAGATTCTGATACCTATGGCTACCGCAGTCAATCCGGCAATTACCGAGACCCCGATCCCAGCGCCAAAATCCACGCCCGTCATCCTCACGGACAACGCCGTGGCCAAGGTCAAGGAAATCATGGCGACGCAAGACCCGCTTCCCGCCGGTCTGCGCATTGGCGTCGTCGGCGGTGGATGCTCCGGCTTCCAGTACTCCATGTCGTTTGAGAACCAGCCCGGCATGATGGACAAGATTTTCAACTTCGGCGACCTGAAGATTTTCGTCGACGCAACCTCGCTCATGTACCTGAACGGCTGCGAAGTTGATTACGTCGAGACCCTCGAAGCAGCGGGCTTCAAATTCGGCAATCCGAATGTGAAAAGCACCTGCGGCTGCGGCTCGTCTTTCAGCGCATAATCTTTTCTCGCGACAAATCAAAGGCGGCCTCGTGGCCGCCTTTCTCTTTTTCCAAATCATTAGCTGGACGAATTTACTGACTGGGTGAAGAGCCAAACCCGCTGCTGCCACTGCCACTTCCGCCGCTCCCCGTACCACTCCCAGACCCACTGCCCGCGCCGCTGCCAGATCCACTGCCAGAGCCGCTGCCAAAAGTGAATCCGCTGCCGCCACTGCCAGTCGTGCCAGTCGACCCAAAGCCGCTCCCCGGTGTCGTCCCACCACTGCCCGCGATCCCGGTCCCGTTCATCCCGCCCATGCCGCCATAATCCTGCGTCGGATCGTAGATGAACTCAAGGTCGTTGTAATGATTCTTCCCCTTGACCGTCATGATGGATTCTTTCTTACTCAAGCTGGCGACGCCGACAATTGGTCCGCCGCTCCCCGGCATCTGGCCAAACGTGGAAGAACCAAAGCCGCTGCTGCTGCCCGATGATCCTGAAGATCCAAAACTGCTGCCACCGGAAGCGCCAAAACTGCTGCCGCTGGACGAGCCGAACGAACTCCCGCTGCTGCTGCCGAAGGCGCTCTGCGATGACCCGGTGGCACTCGAGCCGTCACTGGAATTGGTCGCCGCCGCGCCGTTGCTCGTACTGCCGCCATTCGCCGAAGCATCAGTCGCCGCCGCAGCCGTATCGCAGTTCGTCGAACTGCTGCTCCCGCCAAACATCGACGATCCCGATCCAATCGTCGAGCTGCCGCCACTCTGTCCCGTCACCGCTGCCCCGCCAAACGAAGAGCTGCTGCCACCCAGCTGGCTCGCCGAAGATCCCGGTGATCCGCCAAACGCGCTCGCACTCGTGCTGCAATTTGGATTCGTGTTCCCGCCCGTCCCCGTCTGCCCATAGAACACCAGCCGCCACTCTTTCTTGCCAGTCACCGGGTCGGAGTATTTCTTGCGCAGAAATTTCTGGTTGTTCGTGTTCATCATCTGGTCCAGGCTGACCGGATACGTATTGAACTTGCGGTAGTACAGCTTCACCCCGCGCGCGTATTCCATCCCGCGATGCTTTAACTCCACTTCCTGGTCGCGCTGGATCGCCTTCTTCATCTTCGGCGCCGCAATCGCCATCGCAATCAACAGCAGCGCAAGAATCACCACCAGCATCAGCAGCACGTAGCCCCGCTCGCGGCGCTTTGCCTCAGTCCAACCGGATTTTGATGTCTGTTTCATCATTGCTCTCTACTATGGTGACGAATTCTGCGGCCCAACGGATTTATGTCTGCGCACTCAGCCGGATCGTCTGTGTGTTGTCATTCAAAATATCTTCAATATCCACGCTGCCCGTCGCGATCTTCACAATCTTGTACCGCCGGTCGACAATATCTCCTTCGGCAGCAATGAACACATCCTGATCCTGGTTGATCAAAAAAATTCTCTTCTTACCCCCTTTGGATGTCTCATACCCATAAAAGGTCAGCATGATCTTTGGTTTCGGCGGCGGCGGCGGCGGCCCCAGGTCGACCACCGGACGAATCGGCGCCATCACGATAGGAATGGGCGGCGGCGGCGCCGTCAGCGAAAACACATTCCGCCCCGTCCCCGTGTACTCCGTATTCTCGCTCTGCGCCAACAGGTCCAGCCGCAGCGTCGGATCCAGCGACTTCGATCCATTCGCCGCCGCATTCTTCGTCGCCCCACTCGTGCTGACATGCGCAGTCGCCGATGCAGTCGGCGCAGTCGCAGCCGTCGGCGTCGCCACCGCAGCCGGCGGAGTCGAAGGCCCGCCAAATAGTGCGTTGAACATATAGATCAGGCAGCCCACCGCAAATAATCCCAGCACGCCAGCTGTCACAATTTTCCAGGGCTTCTCCTTGCCAATCTTCAGCTCCATGATCAGCGCGCCCCTTTCCCAGACGGATTCGCCGGAGCCGCCAGCCCAGTCCCAGTCCCAGTTGCAGTCCCGTTGGCCGCAGCATTCGCCGCCGCAGTCGCTGCATCCGCCGCCTCGTTCGCCGCAAGATCAGCCGCCGTCCCCGGCCGCAAATACGTATCCGCGCGCAGCCGCAGATTCACAATTCCGCCCTGCTGCCCCGTCAGCGTCACCCCGCGAATGACGAAGAAAAGTTTGTCCCGCTCCATCTGGTTGATGAACTTCATCAGTGCCGGATACTCGCCCGTCAGCCGCGCCTCCATGCGAATCTCCGTCATCCCGCTACCCGATTCCTTCGGCACCGCGGTATACGCCACGCCCGCCTGGTGGACACCGGTGTTCTTCTGCAGCTTGCCCAGCTCTTCAAGGAAAGTTGAATAAGTCGCCGGCAGCCGCTCCTGCTCAAAGTCCATCGCCTGCTTGTCCGCGAGAGCAAGTTTGCTGTCCATCCCGCGCATCGGCGCAATCTGCAGGTCCTGCGCCTTCAATTGTAACTGCCTCTGTTGCATTTCCGCGGCCGACACACTATGCGCCGTGAACAGCGCCATCGTAAATCGCACCAGGAGATAAAGCGTCGCGATCGCCATTACGCCCACGCCCGCCACCAGCAGCGTGCGCTGGTTCAACTCCGGCATCTTCACCTGTTGGTTGAGATCCATCAGTGGCCTCCCCGCGAGTGAATCGCCGTGCCCGTAGGCAGCATCCGTTTGCTCTTCGTCTTCGCAGCCCCAGTCGCAGGAGCAGCCGCCGGCGCCACCGCCTTCTTGGCGTCAGCCGCCTTCGTATCTTTCTTCGCCGCAACCGCAGCCGTCGCCGGCAACGCGTTGTAGTCCGCCATAATGTCGAACGTCACCGGACTATTCCCATTCGCCTGGAAATTCACCTGCTGCGGCCCGCCCGTCGGAGCCTCCGACGCCTCACTCGCCAGCCGCGGCGCCAGAAACCGCTTCGACTTCTCCAGATTCCGCACCAGGTCCACCGCGCGATCGCGATCCCCATTCACCCGCAGACGAATCACAATGCTGCCATCCGACATAACCTGCGGATCAATCGAGGCCACCTGCACCCCAACCGGCATCACGTTTTCCAGATCCATCATCACCGCTGTCCACGAGAACGATTTCTCTGCGAACACCTGGTTCAGATATTGCGATCGCTCCAGGATGCTCGCGTTCGCCGGCTGCGCCAGTTGGAAATCAAATTGCTTCTTCTCCCCCTCCAGCTTCGCCTGCTGCGCATCCATGGCATCGCGCTTGGCCTGCGCCCTTTGCGCCGTGCGCGCCTCAAAATGCAGCCCGACCAGCAGCAGCACGCATGCCGCCGCCAGCGCAATCAGCGCAATGCGCAACCGCCGCATCAGCGTCCCGGTATCTACCCACGGCTTCGAAGCAAGATTGAGTGTGATTCGCATTATCCGCGCAACGCTCCACACACCGCGCCCAGCTGCGCGCGCGAAAGTCCGCTCTCCATCGCGGTCCCCATGTCTTCTGAACTCACCAGATCCCGCAACGCAATCTCGTCATGCCCCAGCAGACTGTGCCAGGTCCGCGCATCCATCGCGCCCGACACCAGCACCGGTTGCGCCGGCCGCCCAATCGCGTCTTCATAAAATGCCGCCGCCACCGTCACCGCATGCTGCAACTCCGTCTCAATCGGATCAGCCGCCGGATCCAGAAACGTCTGCACCCCGGCCGCGTCAACTGCATCCGGAACCGGCTCGTCCGCCGTCAAATCCAGAACCGCCGGCGTCTCCGCAAAGCCAATCGCCTCCGCCACCGAGCCATCCGCAGACTCCACCGTCGTCACCACCTCGGTATAACCGGAGGGCTCGACCGTCTCCGCCAACTGCTCCGGCTGCCACGGCAACTCCTGCGTCCGGTGCAGCAACAACTCCTGCCCGCGAGTGATCGCCGTCGTCACCGACTGCGTGCTCGCATAAACAATCAGCGCCGGCGCATCATCGCTCAGCATCCCCAGGCACGCCAGCGAACTCGTCATCACGATGCCCGGCTCAAATCCCGCTTCCCGCACAATCGCTTCATACTCCCGCATCACCGGCCCCGGCGACACCGCCACCAGCAGTCGCAATCCCGTCACCGATGGCACCACCTGGTAGCTGATCGCCGTATCTTCCACATCAAACGCGACCAGTTTTTTCAGACGAAAACGCAGCAGCGGAATGGCCTCGGCTTTTTTGCCCGGCAAAGAATCGAAGTCCATCAGCAGCACCCGCACCGCAGTATCCGGCACCACCAGCGTCACCACGCCATTGCGTCCACCCACACTTTCCAGCGCCCGCTTCAACGCCTGCACCACAATGTCGCGATGCCGCGGATCGCCCGTCTGCAGCCCGGGCAGCCCGACACGCGGCGAGTCCTTATCTATATATGGTGCAAACGTAGCCGACGGCGCATGCGGACCGAATGCCGAAAACGCAGCACTCGCCAGCAGCGCTGAGTCCGGCTGCCGGCGCGCTGCAATCACGCCCTCGGGTACGATCTCGCAGGCCAACTCCGGCCGTGTCGTCGTCATGCTCATGCTTCTCGTTCGTTCTCCCGTCCTGCGAATCCAGTTACCGCGAGGTCTCGATGAACGTGACCTTGTTGATTTCCTTCAGCGTCGTCACACCTTCGCGAATCCGCTCCAGCGCGCTCTCACGCATAAATTTCATGCCCTGCTCCCCCGCCAGCTTGCGGATTTCAGACGCCGGCCGCTTCGCCAGAATCATCTCGCGCACCGGGTCCGTCATATTCAGCAACTCGTGGATCGCAGTTCGTCCCCGGAACCCAGTCCCGCCGCACTCCATGCACCCCGCGCCCTCGCGGAAGGTAAATCCCTGCCAGTCCTCGGGGTTCAGCCCGTTGATGCGCAGTTGCGTGTCATCGTAGCTCACCTGCCGCGCGCAAAAATCGCAGATCGTTCGCACCAATCTCTGCGCCAGGATGCAATTCAGCGCCGAAACAAAGTTGTAAGGCTCAACGCCCATGTTCAGGAAGCGCCCAATGACGTCGACGACGTTATTGGCGTGCACCGTCGTGAACACAAGATGCCCGGTCAGCGCCGAGTTGATCGCAATCTGCGCCGTCTCCTGGTCGCGGATTTCGCCGACCAGAATCTTGTCCGGGTCATGACGCAGAATCGAACGCAGTCCGCGCGCAAACGTCAGCCCCTTCTTCTCGTTCACAGGAATCTGCGTGATGCCGCGAATCTGGTACTCGACCGGATCCTCAATCGTGATGATCTTGTCTTCTTCGCTCTTGATCTCGTTCAGCGCCGCGTACAGTGTCGTCGTCTTACCCGAACCCGTAGGCCCGGTGACCAGCACCATCCCGTACGGCTCCTTGATGTACAGCCGGAAGCGCCGCAAATCCTCCGGATCAAATCCCACCACTTCCAGTGATAAATTGCGGAACTTCTCGCTCATGCTCTCTTTGTCCAGAACACGCAGCACTGCATTTTCGCCATGCACCGTCGGCATAATCGAAACGCGGAAGTCGATCAGCCTCCCTTTATATCGGACCCGGAAGCGCCCGTCCTGCGGCACGCGGCGCTCGGCAATGTCCAGCTCGCTCATAACTTTAATACGCGACAGGATCGTCTGGTGATGCTCGCGCGCAATCGGCGCCATCGCCATCTGCAGCACGCCGTCAATGCGGTACTTCATCACTACGCTGTCTTCATACGTCTCAATGTGGATGTCCGATGCACGCCGCTCCAGCGCAGAAAAAATCGTCGTGTCCACCAGCCGGATGATCGGGCTGATGTCTTCCTCCGTCGTCAGCCGCTCAATCGAAAGATTCGCGTCCGAGCTGTCATCACCGTCCCCAACCTCAAACGTCAGCCCCTCGCTGGCCTCGTCCAGAACGCGCTGGCTCTGCTCCGTCTTCTTCAGCAGGTCAGTAATCTGCCCCAGCGTCGCCACACGCGTCACGATGCGCTTGCCCAGCAGTCCGCTGATTTCATCCAGCAGCATCAACTTGCTCGGATCGCTGATCGCAATCACTAGCTTGTCGCCCTGCAATTCCAGCGGGACAAAGTTGTAACGGAACATCATGTCCACCGGCACGGTGCGAAACAGCTCATGCTGGATCTTGAAATTCTTCAGGTCCACCAGCTCCGAGCGATACCGCTTCGCCAGCGACTTGGCGCGCTCCGCATCGTCCATCGGTGTCGCTGCAATCGGAATAAATACAGGTGCGTTGCCCATTAGCTGCCTCCAACTCCGCTGCCGCTTGAAAGCGAGAAGATCGGCAGGTAAAGAGAAATCAAAATCGTCACCACCACCACGCCCATGACGATCAGAATCGCCGGTTCAATCAGGCTCAGCGCCGCCGTCAGCGCCGTCTGCACGTCTTCCTCATAAAATTCAGCGACCGAATTCAGCATCCCCGGCAGCGCACCCGTGCTCTCGCCAACTTCAATCATCTCGACCGACAACTCCGGAAAAATCTTCGTCTCTTCCAAACTCCGCGACAGCCCGCGCCCCTCGCGCACACTCGTCACGCTGGTCAAAACCGCGCGACTCACACTGCGGCTGCCCATTGACTTCGCCGCTGTCTCCAGAGAGGGAACCAGGGGAAGGCCGCCCTGCAGCAGCGTCGACAAAGTTCGCGCAAAAAGCGCCACCTGATACTTCAGCCAGATCTCGCCAAATACCGGCAGCCCAACCCGAATCTTGTCGATCAAATTCCCGCCGCGGTCCGTCTGCGTCCACCGCACAAACAGCCACGCGATCAGCGCGACCACCGGAATCGCGAAAAGAAAATATTTCTGGATCGCATTGCCCATGGCCAGCATGATCAGCGTGATCGCCGGCAGCTTGGATCCAATCTGGTCATACAGCTGCGCAAATCTCGGCACGACAAATCCGATCAGGAACAGAAACAGCGCCGCCACCAGCACCACCAGCAACACGGGATACACCAGGCTGGCCTTCAGCTTCTTGGTAAACGTCAGCGTAATTTTCTGAAACGAAAGATACCGCGCCAGCACTTCCTCAAGATTGCCGCTCTTCTCCCCAGCCATCAGCGTCGTCACGTAAATCACCGGAAACGCATTCTGCGCCCCGAACGCCTGCGAAAAACTCTCACCCGTCCGCACCCGAACAGCAACGTCAGCCAACTGCGCCTGGAAGGTAGGATTTTTCTGCCGCTTCGACAGCAACTCAATCGCGCTCAAAATTGGAATGCCCGCCCGGATCAGCGTCAGAAATTGCTGGTTGAAGACAAGGAATGTTTCCAGCTTGGTCTTCTTGTTAGCCCGCAGGCCAGGAATCTTGCCACCCTTCGTCTTCACCGAGTAGACGTAGTAGCCATTCTGCGTAAACCGCGCGCGCAACTCGTCGGCAGTAGCAGCCGCATGCGTCTGCTCCAGAATCCGGCCGCGCTCGTCAGCCAATTTGACTACAAATTCCGCCATCAGGGGTGAGGCCAGCCAAGCCAGCCATTCCTCTCTAGACTACCAGTTCCGCCGCAAACCCTTTGCAACGCAAATTGTTGAAATGACTATGACGAAACCCCAATTTGGCAGAGCGAAAAGCAGGCAGGCAAAGGTGGACTAGGAGATAGACGCAGCCGCCGTTAATGCGCTCACAAAAGAAGCCTGCGCGCGTTTTTATCCTCCACGACGAACTTTGCGGTGTAAAGTGGAAGTGCATGGGTGATCTGCACAAAGCAATCGGCGATATCAGCAGCATCCGTCGGCAAATCGCCGGCAGTACGCAGTTTCGCGGCTATGGGCCGGCCACCCTCGCTGCTACCGGGCTATTCGCTTTGGCGGCCGCGGCACTCCAGTCGGTACGAGTACCGGATTCATCTGGCCACATCGGCGCTTACTTGACGATTTGGATCAGCACCGCCGCTTTGTCAGCCGCGCTGACCGGCACGCAGATGTACACCCGAACGCGTCGCATGCACTCCGGCCTCTCCAACGAAATGTTGGGTATGGCTGTTGAGCAGTTTTTGCCGGCCGTCGGCGCCGGCCTGCTCGTCACCGTCGTTCTTGTGCAGGCGGTGCCCGCCGCCATCTGGATGCTGCCCGGGCTCTGGCAAATCATCTTCAGCCTCGGAATTTTTTCCTCTTGCCGCTTTCTCCCGCGCACCGTAATTGTGGCAGCGTCGTGGTATCTGCTCAGCGGCTTGCTCTGCATCTCTCTCGGAGACATCCGGGCACTTGCGCCGTGGACCATGGGTCTTGGATTCGGTGTCGGACAACTGCTATCTGCCGCCATGCTGTTCATCGGCACGCCTAAGGAGACGAATGAAAGCTAAAGCGCAATCCAACGAAGGCCGCTTCGCCTATCAGGGCCTCGACCGCGTCATTCATGAACGCGCCCGTCTCAGCGTGCTCACGTCTCTGATCACAAATCCGAAGGGCCTGGTCTTCAATGACTTAAAGGAACTTTGCTCGTTGACCGACGGCAACTTGAGCCGCCACCTCAGCGTCCTGGAAAAAGAAAAGATGGTTCGCATCGAGAAAGGACAGGATCGCAACCGGCCACAAACCACCTGCCGCATCACCCCGGAAGGCCGCAAACGATATCTCGAATATCTTCTAACGCTCGAGCGAGTAGTGAAAGACGCGGCGAAAGGGAACAAGGACGAGGTCGCGCCTGGCCAGCTACGCGGCCTGACCACTTCTCGAGCCTGAATATTTTTTCTACCATCACTT
>Ga0302326_10028885_pt1 | contig 11150 bp, 8 predicted proteins | sample Palsa_T0_3_FD_202264 | JGI IMG/M metagenome (GOLD analysis project Ga0302326, IMG submission 202264) | Peat permafrost microbial communities from Stordalen Mire near Abisko, Sweden - Palsa_T0_3 | ecosystem: Environmental > Terrestrial > Soil > Palsa > Peat permafrost | place: Sweden: Abisko...
CCAGCCACTGATATTGAGGATTGCTTGTCCCCATCGGGTCATCTAATTGGCCTCCGTTCAGATCATTTGCATAGAGCGCGACAAAATAGCAGACCGCCGTTTCAAATAACCAATACGGATAGGGCTGAATCATCGTCAGTCGGTTGCTATTCTTGGTCTGATCGTCTGGACTTTTCTCCCTCTTTGCGGCGCAGAAACTCTGCAGGAAATGGAGAATTGCAGACTTCTTCTTGTGAATGGATGTCTTGGCGTCGTGATTTCCGGCAATGGCGAAGATTTCGCGTCCGTAGTTCGCGTACTGGGCGTAAAACTGCGAATTGTACATCATCGCCTGGTCTTTACCGTCAGGGTCTGATGGATCCTCGTCCTTGTAAACGAGGTCGCCCAAATGAAAAAGAAATGAGGCTCCGACCGCAGCCGAGTTCCCGGCAAAAACGCGCGGGCTGGAAATCTGGGCGGCCATCGCTTTCGCCACCAGTGACCCGGGAAGATGCCCTTTAAAATCGCCGGAACACCCGACCGCATGGAAGCTTAACACTCCGCGCTCCCGGATGGCACGCGCCTCATCAGGATCGACATCCTTGAACTTCAGATTGTGCAGGCCCGCCGGTGGATCAACCGGGATCGGGTTCCATACTCCATGCTCCACACACGCCGGGTAGGCGGGTGTTGCGCTGCCGGACGCAGGTGTAATTGAGGCTGGCATATGTGCTAATCCAAGTTCCGCGTTTTGGAGATTACTGCCTAACTTCCAATTCTGCGTTATAAATAGACCGGGATGAAACTCAAAGGCAAATCCGCGCTGATTACCGGTGGTGGAAGCGGCATCGGAAAATCAATCGCCGAGTTTTTCGCACTGGCAGGAGGTCGGGTGGCAATCGCAGATGTAAACCTGAACACGGCACAAGCTGCAGCCGATCAGATCAACGCAGCCGGCGGCGTGGCGACCGCCGTCGAAATGGACGTCGCGAACGAAGCACAGGTCGATGCGGGCGTCGAACAAATCGTCCGTACATTTGCGGGGCTAGACGTGCTCGTCAGCAATGCCGGCGTCCAGATCATTCATCCGATCGTCGAGTTCCCGTTCTCCGATTGGCGCAAGGTCATCGCAGTCCATCTCGATGGCGCTTTCCTGACGACCAAGGCGGTGATGCAATCGATGATCCAGCACGGGCGGGGCGGGACTATCCTCTATATGGGTTCCATTCATTCGCATATCGCGTCACCTAATAAGGCGGCGTATGTCGCCGCGAAACACGGGATCGTCGGTCTGGCAAAGGCCGTGGCCAAGGAAGGCGCGAAATATGGAATACGATCAAACGTTATCTGTCCCGGGTTTGTCAGGACCCCGCTGGTCGATAAACAGATTCCGGTGCAAGCTCAACAGTTTGGTCTAACCGAAGAGGAAGTGATCAAAAACATCATGTTGCGGGAAACCGTCGACGGTGAATTCACGTCGGTGGAAGATGTCGCGGCGACCGCAGTGTTTCTGGCGAGTTTCCCAACCAATGCTCTGACCGGCCAATCAATCGTTGTCAGCCACGGTCATTTCATGCACTAGCCTGCATCGATCACAAATCTTTGGAGATTTGTGATCGATGCAGGCTAAGGCAGCGGACTTCTCCGACTACGCCGAAGATTCCGCTGCTGTTTTTCGAGATAAGAGTTCAAACAGGTTGTTTGGATTTCTGTATTTCAATAACGGCTCTTAAAGTGACGCGCAGCGTTTGTTTAAGAGCTTTCTAGCCCGCAATGAGCTCGTCGCTCCGCCATTCGGGTGATTTTTGCGGGCTAGACGCAAGTTCTCAGTTGTCGGTGGAATCTTCCCTCCCGGGTGGACCAGCCGACGGCTCTAGCTCACACTCATTCGGAAGACCTGCGGACGTTTTCCTTTTTAGCTTCGCACTCCTCGGTCAATCGTCGCAGTTCAGACGCAAGTTGATGCTGAAGTTTATCGACCTCCGCGGGCTTTCCGGCTGCTCGTTCCTTCTGGATTAAATCAGCTAGGAGCAACTCTTTCTCAGCGATTTTCGATTTGTACAACGAATCAATCTCCGCGAGTTGCGAACGCTGATCGTCAGTTATTTTCGAGGAAGGCGATTGCTGCTCAAGACGTTCCATTGCTAGCTCGTAAGCCGATTTCATAGGAGAAAAATGCCCGGTTTATTCCTCCTGTCCAGGAAGCAAATGAAGAGGTAAACCACAGATTTCACAGATTTCACAGATTGGGAGAAGAGACTGTTGGCATGGCGTGGAATCGACGCTGCGGTCCAATCGTCCACGCAGGTAACGTTTCCAGCCGTCATCAAATCTGTGTCCATCTGTGAAATCTGTGGTTTAAAATTCCGTATTCGGCCTATTTCGCCGAAATCTCTTTACGGAAGTGCACTTTATCGCGGACCGCGTCGGCCACGATGACATCGCCTTCCTTGAAATGGCCTTCGAGCAATTCGAGGCTCAGCGGATCGAGGACAAAACGCTGAATTGCCCTCTTTAACGGACGCGCGCCGTAAACCGGGTCGAATCCTTCGCGCGCCACAATTCGCTTCAAAGCATCCGTCAAAACCAATCGCATGTTTTGTTTGGCCAGTCGTTGCTGGACGCGCGTCAGTTGAATATCGATGATCGAGGTCAGCTCTTTTTCGGTTAAGCGATCGAAAATGATTGTGTCATCGACTCGATTCAAGAACTCGGGACGAAATTGACTCTTCATCGCTTCCAGAACACGTCGGTTCCTCTCCGGGCGATCATCCACGTCCAGGATGTATTGGCTGCCGATGTTGCTGGTCATGATGATCACCGTGTTTTTGAAGTCAACCGTTCGTCCCTGGCCGTCCGTAATCCGACCATCATCCAACACTTGCAGCAAAACGTTGAACACGTCCGGGTGGGCCTTTTCGACTTCATCGAAGAGGACCACGCTGTACGGTCGCCGACGGACGGCCTCACTCAGTTGGCCTCCCTCGTCGTAGCCGACATACCCGGGCGGCGCCCCGATCAAACGAGCGACCGCATGCCGCTCCATGTACTCGCTCATGTCGATACGGATCATCGCGTTCTCGTCGTCAAATAAAAACTCAGCCAAGGCTCGACTTAGCTCGGTCTTGCCGACGCCGGTTGGGCCAAGGAAGAAAAACGAACCGATTGGCTTGTTCTCGTCCTGGAGTCCGGCACGAGCCCGACGGACGGCGTTCGCAACAGCCGAGATAGCTTCCTTCTGGCCAATCACCCGTTGTCCCAGGCGTTCCTCCATGTGCACCAGTTTTTCCTTTTCGCCTTCTTGAAGGCGTGACACTGGAATGCCGGTCCAGCTAGAAACCACTCCGGCTATATCTTCCTCCGTCACCTCTTCCTTCAGAATCTGCTGGGTTTTCTGGAGATCAGCGAGGTGACTATTGTGCTTGGTCAATTGCTCGGTCAGCTCAGGTAATCTTCCATACTGAATCTCACTCGCCTTGGCCAGATCGCCCTGACGTTGCGCTTGCTCGAGCTCCATTTTGAGGTTCTCGATTTGTTCCTGCAGTCTACGGGATTGTTCGATGACCTGCTTTTCGCTCTGCCACTGCGCCTTCAGTTGGGCGCTCTTTTCCTTCAGATCGGACAACTCCTTTTCGAGGCGCGCCAAACGTTGCTGGCTCGCTTCATCCTTCTCTTTCCTCAAGGCTTGCCGTTCCATCTCCAACTGCATCACCTGGCGCTCGATTTGATCAATTTCGGTCGGCATCGAATCCAGTTCGATCTTCAGGCGTGACGCTGCCTCATCCACCAGGTCCACAGCCTTGTCCGGCAAGAACCGGTCGGCGATGTACCGATGACTCAGCGTTGCCGCCGCGACGAGCGCTGCGTCTTGAATCCTGACACCGTGGTGAACTTCGTACCGCTCTTTCAGGCCTCGCAGGATGGCGATGGTGTCTTCGACAGAAGGCTCGTTGACCATCACCGGTTGAAATCTTCGTTCCAGCGCGGCGTCCTTTTCGATATATTTCCGGTACTCGTCGAGAGTCGTCGCACCGATCGCGTGCAATTCGCCTCTGGCCAATTGCGGCTTCAAAAGATTCGAGGCATCCACGGCACCTTCGGCCGCGCCGGCGCCCACGATAGTGTGAAGCTCGTCAATAAACAGAATAATCTCGCCTTGCGAGTCGGTGACCTCTTTCAGGAACGCTTTCAGTCGATCTTCAAATTCACCGCGAAACTTGGCGCCCGCAATCATCGAACCGAGATCCATGGCAATGACCCGCTTTTCTTTTAACGAGTCCGGGACGTCGCCGCTCACTATTCGTCGCGCCAACCCTTCGACGATGGCAGTTTTTCCAACACCGGGCTCGCCGATCAGAACCGGATTGTTCTTGGTCCGTCGGGAGAGCACTTGCATCACTCTGCGAATCTCCTCGTCCCGGCCGATCACCGGATCAATCTTACCGCGACGCGCAGATTCAGTCAGGTCACGTCCGTACTTTTCCAGGGTCTGATATTTGCCTTCGGGATTCTGGTCGGTCACGCGTTGTGATCCGCGGACCCCGACCAGCGCTTTCATCAGCTTGTCCCGGGTCACGCCAGCGGTCCGCAGAATTCGTCCTGCGGCTGATTGAGAAGCGACCAGCGCCAGCAGAAAATGCTCCACACTGACATACTCATCTTTGAGTTTGGACATCTCGGATTCCGCGGAACTCAGGACGGTTCGGAGTTCGTTCCCGAGATATTGGTCCTTGGCGCCTGATATCTTCGGACGCTTGGCAAGTTCGCCCTCAAGTTGATCCTCAATCAAACCGGGACGCACCTCCAGTTTCTCCAAAAGCGGCCGGACAAGCCCGTCCGATTGCCGTAAGAGCGACAGCAACAAATGTTCGGGAAGAATTTCTTGATGTTGGAGACCGGACGCCAATGTTTGGCTTTCCTGTAGGCCCTCCTGCATCTTCGCAGTCAAACGTTCCATGCGCATGAGACAAAATAAACGGCGGACCGACGAAGCGCAAAGAAGTGGCGCTCGTCTTCGCAAAAAAAATAGTTCTCGTCCTCGTCGTCGTTATCGTGCTCGGGGTTGTTGCGTTAGGAAATGCTGTTGCGAAATGTTTGCCAGCACCTCCTGGAGGGACAAGACCGATCGTAGCCTGGCACGAGTATGCGTTTAGCGTCGGTCATCCCTGCGGCCCGAAAGGCATGCCCCGAAGGGGCTACAGGACTCAGCCCAGGGTTTCAACCCTGGGAATCCCCATAGATGAATGGCTCGCCCTGAAGGGGCGAGAGGATACCGGATGAATTCGCATCCATCGTTGCGCAAAATGAGAGTGTCGATTGCGATGTGCGACAACTGGACCCTATTTCCGCATTGTTAGTGGACTCCATCTAGCGCCCCTTCAGGGCGCGTCGCTCTGGGGCGGTCGGTCCCAGGGTTGAAACCCTGGGCTGAGTCCTGTAGCCCCTTCGTCGGGGCATGCCTTTTGGGCCGCAGGGATTTACACGGTATTTCCGAATAGTTGTATACTTAGCGACGTTTAAAAACCGATCACGCAGAACGACGACGAGAACGAGAACGATCAGGGACAACCAGACTTCACCCTTCTCTCACTGGTCAAACTTTTCGAGTCGGTAGAGAAAATCCTCATAATTGACCGCCTCGCGAATCACCGTATTTAGCTGATCGATTCGTTCGTCATTCGAAGCGTGATTAAACGCCACTCGGCGCTGGCCCGAACTCTGGTCAAAAATCACTTCGTCCCAATGAATCGCGTGGATTTGAGAGTTGAACCGGGCAACGGAACGTCCGCGAAAATAAGCCCGCGTGGTTTCCGGCGGCATAAAAATCGCCGTCTTGATCTCGTCTTCCTTCAGGATACGCCGGATTTGATTCTCGCGAACCAACTCGTAGTACAGACCTTGTTCCCAAGCAATATTGTGATACTCGAGGTCGATCGACTGGAGCCAGGGATCCGTCCACTCGAGCTTCTCGCTTTCCTGAAAGGTGTTGAGAAGATATTTTTTCGCAACCCAGTCAATTCGATCGACACAGCGCATGAAATCCACTTCGAGATCGTTGAGGATTCGTTCCCATTCCTCAAGAAGCCAACTCACTTCCTCATCGGATCGATCACAATATTTCTTGGCCTTTTCCAGGTACATGCGCTGGATGTCGATGGCGGAAATCTTTCGTCCGTCCTTCAACTCAATGATCCAATCATAGGTCGGATCACGACTAATTGATTTCGTGGCGTCCACCGGTTGTGCGACTTCCAATTGAGGCGCCTCCCGACGTTCAACCAATTCCAGCACCAAGGCCATCGTTCCGATCTTCATCGCGGTGGCAAATTCGCTCATATTGGCGTCCCCAAGGATCACGTGAAAACGACGATATTTGCCCGGATCCGCGTGCGGTTCGTCTCGAGTGTTGATGATCGGTCGACGATTCATCGTGTCGATGCTCACCAGGACGCTGAAGAAATCCGATCGTTGCGAAATCTGGTAGACCCCGGGCTGCCCGGACGATCCTTCACCTTCGATTCCCAACTTGCCGGCACCTGCGAAGATCTGTCGAGTCACCAGAAAGGGAATTACGTCGCTGACCAGCCGATCCCAGGGGACTGATCGACTCATCAAGTAATTGTCATGGCATCCGTAACTATGACCGATGAAGTCGGTGTTGTTCTTGTAGAGGCGGACCTCGCGTTCCGGAGCAATCTTTTTGTTCCGGCGACGGACGCATTCGCTCAGAATCCGTTCTCCTGCTTTATCCTGCGCCACGATGTCGCGCAGCCGTGTGCACTCCGGCGTCGAGTATTCAGGGTGAGCGTGATCGTTGTAGAAGCGCGCCCCGTTGCTCAGAACCAGATCGCTCTTGATCTCCTCGAAACTGAGCGGACGATTTTTATCCAGCTCATAGTAGGCCGACTCGTCGGTGTCCTGCATTAGAGACTGGGCGCGGAAACCACGCGCGTCCATGTGCGGATCTTCGAGGTCGTAATCCCATTTCATCAAAGCGCCGTGTTCGGTGTAGCACCGCACAAGTTCAATCGATTCAGTCACTACATCGACGCTTTCAACCCCGTTTACGGTAATGCCGTATTCCGTCTCGATACCAAAAACCCGCTTCATCCAACTCGAAGGTGCGTCTGGGTCAAGGACCAGATTAAATGACATGAGATTCTCCCGCCGGTCTTTCGTTACCTCGGACTGGAGAGACCTTGACGACGTTTTCTGAATCGTAGTCGATCAGCTTCAGCCAATCCTCCACGATATCAGTCGGCGGGAAAATGTCGTTTTCTGAGTATTCGGTGTTGAGCGAGAGAAGCAGGTCCGATTCGCTAATGCCCTCTTCCTCAGCCGAGCTGATGGCACGCTTAATCGCCAATTCCTTGGTTCGCTCGACAATGGACGCGATAATCGCCCCGCTGACCAGATCGCCTCGGAAAAGCGTATCGCGTTTGCCGCTTCGCAGAATAACGTCCAGGAACCGATTTTCGTCCCGGTGGGAAAACTGGGCTTCGACAACTTTTTCGATCAAATGGGAAACCGCTTGCTGCACGCTCCCGGTCTGCTTGATCAACCCTGGATCGTACGGGAGATCCTCGCCCAAATAGATACGATAAATCTCACGGGCGGCCTCGCGATCGGGGCGGGCTACTTTGATTTTTCGATCAATTCGTCCAGGACGTAGAATGGCCGGATCAATTAGATCAGCCCGGTTCGAGGCAAGGATGATCACCACCTCGTTCAACGACTCGATCCCATCCATCTCGGTGCAGAACATCGGGACGAGAGTCGATAAAACGCTCGAGTAACGGCCTGCGCGACGAGTCCCGAGAATACTCTCAGCTTCGTCAATGAAAACAAAAGGCAAGAATCCTTCTTTCCGCTTTTCCCGGGCCGTCGCGAAAATCTCGCGAACCATGCGTTCGGACTCTCCCACCCACATGTTCAGGATTTCCGGTCCTTTGATATGCATGAAAAACTGCTGCATATCCTCCCCGGTTTTCTCCTTCAGTTGTCGGGTCAGATTGTAAGCCGTCGCTTTCCCGATCAACGTTTTTCCGCATCCGGGCGGTCCATACAGAAGGAACCCTTTCGGCGTCTGATGTCGGAATTTCGCGAACAGATCGGCATGCAAAAGCGGCAATTCGATCGCGTCCTTGATTGCGCTGAGAGCTTCCTCTTGGCCTCCGACTTTCTCCCATGGCAATTCGGGCACCGTCTCGAGGTAATACTCTTCGGACTTCGATTGACTCAAAACCTCGATAGCGATGCGATAATTTGGGTCGACCCGGATTTCATCTCCCACCTTGAGCGTCTCCTTCATCAGGTCCTGGCTTCTCTGCAGAACGACTGCCTGCATGCCATGTTCCATCCCAACCCGGAGGCGATCCGTCCCCAGCAGCTCAGTGATCTTAGTGACCGGCCCGGACAAGTCATATCCGAGGTCTCCAACGATCACGTACGCTTCATTGACCAGAACCCGGGTTCCCTTTTTTAATCGCGAAAGGTTTATTCTCGGATCGACATTACAATAGTAATCGGAACCCCCGACCACAATTTGTGCGGTCTCCTTGTTCGGAGTACCGAGATACGTCCCAATCCGGTTCGCCGGGGAAGTGACTTTTTTGATGACCTCGTCGAGCTTCTCGATCGTGTGCCGAGCTTCGCTGATCATCTCCTCCTGCTCAGCGAAATTTGATCGCAAGTCGATCAGCTCGGTTCTTGTTGGGTCACCTGGAGGAAGACTGGCTATGATTCTCTCAAGGTATTCGAGAGGAGTTGAAGGCTCAGAACCAAAACCACCATATTCGGGTGCTCTCTCTTCGTTCATCTGTACTTCTTAATCAATACGCAATGTGACTATAACCGGATTCCGAATTCGTAGCAAACTTGGACTTCGGCCTGTCTCTGAATTTCATTGGGTCAATATCGCTCGCGACGCCATCAACGAAAGAACTTTCACCGTTCTGTCCCAGCCAGGGAGTCGCATGGATTCCAGGAAAACGCACTTATTGGTCGGGTTTTCATCCGCTCATTGGCTCGGTCTTGGCGTGATTAAGAAAGCGTTGCATGACTTTCCGGATTACTGATATTGATCGCTTATGTTAGAAACCCTCAAGGGGGCCAGGAGGAACCTTGTTTCTTCGGCTTCACGGGAACGATATATCGATGCCTTTCACTGGATGTTGCTCGGAAGGACGGCTGAAGAAAAGTTAGTCAGCCTATGGCGCGCCGGAAAGATCTCCGGTGGCGTTTACCTCGGCAAAGGACAAGAGGCGATTAGCTCCGCGCTTGGCGTCCTCTTAAAGTCCGGCGACATATTTGGCCCTCTGATTCGTGATCAGGCCGGCCGCCTCGCCTTCGGCGAACCGCTGATCGATGTCTTCCGCCACCATTTTGGTTCGAGCACCGGTTTAAGTCGGGGCCGCGACGGGAACGTGCACCGAGGCAATCCGCGCAAAGGATATCAAGCGATGATCAGCCATCTCGGGTCGCTGATTTCCGTCGTGGCGGGCGCCTTACTGGCCCGACGATTTAAAGGGGACACTTCTGCCATCGGCGCCACCACTATTGGCGACGGCGGGACCTCTACGGGCGCTTTTCACGAAGCGATCAACATGGCGGCGGTCGAGAAATTACCGTTGGTGGTCGTCGTCGTGAACAATCAATATGCCTTTTCAACACCCAACAGTCGGCAATTCGCTTGCAGCGATCTGGTCGATCGCGCCATTGGGTATGGCGTTGAAGGCCACTCTGTGGATGCGACCAGTCTGCGCGACTGTCTCGAGGTAGTTGGCTACGCGACAGAACGCGCACGAGCTGGACATGGTCCACAAATGGTCGTCGGAAGCTGCCTCCGGCTGACCGGCCACGCGGAACATGATGACGCGTTCTACATGGACAAGAGTTTATATCAGACACCGCTCGGCCACGATTGCCTGCGGGTAGCGGAGAATTATCTCCAGGAACGAGAATGGGCGGATCAGGCTTTGCTGGAAAACTGGAGAAAAAGCGCAAAGGAGCAGGTCGAAGAAGCTGCGGCCGATGCTCAGCGCGAACCTCTGGCGGACCCAAGTACTGAAACTTGGTGCCCTTATGCGACCCAACGAATCGCCGACGCTCTTCTGGTTCGATGACTATCACGTACCTCGAAGCGATTCGGGAGGCGCAGGAAAAAGCTCTCCGGAACGATCAGCGTGTCTACATCTATGGCCAGGATGTTGCAGCATTCGGCGGCGCTTTCAAGGCGACCAAGAACTTGGCTAAAGAATTTCCGGGTCGGATCCTGGATGCTCCGATTAGTGAAGACGCGATGGTTGGAAGCGCGATCGGCGCGGCCATTGAGGGAATGCGCCCGATCATCGAGATGCAGTTCGCGGACTTCTCGGTAGCGGGCTTCAATCAGATCGTTAATCAGGCAGCCACACTTTTTTGGAGGACACAGGTTGCTTGCCCGATCACGATTCGGTTGCCATCAGGAGGCAACCCGGGAAGCGGCCCCTTTCACAGCCAATGTTTAGAGTCAATCTACAGCCACTTTCCCGGCCTCGTGGTGATGACTCCGGCCACCGTTGAAGATGCCTACACGATGTTGCTGGAAGCGGTCGAAATCGACGACCCAGTCATTTTCTGCGAGCACAAATATTTATACAATCGTTTGAAAGCGGACTCGCTCCCGGAAACCGGGTTGCCGTACGACACGGCCCGAGTCGCCCGCTTCGGACGCGACCTGACCATCGTGACCTATAGCGCGATGGTTCATGAAGCACTCGCCGCTGCTGATCAGCTTCGCAAAGAAGGGATCGAAGCCGAAGTCGTCGACCTTCGGTGCGTGAAACCGCTCGACGTCAAGACCATTCTGGCCTCGGTGGCACGAACCGCACGGCTGCTTTGTGTCGGGGAATCCTGGCCTTGGGGCGGCGTCAACGCGGAAGTGATCGCTTCCGTGGTGACACAAGGGTTTCATCTGCTCGATGCTCCGCCGCAACGAATCAACAGCAAAGATACGCCGGTCCCTTTCCATCCCAATCTTTGGGGAGCCCACAAACCGTCCAGCCAGGTGATCGCCGCCGCGGCCCGAAAACTTCATGACTGGTAACCGTTCAACACACAAAAAACATCTGTTGGCACCCGGCCTCAACCATTAATTCCTTCCCTTCTTTTTATGCCGAAAGTCCCGATCA
>Ga0302326_10028888_pt1 | contig 11149 bp, 4 predicted proteins | sample Palsa_T0_3_FD_202264 | JGI IMG/M metagenome (GOLD analysis project Ga0302326, IMG submission 202264) | Peat permafrost microbial communities from Stordalen Mire near Abisko, Sweden - Palsa_T0_3 | ecosystem: Environmental > Terrestrial > Soil > Palsa > Peat permafrost | place: Sweden: Abisko...
CCTTGGGGTCGCCGGTAGTGCCGGAAGTGAAGAGAATTTCGAGCGGGGTTTCCGCCGAGAGCCCCTCAACCGGTCCGGCTTCTTCGGCGGGCAGAGCGGTGAGCCACTCCTCGAACGTGAGCCTCGGAAAGATGAGTGAAGCATCAGCATGTAACTGCTCCAGAAGTAGCGCATCGCCCACGGCCAGCTTGGGAGCCACGTCAGCCGCAACCCGCGCGGCAAATTCCGCGGTTCCGATGGCATCGAGGGGAACGGCAAGAACCCCACGCAAAAGGCAGCCATGAAACGCGGCGATCCACTCCGCGCTGTTCTCAGCCCACAGCAGCACGCGGTCGCCCGGCTCGATGCCGCGCTGGACCAGCAGTGCCGCAAAGCGCCCGGCCAGATGAGCAATCTCCCCGTACGTGGTTACCCGGCGGCGGTTGCCCTGGTAACGAACCACGGCGACTTCGGAACCGTAGCGGCGGAAGTCGTCGAGGAGTGTAGCCAAATGGTCTCGCATGGGCGCTCCGGCAAGCTTCAGCATATTCGATGCCGGAGCGGCACATTGTCGCTGCCAAAACATAATCGCATCAAATGCTTAGTGGAATTGTGACGATTGTGACACTTTCAACAACTGCGGTACTCGGTGAGCCTGCGGCCAGCGCATACTTGGCGAAGGTGCCTGGGCGGACCGGCCAAGCCGATGAAGAACTCGCTGGGTTCAATGGCCCTATCGTGGGGCTGATCGAGATGGTTAACGAGTTCCGGGGCGGCAGCATTTGGCGGAGCCATCCACTTTCGCTTCCTCTTCGCCACGTTTTCCGCTATTCTTAAAACTCAATGTTCCACGAGCGGCCCAACCCGGAACGCACCTCCGCCCCAGCTCCGGAAGCCGATCCACTCGCCTGCTTTCATCCTGTGACGGCGGAGTGGTTTCGGGCGGTCTTCGATGCGCCGACCGCGCCTCAGGGGATGGGCTGGCCTGCGATTGCGCGCGGGGAGAGCGCGCTGATTCTGGCTCCCACGGGGACGGGCAAGACGCTGGCCGCCTTCCTCTGGTGCCTGGACCGGCTGATGCTTCAACCGCTGCCGGAGGGGCATGGCAAGGGGTGCCGGATTGTTTACGTTTCGCCCCTGAAGGCGCTGGCCGTGGATGTAGAGCGCAATTTGCGTTCGCCTCTGGTCGGGATGGCCAACATGGCGCGGCGCATGGGCGTGGAGTTCCGCGAACCCCGGATCAGTGTGCGCACCGGCGACACGCCGCAGAGGGAACGGGCGCGTTTTGCGCGCCACCCGGCGGAAATTCTGATTACTACGCCGGAGTCGCTCTATTTGCTCCTCACCTCCCAGGCCAGCGAGGCGCTGCGCACCGTGGACACGGTGATTATCGACGAGATTCACGCGCTGGTGCCGACCAAGCGCGGCGCGCATCTGGCGCTTTCATTGGAACGTTTGGAGGCGCTGACCGGGCAGCGGTTGCAGCGGATCGGGCTTTCGGCCACGCAAAGGCCGCTGGAAGAAGTGGCGCGATTCCTGGGGGGAGTGGAAGAACAGGGACTAGGGACTGAGGGACTAGGGACTGAGGGACTAGGGACTGAGGGACTAGGGACTGACTTAGTGTCCGCCGAGTCCCTGCGCTATCGCCCTGTCACCATTGTCAACGCAGGCGCGCTCAAGCTGCTGAAATTGCGCATCGAGGTTCCGGTGGAAGATATGGCGCGGCTGGGCGAACAGGAGTATCTGCCCAGCGGACCGGCATCGCAGGCGCCCAAGCGGGTCTCGATATGGAATGCGATCCATCCGCGGCTGCTGGAGATTATTCGCGAACGTAACTCGACGATTCTGTTTGTGAACAGCCGGCAAGTTGCCGAGCGGCTGGCCGGGGCGCTGAATGAACTGGCCGGCGAAGCGATTGCGCGCGCGCACCATGGCTCCCTGGCTGCTGCGCAGCGCTCCATCATCGAGGAGCAGTTGAAGGCAGGGCAAATTCGCGCGCTGTGCGCCACATCCACGCTTGAGCTGGGCATCGATATGGGCGCGGTGGACCTGGTGATCCAGATTGAAGCGCCACCCTCGGTGGCCAGCGGGATGCAGCGCATTGGCCGCGCCGGGCACCACGTGGATGCGATCAGCGAGGGGATTCTTTTTCCCAAATATCGCGCCGACCTGGTGGCTTGCGCCGCGGTAACCTGCGCCATGCACGAAGGGCAGATCGAGTCGACGCGCTTTCCTCGCAATCCGCTGGACGTGCTGGCGCAGCAGTTGGTGGCGATTCTGGCTCATCCGCCTTCAGCCGCTGCACCCCAAAAGGCGCCAAGAAAAGCTCGGGCGGGGAAAAACCTCACAGCGGAATTGAGATTTGACGAATGGGTTTCGGCGCGAAAGGGAGCAGAAACGTTGAAGCCCGAAGTCAACGTGGATGCGCTGTTCGATCTGGTGCGCCACGCTGCTCCGTTTGGCGGGCTGAGCCGCGCTGCCTTCGAGGGCGTGCTGGATTTGCTCAGCGGGCGCTACCCCTCCGATGAGTTTGCGGAGTTGCGCCCGCGGCTCACATGGGACCGCGTGCGTAACGTGGTCACTGCGCGTGACGGCGCGGCGCGGCTCGCTATTCTCAACGCGGGCACCATTCCCGATCGTGGATTGTACGGGGTCTTTCTCGCGTACAGCGAGGGGAAGGCCGTGCGCGTTGGCGAGCTCGACGAGGAAATGGTCTTCGAGAGCCATCCCGGCGAGACGTTTATTTTGGGCGCATCGACGTGGCGGATTGTGGAGATTACGCACGACCGCGTGCTGGTGACCCCGGCCCCCGGTGAGCCCGGCAAGATGCCGTTCTGGAAGGGAGACGGGCCGGGAAGGCCACTGGAGTTCGGTCGCCGCATCGGCGCGCTGGTGCGGGAGTTGCGCGGATTGCCCAGGCCGGCCGCGCTGACGCGCCTGATAGCTGAGCACGATCTGGATCCCGGCGCGGCGGAAAATCTGCTTGAATTTCTTGCCGATCAGGAGGCTGCCACCGGCGTTGTACCCGACGACCGTACAGTGGTGATCGAGCGTTGCCGCGACGAACTGGGCGATTGGCGCGTTTGCGTGCTCACTCCTTTCGGCAGCCGCATCCATATTCCATGGGCCATGGCGGTGAGCGCGCGCATTCACGCAGCCGGTGGGCCGGAGGTGGAGACGCTGTGGGGCGACGATGGATTTGTGCTGCGTTTTCCGGACACGGACGAACCGCCCGATGCGGATTGGTTTCTGGTGGAGTCGGCCGAGGCGATGGCGCTGGTGTTGCGGCAGTTGGGTTCGACCGCGCTGTTTGCGGGACGTTTCCGTGAGGCGGCGGGGCGCGCGCTGCTGTTGCCCCGCCGCCGCGCCGATGCGCGCTCGCCCCTGTGGCAGTTGCGCAAGCGCTCGTACGATTTGCTCAGCGTGGCTTCGCGTTATCCCAAATTTCCGCTGCTGCTGGAGGCTTATCGCGAGTGTTTGCGCGATGTCTTCGATATGCCCGCGCTGATTGAAACTTTGCGCGCCGTGGAGCAGCGGCAGTTGCGCGTTCATGTGGTGGAGACGCGCAAGCCTTCGCCTTTTGCCGCTTCCCTGCTGTTCAGCTACGTGGCCAATTTTCTTTATGACGGCGATGCGCCGCTGGCTGAGCGGCGCGCGCAGGCGCTCACCATCGACCAGGATCAGTTGCGCGAATTGCTGGGCGAGGCCGATCTGCGCGAGCTTTTCGATGCGGATGCGATTGCGGCAGTGGAGGAGACTGCGCAGTGTTTGACGGAGAATTATCGCGCGCGCTCGGCGGACGGCATTCACGATCTTTGTTTGCGATTGGGGGATCTGTCGCGCGAGGAATTGGCGCGACGCGTGGTTTCAGCGGATTTGCTGCTTCATGTGGACCGGCTGATTCGGTCGCGCCGCTTGCTGGAACTTCGGATTGCGGGCGAGCAGCGCTTGATTGCGGCTGAAGACGCGGCGCGTTACCGCGATGGGCTGGGGATTCCGTTGCCGCCGGGGCTGGCCGCTGCGCTGCTGGAGCCGGTGGCGCAGCCGGTGTTGGAGATGGTTCGGCGCTACGCGCGGACGCATGGGCCGTTCACGCTGCGCGAAGCAGCGGACCGCTTTGCGCTGGACGCTGAGGCGGTTGAAAGTGCTTTGCGCCAGCTTGCGCAGGAGGGGCGCGTGTTTGAGGGCGGATTCATTCCCGGCGGGCTGCATCGAGAGTGGTGCGATGCTGAAATGCTGCGGCTGATTCGGCGCAAATCGCTGGCCAAGCTACGCCGTGAGGTGGAGCCGGTGGAACAGCACACGTTGGCGCGCTTCCTTACGCACTGGCAGGGATTGTTGATGCCGCGACGCAGTTTGAGTCTTGACGCGCTGCTGGATGCGATCGAAAACTTGCAAGGGGCGCCGCTGCCGGCTTCGTTGGTGGAGAGCGCGATTTTGCCTGCGCGCGTGCTTGAGTATGCGCCTGGCGGCCTGGATACGCTGATTGCAGCGGGCGAAGTGGCGTGGGCGGGCGTGGAACCGATTGGCGAGCGCGATGGGCGCATTGCGCTTTTTCTCGCCGACAAGCTGCCCTTGCTGACGCAGCACAGGCCGCTGGTTGAGCCGTTGACGGAGCGCGAAGAGAAGGTGCTGGCGGTGCTTGAATCCACGGGCGCGAGCTTCTTCGACGCGCTGCATCAGGCGGCAGGCGGCGGCTATCCAGGCGAGACAATTGAAGCGCTGTGGAGCCTGGTGTGGCGCGGGCTGATCACGAACGATTCGCTTCATGCGCTGCGCGCTTATATCGCCAGGCCGGAGAACGCGCGGGCGCCGCGGCGATTGCAGACGGGCGCTGTTTTCCGTTCGCGGAGAACCACGCCGCCAACAGCGCAGGGGCGATGGTCGCTGTTGCCACTCCACACAAAGGGCAGTGAAGGTGCACACACAGCGACGGAGGCGAGTCATGCGCTGGCTTTGCAGCTCCTCAATCGTTACGGCGTGCTGCTTAGGGAACACGTGGCGGCAGAAAACGTGCCGGGGGGATTTAGCCGGGTTTACGACGTGCTGAAGGCGCTGGAAGAAAGCGGGCGCATACGCCGCGGGTACTTTGTGGCCGGATTGGGGGCTACGCAGTTTGCGCTGCCCGCCGCCGTGGACCTGCTGCGCCAGTTGCGCAATGCGCCGCCACAGGAAAAGCCGGAGTTTGTGCAGTTGGCCGCCGCCGATCCGGCAAATCCATACGGCTCAGTGCTGCGCTGGCCGGAGCTGCCTGACGCGGAAGAGGACGCGGAAACCGGGGCCCCCACAGACAGGTCCTCGTCTGTGGGGTGGCAGACGGCTCCGCGAGTGTTGACGCGCGCAGCTTACGCGGAAGTGATTTTGCGCAACGGACAATTGGTTGCGTGGCTCAGGCGCGGCAATCCTAATCTGCTCATCTTTTTGCCGGCCGAGGAGCCGGAGCGTTCACAGGCTGCATCGGGGCTGGCGCATTTCCTTTGTGCGCGGGGCCAGGAACGATTGCGCGGCGGCAGCCATCAAGGCGTGCTCATCACCACCATCAACGGCCAGCCTGTTGCCGCGCACCCCATGGCGCGATTCCTGATGGATGCCGGTTTCCATCCCGGCCCGCTCGGGATGCACCTGCGGCGCATTCCACTGCCCGTTGGGCAACAACCTCAAGGACCACGCGCCGGCACACACGCGGGAGAGGTGCAGTAAAAGATGCCCGAGGGCGACACGATTTTTCGCAGCGCCCGCGCCCTGAGCCGCGCACTTGCCGGTAAGGCGATTACCGGCTTTCGCTCGACGTATCCAAGGCTGACACGGTTCGACGACGACACGCCGCTCGCGGGGCAGACAGTGGAGCGGGTGGAGGCGCGCGGCAAGTGGCTGCTGATTCATTTTTCCGGCGGAGGGGCGCTGGCTACTCATATGCTCATGAGCGGCAGTTGGCACATCTACCGGCGCGGCGAGAGATGGCAGCAGCCCCAAGTTAACATGCGCATCGTAGTTGAGAACAGCGAGTATGTCGCGGTGGGCTTTCGCGTGCCGGTGGCTGAGATGCACACCGCGCAGACGCTTGCTCGCCACCCCAGGATTCCGCGCGCTGAGATCGATGTGCTGAGCGATGCATTCGACGCGGATGCGGCCGCACGCCGGCTGCTGGCGCATGGAGACGAGGAGATTGCCGATGTGCTGCTGCACCAGGAGGTTCTGGCCGGAGTGGGTAACGTCTTCAAGTCGGAGATTTGTTTTGTGACCGGGCTCAATCCGTTTCGCACCGTGGCTACATTTACACGCGAGCAGGTGGACGAGGCGATTGCAACGGCTCGGCGTTTGGTGAAGGCCAACGTACTCGAAGACTCCGGCGATGCGATTGTGACTTACGGCGGACGCAAGCGCCGCACCACGCATGAGTCGGATCCGGGCGCGAGTTTGTGGGTCTATGGTCGCGAGGATGAGGCGTGCCGCCGCTGCGGCGAGTTGATCCGCAGACGCATCCAGGGGCCGGACGCGCGCGTGACCTTCTGGTGCGCGAGGTGCCAGCCGATGGCGGACCGAGCCGAAGAGCATGGGGATTGAGGAATTCCAAAACGGAGGGACGCCGGTTCGGGGTTTGGTTTAGGGCCTATTTGTACAACAACTCTCTGCTGTCCGCGTTCGAAATGAGCACAGTGCCTGCCACTTCCCCAGTAAGTTTGCGGGCTGGGGCAACACTCGGATTGGCAGGGTACGACTTGCCGTCGAACCGCAACTGAGCTTCATAACCTGGCTGGATGCCTCCTCCTTGCACCCACACGCCGATATCGAAATGGCCGCGAGATTTGCTGCGCAGGACTCGGATCGGAGGCCTTACAACTATCTCCTCGCCGATCACTTTGAAGGACACGCCATCTGGCTCCAGTATGAACAATCTGCATCCCCCACTGCCACACCAGGTCTGGCCTGATACATAAACGACAATCTCTTCCTTTGTGACGCCGTTGGACTTGATGATCGCCGATGAGTACCGTGTTGTCTTGTCCCTGCCAAAATCGGGGTCAGTCAATTTCTTCCGAAGGAATTGCTTTAGCGCACTGCCAGGAATGCCGTTCGATATCTGCGGTTGCTGGCCCACACAACTATGTGCCTGCAGAAGAAACTCGGACAAGCAAATGAGCGCAAATAAACAAAAGGCGCCAAAGGCCCGATTTGCTTTCATGCGCGATCCTCGATACATGCAATTTCATCGAGTGCCTTGAGCGACATATGCAATTTCCTCATCCTTGCCCAGGCAATAGGTTTCTGCCGCAATGCTCGAATTAATTCGCGGGTTTGCCCAGCCCAAAGATTTTTTGCAGCAGATTGCGCCGATCGGCGGGGTGATCGCAGGTGTCGGTGGGCGCGGTTCCGTCAAGGAAGGCCGCGTCGTAGCCCTCGGGGCACGTCTCGTCGCTCAGCAAGTTGCTGATCTTATCGATCTTGACGATCTGGACGCCTTCCGGAGCTGAAAACTCGTGCGTGTCGGAGTATTGCGGCAACAGCACGGCTCGTTTCATGAACGCGGCCCAGATGGGCGCGGCGGCCTCAGCGCCGTGGATCTTGACATCGGTGTAGTCGTCGTTGCCGACCCAGACAATGCAGAGCAGGTTGGAGGTGTAGCCGGCGAACCATGCGTCGTGGCTGGTTCCGGTTTTGCCTGCGGCTGGCGCGGTGAAGCCAAGGGTGCGCGTGCCGGCCCCGGTACCGTGGTTGATGACGTTTTCCAGCATGTTCGTGGTGAGATAAGCGACGCGGGGATCCAGAACCTGCTTGGAGGTTGGTGCGTAGTCGGAGATGATGTCGCCGTTGGGATTGCGTACACTGGCCAGCATCCAGGGATCGAGGTATACGCCGCCGTTTGCGAAGATGGTATAAGCGCCGGCCATATCCAGGGGCTCGGCGTCATAAGATCCGATAGCCATGGAAGGTGTCCCGCGCGCAGACTTCACGCCGGCTTCACGGGCGAGAGCGGCGACGCGATCGAATCCGACCATCGATGCCAGGCTGATGGTCGCGTTATTCAATGATTTCTGCAATGCGAACCGCGCCGTGACCTGGCCATAGTACTGGTCCTGGTCGTTGCGCGGCGTGTATTCGTACTGCGTCCCTTCACCATAGGTGGCTTGCTCGTCGGTGAGCATGGTCAGCTCCGAGAAGAGTTTGCTCTGGCCGGGCAGGACTGTGCCTTCCACTGAGGTGGTGAAGGCGCTGGCGTAGACAAACGGCTTGAAGATGGAGCCCGTGGGACGATGCGCCACGGCATGATTCAGCTGGCTGGCGCCATAGTTGCGCCCGCCTACCAGCGCCAGCACCTGGCCGGTGTGGGGATTCAGCGCCACCAGCGCCACCTGCGGATAGATATAAGTCTCGCCCAGCTTTTTTTGACGCGCGTGGAGCTTGTCCACCCGCTCGTCGACGATGTGAATAGTAGATTCGACGGCAGCGGTGGCCTCCCTTTGCAAGTCGGGATCGAGCGAGGTGTAAATGCGCAGGCCTTCGTGGTTGAAGTCGCGCTCGCCGAGCTTCTGTGTCAACTGATCGTGAACCAGGTCTACGAAGTAAGGCGCTTCGCTGGCGTCCACGCTGGCTGTCGAGAGGTGCAGCGGCTCGTCCTTGGCACGCTCGGCCTGGTCCTTGGTGATGGCGCCGGTCTCAACCATGGAATCGAGGACCAGGTTGCGGCGCTCGATAGTGCGGTCGGGGTGGTGGAAGGGATTGAAGTAGTTGGGCCGCTGAATGATTCCGGCCAGGAAGGCGCATTCGGCGAGGTTGAGCTGGCGCACGTCCTTGCCAAAGTAGGCCTGCGAGGCCTCGCCGAAGCCGTCAATGGAAAAGCTGCCGCGCTGGCCGAGGTTGATCTGGTTGGCGTACATCTCGAAGATCTGCTTCTTGGTGAAACGGTGTTCGAGCTGGAAGGTAATGATGATCTCGATGAGCTTGCGCTTGATTCGCTTCTCCGGCGAGAGAAAGAATCCGCGCGCCAACTGCATGGTGAGCGTGGAGCCGCCCTGCTGCTTCTGGCCGGTGGTGACATCGTGGAAGACCGCTTCCATGAGCCGCCAGTAGTTGACGCCATTATGCTCGAAGAAGCGGCGGTCTTCGATGGCCAATACGGCCTGCACCAGGTTTTGCGGAATTTCGTCGTAGCCGATGAGGCGGCGCTTGGTGCGGTTGGCGTCCTCACTGAGACCGGTGATGAGGAGCGGCTCGAGCTCATAGCTGGCCAGCGGCTGGCCGTGATCGTCGGTGATGGATTCAACGACGCCGGAAGCAATGCGAATGGTTGCGCCGTCCTGCGAGTGATAGGACTCGGGGCCGGGGCGCGCGGAGATGGTCTGCACGCCCTCCGAGTAGGTGCCCAACGGCGAAAGGCGAGAGGCGCCGTCGGCGGAGTAGCCGGCCTCGCGCAGTTCCTCGGCGATGAGGCGGACGGTAAGCCTTTGTCCGGGACGGACCTCCCGCGGCGCGGCATAAATTTTTGCGGTGTTGGCGAAGATGGGCTGCTTGAGCCGCTCGTCCACAATGCCCTGGTACTTGAAGTAGAAGTACGTGCCGACGACAAGGACCACGAGCGCGACGGCAGCAACCACCACCAGCGCTCCGCGCAACAGCAGCGATGGCCAGGGATGCTCACCCAGGAGCTTTGGAATCCTGATTCTTATCCGCATCGCTACTCCTTTAAGTCTTGCAGCCCTACGACTCGATCGCCAACAGCAGCGCGTCTTCATCGACGCTCTTCTTTACCAGCGCAACAGCGTCGGTCAACGCCACATCCACACTGCCTGCCCTGGAGCGGGTCACCAATTCAACAAATCCGCCGGCGGTTTTTTTGCCCACATTGATGCGGTAGGGAATGCCGACCAGGTCAGCATCCTTGAATTTGACGCCGGCACGTTCGTCGCGGTCATCGAGGATCACGTCCAGACCCGCGGCTTCGAGCTCAGCGGCCAGCGTTTCGCCGGCCGAGCGCAGCGCTTCATCGGATACATTGGTCACCGTGACCACCACGGTGAAGGGAGCAATCGAGGCCGGGAGCCAAAAACCGTTATGGTCGTTGGACTGCTCGATGGCCGCAGTGAGAATGCGCTCGATGCCGATGCCGTAGCTGCCCATGATGGGCATGACTTCCTTGCCGTTGGGGTCGAGGACGCGCGCGCCCATGGACTGAGTGTATTTGTAGCCGAGCTTGAAGATGTGGCCGACCTCTACGGCCTTGCCGACGACGAGTTTGCCGGAGCAGGCGTCGCCCCCATTTCCAGTTTGGGGGCAGCTTTCGCCTTCATTGACGCTGCGGATGTCGGCGGAAAGGGTCCATGTGAAATCGCGGCCTGGCACGACATTGCGCAGGTGGTAGTCGAGCTTGTTGGCACCGGCGACAAGATTCCTTCGGCCTTCGAGTGACTTGTCGACAACCACCGTGAGGCCGTCTTCGAGCGGCTTGGCATTCGGCTTCAGGCCCACCGGCCCAAGGAAGCCGGCCGGGCCGTGAAAGAACTGCGCCAGCTCTTCGGCCTGCATGGTGCGGAGTTCGTCCGCGCCCACTGAGCCGACCAGCTTGGTCTCATTCACCTGATGGTCGCCGCGCAGGAAGGCGGCAACGCCATGCCAGGTGTCGGGCGTGACGCCTGCCTTGTTGGCTGTGCCGCGCTTCAGCGCCATGTAGGCAACGCACTTGATGTCGGAGGCGGGAGAGATCTTGAAGAATTCCGCTACGTCTGCAATGGCCCCGCAGCCGGGCGTCAAGACCAGCTCAGGCGTGCCGTCGCCGGAGGGCTCCATCTCGACAGTGGGTTCGAGGCACGAGGTTGCCTTCTCGAGATTGGCCGCGTAGCCGCAAACCGGGCAGCTTGCAATCAGGTCTTCGCCGGCATCGGTGTAGACCATGAACTCCTGCGACTGCGAGCCACCCATGGCGCCGGAATCGGCCTCGACGGCGACAAACCTAAGGCCGCAGCGGGTGAAGATTTTCCTGTAAGTTTCATCGTGCTCTTTGAAACTTTTGTCGAGCCCCGCCTCGTTGATGTCAAACGAATAACTGTCTTTCATGATGAATTGGCGCACCCGCAGCAGGCCGCCCTTGGGGCGAGGCTCGTCGCGGAATTTGGTCTGGATCTGGTACCAGGTTTGCGGCAACTGCTTGTAGCTGCGCAGCTCACCGCGCGCGATG
>Ga0302326_10028889_pt1 | contig 11149 bp, 9 predicted proteins | sample Palsa_T0_3_FD_202264 | JGI IMG/M metagenome (GOLD analysis project Ga0302326, IMG submission 202264) | Peat permafrost microbial communities from Stordalen Mire near Abisko, Sweden - Palsa_T0_3 | ecosystem: Environmental > Terrestrial > Soil > Palsa > Peat permafrost | place: Sweden: Abisko...
GAAGACGGAGACGGAGTTGGATTCGGAAGTGAACGATTAGGGATGGCGTGGGTGGTGGTGGTGGACGCGACAGCAGGTTCCTCGCTTTGCTCGGAATGACAAACATTCGTGAGGAAGCTAAAGAGCTAGAAGCTAAGAGCTGGGAGCTGGAAGCAAGAGACTTTTTATGATTGTGGCGATGCAGGAAATTGCGGATGAGGGGCAGGTGCAGCATGTGATTGAGCACCTGGTGAAGATGGGGTTTGAGGTGCACCGGTCGACGGGGGCGCGGCAAACCGTGCTGGGCGCGGTGGGAGCGGGGATTGATTTCGATATCCGCAACATTGAGCTGATGCCGGGGGTGCAGGAGGTGCATCGCATCAGTTCTCCATACAAGCTGGCGGGGAAAAGTTTTCGTCCCGAGGGGACGGTGGTCAAACTGGCGAATGATGTAGACATTGGCGGGAACGAAGTGGTGGTGATGGCGGGGCCGTGCTCGGTGGAATCGCGGGAGCAACTTTTTGCGACGGCGGAGGCGGTGTCGAAGGCGGGGGCGCGGGTGCTGCGGGGCGGAGCGTTCAAGCCGAGGAGTTCTCCTTATTCTTTCCAGGGGCATGGAGAGGATGCGCTGAAGTTACTGCGCGAGGCGGGGGAGAAATTCAAGCTGCTGGTGATCAGCGAGGTGATGGAGATCTCGCAGATTCCGATGATGCTGCCGTATGTGGACATTCTGCAGCTGGGGGCGCGCAACATGCAGAACTTTAATCTGCTGCGCGAGTTGGGGAAGGTGCGCAAACCGGTGATGGTGAAGCGCGGAATTGCGGCGACTTTCGAGGAGCTGCTGCTCTCAGCGGAATACATTATGGCGGGCGGCAATTATGAAGTGATCTTGTGCGAGCGTGGGATTCGGACGTTTGAGACTTACACGCGGAACACGATGGATATTTCGGCGATTCCGATTATTCATAAGCTGTCGCATCTGCCGATGACGGCCGATCCGTCGCATGGAACGGGGCGGCGGGATAAGGTTGCGCCGATGGCGCGAGCGTCGGTGGCGGCGGGAGCGGATGCGCTGCTGATTGAGGTGCATTGGGATCCGAATAATGCGTGGTCGGATGGGGCGCAGTCGCTGTTTCCGGAGCAGTTCGCGAAGCTGATGGATGAGTTGCGGATGATTGCGCCGGCGGTGGGAAGAAAGATTGGGTGATTGAAGCGGCAGTTTGGCTTACGCTCTGAGCCAGTTGAGTGGGAGATCCTTCGCTACGCCTGAAAAACGGCTACGCTCAGGACGACAACGCCGTGTCATGTCCTTATGCCGATTCGGCAAATTACGATTGTTGGGACGGGGCTGATTGGCGGGTCGTTTGCGCTGGCGCTGCGGAAGCGGAAGTTTGCGGGACGGATTGTGGGATGCGACCGCGAGTCGGCGCTGAAGAAGGCGAAGATGCGCGGGGTGATCGACAGCGGGTTCGTCGAGCCTGGGGATGCGGTGCGGGGCAGCCAGTTGGTGGTGCTGGCTACGCCGGTGCTGGCGATTGTGGATTTGATTGGGAGGCTGGGTCCGGCGATGCCGGCTAGTACGCTGTTAACGGATGTGGGCAGCACGAAGGCGGCGGTGGTGGAGCGGGCGGTGAGCGTGTTTGGAAAAAATGCGGCGAAGCGGTTTGTGGGCGGGCATCCGATGGCGGGGAAAGAGAACAGCGGGGTGGATTATGCGGATGCCGATTTGTTCCAGAATGCGGTGTGGTTTTTGACGCCGCTGCCGGAGCAGAATCTGAATCACGGGATCCTGGCGGAGTTTGCGGGATGGATCGACCAGATTGGGGCGCGGATTGCGATGCTGCCGGCGGAGGATCACGACCGGCTGTGTGGGTGGATCAGCCATGTTCCGCAGATGATTTCGACGGCGCTGGCGGCGGCGCTGGTGGAGGAGTTTGGCGAAGAGGCGCCGTTGCTTCCGGCGGGCGGGCGGGCGTTGCGGGAGATGACGCGGATTGCGGCGAGTCCTTATTCGATGTGGCGGGATATTGCGATCAGCAACAAGAAAAATCTCGAGGATGCGCTGTTGAAGGTGGAGCAGCGACTGGCGCATATCCGGGAGAATCTGGGGACGCGGGCGCTGGCGGAGGAGTTTGAGCTGGCGCATGGGTTGAAGAAGAAGTAGAGCAGTGGGCAGTGATCAGTGAGCAGTGGCCAGTGATCAGTTGATCCGGCGAAAACTGGCCACTGAGCGGCGACCACCGGAAGATAGAGATCCTTCGACTTCGCATTAGCTCTCGCTTCGCGGGAGCTAAGGCTTCGCTCAGAATGACAGAATCCTATGAATAAGGTTGTGGGTAGTGTGGATGAGGCGATTCGGGATGTGGGAGATGGATCGACCATTATGATCGGGGGGTTTGGGCTGTGCGGGATTCCGGAGAATCTAATTCGGGCGCTGGTGCGGAAGGGATCGAAGGAGCTGACGACCATCAGCAATAATGTTGGCGTGGATGGGCTGGGGAACGGGCTGCTGCTGGCGGCGGGGCAGATTCGGCGGCACATTGGAACTTACGTGGGAGAGAACAAGCTGCTGGAATCGATGGTGCTGGCGGGGAAAGTGGAACTTGAGCTGGTGCCGCAGGGAACATTTTCGGAGCGGATTCGCGCGGGGGGTGCGGGGATTCCGGCGTTTTTTACTCCGACGGGCGTGGGGACTGTGGTGGCTGAAGGAAAAGAGACGCGCGAGTTCGAGGGTCGCACCTATGTGATGGAGCGCTGGCTGAAGGCGGACTTTGCGTTTGTGAAGGCGTGGAAGGGCGACCGGATGGGGAATCTGGTGTACCGGAAGACGGCGCGGAATTTTAATCCGGTGATGGCGACGGCGGCGAAGGTGACGATTGCGGAGGTTGAGCATTTGGTGGAGGCGGGAGAGCTGGACGGGGATTTGGTGCATACGCCTTCGGTTTATGTGAAGAGGATTTTTCAGGGGGAAGTGTATGAGCGGAGGATTGAGAAGAGGACGGTGAAAGCAGTGGTCAGTGGGCAGTGATCAGTGGCCAGTGGTCAGCGGCTAGTACCTGGTATCGATAGGACGTCGCTGACGATCGGTTGGGGTTGAGATGCTAGGGATCCTTCGACTGCGGTTGTGCATCGCTTCGCGAAGCACAATCCTCGCTCAGGATGACAGGAGCTTATGAATAAGCCCGGGAAAGATGTGGAGAAGCGGGAGCGGATTGTGGGGCGGATTGCGCGGGAACTGCGCGATGGGTTCTATGTGAACCTGGGGATTGGCATGCCGACGCTGGTGGCGAATTGCGTTCCGGCGGGGATTGAGGTGGTGCTGCAGTCGGAGAATGGGATGCTGGGGATTGGGCCTTATCCGGTGGAGGGTGAGGAAGATTCCGACCTGATCAATGCGGGTAAGGAGACGGTGAGCGAGATGGCGGGGACCTCTTATTTTTCGAGCGCGGATTCGTTTGCCATGATCCGCGGTGGGCATGTGGATTTGAGCGTGCTGGGCGCGATGGAAGTGGATGAGCGCGGAAATCTGGCGAACTGGATGATTCCGGGAAAAATGGTGAAGGGGATGGGCGGGGCGATGGACCTGGTGGCGGGGGCGCGGCGCGTAGTGGTGGCGATGGAGCATACGACGCGGGATGGGGCTCCGAAGATTTTGAAGAAATGCACGCTGCCGCTTACTGGTGTGGGAGTGGTGGATACGATTGTGACCGAGATGGCTTACATCCGGGTGACGGAGGGGGGTTTGGTGTTGGAGGAAGTGGCTCCGGGGCTGACGGCCGAGGATGTGCAGCGGGCTACGGAGGCGAGGCTGGTGGTGAGCGAGGGGTTGAAGGTGATGGAGAGCTAGGGGCTGAAGCCCCGTTCATTTTATATACGCTTTACGCGGCGCTGAAGCGCCGCTCTTCCACGGTATCGCAAGCGTTCGAAAAACTTCCTTCTATTCCTGGTGAGGCTTCACGATTTTCGCGTTTTACCTCCGACTGTCCTACCGACCGTCCTACAAAATGCACCTAAATCCGGAATGGGGCGGCTAGCAGGCGGAAGGGGAGTGTGATCGCCAGGAATACTACTTCCAGAACTCCGTGGACGGCTACGCCTACGATGCGGAATGGGAGCAGGAAGAGCCAGACGAATGGGTACAGGACTAGCGCGAGCAGAGCCAGGGGCCAGCAGAGCAGGAAGAGCATGCACCAGAGGAGGAAAGTGAACATGGGAGCTCCCTAATTCTTTTCCTAATTCATTGTACGGCGGGGGTGGGAGGAAAGTTCCGCGGTGGCTGACGGTTCTTTCGCCCCGCAGGGGCTGATTGCTTTCAAGCCTCCCTACCCACGGCTTGCGCCGTGGGCTGCATTCTGCCGCCGCTTCGCGGCTACTTCAGGGGCGATCCTTGCTAACTAAACTGTCTTAATTATCCTATTCGTAGCGAAGGGCTTCGGCGGGGAGGGTTCTGCCGGCGGACCAGGAGGGGTAAAGGGTCGCCACGAACGAGATGCCGATGGCTACCAGGGCTACTAGAATGCCGTCGATCAGGCGCGGGGCGAAGGGGACGTAGTCGATGGAGTAGACCTCGGGCGAGAGCGAGATGATGTGGTAATGACCTCCGGCGTAGGAGATGGCGTAGCCGAAGAGCAGGCCGATGGCAGTGCCGATCACGCCGATGAGGACTCCCTGGGCGATGAAGATCTTTCGGATCTGCGATTGGCGCGTGCCCATCGACATGAGGACGGCGATGTCCTTGGTTTTTTCCATGACCATCATGATCAGGGAAATCAGAATGTTCAGCGCGGCCACGAAGACGATGAGACCGGTGGTGATGTAGGTGACCAGGCGCTCCATGTTCAAGGCGTGGAAGAGAGCTTTGTTTTGCTCCATCCAGTTGGAGGTCATGAAGCCTTTGCCGGCGGCGTCTTCGAGCTGGCGTGAAATTTCGGCCGCCTTGTAGATGTCGTCGATTTTGAATTCGATGACCGAGATGAGGTCGCCGAGGCCGAAGAGGCGCTGCGCGTCGGACAGACGGGTGAAGGCCCACGAGGAATCGTAATCGTAGAAGCCGGAGTTGAAGATTCCCGCGACACGGAAGCGGGTGTATTTGGGCACCATTCCGAAGGGGGTTAGTTCTCCCTGCGGGCTGGTTACGAGGACGGTGTCGCCGACGGTTGCTCCCAGGCTATCGGCCATGTCTTTGCCGAGAATGATTGGGGGCATGGCTGCGATGCGGGCGTGGACGGCGGCGAGGGAGTCGGGGGATTCTTCGGTCGCCGGCGTTCCCTGTGGAGGCGCGGTTGTTGTCTCCGCATGATCTTTTTCTGGCTGGGCAATGGCTTCATCAAGAGCGGCTGCTGAGCCTTCTTTGATTGTGCTGAGCAGATCGCCGACCTTGCGCTCATAGGATGGAATCATGCCTTTGAGGACGGCGCCGCGGGCGCGGGGTCCGCGGGAGATCAGGACCTGCTCGAAGATTGCGGGGGCGGCGGCGACTACGTGCGGCTGTTGGGAAAGACGATCGAGAAGCGGCGGCCAATCTTTGATGCCATCGTCTTCGATGCGCAGCAGGCTGATGTGGGAGGTGGAGCCGAGCAGGCGATCCTGCAAATCCTGGCGGAAGCCGTTGTTGATGGCGAGGGCGACGATGAGCGAGGCGACGCCGGCGGCGACTCCGACGATGGAGATGCCGGTGATGATGCCGATGAAGGCCTGGCGGCGTTTGGCGCGCAGATAGCGGGCCGCAATGAAGAGTTCGAAGCGCATGGGGAGAACAGCCGTCAGCTTTCAGCCGTCAGCCGTCAGCCGTCAGCCAAGTCGGATTATAACTAGTGGCTCTTTGCAATGCGTAACATTCCTGGGAATACATGCACAGTGCCTTGTTCTGTGGCACATTAGAGGCTCTACCTTATTAATCAATGGCTGCCGCTGACGAGTCCAGAGCTGGACGTATCGCGTTTACGCATCCGGATTTCGTGCTGTTTCAGATTGCGCGCTTTTTGATTGTGGCTGCGGTTGAGATGCAGGCGGTTGCGGTGGGATGGCAGGTTTATGACATCACCAAGCGCGCGCTCGATTTGGGGCTGGTGGGGCTGGCGCAATTTTTGCCGGGGATTTTGCTGTTTCTGGTTTCGGGGCACGCGTCGGACCACTTCGAGCGGCGCAAGGTGCTAGGAGCGTGTTACGCGGGATTCGCGGTCTGCTCCGGGCTATTGCTGATTCTGGCAGAGCGCGGGACGCATGCGGTGCGTCCCATTTATCTGGTGCTGATTCTGCTCGGGGTGGTGCGGTCGTTCAACGGAACGGCGAGCCGGTCGATTTTGCCGCAACTGGTTCCAGAGGAACATTTCGCCAACGCGGTGGCGTGGAACGCGACCACGTTTCAGGCCGCGACGATTCTGGGGCCATCGCTTGGGGGAATTTTGTATGCGGCTTTTCGCGGGCCGTCGGCGGTTTATGCATGTGCCATGCTGACGGCGGTGGGCGCGCTGGTGTCCACGTTTCGCATCAGGACGCGGCCGACGGCGCGGCGGCGTGAGCCCACGACACTGAAGACTGTTTTTGCCGGACTGCATTTTATCTGGCGCGAGAAGCTGATACTGGGCGCGATTTCGCTGGATTTGTTCGCGGTGCTGCTGGGAGGAGCGGTGGCGTTGCTGCCGGTTTATGCGCGCGAGATTCTGCATACCGGGCCGTGGGGGCTGGGATTATTGCGGACGGCTCCGGGAGTGGGCGCGGCTTTGATGGCGGTGGCGCTGGCGCATCGTCCGCTGCGGGGGCGATCAGGGCCGACGCTGCTGTGGTCGGTGGCGGGCTTCGGAGTGTTCACGATTATTTTCGGCGTGTCGCGAAGTTTAACGCTGTCTCTGATTTTGTTGATCTTGCTGGGCGCGTCTGACATGGTGAGTGTGATCATCCGGGCGACGCTGGTGCAGTTGCGGACGCCGGATGAAATGCGGGGACGGGTGACGGCGGTCGATATGATTTTTATCGGCGCATCAAATGAACTGGGGCAGTTCGAATCGGGAGTGACGGCGCAGTGGTTCGGCACGGTTCCCGCCGTGGTGCTGGGAGGAGTGGGAACGCTGGTAGTGATTGGGCTGTGGGCCTGGATGTTTCCGGCGTTGCGGAGGGCGGGGGAACTTGGCGAGATTAACAGTGAAATGGTGGAGGAGGCGGAGGAAGCACGTTAGCGGTTGCAGAAGCGGAAGCCAAAAGTGGGCGGTGGGTCCAAGTACCGTTTTTTTCGCTAGTCTTGATACAGAATTCCGACAACCAGCCGCTGCAAATCCTCATCCGACTTGACCACCGCGAACCGTTTTAAGCGATACTCACCTACCAAGGTTCGGTGAACGAGGAAAGATGGCCGAAATCGGGCAGACGGGCGAGCTTACTTTTCCTCCGGCAGATCGCGTTTGCCAGGGTGCAACCGACGGGGAAGCCGGCCAGGCGATTGACCAACGTCTTGCCGCGGACGGGAGATCGCTACCGTCGTTCTTTGTCGTCGGCCCACCACGAACCGGAAGCAGCTGGCTGCACGAAATTCTAAAGCCGCACACGCTGCTTCCCAGATACTCGAAAGAGACAAGGTTCTTCGATACTCATTTCCACCGCGGACTGAAGTGGTATCTGGCTCACTATGAGAAATCGAGCGGGCAGCGGCGTGTTGGCGAAATTGCGCCCACTTATTTTGCGTCGGCCCTGGCGCGCGAACGCATGGCGCAGATCGTACCGAACGCCAAAATCATTTGCGTCTTCCGCCATCCGGTGGCACGCATCGTGTCTCTTTACAGGTTGAAGCGCGCGTATGGGCTGATTCGCTGGACATTTGAGCAGGCAATCGAACGCGACCTCGAACTCATGGAATCGAGCAGCTATGCCGGCAATCTCAAACTGTGGCAGCGGTCATTCGGGGTTGGCAACGTTCTGGCCGGCATCTATGACGATCTGCTGGAGAAACCTCAATCTTTCGCAAATACGATTGTGGATTTTATCGGAGTTTCCCGCTTTGATCTGAAAGCATCGCAATGCAAGTCGGTGCATCACTCCGGGGATATGACCCATCCCCGAAGTTATTACCGCACGCGCATCGCGTCGATGATTGCAGACTGGTTCAAGGCCCGGCGGTTGGACCGCGTGGTCCTCGCATGCAAACGTTCACCGCTGCGCAAGCTGGTACTGGGCGGAGGACTCCCTTTCCCGCAAATACCGGTGGAGGTTTCGCGGCAGCTCTACGAAAAATTTCGGCCTGAGGTCGAGGAATTGGAAGCGCTGCTGAATCGCGATCTTTCCTCGTGGAAATTTCAGAGCGCCAAGTGAGCTGGAGCATACGAGGTCGAAGCGGTGGTGGAGAAGAGCTGAACCGGCCCGGCGCGCAGCAGTTCATTTGGCGCGAATCAGAGTTTTGGCGGCGCCCATATTGTCGTAGCGGTCGTAGACGCGCACGACTACCACGTGCTCGGAAGATGCTCCGCCGTCTTTGGTGGACTCTGGCGTGACTTTGAAATCGTAGTTTTCGGTTTTTGCGTCGGAGAGCTGGCCGACGGGCTCGACGTAGTTCCAATCGCCGGCATCGATGGAATATTCGGCGCGTTTGACGGGAGAGAAACCATCGACGGCGCGGAAGGTTACGTGAATCTGTCCATTATCGACTGAGGCTGCGAGATTCTCGATGCGCGGCGGGGTGGTGTCGACCTCGAAGCGGCGGCTTTCGCGCGATGCGGTCAAGGCTTCGCCGGGCGAGTGCGAAGGGGCGTCTGAGGCGATGACCTTGATGGTGTAGCCGCCATCAGGAAGCAGGCTGGCATCGAAGGAATAGGCTTTGTCAGTGAGGTTGTCTTTGAGCAGGAGCCAGCGTTTTTCGCCGTCGCCGCGGTAGTAGACGGAGTAGATGAGCTGGTCGTCATTGTCATCGTGCGCGCTCCACTTCACTCCGATGGAATCGCGATCATGGGAGCTGGGAGGGGAAGCGTCGAAACGGATGCCGGGAGAACCGGTGGAATCGGAGCCGCTGCTGCCGGACACCTTTGGAAGCGGCTGATATTTCACGCCAACCTGGACAGTTACGTCATCGATCTCGGGAGCAGCATTCTTGGGAAGATAATTCAGGGCGACGGTGTCGACGACGGGAGCGACGGATCCGGCGTGTAAGACGGCTTTCCACTGGGCGTAGCGGGCGGCGGGAACGCCGGTTTCTGGATTCTTTGAGATGTCGATTTTCTTCCAGGGGCTCCAGTTGCGATCGGGATTGTCGACATTGCCGCTGCGGGCGTAGAGATCGACGTTGCCTGCGCCGCGAAATTCGGCGCGTCCCCAGCGCGAGAAAATCTTAGCGTCGAATACGTCGCTCTCGTAGGTGCCTTCGGCTTCGGGAGCCGGTCCCAACACAAATACTTTTCCAAGATTGCTGGTCGCGGCATACAGCGCGCCACCGGGAGCCTTGGCGAAGGCAGTGATCTGCGAGGCCGGAGCTTTCAGCAGATCGGAAAATTCGTCGAGACCGGTGATGGCGAAGATGTGGCCACGATTGCCGGTGCCGGCGAGGAGGCGTGACTGGGAATCGAAGGCGAGGGCGTAAACGATGTCATCGTGGGAGGTCCACAAGCGCTGGGGAGAACCGTCAGGGGCGATGCGGTAGACGTCGGAGCCGCCGCCTGCGCTGCCGCCGGGAAAGGGAAACTGCCCGGTGATTTGCGGGGTGGTGGGCGTGGGCGTGATCGTGATGCCGGGAGTTTGCGGCGGAGCGCCGGGTGCGGGTGCGTTGGCGGCCATGTTGAGAAAAGCCGCGGCCATGCTGGCGGGGTTCGAGGCGCTGGTGGTGCGCTTCTCGCCGACGGCTGCGGCGTAGATGTTGCCGGCGGAGTCGAGCGCCAGCGCGGTGATCTCCTTCTTGGGAGCGCTGTAGAGAACGAAGCCCTCACCCGCGGCGGAGATGCGATAGATGAGGCCGCTGCCATCGGAGCCGGCGATTAAGTTGTCCTGGGCATCGAAGGCAAGGACGCGGATGTGGGTCTCATCGCTCTTGAAGAAGAGGGAGTGCTCACCTTTCGCGGTGACGCGGTAGATTTCTCCGTGGTCGCCGGTGGCGACGTAGAGGTTGCCGGATTTATCGAGAGCGAGGCCCCAGATGTATTTCGTGCCGGGCTCGAAGTAGACGGATGAACTCCAGGCGGGGTCTGCGGTGGGAGTTGCGGCGTCTTTCTCGTCTTTATTATTATCTTTATTCTTGTCTTTATTTTTGCTTTTTTCGTGGGCGGGTTCGGCTTTGCCGCTGGGCTTGTGTTCGAGCTTGTATACCTTGCCGTCGGGAGCGGTGGCAGCGTAGATTGTGCCTCCGGGAGCGGTCTGCAGCGCCTGCACCTGAAGTTCTTTGGGCTCGAAAATGATGGTTGCCTTGCCATCGGGGGTGATGCGATAGACGCGGGCGGGCGCTCCGGCTGCAACGTAGAGGTTGCCGGCATCGTCGGCGGAAATTGCCCAGATGTAGGTGGAAGGCGTGGCATAAAGGCTCTTGAAGGTGGGCGCGAGCTCGAGGCCTCCGGTGCTGCGGATGGCGACGCCGGTGGCTGTGCCCTTGGTCAGTTCGTCGAATTTAGACTGCTCCCAGGTGCGGGTGCCCTCGGCGAATGCGGTGGAAACCGGGCCGGAGTTGCTTAGGTTTATTAGAAGAAGACTGGCAAGAAATAAGAAGAAAAGCTTTCGCGCGCTCTGCAAAGTGATACCTCGAAGCGTCGTAGTGGAGGAGTCTTCAGGTTATCACGGGATGGCGGGGCGAAGCTGGCACGGCCTCGGGCGGTGAATGTACCGCGGGGCTGAAGCCCTCAGTAAAATGGGAGCTTGATCGCAGCTCCGGAAGCGCCGCTCCACCAAGAGGCGGAGCGTTTCCGACAGTCGCGTGCGAGGTTAAGAAGAGTGGGTGGAATTATTTGGAGCAATCGGCAAAAGGAGCGGCGGCATGACGGATTGGCGGGTTGACCTCGCAGTCCATACAAAGGGAGCGACCTTGACCCGAAAGATGTACGTACGTCGCAGCGAGGAGTGGGATCACGATCATTGCGAAGCATGCACCCAGAAGTTTTCTGAAACTATTCCGGGAGCACTTCGTGAGGGCTATCGCACGCCCGACAACTATCGCTGGATTTGTCCTGACTGTTTCAATGACCTGAAAGAACAGATGGGCTGGAAGCTA
>Ga0302326_10028890_pt1 | contig 11149 bp, 11 predicted proteins | sample Palsa_T0_3_FD_202264 | JGI IMG/M metagenome (GOLD analysis project Ga0302326, IMG submission 202264) | Peat permafrost microbial communities from Stordalen Mire near Abisko, Sweden - Palsa_T0_3 | ecosystem: Environmental > Terrestrial > Soil > Palsa > Peat permafrost | place: Sweden: Abisko...
AAAACATGAACGGAATGATGGGCCTCGAAGAGAAGGCCGGGCTGCAATGAGAATCGTGGTCAAGATCGCGGGCGCCTTACTGGATGATAAGGAAGCGGTTCGCTTGCTGGCCCGCCAGATCGCGCAACTCGCGCAACAAGGCCATGAATTGCTGGTGGTCCACGGCGGCGGCAAGATCTTCACCGCCACGCTGAAGACCATGGGCATCGAAAGCACCTTCGTCAATGGGCTGCGTGTGACCGACCGCCAGACCCGCGACGTTGCCGTGATGGTGATGGGCGGGCTGCTCAACAAGCGCATGGCCGGAGCGGTTTGCGCCGCGGGCCAGCCGGCCGTGGGCATTACCGCATCGGATGCCTCCTGTTTTCTTGCCGAGCCCATGGTGCAGGGAGAGGAAAAAACCTCGCTCGGATTTGTGGGCTATCTGACGGGGGTCAATCTTGAGTTTCTGCAATCTCTGTGGCGGGCGGGGCTGGTGCCGGTGGCCTCCTGCCTGGGTCTGGGCGCCGATGGCGAACTCTATAACATTAACGCCGACCATATGGCCGCGGCGTGCGCGGAGTTCATTCACGCCGAGCGCCTGATCTATATAACCGATGTGGCCGGCGTTCTGGACGGCCAGGAAGTCCTGAAGGCGGTTTCCACCGATGAGATTGAGCGACTGGTGCGCCTGAACAAAGTTTCCGGCGGCATGGTGCTCAAGCTGGAAGCCTGCAGGCGAGCGCTCTCCGCCGGCGTGGCCCAGGTGCGGATTGTGGGCGGCACTAGCGAACGCGCCCTGCTTTCGGCCGCCGGCGATGACCAGGAACTGGGCACACGCGTGATGGCGGCATATCCGGCGCAGGCAGGTGCCGGCCAATGAGCAAAGTGAAAAAAAACCGCGCTTCGGAGCGCCACGTGACGGCGGCTTCGGCAATGCGCGACGCATCGCGCTACCTGATGAACACCTACCAGCGTCCGCCCGTGGTATTCGTGCGCGGCCAGGGTTGCCACGTGTACGACCATCGTGGCCGGAAATATCTGGACTTCCTTGGCGGCATCGCCGTGAACGCCCTGGGGCACGCGCATCCGCGGCTGTTGCGCGTCATCCGGCGCGAAGCGGGACGCGCCATTCATTTCTCGAATCTGTACCATAACTCCTTTCAGGGTCCGCTGGCGCGCCGCCTGACGGCGTGGTCCGGCATGGATCGCGCATTTTTCACCAACAGCGGGACGGAGGCCGTCGACGGCGCATTGAAGCTGGCGCGGCTCACGGCGCGGAAACACGGCGCGACGGAAAAGACGCGCATCCTCGCGCTGGAACATTCGTTTCACGGACGCACCTTTGGCGCACTGTCGGTCACGCATCCGTTGTCTTACCGCGAGCCGTTTGAACCTCTGGTTCCCGGCGTCGAGTTCGTGCGCGGCAACGACGTGGCCGACCTGGAAGCCAAATTCGACGATTCGGTCTGCGCCTTGATTGTCGAGGTGCTGCAAGGCGAGGGCGGCATCTATCCGCTGAGCGGGCCCTTCTGGACGCGGGCGCGCGAACTGGCCACGCACTACGGGGCCGCGCTGATTGCCGACGAAATTCAATCCGGATTGGGCCGCACCGGCCGGCCCTTTGCCTACCAGCGGCACATCGGGTTGCCGGACATCGCGGTCATTGCCAAGCCCATTGCGGGCGGCCTTCCCTTGGGCGCCATTCTGGCCCGCGGAGACTATGCCGAGGCTTTCGCGCCCGGCCTGCACGGGACCACCTTCGGCGGCGGCCCGCTGACTTGCGCCGTGGGGCTGGAATTTCTGAATATCGTGGAAGACGAAAATCTGCTGGAAAACGTCCGCGCGCGCGGCGCGCAGCTTCGCGCCGGGCTCTCGCGGCTGACCGCGGAATTCGATTTCATTCGTGAAGTGCGTGGAGAAGGATTGATGCTGGGCCTCGATCTGAGCGTGGACGGCCGCATCTATCCCAAGGCTGCGCTGCGCCACGGTCTGCTCATCAATTGCACGCACACACACGTCCTGCGGCTGCTGCCGCCGTTCATTGTCACCGAGCGCCAGGTGGATGAATTCCTGGCGCGCTTCCGGGTGGTGCTGGCGCAAACCAAGCGCCCGGCGCCTTACATCCCGGAGCCAGCGGACCCGGCGCCGGCGCACTCGTTTGCAGGCGTGAGGTAACCATGACCGCCGCTCCCACGCCAGTTCCGCTTCCGGCCAATCTGCTCACCGGCTCCGAATGGGGCCCCGGCGGAATCGCGGAGATGTTCCGCTTGACCGCGGACATGAAAGCACACCCCGCGGATTTTCGCATGGCCCTTGACGGGCGCTTCATCGCGCTGATCATGGAGAAACCTTCGCTGCGCACCAGCATGACCTTTCAGGTCGGCATGCAGAGCCTGGGCGGATCCGCGATCCTCGTGGATCACACCGCCACGCGGCTGGGCGCGCGCGAGTCCGTCCCCGACGTGGCGCGCAATCTGTCGCGCTGGGTGCAAGGCATCGTCGCCCGCGTCTTCGAGCACCAGAAGCTCGAGCAGCTCGCGAAGTATGCCGGCATTCCTGTGATCAACGCGCTTTCCGATCGCTTCCATCCCTGCCAGGCATATGCCGACTTCTTCACGCTGCAGGAGCGCTTCGGGAACCTGCGCGGTTTGAAGCTCGCCTATGTGGGAGACGGGAACAACGTGTGTCATTCCCTTCTCGTCCTTGCCGCGCTGGTGGGCGCGGAGATTCGCGTGGCAACGCCCAAGGGCTATGAGCCGGATTCCGGCATCGTTTCCGAAGCGCGCCGCGTCGCCGCCGGGAGCGGCGGCAAGATCGAGCTGTTCGCTTCCGCCGAGGAAGCCGTTGCGGGCGCGCAAGCGGTCTACACCGACGTCTGGGCCAGCATGGGTCAGGAGCAGGAAGCGCAGGCGCGCGAGAAGATATTCTCTCCTTACCAGGTGAATTCCCGGCTTCTGGAGAAGGCCTCCAAGGAGGCCATCTTCCTGCATTGTTTGCCGGCGCATCGCGGCGCGGAGGTGACCGACGAAGTGATGGACGGCCCGCGCTCCGCCGTGTTCGACCAGGCGGAAAATCGCCTGCACGTTCAGAAAGCAATTCTTGTGATGTTACTCCGTTAAATGAAGGAGCCCTCGTGCCTCGTAAAGTAGTGCTCGCCTATTCCGGCGGGCTGGACACATCGATCATTATCCCGTGGCTGAAAGAGACCTATGGCTGCGAAGTCATCGCCATGATTGGCGACATTGGCCAAAAGGAAGATCTCCAGGCCGCGCAGCGCAAAGCCATGGCCACCGGCGCTTCGGCTGCGACCATCGAAGACCTGCGAGAAGAGTTCATTACCGAATATATCTGGCCCACGCTCCGCGCCGGCGCGGTGTACGAACACAAATATCTGCTGGGCACCTCGTTTGCCCGGCCCGTGCTGGCCAAGCGCCAGGCGCAGATGGCCCTGCAATTGGGCGCCGACGCCCTATGCCACGGCTGCACCGGCAAAGGCAACGATCAGGTGCGTTTTGAGCTTGGCTACAAGGCCATTGCGCCGGGCATGCAGATCATCGCTCCGTGGCGCGAATGGAAAATTCAGTCGCGCGAGGACGCCATCGCCTACGCGCTTGCCCATGACATTCCCGTGGAGCAGACCAAGGCCAATATCTATAGCCGCGATCGCAATATCTGGCACTTGAGCCATGAGGGCGGCGTTCTGGAAGACCCGGCCAACCCTCCCGACGAATCCATGTGGCAGTGGATCGTCTCGCCGCAGCGCGCGCCGGATACCCCGGTGGAGGTGGAAATCGAATTTGAGGCTGGAACCCCCGTGGGGGTGGATGGCCAGCGCCTCGGCCCCATGGCCCTGCTCGATAAACTGAACGCCGTGGCCGCCGCGAACGGTGTGGGACGCATCGACTTGCTGGAGAATCGCCTGGTGGGCATCAAATCCCGCGGCGCATACGAAACTCCGGGAGGCACGCTGCTGATTCTGGCTCATCGGGAACTGGAAACGTTGTGCGTGGATCGCGAGACCGCCCACTACGCGGAGATTTTGTCGCTGCGTTATGCCGAACTGGTCTATTACGGCCTGTGGTTCACGGCGCTGCGCGAGGCCCTCGATTCTTTCTTCACCACGTCGCAAAAATATGTCACCGGAAAGATCGGACTGAGCCTTTACAAGGGCAACGTCAGCGTGACCGGCCGCCAATCGCCCTATTCGCTTTTCCAAAAGGATCTCGCGAGCTTCACCATGACGCACTACAACCCCAAGGACGCCGAAGGCTTCATCAATCTGTTTGCCCTGCCGGTCACCATGCCGGTCCGCGACGCCCAACCGTGAATCCCTCGGCACAATCCGCGGGCAGCAAGCTTTGGGGGGGACGTTTCGACCGCCCGCCCAACGAACTTTTCTACGAGTTTCAACGCTCGCTTCCCTTCGATCGGCGCTTGCTTCCCTACGAGCTGCAGGTGGATCGCGCCTGGGCAAAGGCCATTCAGCAGGCCGGCATTCTTACCGCCGCGGAGACCGCGGAGACGCTCGCGGCAATCGATAGCATCGCCGAGCATGCCTCCAAGGACGCCCGGTGGCTGGACGATTCGCCGGCCGAGGATGTTCATCATTTCGTGGAGCTGGCGCTGGTCGAGCGCCTGGGGCCGCTGGGTTTCAAATTGCACACGGCGCGTAGCCGCAACGAACTGGTGGCCACCGATTTCCGCCTTTTCGTCAAGGACGCGGTGCGCGAAATGCAGCGCCACGTCAGCGGCCTGGTGGGGGCGCTGGCGGGGTTCGCGGAACGCGCCATGGGCGTGCCCATGCCGGGCATGACGCATCTGCAGCATGCGCAGCCGCTTCTGGTTTCGCATTTTTTGCTGGCTCACGCCGAAGCCTTTCTGCGCGACCTGCAGCGCCTGGCCGCCGCCGGCGCCATGGCCGACGCCTGTCCTCTGGGTTCGGGCGCCCTGGGAGGCGCGCCGTTTCCCCTGGATCGGCTGGCCATGGCCCAGGAGTTGGGATTTTCGCGCATCACCGCAAACAGTTTGGACGCCGTCGGCGACCGCGATTTCGCGCTGGATTACCTGTATGCCCTGTCCACGCTGGCGATCCACCTGTCGCATCTGGCCGAGGACTCCGTGCTGTTCGCCTCGCAGGAGTTTGGATTCATCGCCCTGCCGGATGAGTACGCCACGGGGAGCAGCCTCATGCCGCAGAAAAAGAATCCCGATGCCTGGGAGTTGCTCCGGGGAAAGACTGGCCGCATCACCGGCGCGCTGCTCTCCCTGGTGGTGACGCTCAAGGGTCTGCCATCCAGCTACCAGCGTGATCTGCAGGAGGATAAGGAGCCGGTGTTCGCCGCGCATGACCAGGCCGCCGCCATGGTGCGCATCGCCACCGGCGCGATATCCACCACCAAGTTGAACGAAGCTCGCTTGCGCGAAGCCGCTGGCGATCCGGCGCTGCTGGCCACCGAGGCCGCTCACTATCTGGTTCGCCGCGGCCTTCCCTTTCGCCAGGCTCACGAGATCGTGGGTCGGATCGTAAAAGAGGCGGAGCGCAACGGGACCTCGTGGGTTGCCATGCCGCTGGACAAGCTGAAGACATTTTCGCCGCTGTTTGAAAACGACTTGCAGGATGCTTTAACCGTCGCCATGGCTCTCGAAAGCCGCGACGTTGCCGGGGGTACCGCGCCATCCCGGGTGCGCGAAGCGCTCACCCAGTGCCGCGGCCGCCTGGCTCATTGGGAGGCTGCGAAATGAAAACGCGCCTGGCGCGTCCGGCGGACATAGAAGCCGTCAGCCGGCTGATACAGATTTATGCGGGTCAGGGATTGCTGCTGCCGCGAACCGAGGAACAGGTTCGCCAAAGCCTCACCCATTTTCTGGTCCTGACGGAAAACGGCGGTGGATCCCCGGCCGGAGAGCGCCTGCTTGGCTGCGTCGCGCTGGAACCCTATGGGCCGGACCTTTCCGAAATTCGCTCGCTGGCCGTGGACCCTGGCTCGCAGAACCTGGGCATAGGCGGAAGGTTGATCGACGCGGCCCTGAACACGGCGCGGCGGCGCAAGATCGCGCGCGTCATCGCCGTGACGCATGTCGCGTCACTGTTTGAGCGCCACGGTTTCGTCGCCACCACGCGCCAGGACTTGCCCGAAAAGATCGCTCGGGACTGCAACGGCTGCCCCAAGGCGCGCAATTGCGGCCTGGTGGCGCTGGTAGCGGTGGTTTGTCCCGAACGCGTCACCCAGCAGGTCCTGGCTCCCGCGGGTAGAATCCCCGTTCTCGTATGAAACGAGTTTCCGGCGCTACGATGCCGCGCGGATTCCGCTTCGGCGCCATGAACTGTGGTCTGCGCAGGCCCCCGCGCCTCGATCTGGGTCTGATCCTTGCCGATCAGCCGGCCGCGGCCGCGGGAGTCTTCACGCAAAATCTCGTGCAAGCCGCGCCGGTAGTGGTTTCGCGGCGCCACTTGCAGATTGCCGCAAACCGCATGCGCGCGATCATCGTCAATTCGCGCAATGCCAACGCCGCCACCGGCGATCCGGGAATGGCCGCGGCGGTAGCCACGGCGGAGAGCGTTGCACAAAAGCTCGGCTGCGAGCCTGAACAAGTGCTGGTCGCCTCGACCGGTGTCATCGGCGTGCCCCTTCGCGTGGATCGCATTCTTCGCGCCGTGCCCAGCATCGTTTCCTCGGCAACTCGCGATGCCCCGGCGTTTGACGATTTCACGCGCGCCATTATGACCACCGACACGCGCCCGAAATGGGCGGTGGCGCGGTGCCGCATCGCCGGACGGAATGTTCGCCTGCTGGGCTGCGCCAAAGGCGCCGGAATGATTCACCCGCAGATGGCCACCATGCTCGGTTTTGTGGTCACCGATGCGGCCATTCATCCGCCCCTTTTGCAGCGCGCGCTTTCCACTGTAACGCGCACGACGTTTAATGCCATCACCGTTGACGGCGATACCTCCACCAACGATACCCTGCTGGTCCTGGCCAACGGGGCCGCCGGCAATCGTCCCATCCTCCGTAAGGGCATCGGCTACCGGAGTTTCCTTGCCGCGCTCGAGCAAGTCTGCCATTCCCTGGCCCTGCAGATCGTGGCCGATGGCGAAGGCGCCCGGCGCGTGATCGAAGTGGAAGTGCGCGGCGCGCCCAGCGATCGCGCCGCCGAGCAAGTGGCGCGCACCATCGCGGGCTCTTCGCTGGTGAAGACGATGTTCGCCGGCGGTGATCCCAACTGGGGCCGCATCCTGGCTGCCGCGGGGCGTGCCGGCGTTAAATTCGACCCCTATCGGACCGATGTCTACCTTGCCGGAACCTTGACCTGCCATGGCGGGATGGAGTCACATTTCAGCGAAACGCGCCTGCACCAAAGATTGTCGAGAGATTTTGTTCCGGTGGTGGTGGATCTGGCCTCCGGCGAAGGCCGCGCCCGCGTGTGGACATGCGACTTCACCGCCGATTACGTGCACATAAACGCAAGCTATCGCACTTGAGATTTCCTCCGGCCCTTTGGGCCTCCGGTTTCATGTTTTCGTTGACGCCAGTCCGCATTTAGCGGGATGATCGCGGTGAGAGCTGAAGCGTCAGCCTCACGCCTGAGTAGCCTAGGTTGGTTCGGACTGCCCACGCAGTTGGCTCTGCCTCTTCAGCCGTGAACCCGTGGATCGGTCCGCCGCGGTGTAAGGAGTCCTACAAGTGAAAAAACTGTATGTGGGCAATCTGCCGTTCCAGGCTACGGAAGAAGATGTGGGCAACTGGTTTAATCAAGTAGGCGTGACTCCGGCAAACGTGACGCTGGTCCGGGATCGTTTCTCCGGACAGCCCCGCGGCTTCGGCTTCGTGGAAGTAAATAGCGATGACGATGCCGGCCGCGCCGTTCAAGCTCTCAACGGGCACGACTTCATGGGCCGCAACGTCGTCGTCAACGAGGCGCGCCCGCCTCGCGAGGGCGGCGGAGGCGGTGTTGGGGGGGGGGGGGGGCGTGGCGGTTACGGCGGAGGCGGTGGTGGTGGCGGGCGCGGTGGCGGTGGTGGTGGCGGGCGCGGCGGCGGCGGTGGCCGTGGCGGCGGAGGCGGTGGGCGCGGCGGTGGTGGCGGTGGCGGCGGGCGTTACTGATTCAATTCTTTACATGGGGCGCGAACGAACTCGGGGTTCGCGCCTTTTTTTTGGTCCTAATCTGCAAGCGCCGCGCTGTCCTGTTCGGCGACCGCGATTTCCAGTGTGGGGGTGTGTTCGGCGCGCTCCACTTTTCCGGCGTTAAATAAATACTTTTCCAGCACCGATGTCTTGACTCCCATCTTCACCAGTTCCGGCATATCCAATCCCGCCTCGGCCTGATCGAGTTCCGCCGCCGAGGCATGTAGCGCGGGGCTGCGCGGCAGGAACATGGGGCAGCAATCGTGGAATGGCTCAGCCGAAACTTCGTAGGTGCCGATGCGCCGCGCCAGTTTGAGAATCTCCTGTTTGTCATCGCCTGCAAGCGGCCGGAAGACCGGCATCGGGGAAGCCGCTCCCACCGCCACCATGTTCTTCAGCGTTTGCGAGGCCACCTGACCCAGGCTGTCCCCGGCGACGATTGCCAGGGCATGATCTCTTCGCGCAATACGCTCGGCGATGCGCAGCATCATTCGCCTGTAAAGCAGCAGCCGGTATTGCTCGGGGGCTTTGTGCAAAATCTCCCGCTGGATGGGTTCAAAGGGAACCAGGTGCAGCTTAGCCGTGAGCTGGTAGGGCACCAGCCGTTCGACCAGAGCGCGGGCCACGTGCACGGAAGACTCCCCGGGCCGCGCGCCGCCGCCCCAAAAATGCACGAAACTCAAATGCGCGCCGCGGCGCATCATCTTATAGGCCGCCACGGCCGAATCGAATCCCCCCGAGAGCAGGCAGGTCATTCTCCCGGCGGTATTGGCGGGCAATCCACCCACGCCGGGAATCTTGCGGGCGTAAACCAGCATGGGGCCCGGGGTAATTTCGATGCGGCAGGTCAATTCCGGATCGTCCAACTGCACGCGGACGTCGCGGCCGGCGGCGCGCAGGTGATCCAGCAGATATCGGCCGACGCGCTGTTCGATCTCGCCCACGCGTACCGGAAACGTTTTGTCGCTGCGCTTGGCGCGCACCGCAAAATTGCTGAACTGCAGCGGCTCGATTTCCGCCCAGGCCTCGCGGCAGAGGGCTTCCATGTCGTCGCTGGATCCGCGAGCCACTGGCCTGGCCACGGCGAAATATGCGATTCCCAGAACTCGCTCGAGGCGCGCAACCACTTCCCGAACCGGTGCGCCCTCGGCCAGTTCAATCACCAGGCGGTCCCCCGGACGCCGGATGTGCTCCACCGGAAATTGCGCCAGGGAGCGGCGCAAGGCCAGCAGGAATTTCCCGATAAAGAAATTCCTGTTCCGTCCCTTGAGCCACAACTCGTGATAGTGAATGACGATGACCGGCTTCGGCATGCGGCAACGACCCTTCTCAGTTTCTTCGGATGTGTGAGTATACCGCCGATCCATCGATTTCGCATTTGCTCCCCGCGGCTTGCCGATCCTTCCCCTAAGGTACTAAGAAATAGGGCCATTGCGACTTTATGGGCTGGCACTGCAATCCAGGCGCCTTGCGTACACGTAACGTCTTTGTAACAGCCCGCGGAGGATTGTTTGGACGCGTTCCGATCCTCTAGCGTATACGAGAGTACATCCTGGGCAGAAGAAACAGGCGACCCGGCAGGGTCGAAGTGCATCGAATGTTTAGGTTGCAAAGTCGAACCGAGGTGCAGCGATGTGGGATAAGCGCGATTGGCACCTGTTCTTTGAAATGGCACAGCGACCCGGACGGCGGCACCGCCCTCCCCGGCCAGTGGCCCCCTCGGCGGAGAATCGCGTCCATCCTGTCGCCGGCTTCAGCCTCTCGGAACTGGATGACGCGGGCATCAATCTGGAGATCGCCGAACGCCTGGGGCTCCCGGTTGACGCGGTGCGGATCGGCGTCTACGGGCCAAACGTTTCCGCTTTGCGCGAGTTTGCGCGCTCCGCGCGCCAGCCCTCCTGACTTCACTGGCGGGCTGTACGCTCGTATCGAGCCTCTTAACTAAATATTATTGGCAATAAAATCAGTAAGGTACACCTATTATAGGGATACCCGGCTGTACCATTGGCCGGTTGAGCTGGCATTACAAGGGCTGGTCTTCTCCCTTGACGCCGCGCCGCCTTTGAGTAAACTGCCTCTCTGAACATGTGCACCGCGCCCATTGTCACTGCCGAAGAGACGGAGCGGGACTTCGCTTACCCGCAGCATGAGGCGGCCTTTTTCTATGGCCTGTTTCTTCGCGGCCATTCCGCCGAAGAGCTTCGCCGGGACATTGAAGTGCCGCCCAGCGTCTTGGCGCGGTGGAATAAGGAAGCCAAGCGCGAGCCGGGGCTGGCGGGGGCTTTTGAACGCATGGTCGAGTATCGCCGCAATGTCCTGGCCATTTTTGAGTCCCTGGTCGACTGCTCCTCGCAAACAACCTGCATACAATAGTTGTGCCTGACTTATACCTGCCTTCTTAATGCCTCCAAGGCGAGCCGCTTTTGACACTGCACGCCAGCCTCGCTAGACTGGCTTTCACTTTCATGTGTTCCCTGGTAGCTCAATGGTAGAGCGTTCGGCTGTTAACCGAAATGTTGCAGGTTCGAGTCCTGCCCAGGGAGCCAACTCTTTCGAGCCCTCGCAAACCTCAGTCGATCCCGCGCGGATCACGCTGCACACCCTGCTGGGAACCTACCCAAACACTGCGGCGCTGAAAAATGGCGCGGTCAATTCTCCTCTGGTCGATTTTGACTTCGCAAATGTGAAGGTCGCCAACACGGCGTTCAAGCCCCTGGTGCGCGAGCAGAAATTCGATCTCGGCGAACTGGCCATCGTCACCTATCTGCAAGCCAAGGCCTACGGCAAGCCGTATGTCCTGCTGCCGGCGGTCGTCCTCGGCCGGGGCCAGCACCACACCATCGCCTATAACTCCGAGCGCGGCCATCTGGCGCCTGGCGACCTGCACGGGCGGCGCGTGGGCGTCCGCGCCTACACGCAAACCACCGGTGCATGGCTGCGCGGAATTCTCGCCGAAGATTACGGCGTGGACTTCCATCGCGTGCGCTGGGTCACGTTCGAGGAGCCGCACCTCGCCGAGTACCGCGACCCGGAGATTGTCGAGC
>Ga0302326_10028891_pt1 | contig 11149 bp, 10 predicted proteins | sample Palsa_T0_3_FD_202264 | JGI IMG/M metagenome (GOLD analysis project Ga0302326, IMG submission 202264) | Peat permafrost microbial communities from Stordalen Mire near Abisko, Sweden - Palsa_T0_3 | ecosystem: Environmental > Terrestrial > Soil > Palsa > Peat permafrost | place: Sweden: Abisko...
ACTGCGAAACTCGCGAATGACGTCCGGAAGCACATAGCGCGCCTGGGTGTGGGTGGTGCCGAGCGATAAGCTGCCACGCCCCTCGTCGCGCAATTCGGTTGAGAGGTCGCGGATGCTCTGAGCTTCCTGCAGGATCCGCAGCGCCCGCTCGATCACCTGCTGACCCGCCGCGGTGATGCGCGTCAGATTGCGCCCCTCACGCACGAAAATCTGAAAACCAAGCTCGTCCTCGAGAAGTTTGATCTGCTTGCTCACGCCCGGCTGCGAGGTATGCAGCTTCTGGGCGGCCGCCGTGATGTTAAGTCCGCTCTGCGCGATGGCCGCAAGGTAACGCAATTGGTGCAATTTCATCGAATTCTCAACCCGTCTCATCGGATGCGCGACAGCGCGCAGCCTAGCGCAAAGCCATAAAAATTTCGTAACCGCTCTATAACCGGCGCACACCCGCTCAGAAGCAATGGTTCGTTCCGGGAATAAGCCTGGGTGGCTATATTTCTGGGCATGGGCGAGGTACTCACATTGGATCTGGAGCACAAGGCTCACCGCGTTCGCCAGCTCCTGGCCGCGGGGGTGCGTGAGCATGGACGGGTCGTCTACGCCAATAGCCTAGGCTCCGAGGCGATGGTGCTCACGGACATCATCGCGACGCACCTACCAGAGATTGAGATTTTCAGCATCGACACCGGACGGCTGCCCGAACAGACGCACGAGTTGCTCGCGCGCCTGGAAGAGCGTTTCGGACCGCGCATTCGGCTGGTGTACCCGGACGCGCAGGCGCTGCAGAGCTTGAGCGCCTCCCAGGGAGTGAATGGCTTTCAGAGGAACGTGGCGGCGCGCCTGTCGTGCTGCGAAGTGCGCAAGGTCGAGCCCTTCAAGCGCGCGATTACCGGTTTCAAGGCCTGGGTGACTGGCGTGCGCCGCGAGCAATCCGCCACCCGCGCGCAGGGCGTAGCCGAGGAATGGGATGCGCAATACGGGCTCTACAAATTGAGCCCGCTCCTCGATTGGACCGAAGAGCAGATCTGGCAGTACATCCGCGCACGCCGCCTTCCCTATAACACTCTGCACGATCGACAGTATTCGAGCATCGGCTGCGCGCCCTGCACGCGCGCGATTCAGCCGGGCGAGCATCATCGTGCGGGCCGCTGGTGGTGGGAGGAGTCCGCATCGCGTGAATGCGGGCTGCATCCGCGCGTGCGTCAGGCCGCAATTGCAGCCGTTTAATTGATGTGAGCGAGGTTCGAATGGATTATCTGCCGATTTTCATCGTGGTGAAGGACGCTCCGGCCATCGTCGTCGGCGGCGGCCAGGTGGCGCACCGCAAGGTCGAATGGCTGCTCGCCGCCCATGCGCGCGTCACGGTCATCGCCCCTGCGCTCGGTAGCGAGCTCACCGAGCTTGTCGCGCGCGGCGCCGTTCAGCACAGCGCTCAACATTTCATGCCCGAGCAGCTGCGTCATGCGGCGCTTGCCATCGCCGCGACGGACTCGGGCGAGGTCAATGCAGCGGTGGCGCAGGCCGCGCGTTCTGCGCGTGTACCGGTCAACGTCGTCGACAGCCCTGAGCTTTCAAGCTTCATCTTCCCCGCCATCATCGATCGCTCGCCAGTCATTGTCGCGGTGGGCTCCGGAGGACGCTCGCCGGTTTTGGTGCGACGCGTGCGCGCCCAGATCGAGGCGCTGCTGCCGGCGAAGCTCGGAGCCCTGGCGCGCTTCATGGGAGAGCGGCGCACGGCCGTGAAGCTCGCCCTCGCGCCGGGCGGCCGCCGGCCGTTCTGGGAGCGGATCATCGGCGGCGCGGTCGGCTCGCAGGTGCTTGCCGGAAACGAGACGCGCGCGCACGAAGCTTTCGCGGCGGAACTTTCAGACTCAGGCAGTCGCGCCCAAGTAGGCGAGGTTTATCTCATCGGCGCAGGTCCCGGCGACCCGGATCTTCTCACGCTGCGTGCGCTGCAGCTCCTGCAGCAGGCCGACGTCGTCCTCTATGACAGACTCGTTTCAGATGCGGTGCTGGCGCTTGCGCGCCGCGATGCGCAGCGCATTTTCGTCGGCAAGGAGGCCGGCGATCCGCCCAACGCACAGGCGCGCATTCACGAGCTCATGATCAATTATGCGCGCGCGGGATTGCGCGTCGCGCGCTTGAAGGGTGGCGATCCCTTCATCTTTGGCCGCGGCGGGGAGGAGATTGAGGTGCTCGCCACGAACGGCATCGCCTATGTCATCGTCCCGGGCATCACTGCGGCGCTCGGCGCCGCGGCGAGCGCCGGTGTGCCGCTCACGCATCGCAAGCTTGCGCAGAGCGTCACATTCGCACCCGGCCACGCGCTCGATGACGAGTCACTGGATTGGGATTCTCTGGCACGGCCCAATCACACTGTGGTCTTCTATATGGGCGTCGCGCATCTGTCGCGGATCATCGCGCGCCTGCGCGCCTGCGGCGCAGCCGCCGATCACCCCGCGGCGATCATCGAGCGGGCAACATTGCCGGGCGAGCGCGTGGTAAGGGGTACGCTTTCGACCCTCGAAGCTTTGGCGGGCGCCGCTTCCATTGTCGCGCCGGCTTTGCTCATCGTGGGCAAGGTCGCCGCATTCGCGCGCGCGCCAGAGCGCTCTGCAAAGCCCGAAGAGCTTCTGACGAGGGCACCTGAGGAAATCCCCGCTTGACGCAGGCGTGCGGCTCGCTCGTTCGCAACGGATTCTGCGGGGCGGTCGGCGGGACGCCGCTCCTGCGCCTGCGCACGCTGAGCGAAGAGAGCGGCTGCGAGATCCTCGGCAAGGCCGAGTTCATGAATCCCGGCGGCTCGGTCAAAGATCGCGCGGCGCTCGCCATCGTCATTGCAGCCGAAAAGCGCGGCGAACTCGCCCCTGGCGGCACCGTGGTTGAAGGCACTGCCGGCAATACCGGCATTGGCCTTGCGCACGTGTGCAATGAGCGCAGCTACCGCTGCGTCATCGTCATGCCGGACAATCAGTCGCCCGCGAAGTACGAGCTTCTCGAAACGCTGGGCGCGCAGGTGCACCGGGTTCCGGCCGTGCCCTACAGCAATCCCAATCAATATCAGAAGGTCGCGGCGCGGCTCGCCGCATCACTGCCGGGCGCGATCTGGTCCAATCAATTCGACAACGTCGCGAACCGCGAGATCCATCTCGCAACCACTGGACCTGAGATCTGGGAGCAGTCGGGCGGGCGCGTGGACGCCTTTGTGGCCGCAAGCGGCACCGGCGGCACCTTCTCCGGCGTCTCCGAGTTCCTGCACTCGCGACGCTCCGCGATCCGCTGCGTGCTGGCGGATCCGCCGGGCAGCAGTCTCTATGAGTACGTGCGCCATGGCACCTTGAAGGCCACCGGCACGGGCTCGATCACCGAAGGCATCGGCATTGCGCGCATCACCGCCAATCTTGCGCTCGCGCGCATCGACGACGCCGTCCACGTGGAAGATGCGGAAACGGTGCGCTTCGTGTATCGATTATTGAACGAAGAGGGGCTTTTTCTCGGCAGCACGAGCGGCATCAACGTCGCAGCGGCAGTGCGCGTGGCGCGCGAGCTCGGACCCGGACACACGGTCGTCACGGTGCTCTGCGACGGCGGCGCGAACTATCAATCACGGCTCTTCAACCGCGAGTGGCTGAAGACGAAGGGGCTTGCCGCATCGGCGCTGCGTCCCGAGCGCACGCCGCTGACATTGGAGGGCGCCATTGTCAACTGAACGCGGCAAGCTTGCCACGGTCACCGACGCCGTCATCGTCGGCGCAGGTCCCGTCGGGCTCTTCCAGGTCTTTGAGCTTGGGCTCCTTGGCTTGCGCGCGGAAGTCATCGATTCGCTGCCGCAGATCGGCGGCCAGTGCAGCGAGCTCTATCCGGAAAAGCCGATCTATGACATTCCCGCGGTGCCGGTGTGCACGGCGCAGGAGCTCATCGAGCGCCTCGCCGAGCAGATCCGCCCCTTTGCCGCGGGTTTTCATCTGGGCCAGGAAGTCACCCGGGTTGAGCCCCGTGCCGACGGCCGTTTTGACGTCGAGACCAGCCGCGGCGCCCGCTTCGACGCCGGCAGTGTCATCATTGCAGCCGGTGTCGGCGCGTTTCAGTCGCGCCGGCTCGCGGTGAGCGGCGTCGAGCCGCACGAAGGCAGCCGCGTTCACTATCGGGTCAGGGACAAAGAGCTCTTCCGCGGCCGCGATCTTGTCATCTTGGGCGGCGGCGATTCGGCGCTCGATTGGACGCTCGCGCTGACCGATAGCGCGCGCAGCATTGTTCTCGTGCACCGGCGCAGCGAATTTCGCGCCGCTCCCGCATCCGTTGAGCGCCTGTTTGCCCTGCGCGATGCCGGCAGGGTCGATTTCCTCGAGGGCCAGGTGCAGTCCATCGTTGAAACCGATGGCGCATTAAGCGGCGTGCATGTGAGAACCCCCGATGGCGTGACGCGCGCCGTGGCGCTCGAGCACCTCATCGTATTCTGGGGACTGCACCCGAAGTTGGGGCCCATCGCGCAGTGGGGGCTCGCGCTCCACAAGAAGATCATCAGCGTCGATGCGGCGCGCTTCCAGACGAACATCCCCGGCATCTTCGCGGTCGGCGACATCAACGACTATCCCGGCAAGAAAAAGCTCATCCTGTCCGGGTTCCACGAGGCCGCACTTGCGGCGTTCGCCGTGCGCGAGTACCTCAACCCCGGTGAGAAGGTGCATCTGCAGTACACGACGACGAGTCCGTTGCTGCAACGGCGCCTGGGCGTCGCCGAGGAGAAGAGCGCCCAAGAGTCCCGTTCTGCAGCGCGCACGGCATGATGCTCACAGGCGAATTCGGCTGGTTCCTCGCCTTCGGACTTGCCGCGCAGCTTGTCGATCGCGCGCTTGGCACGCGCCACGCCGTGACGGCGAGTGCCTTCCTCGCCACTTTGACGTTGAACGGCGTTCTTTGGCTGCAGTTCGGCCGTTTCGCGTACGAATCGCCCGCCGCGCTCCTCTTGGGTGCAGTGGCCGGCGCCCCCCTCGCCGCCTGGGTGAGCCGGTATCTGCCACGGCGCGCCGCCGTCCTCGGGATTGGTTTGGGCGCGCTCATTCTTGCCACCGTCGGACTTCGCCACAGCTTGACCTGACCGCGCTCTTGCGCTGAGCATCGCGACGCAGCCGTGAAGCCACGGCGATGGCCCGAGCGCCCATGCATGAGTATTTTGGCGCCGCCGAGCTTGATGCCCTGCGGCTGAGTCTGGCGGTTGCCACGCGCAGCGTGCTGTGCAGTTTGCCGGCGGCAGTTCTCGTTGCGTGGCTATTGACGCGCGCGCGCTTTCACGGCCGCATCCTTTTTGACGCCTTCGTGCACCTGCCCCTGGTGCTGCCACCCGTCGCCGTGGGGTACGTCCTCCTCGTGCTGTTCGGCACCCGCGGTCCCATCGGCCATTGGCTCTACGAGCGCTTCGGAGTCGAGCTCGCCTTCAGCACCAACGGGGCGGCGCTCGCGACCGCCGTCATGACTTTTCCGCTCATGGTGCGCGCGATTCGCATCTCTCTCGACCATGTGGACCCGGGGCTCGAGGCTGCGGCGCGGACCTTGGGCGCGGGCGCGCTCGATCGCTTCGCAAGCATCACCCTGCCATTGATGCTGCCGGGCGTTCTCGCCGGAGCGGTCATGGCATTCGCGGCGGGGCTTGGGGAGTTCGGCGCGGTCATCACCTTTGTCGCCAACATCCCCGGGCGCACCCGCACATTGTCGCTTGCGCTCTACACCGCGATTCAGTCGCCGGCGGGCGATGCGCTGGCGGTGCGGCTGGCGATCATTTCATTCACTCTGGGGTTTGCGGGCCTCCTCATTGCCGAATGGCTTGCACGGCGAGTGCGCCGGTGGTTGGGACGCTGATGCTCACCGTCAAGGTCGCCAAGCGCCGCGGCACCTTTGATCTTGACGTCGCCTTTCAGGCGCCGACGCCGGGAATTGTCGCCCTCTTTGGCCGCTCGGGGTCGGGCAAGACGAGCGTGGTTGAGATCCTGGCGGGCCTCCTCGAGCCTGATGCCGGGAGTGCCCGCCTCGAGGAACTCGTGCTCTTTGACACGGCGGCAGGCTATTCGCTCCCCGCCGAGCGCCGCCGCATCGGCTATGTATTCCAGGACGCACGCCTCTTCCCGCACTTGAGCGTGCGCGGCAATCTGCGCTACGGGCAAAGACGCTCGCCGGTGGCGCCCCACACGATCGGGTTTGATGAGGTCACGGCGCTCTTGGGCCTGGCGCCGCTTCTTGCGCGACGTCCCTATACTCTATCGGGCGGGGAGCGGCAGCGTGTGGCATTGGGGCGCGCACTTCTGTCGCAGCCGCGGCTTCTGCTCCTCGATGAGCCGCTCGCCTCGCTCGACGCGTCGCGGCGCGCCGAGGTGCTGCCGTATCTTGAGGCGCTGCGCGACAGACTCTCCATCCCGATGGTCTACGTCAGCCATCAGTTCGAGGAGGTTCTGCGTCTCGCCGATCACGTCGTCCTCTTGGAGGCGGGCCGGATCGTGGCGGCGGGCGGCATCCATGAGATGAGCCTGCGGCCTGAGCTTGCCGCCATTGTGGGCTCAGACTCCGTCGGCGCGGTGCTCGAGGGAGTGATCAGTGAAGCGGATGCGGCCCGCGGCCTCGCGCGGCTCAATTTCGGCAGCGGCACGCTGCTTGTGGCCGCGGCGGATGCGCGCGTTGGCGCGCGCGCGCGAGTGCAGCTCTTCGCAAGCGATCTAATCCTCGCGACCCGGCCGGTAGAGGGGTTGAGCGTACGCAATTCGCTTCCCGGCGTGGTGCGCGGCATCCGCGCGGAAGAGGACGAGGCGCAGCTGGTGACCGTCGACATCGGCGGCGCAAGCGTACTGGCGCGCGTCACCCGCGATGCGCTCGAGTCGCTGGGCCTGCACCCGGGTTCTGCCGTATGGGTTCTGGTCAAAGCCGTCTCAATGCGCAGCCACGTCGTCTAAAGCGGCCAGGACTCCAGGCGCGCAACGAAGGTTTGCAGGAAGCGATTGGCGTCGGCGCCGTCGAGGACGCGGTGATCGATGGTGAGCGTCACGTAGCACTTCGAGCGCACGACGATGCGCTCGCCTGCCGGCTCTTCGATCACTGTAGCGCGCCTTTCGAGCTTACCGACGCCGAGAATGGCCGATTGCGGCTGATTGATGACAATGGGTGCCGCCAGCAAGCTGCCGCTCGTGCCGTGATTCGAGAGCGTGAATGTGCCACCGCGCAGGTCGTCGGGAGTGAGTTGGCTTGCGCGCGCGCGCGCGACGAGATCATTGAGGCCGCGCGCGATGTCAAATACATCACGCCCTTCCACGGCGCGCAGCACCGGAACGATGAGTCCGCCGCCCTCAATGGCCGCGGCCACGCCGATGTTCATCGTCTCGTAGATCTCGAGTGCGTCGTCGTTCCAGCGGCTGTTCGCCTCCGGCACGATGCGTATGGCATCCACCGCTGCGGCTACGAAATAGGCGCTCAGAGTGAGTGCGGCGCCGCGCGCTTCGAAATCCGCGCGATTCCTGCTGCGATGGGCAATGACTGCGCTCATGTCCGCCTCGAAGACGCTCGTCACATGCGGCGCGGTGTGCAGCAAGCTCTGCACCATGTGTTCAGCGATGCGCTTTCGCATGTGCGAGTGCGGTACGCGCCGCACCGGCAGCGCATCCGCAGGCGCGCCCGCGCTCGGGCGCGCGGCAACGCCGCCCTGCCGCGTTTGCGCGGCCTTCAATACATCCTCTGCGGTAATCCGGCCGGCCTGTCCGGAACCTTTGACGTCATTGACGGCAAGTCCGTGCTCCGACATGAGGCGGCGAACGGCGGGGCTCAGTTGCTCGCGAGCGCCTTGCGCCGCGCCTGCTGAGGGCGTGCCGCCGGCTGCGGGGAGCTGCTCTGGTGCGTGCGCGATAGGAGCGGCGGCCGCTGCCGCGTCGAGTTCGATGTGCCCGAGGAGATCCCCGGCCGCGACTTCCTCGCCGCCACTCTTCAGAGTCTCGCGCAGGACACCGCTTGCCGGAGCGGGAATCTCCACGGTGACTTTGTCGGTTTCGAGCTCGACCAGAGGTTCGTTGGCCGTGACGCGCTCGCCGGGCGCCTTCAACCAGCGCAGGAGCTGCGAGCGCGTGCCCTCGCTCTCCTCCGCCGGCGCGCGCACTTCAAATAGGGCGCTCATGCCTGCGCGATCCGCTGCATGGCGGCTGCGATGCCGCGCACGCTCGGCAGGGCAGCTTCGAGCAGCACGGGACTGTGTGGACTGGGAATATCCGGCATGGCGAGGCGTTCGATCGGCGCATCCAGGTCGAAGAATGCCTCCTGGACGAGGGTTGCGGCAATCTCCGCGCCGAAACCTGCGGTGAGGTTGTCCTCGTGCACGATGAGGCAGCGGCGCGTCTTTTTGACCGACGCGAGGGTCGCCTTGCGATCCCAGGGCGAGAGCGTGCGCAGGTCAAGAATTTCCGCATCGACCGCCGCCGCGGCCACCGCAAGCTCGCAGCGCTCGACCATGGCTCCCCAGGTGATGACGCTCAACTGTGTGCCAGCACGCACCAGGCGCGCCTCGCCAAAAGGCAGCACGTAGGAGTCGCCCGGATAGGGCCGACGGGCCGATGCGCCGTCGAGCATGGCGCGGTGTTCGAAGAAAATCGTCGGATCATTGCCGCGCAGGGCCGAGCGCAGAAGCCCCACCGCGTCCTCGCCGTTTGCCGGTACCGCCACGCGCCAGCCGACGCCGTGCACCCAGGCCACCTCGTTGGTCTGGCTGTGCCAGGGATCGCCACACTTAAAGAAGCCTCCCGGAATGCGCACGATGATGGGCGCTGCGAAGCGGTTGTTGGTGCGCCAGCGTAGCGTGCCGCAGTCGTTCAACTGCTCGGCAGCCGGTTCGGCGTATTTGCGAAACTGAATCTCCGCGACCGGAACGAGACCCGCGAGCGCCATGCCCACCGCGCGACCGATGATGCCCTCTTCGGAAAGACTCGTGTCAAACACGCGCTCGCGCCCGTATTTGTCCTGCAGTCCAAGCGTAGCGCCGTGCACGCCGCCCTTGGGGCCCACGTCCTCGCCGAACACGAGGAGGCGCGGATTCGTGGCAAGTTCCACATCGAGCGTGCGGCGGATCGCCGTCAGCATGTTGATGCGCACGGGCTCGCTCGCCGCCGTCGCCGATGCGGCCGCAAACTCATGCCCTTCGGGTGCAACTCCGCCCTGCCGCTGCAGTTCATACGCGCCCGCTGCCGTTTTCTCGCAGAACACATGACGTTGCAGCGACTCGGGCGCCGGCGCAGGCTCGGCGAGGGCGGCGGCCACCGCAGCCTCGACCTCTTGGCGTGCCGCGCGCTCGATGCCGAGCCAGTCGGCCTCGTCCATGAGCGCAGGGACCGCAAAGCGGTGCAGCTCATCGAGTGGGTCGCGGGCGCGCTCGCGCTCGAGCAGCGCTGCGGGCTTATAGGCCTGCGTGTCCTGTCCCGAGTGACCCGACAAGCGCGGCACAGTGAGCCGCAGCAATACCGGCCCCTCGCCGGCGCGCACGAGATTCACGGCGCGCGCCGTGAGCTCAGCCGCTTCGCTCGGCTGGGTGCCGTCGCCGCTCAGGATCGTAAGATTGGCGAACGATTTCAGGTTGGCTGCGATATTGCCACCGGGCGTCTGCACGTCGGATGGCACGGAAATGCCGAAGCCGTTGTCTTCGATGTAGAACAGCACCGGCAGGCGCAGAGTCGTCGCGATCGTCAGCGCAGACCAGAAGCCGTTGGTCGCCGTCGACGCATCCCCGCCGTGGGCCACCGCAATGCTCCTGGCGAAGGAGGCGTCGTGAAGCACGTCGCGACGATAGCGGATCGCCTGCGCCCAACCGACGGCGGGTGTGTACTGCGCGCCGACGCCGCCGCATCCGGGCAGCACGGTCGCGCCGCCGCGGCTGGGCATGTTGAAGACGACGCCAATATCGCGGCCGCCGCTCGATGAGCGCGCACGCGCCAACGGCCCGGCAGCGGCCTCCTGCAAGTCAAATCCCAGCGCCAGCATGAGCGGCCGCGAGCGGTAATAGGCACCGACGCCGTCGTGGGCATCCGTCAACAGGAGTCCGAGGAGCGACTGCCCAAGCTCATGGCCGCGGGCACAGAACTGATAGAGAATTTTGCGCTCAGGCAGGAGCTGCCCTTCCTCGATCGCATCAAGCGCGCGGGAAGCCTGCACGAGCCAGGCGATGCGCGCCCACTCGATCTGCATTGGAGCCTCCCATTCAAGTTGACGAACAATGTTATGCGCGATTAGGGGAAATTATCTTGCTCTTATTGCTCCAAATTGCGTTGATCTGGCAATATCCTTGCTCTATGAAATCGACATCAGCCAAAACTCTCGATCGCGTGGACCGCCGCATCCTCGATGAACTGCAGGCGGATGCGCGCATCTCGAATCAGGATCTGGCGAAGCGCGTGGGCTTATCGAGCGCGCCATGCTGGCGGCGCCTGCGCCGCCTGGAAGAGGAAGGATTCATTGCAAGCTACGCGACGCTTCTTAACCCCACTTCTATCGGCCTGCCCATCCTCGCCTATGCGCAGGTGACGCTCGAAAATCATCATCCCGAGAGCGTGCGCGAGTTTGATCAGCTGATCGCCCATCGTCCGGAAGTACTCGAGTGCCACTCGATGAGCGGCCCGAACGACTACCTGCTGCGCATCGTCGCGGGCAGCATGGAAGCCTATGAACATTTTCTGAGCACGCATATGCTGCAGACCAAAGCCGTGCGCTCGGTGAATACGAGCTTCGTCCTGCGGACCAAGAAGTTCACCACGCGTCTGCCGCTTGAAGCGATCGGCACCGCGGGAGCGCGCGCCCGCGCATCCTAGCGAGTCTCGGCAGTGTCCGAGTCTTGGGATGAAGAGCCCGCGCGCCTTCGATCTCGCTCACCCTCAGGCGCGCCGGTTTTGCTCGTCAAAATTTGTACGCTATCGATGCTCCGAGAATCCGCGGTCGCAGCGGCGTCTGCGCGACGATGAACTGATCGGTGCTGACGAAGGTGCTGGCGTTTGAGTTACTGAGATTTTCACCGTAGAAGTTCAAGGTCCAGGCATCCTTCGCGACGCCAAACGACGCGTCATAGGTCGAGTAAGCCGGATTCTCAAAGCGCAAGCGGCCGGTGGGGACGGCTCCAGTTTCCGCGATCATGGGGTTCGACCCC
>Ga0302326_10028894_pt1 | contig 11148 bp, 7 predicted proteins | sample Palsa_T0_3_FD_202264 | JGI IMG/M metagenome (GOLD analysis project Ga0302326, IMG submission 202264) | Peat permafrost microbial communities from Stordalen Mire near Abisko, Sweden - Palsa_T0_3 | ecosystem: Environmental > Terrestrial > Soil > Palsa > Peat permafrost | place: Sweden: Abisko...
GCGGTGCGATTGCGTTGCGAACCACGATGAATCACGGAGACACGAAACAATGCATTGCGTGCCATCCCACTCAGTTCACCACGCGAGGCTACCTTACCGCCGTAGCTCGCGGCTATGCGCCTACGCAGCGCCCGGCGCTCGAGTTCCTCACGGATCGCATCTATAACAACCAGCGCCCTCTTTATGGTGAACCTGGCGCGGACTGGGTTCGTGTCATCTACTCTGCCCGTACGGTCGCCAGCCGTCTGCCAGTCATCGAGCACCTCTACGAAACCAACGTCACACACGACACTCCCCACGTTGCCGATTTCGAAATCCCCTATGCGAACTTTCTCAAGATCCATTACAAGGACAGGAAAGAGATGCCCGGCAATGAGACCGATGGCTGCGAGCCCGACATCAGCCCGTTTGAGATTGCATCGCAAAGCTGGGATAGCTTTGACATTCTCTACCGCCAGACCCACGATCAGCAATGGCTCGATCAGCGCGATCTCGTCGAGCGCCTGGCGGTTCCTTACAAACCGCAAAACATGATTGACCTGAATTGGAAGATCCAATTCCTCTCGACCATTGGCCGCGATAGGTATTCGACCGAACTAAAGACCTTGATCGATCAACTCTATAGCTACGAACAGGCGGGCGGTATGTGGCCGTATCTCTTCGATAAGGCCGGCAAGCCCGCCGACTTCGTGTCCTACAATTCGGTCCTGGCGCTGGCCATGGCCGGCCGCCGTCCGGAAACCGACCCCGGTCTCGCCCTAGCCGTCACGGCAATGCTCAAGGCACAGAGGCCGGAAGGAAGCTGGGAGGGTGATCCTGTTTACCAAGGTTTCAATACTCCGTTCCGCGCCACGCAGTTTGCGGTGATGGCGTTGTCCACGCTATACCCCGGGACCGACGAAAAGAACGCCGGGAAAAAGGGATGGGGTGACGCGTTCCCGCCGGTTGCCACAAAACTCTCCACCGGCGACCTCCCCAGCCTGCTCAATCAGCTTGACAATTTCTGGGATCCCGCGCCTGCGCCGATGTTAAAGCAGATTCGCGATCTGCTCGCGCACAGTGATCAGCCTCTGGCGCGGGAAGCCGCCGCTCGCGCCTTAGGGCATATGGCCGACCCCGGCTCTGTTCCTGTGTTGATTGCGGCGCTGGGCGACCCGGCCAAAATGGTGCAGCGAACTTCAGCCTGGGCTTTGCGCATGATTCTCGAACGTCGTCCCCAGGTCGCTGCCGCGGGGCGTGCGGATTTGTCCGCCGCTATTCGCTCTCCGAATGCCCGCGCTCGCTGGGGCGCCACGCAGCTTTTCAATCAGCATTTCAAGTATCTGGCCGGTGATGCGGAGCTTCGCGCCTCTCTGATCAGCGCCCTCGGCGATCCCGCTCCCGCCGTGCGATTAAACGCCGCGAGAGGTCTGTGGCAGTGGTATTACTGGAGCGTCGACGATCCTGGCGCTCGGGACAACATTCTAGAAGCGCTTGCGACTCGCCTCAACACCGAAGCCGACCCAACCTTACGCCGCGCGGTCCACGAGAGCATCTACGACGTCCTCGATGAAAACACCGGTTATCTGGACGCTTGGATACGCGCTGCCGCGACCGACGAGGACGCAAGCCGTATCCGCGACGGTTACGAGACCGTCGTACGCGACCAGGCCCGGGTCCTCGCCCGCGTTCTACGCTCCGCGACCCCTCTCGGCCGCCAGGGCATTCTCGAGTCGCTGTGGGATTTTCACATCCGGCACTACTCTCTGCCTAAACTCAATGCCGGCCAGGTGTCCGTTGCGCTGCCCGCCGTCTTTGTGAAATATGTCTCCGGCGTCCCCGATCTGCACCTGCCTGGCTACGAGTATCCGCCGTATCGGGATACCGCCGATTTCCATTACGACGTTCATAATGGCTTCTACCAAACCCGCGTCGGCAATGATAGCGATCTCATCCATTTCTTCAAGAGCTCCGGCCCCGACCTCGAAGCCGCTTTGGTGGATTGCCTCCGCGACGCCTCCGATGACCTCAAGATTAATGTCCTGAAAGCCGGTAGTGTATTGAGTGGCGCCGGCGGCCCGCTCTTCGCAAACGCTGCGCTCCGGCTCGCGCTTGATCCCGACAAAGAGGTCCGCGAAACCGTCAGCTACGTTTACGAAAATGGCCAGCGAGGCGTTCTTAATATCAACTCCTCCGCTGCGCCTGTCGCGAGCCTGGTTCGCACAATCGCGGAGATTCTTGCGGGGGATAATCTCGCCGCCCAAAACATTGTTCTCCCACTGCTCGCGGCTCTGCCTGAGAATTCGCCTTGGACGCATCAACCCCAGGTTGTTTCGCTGCTGCGCGCTCTGCTGATCCGCCAGCCTCGCGTCGCCAACTACGCAAATGCCTTGACCGCCGCCGCCGCTTTCCCGGATCTCACCAACCAGCCCGCGATTCAAGTCCAGATGATCGAAGCCATCGAAGATCCCGACCGCGATGTGCAGCGAGCCGCGCTTCAGATTGCCTTGTCCCGTTTGGATGACCCGGCTCAGAGCGCGTCCACGGCCCGGGTATTCGCAAAGCTCGGCACCTCCCAGCGCGGTGTTCTGATCGAAGAGGTCAACGATCCAAAATTCCTGGTGAGTCGTCTGGGTGTCTCCGGCGGAGCGCTTTCGCAAGATCAGGCCTACTTCTCCGGAAAGAAGACGCTGAATCACTCCACCGACCTGCTTGCCAAGCCGGTTGTGTTTAACGCCGTCATCGCCAGCCTCGGTGATCGCGATGCCAACGTCCGCGCGGCCGCGCTCGACCTTCTCCGCAAAGTAAACGGCATCGAAGTGCGCCCCGAATTTGAAGCCGCCCTCGAACGCATGCGCAGCGATCCCAACCCCCGTCTGAAGCTGATTGCGACGAATGTGCTTTCAGGGAAGAAGCTCAGCGAATCGCTGAAGGACGTGCAACCAGGCTCGGTCCTTGACTTTAACTATTTCGTCTCGAAAATCGAGCCCATCCTCGCGGCTACCGGCCCCGACGGCAAAGCCTGTGTGATGTGCCACGCGACGCACGTGATCTTCCGCCTGCAGCCTCCGAACGCCGAAGGCCAGTTCTCTCCTCAGGACAGTGAAGACAACTACAAATATGCGATGCGCGTCGTGGATATCAACGACCCGGCGCGTAGCTTGATCCTGATCAAGCCTACCCACCCCAGCGATTCAGCCGGCAATGTGGATGACTATCTGGCCACACACAACGGAGGGCAGCGCTGGAAAGGGAATGAGACAAGCTGGCAATACACGACCATCCTGCAGTGGATTCGCGGCGCCGATCTGAAGGCTTCGAAGTAGCCACCCGGCGGCAGCTTGAAATCGGGTTTGGCATGACGCTTCCGCGCGCGGCCCTTCGTTCTTCGGCTAAATACGCTCCTGGGAAGTGGCATAGGCAGTATTCCGGTGGACCGAATTGTAGAGTCTATTGACGTCTAATAAAGCAACCGTGCCGGGTGGTTTTGCAATCGAAACCAGAAGAGTCCCCCTATCCGAAGTCGAAAACGTCCGGACCACGGCTGATAAAGCCGCGCGACGCTTGCGATTTTCGCATATCATCTTGCCATGAGGAAATGGATTACCGCGACGCTGCTGATTGCCACTGCAACACTCGCGCAGCAAACCCAACATCAGTATGAGCCGCCGAACGCACCGGGCGCCGGTCAGAGACTGCTCGCGCGATTTGTGGGCGACTGGAGCGTCGTCAAGACGTTCTTCCCGATGAACGGGAAGCCCATCGTTACGAAAGGCGCATGTAAGCAGTATATGATCCAGGACGGCAAGTTTCTGCAGTCGGATTTCACGTTCTTCAATTCTGACGGAACAAAGAGCACTGGCACCGGAATCTCCGGCTTCGATCCCAAGACGAATCGCTTCACCACCGTGTGGTACGACTCACGGCAGACGACGATGTCGATTCGCCAGAGCGACGGCACGTTCGACGGCGAGCACATCTTCCTGTGGGCCACGCCGCTCGATTCCGAGCGTCATGGGCGCAAGACCGTGGCGCGTGCGCACCTTGAGGAAGACGGCCGCCTGCTTCTCCATCGCCATTTCATGATCGATGACAAAGGGGAGGAGCGGATGATGATCGAGTTGCGGATGACGCGGAAGTAGCCGCCCTAAGAGGCTGCTGAAAAAGGCTCCGGCAGGCTGAATGCCTGCCCCACCATCTCTGCAAGCCATTGATTTATCGTGGTGGCGCAGGCGGTTTCGCCTGCGTTCTGCAGATGTCGCAGCTTGCGGGGCCATTTCGTTTCGCAAAAAACGCCCTTTCTTCGCTTTCTTGGACCGGGAGCGCCAAGCTCCCGAGTTCGTTTTCCCGCACCGGCGAGACAGTCGACTCAGGCGTACTTCCGAGGCAATCGGTGCCGCCCAATACGAGCAATAGCCAGCCCCTCGAGGCTCTGGCCTATGCAGCCCGATAAGCGTCTGTTCGCGCGATGCGCCTAGTCCGCAGATTTTACCCGGATGGCCGTATTCTGCCGGGAGCCGCTGGAGGCAGGTTCGGCTGCGGGTCGCGATTGCAGCCCTATCCTGCGGGCCTTCCTGAACTTCCGTGGTTTTCGGCCGGTTGGCAATTCACCTGCTTGTCACGAGCTAAGTCGGGAGGAGCGTTCGATCGATCATGAGGTTGCTGAATCTGGGGTTGCTGATTGCTATTCCCGCTTTGCTGTCTGCACAGGATCCCATCGCGGCGGGCGATGCAGCGCACCCGAACGCCATGACAGGGGATGTGGCCTTTCCCTCAGATTCTTCACAGCCCTCAGCCACGCAAGCCACGACGTTCGAGCCATTGACCCCAGGACAAAAAGTGAAGCGCAGGGCGCTTCGCCTGATAGAACCGGTGACTCTGTTCAGCTCCGCGGCTGGCGCGGGCATCGGGCAGTTGCGCAATGTGCCGCCGGAATGGGGACAGGGATCCGAAGGTTACGCACACCGCTTCGCGTCCGCCGAGGGATTCACAGCAGCCCACAACGGTGTCGCGCTGGGGTTCGATCTGGCCTTTCATCTCGATCCGCGTTACCACCGTCTGCCGCAGGGCGGCTTTGGGCCGCGGATGTGGAATGCGGTCAGCCAGACGTTTTTGGCGTACAAGGATTCCGGCGGCAGAATGATCAACCTATCGGAGATCGGTGGCAATTTCGGCGCGGGCTTCATCTCGAACACGTGGGAGCCTAAGGGATATAACTCCACGGGCGACGCCCTCGTGCGGGGAGCGTTGGGGCTCGCGTATCATACCGCGAGGAACGTCGCCCGAGAATTCCTACCAGACGTCATGCACCCGCGCCGGCATTAGTGCAGGAACCGCCCCGACAGGCTAACCACGACGATTCACTGCGGCCTTGCGCCGGCCACGTCGCTTCCTTTACCCAGAGTATTCAGCGAAGCTCCCGAGCCGGGCCGTGCGGCCTGAGTGCCGGCATTCAATCCGCGGTTCACCAGGATTCGCACTTCCACGCGCCGGTTCTGCTGCCGGCCCAGCGGCGTCTTGTTGTCTGCCGCCGCATGCGTGGTGCCCAGGCCTGCCGGCGCCAGGATGCGCCGCAGCGGAACATCTCCCTCTTCCTGAAGATACCTGACTACTGCGGCAGCCCGTGCTTCGCTCAGCACCTGATTACGCTCCGCGTTGCCGGTGCTGTCGGCGAAACCCGCCACCTCAATCATGTAGCCCTTTTCATCACCAATCTGCTGCACGAGGGTGCCAAGATCGGTCTTCGCTTCTGGAGTAAGCCGCGAGCTGTTGACGGCAAACAGAACGGTGACTGAAGTCTTGGTCGCATAGTCGTCCAGGTTCGTGACCCGGTCACCCAGGTTAGACACACCAGCATTGGCTTTCTGCGCCGAGTCGTTTGCCTGGCTGGCGGCATCCTTCACCACGGCCACCTGTTGCTCGGTCTCCTGTTGCTTGCCCTCAAGGGTGGTGGAACGTTTCTCCAGATCGCCGGCTCGCGACTCGACTTGATCCGCCCGGCCCTCGAGGGTGCCGGCACGAGCTTCCAGCGCGCCCGCCCTGCCCTCCACCGGCCGGACACGGCTATCGGCCGAACGCGCTGCTCTAAGGTCGCTGGGGTCGAAGAAGATCTTACTGGTCAGCAATTCACCATGCTGGCCGCCGCGTCCTTCCGCGTTAACGTACAGGCCAGGCAGTAACTGCCCGGTATCCATTTCCTTGCGCGACATCCCCCACAATCCACTCCGCATGGTGATGTGGGTGTTGCCGTCGGTGATGAGAACGACTACGGTGTTAGGGTTTTCCCGCAGTTGGATTTTGTTGCCGTCTCGAGACTCGATCACACCCTGCACTTTTGCAGCATCACCAGGCGCAATGTTGTGTGCCTGAGTGTCCGCTGAACGGCTAACCGAGGCGAACGAGCACAATGCGGCCAGCAGCACCAAGCCGCTGCGCCGGCCGCGAAGATCTGCGGCGAATCTCGCCGCGGCGGTAGAGCTGTTGCACCGCTTCAACGCCTGAGTAACGATCATATACTTCGACTCCTTCTGTCTCGTCACGGTTTGGCGAGAATGTTAATGTTCAACGAAGTAGACTACCGCTGCCCATTTTCGGTGACACGAAAAGACATTGTTTTGACATTAAGAAAGCATCTTCATTATACTTGCGACAAATTTACAGCTGCGAGCGACAATTTACACGGCAACTTTACACGGTGCTCGCCTCACCGGATGGTATAAGGGGTTCCATGCCGCAAGCGGAGATAGCCGAACCCCGTCAGCGCAAATTCTACGGTTGGTGGGTCGTTGCTGCCAGCTTTTTCACCTTCGGCATCTCGGTTGGCCTGCCTTACTACAACATCCCGTTCTTCTACGATTACTTCCAAACCGCTTTCCACTGGGAGCGATCGTCCATTACGCTTGGTTTCCCGCTTGCCGCGCTGTTGACGCTCTGGGTTGGGCCGCTGATCATACCCCGCTTTCCCCCGCGCCTGTTGATTCTGGTTGGGACGGGATTTACGGCCCTCGCATTCCTCGGATTCAGCCGTATGAATGGCGATCTGCGCATCTACTTTGCCTGTTGGGTGCTGTATGCAATGGGCTATTTCCTGTCCGGCCCGATACCGCACCAGATCCTGGTTTCACACTGGTTTCGCAGGAAACGCGGCATGGCAATGGGTATTGTTTACGTGGGGGTGGGGTTGCTGGCGGCCGCCGGCTCGCGGTTCGTCGCGCCCGTGACGGAGCGGTTCGGCTTTCGCATGGCGCTCCTGTCGATCGGCGCCGCCATGCTGCTGGCTTGGCCGCTGGCCCTGTTCGTCATGCGCGACAAGCCTTCTGATATGGGCCAGGCCGCCGACGGCGCCCTCGCCGACGATGCCGAAGTTAGCCGGCAGCCGCTGCCCTACGCGCACCTGCTTCGCAGCGGGCCATTTTGGCTTTTGCTGATGGGGAGTCTTTGTTCCATTGGAAGCATTGGCGCCATCAATGCGCATATGAAGTTTGTGTTCCACGACGCCGGATTCACCGAACAGAGGCAGCTCAACGCGACGTGGTCCCTCGCATCCATCATCATCTCCATCGTCAGCATCGCCGGCAGGCTGAGTATCGGCCATCTCTCGGATGTGTTCTCGAAGAAGCGTGTTATGACTCTGACCTACTTCGTCGTGGCCGGTTCCATTCCACTGCTCGTCACCATCACGCCTCCTTCCAAGCCTTACCTGTTTTCGATAGTCTTCGGTTTTGCGATGGGCGCCGACTACATGCTGATTCCGTTGATGGCCGCCGAGCAGTTTGGCGTGAATTCTCTGTCGCGAGCAATGGCCATCATTCTTCCCGTGAACACGATTGGCCAGACCTGGTGCCCGCAACTGGTATCCATATTGCGAGCGCACTCGGCGTCCTATCTGTGGCCAATGGCGTTCGTGTTCGCGGTGGCAATGCTAGGCGCATTATCCATTGCCGCTCTGCCATCCGATCGGCGCCGGAGTCTGACTTCGCGCGACGCCGTTCCGCTAACCGGAACGCCAGCCAATGCGGATGGAGCTTAGAAAACACCGCGTCGTTTACCGGCGCGAGAATCATGACGGTGCGCTTGCTTTCATTCGCCTGCGAGGAGAATATGATGTGTAACAGTCGAGATCTTTTCCGCACTTTGAAAGCGGGTTGGATTGCAGGATTGCCGCTTCTGATCGTACCGCTGACAGCAGCGCAATTCAGGCCGCCGGCGGTGCCCCTCGTCACGCATGACCCGTACTTCAGCATCTGGTCGTTTTCCGACCGGCTGAACGAATCGGCGACACGGCACTGGACGGGCGCTCCCCACTCGCTCACCAGCTTGATCCGCATCGACGGGGTGGCGTACCGGCTGATGGGCGTTGAACCACGCTCGGCGAAGCCGCTCGAGCAGGTCAGTCTCGAGGTGCTTCCGACACACACAAACTACGTTTTCGAGGGTGCGGGAGTTCGTGTCAAGCTGACCTTCCTGACGCCGGCGCTTCCTCAGGATCTGGATGTACTCTCGCGGCCGGTTACCTACGTGACCTGGCGGGCGGAGGCGTCTGACAACCGCGAACATCAGGTGGAGCTGTATTTTGATGCAGGCGGCGAAATTCCCGTGAATCATGGCGGCGATCCGGTGGTGTGGTCGCGGTTTCAGCTCGAGGATGCGGTTGTGCTGAGAATGGGCAGCCAGCAACAGCCTGTTCTGCAGAAATCCGGTGACGATTTGCGCATTGACTGGGGGTATCTATATATAACGGCTGTCAAGGATCTGACTGCCGGTCATGAAAGCAAATCGACGCAGTATGTGGGCACGCGAGCGGAGGCGCTCCGCGCGTTTCTCGAAACGGGAACGCTTCCGGAGGCCGACGATCTGCGCGGGGTTGAGCCTTATGCCCAGCCGCTACCGGTGCTTGCGTACTCCTTTGCGCTCGGCAAGCTGGGCAGCCAGCCGGCCAGCCGTACGGTGGTGATTGGGTACGACGACATTTATTCGATCGAGTATTTCCATCGCCGCCTGCGGCCCTGGTGGCGGCGAAACGGCGCGGGACCAGCCGACCTTCTTAATGATGCCCTGCGCGACTTCGCCGCATTGGAGAAGCGATCTGAGGAGTTTGACCGCCTTGTGATGACCGGTTTGCGCGAGGCGGGAGGCGAGCACTACGCGCAGTTATGCGCATTGGCCTACCGGCAAGCGCTTGCCGCGCACAAGCTGGTGGTAGACCTGGATGGAACGCCGCTCTACTTCTCGAAAGAGAACTTCAGCAATGGCTCGATTGACACAGTCGATGTGACTTATCCAAGTTCGCCGTTCTTCCTGCTGTTCAACCCGCAGTTACTAAAAGCGCAGTTACGGCCTATCATGGATTACGCGAGCCTGTCGCGATGGAAATTTCCGTTTGCGCCGCATGACCTGGGACGCTACCCGTTAGCCGACGGCCAACAATATGGGGCTGGCGAAGCCTCTGAAGAAAACCAGATGCCAGTGGAAGAGAGCGGCAACATGCTGATCATGATTGCGGCGCTGGCCAAGGCGGAGGGGAATCCGGAATTCGCGAGTCACTATTGGGAGTTGGCGAGCCGGTGGGCGCAATACTTGAAGGAGAAGGGTCTGGATCCCGAGAACCAGTTGTGTACGGATGATTTTGCCGGACACCTGGCGCACAATACGAATCTCTCCATAAAGGCGATTGTCGCGCTCGGCGCTTATGCGAAGCTGGCAGCGCAGACCGGGCACGAAAGTACGGCGCGCGAATACGAGGAATTGGCGCGTGGCTTCGCGCGGCGTTGGGCAGACATGGCTTTGGATGGCGACCACTACAAGCTGGCGTTTGACCGCCCCGGGACGTGGAGCCAGAAGTACAACCTGGTGTGGGACCGGCTGCTCGATTTGAACCTGTTTCCCGCGGAAGTGACGCGGCGCGAACTCGAATTCTATAAGAGTCACGTAAACGAATTCGGGCTTCCCCTGGATAACCGGGCGACCTATACGAAGATCGACTGGCTGGCATGGACGGCGAGTCTGGCTGGAACCCCGGAGGGTTTTCGCGGATTGTTTGACCCCGCCTATCATTTTGCCGACGTCTCGCCCAGCCGCGTTCCACTTACAGATTGGTATGACACGGTAAGTGGGAAACAAATTGGTTTTCAGGCCAGGTCGGTTGTCGGCGGCATTTTCATACAAATGCTTTACAAGCCTGAAGCCTGGAAGACGAAGTGGGAAGGGAACTAGAGGAGCCCTCGTGCGCAGTAGGGAGCGTTCGAGCTACCCTGCGGGAGCTAAGCGCTCGGCGTATGCTCCGCGGGTCCCTTGCCGTTGATCATTTGTTTCCGTAAGAAGGCGCCCAGAATCGGATCCTGAGATAAACGATTGACCCGCCGCCTTTGGGCTTCCTCCTCGCCTAATTCAGCAACTTCGCGCAGAAGTCGCTCTTGGATCTCTGCCTTCATCTCGACGCAATCGAATGTTTTCTCGAGTTTCACGGTGTCACGACCTCTCGCGGTGAGTAGATCCTCGGGCTCCGGTAGCCGAGCAGGCTATTCACCCCTTCGTACCCTCCTATTTTCTCAAAATGGACGATGTGTTTGAAGTTCCAGCTCACCACCAGATCCACGTTGGAAGTGGTCGCGACGGCAATGTGGGCTGCGTCGTTGCTCGAAGCTGGCCCCACAACCCCCGCCTCCAAGTAAGCGTTCCTGAGCCCATCCGATTCCGGCGAAGTGCTAACGATCTCGACCTGCTCTGGAAGCAAGTTCGCCAATACGCCACGCACAGCGTCGGGGGCCAGTGCCAACTCGTCGAGTGTGACGTTGGAAACGACAACGACAAACAATCCCTGCCGAACCTCTTCAAAGAATCGAACGCGCTCGATCTGGAATTTCTCGTCGAAACATCCCCCGAACACGGACGTATCCGCGTAGACACGCAGGGGTTTCTTCACACCTGTCATTATGGCTCCTATCTGGCTTGGAGTTCATTGTGCTTGAGCGTTGTGCTTTGAGAGGGTGAGAGCATCGGACGACAGCTCTCCGTCGCTCAAGTCGGCCGGGGGTGATTGAACATGCGTACATCTATCCTCCCTGTTCTCCATAGGAGACCGCGGCTTTGACAATGTCTGTAAGATTGTCCTTTTCGCCTCGAAGAACCGTCAGTGGAGTACGATCGCCTAGAATGCCGCTAGGGTTGAGA
>Ga0302326_10028896_pt1 | contig 11146 bp, 10 predicted proteins | sample Palsa_T0_3_FD_202264 | JGI IMG/M metagenome (GOLD analysis project Ga0302326, IMG submission 202264) | Peat permafrost microbial communities from Stordalen Mire near Abisko, Sweden - Palsa_T0_3 | ecosystem: Environmental > Terrestrial > Soil > Palsa > Peat permafrost | place: Sweden: Abisko...
AATATTCGGTGCAGAAGTTGGTGTAGTTGATGTTGCGATCGATGATGTAAGAGACGATGCCCTCGGGGTGCCACTTGCGGCGCATGGCGTCCGCCTCCATGCCGATGCCGATGAGGTCGTCCGAACGGAACAGGTCGAGCGCTTCTTCGCGAGAGATCATAAGTGAATAGGATGCTGCTCTCCTATTCTACGCGATCTGGGTCCGCACGGGTCCCCCTGGACCCGCTCTTCGCCCAGCCAAATCAGCCCCGTGAGTAACACCCGGATAAGACAATCCGCTCCGCCGCACCCGCGCAAGGTTCTACGCGCTTACGCGCTCGCAGCGGCAAGTTGGCGGTCGGTAGTCTCAAGCAGCAGGTACACCGTGAAGAGCGGCTGGCCCGAGACTCCGCTCCAGCGGCTTACGTCCCAGCGCGCACGGAGATACCTTACGTCCGGCCGCCGTGTGAGATCGAGAGGCATCTGGTAGGTGCCACAGTAGAATTTCTTAGGGTACGACAGCAGGGGCGATCTTCCCCAATCGGCGCCATCGGCCGAACCCCAGATGTCGATTTCGATGCTTTCTCTTTCAACGATGCGGTTAATGCCAAGAGTGAGGAATAGCATCCCACCCCGCTCCTCCCGGAGATCGATTGCGGGACTGGCCCCCGCATCGCGCACAGTAGTCTCGGGCAATAAGAATTCCGGATACATGGGCGCCTTCCTGCCCGGTAAGACACAATCAGCCATTAAGACGGCTAAGTTTGCTTCGGGCTATCTCCAGGGTCTCATACTTCTTGCAAAAACAGAAGCGCACAAATCGCGCTCCATCTGCCGGATGTAAGAAAAAGCTCGAGCCGGGAACAGCCGCGATTCCAATGTTTTCAATCAGGTGACGGACAAATGACACATCGTCATGAAATCCGGTTCGCGAGATATCGGCCATCACGTAATATGCGCCGTGCGGGATAGAACACTTGAGACCGGCGCCCTCCAGCGAGGCCACAATGTGATCGCGCTTCCCGGAGTATTCGGCGGCGAGACCGGCGTAGTATTCGTCCGGCATCCCCAGGGCCATCACCCCGGCCTGCTGCAGCGGAGACGCCGCGCCGACCGTGATAAAGTCGTGAACCTTGCGGATGGAATCGGTCAAATCCGGCGGCGCCAGCACCCATCCCACGCGCCACCCGGTGACCGAATAAGTCTTACTCATGCTATTCACCAGGATGGTCCGCTCGCGCATACCCGGCAGCGAAATGATGGGAACGTGCGCCGCGCCATCGTAGACAATGTGCTCGTAGATTTCATCCGTGATGGCCAGCGTATCGAACTCCTGGCATAGCCGCGCGATGAATTCCAGCTCTTCCCGCGTGAAGACCTTGCCGGTGGGGTTATTCGGCGAATTGAGGATGATGGCCTTGGTGCGCGGAGTAAAGGCGCGGCGCAGCTCGTCGCGGTCGAAGCTCCAATCCGGCGCGCGCAGGGAAACGAAGCGCGTGCGGGCGCCGCAGAGCTCCGAATCGGGCCGGTAGTTTTCGTAGAACGGCTCAAAGAGCACGATTTCATCGCCTGCATCGAGCACCGCCAGCATGGTCGCAATCATGCCTTCGGTAGCGCCGCAGCAGACGGTGATTTCGCGTTCCGGGTCGAACTGCATCGCATAATGGCGCGCATACTTGGCCGCGATGGCGTCGCGGAACGGCTTCGCGCCCCACGTGATGGAATACTGGTTATTATCGGCGTGGATGGCTTCCGCGGCGGCGAGCTTGAGCGCTTCCGGCGCGGGAAAATCCGGGAATCCCTGCGCGAGGTTGGTGGCGCCGTGGCGCATGGCCAGGCGCGTCATCTCACGGATCACGGACTCGGTGAAGTTGGCAATGCGCTGGCTGCGAAAGCGCGTGCGCAAAGAGGCGACAGGCGAGGACATTCTTCGAGATTAGCAGTAAATCCGGAAGGGCCCGGCGCGGATCGCTGCGCCAGACCCAGTTATTAAAGGAACGTTGGGTTAAAGGTAGCAGCGCCGGTTGCCCAGGAATACGTGCAATTTGGTTAACACCCGGCTAATATCCGCGGTAGGACAGGCCTCCCGGCTTGTCGTTCCGCGTCGCCTGTCCGCTGCCAGTGTACCCCGCGACAGTCGCGAAAATCTCACGTAAAGGAGGCACGTTTCGTATGATGATGGCGTGGCCGCTAACGAAGTGCTTTTCCAATACGAAGGCAGATTGCAGGCATTGCAAGCGGGCTTGGCACAGATACGAATGCAGCACCTGGCGGCCGCCGCCGTGCTACTGTTTGCCACCGCGATATTCCTGACGCTCAGTGTCTATGCCCTTAAACGGCGCGTCCTGCTCTGGCTGCCGGCGCTGCCGATCCCGATAGCAACAGCTTCAGCGCTGCACTACAGACGGCTCGGGCTCGCCGGCTCGCGGATGCGGCGATTGCAGCGTTTCTATACGCGCGCCAACCAGCGCGTAAAAGGGCTCTGGGCCGGCGAGGGATTCACCGGAGACGAATTTGACGATGCCGATCACGCATACGCAGGGGACCTCGGCATCTTCGGCCAAGGCTCGCTTTTTGAGCTGCTATGTATTGCGCGCACCGCCATTGGACGGCGAGGGCTGGCGAACTATCTGCTGGAAGCTCCGGCGCTCGATGAGACGCTGGCGCGGCAGGAGGCTGTCCGGGAACTGCGGAATCGCACCGGGCTTCGCGAGGAAGTTGCGCTGCTCGGTGAGTTCGATTTTTCAGAATCCAAGTGGGAGACGTTCACCGAGTGGCTGAATTCGCCAAACGTGCCGTTCAGCAGGCCTCTCTCGGTAGCAGTCGCCATCACTTCGGCGCTAGTCTTGGGCATCGTTCTGGCCACTGCGGCGGGGTTGCTTCCTTGGAATCACGCGGCGATTTGGATTCTTCCATTGGTTCTGTTTCACTCGGCGGCCGGGTTCATCTGCCGGGACAGGGTGAAGCGGATGATGGAGCCGCTCCGCGCGGCATCCGTTGAAATTCGCGTGCTTCGGGAAGGGCTGCAATTATTGGAAATGCAGCAATTCCAGTCGGCGAAGCTGAGCCAGATTGCGGCGCGGGTCCAAAACAGTTCTAAGTCGGTTCGCAAACTGGAACGGCTGCTGGGCGCTCTCCACCTGCGGAACAAAGACTGGTTCTATCAAGCCGCGCTGCTGCTGATAGCTACAACGCAATTGTGTATGGCAGTTGGGCGTTGGCGAACGCGACATGGGGTTGCGCTTCGAGACTGGTTGCAGGCTTGGTCGGAATTCGAGGCGCTCAACGCCTTAGCGAACTACGCCCTTGAGAACCCGGACAGCGCCTTTCCCGAGTTTGCCAATGTAACCGCCCGCTTCGAAGCGGTTGCGCTGGGACATCCGTTATTGCCAGACGAGACCTGCATTCGTAACGACGTGCGGCTGAACTCCGCAACCCGTTTCTACATTGTCAGTGGATCGAATATGTCCGGCAAAAGCTCGCTCTTGCGCGCGATCGGTCTCAACGCGGTTCTGGCATTCGCGGGCGCCCCGGTGCGTGCGCAAGCCATGCAACTCTCGCAACTGTCGGTGTGCGCCTCGATGGCCATAGTGGATTCTCTACTGAACGGCAAATCGAAATTCCTGGCCGAAGTGGACCGCGTGCGCCAAACCATCCAGTTGGCCGGGAGCGGGAAAGTGGTGCTCTTTCTCATCGATGAGATCTTCAGCGGAACCAATTCCCGCGACCGCCATGTGGCTGCCGAAGCCGTAGTTCGAACGCTGCTCGCCCGCCGCGCGATTGGAGCCCTGTCAACCCACGACATGTCACTCACCGCGATCGCCGACGCCGAAGGGCTCTGCGGCGCCAACGTACACATGTGCGCCAAGGATGAAAACGACCCCATGAATTTCGATTACCGCCTCAAACCCGGAGTTACAACAGAGACCAACGCGCTAGCCATCGCCCGAATGGCGGGTGTTCCGGTTTAGAGGTAACGCATGCTTTAGCTTGCCCCGCGGCCGAGCGAAGCTCGGCTGAGCGACTTTTCGGGCATTTTTGCAGTCGACGCGCCGCGTTTCGCCGCGGAGGCTTTCCAGAAACCCTCGTGCTTTGTGGGGCAGCCAATCTTGGCTGCAGCCGGCTTTCAGCCGGCTCTCTTCGTCTCGCGATTCGTCGGTTTCTGCCGCAAGAGACGTTCCCGCCAGTGATCGTCTGTCGCTCGTGTGAACGCGTTTTCCCTCGTGATTCGATGCCACGTCTATGGTTCCTGGTAGAGGCCCATGACATTTCCACCCGGGTCGCGAAACCTCGCTGTGATCTCGGGCGCATCGACGCCGATCGGCTGCACGATCTCGCCCCCGTTTGCCACCACCGCATCCACGGTTGCCGCGACGCTGTTAACCATCACGTAGATCAGAAGGCCCGGCGCTGTGGCCGGCGCGCGCCCGAGCACCCACGTGCCGCTCACTTCGCCAACGCCGTCGTCAAAAGCAGTACTGCCATCGCCGCGCTGCCGGATGCGCCAGCCGAAGACTTGCCGGTAGAAATCGGCCGAGCGCGCAATGTCAGTGGCGGGAATCTCGATGTAGCAGATCTTGCCGTTCGCAAGCGTGGGAGGCATCAATATTCCTCGAAGGCGTCTTCCCTTCCAGTATAGAAGCCTCAAACAGCGCCCCGATAATTCGCATGAACGCCTCACTCCGCCGCCGCGTCACTTATTCCAAGAAACGGCGTCGCTCCGATGGAATCCATGCTGCACGACCTCCGCAACGCTGTGCGGGCGCTCCGGACGGCTCCCGCCTTCACTGCCATCGCGGTCCTGACGCTGGCGTTGGGCATCGGCGTCAATGCCGCAATATTCAGCGTCGTCTATGCCGTGCTGCTGCGCCCGCTTCCCTACCACCAGCCCGAACAACTCGCGCTGATCTCATCGGCCATCGATAAAACGGGCGCCTCCCGCACACCGTTGCCCGGCGCTCTCTTCAACGAAATCAAGCAGCGCGCCAGGCTGTTGTCCGGCATCGCCGGCATTACCGTTTCCAACGCCAGAATGAATACCGCGGAAGCCCCGGAACTAATCCGCAACGCGGGCGTCAGCTCCAATTTCTTCCAACTGCTCGGCGTCCGGGCCGTCCGCGGACGCGCCGTTGCGTCCGCCGAAGAATTGGGAGCGCACAATCTGGTCGTATTGAGTGATGGCTTCTGGCGCAGCCGCCTTGGAGGCGATCCGAATATTGCCGGCAAAGACATACATCTTCAGGGAGGAGAGATCTTCACGGTCCTCGGCGTGCTGCCGGAAGACTTCCGCGTGTACTTTCCCCCCGATTCCGGCGCACTTTCACAAGCTCAGTTTTTCTATCTGAACCCCGATTTTACCAACGCCTCGAACTATCTCGCAGCCCGCCTCAAGCCTGGCGTAAGCTTCGCACAGGCGCAGCAGGAAATGAACGCGATAGCGGCCAGGTTCGCCGCCAGGTTCGCCCAAGCCAACGCAGAATTCGGGGCCGGCAGAAGGCTGAGTATCGTCTCCATGCAAGCCGAAGCAGCGCGCGATCTGAAGCCGGCCTTAGTCGCGCTGTTCGCAGGGGCCGCGTTTGTCCTGCTGATTTGCTGCGTCAACGTCGCCAATCTGCTGCTGGCGCGCGCCAACGGCCGCCGCAAAGAGGTCGCGATCCGCTCCGCGCTGGGCGCGTCGCAAGCGCGCATACTTCGCCAGTTGCTCACCGAAAGCCTGCTGCTGTGCTGCCTCGCGGGAACGGCGGGGCTGGCGCTCGGATGGGCTGGCATCCGGCTGTTCCTTCGATTCCGGCCCGAATCGCTGGCCCGCATGGGAGACATTGGTTTGAACTGGCGAGTACTGGCTTTTGTAGCGGCAGTGTCGCTGGCCGCCGTGCTTCTGTTCGGCCTGGCGCCAGTGTCGAGTTCGCCAACGTGGAATTGGTCCAGACTTTGCATGAAGGCGGCCGAACCTCGTTTACTTCAGGAAACCGCGGCGTCCGGGCTGCCTTGGTTGTGTGCGAGGTCATGCTGGGCTTTGTGCTGGTAGTCGGCGCTGGACTCATGCTTCGGACTTTCGATCGGATGCAACGCGTCCGGCCCGGATTTGAGCCGCAAAATCTACTCACCTTCCAGTTGAATACTCCAGGCGGGCTCGCCGCCGGGGCTCTGTTCAGCTTCATCAAAGATTGGGAGTCCCAGATTCAGGCGCTCCCCGGAGTGCTCGCGGTGGGCGAGACCACGCTTGTGCCCTTGGATGACTCCCCGAATTGGTACAGACCATACCGGCCGGAAGGCGCGCCCGCGCCCGAAAGCGCGCCCTTGATGGCCGACTATCGCAGCATTACTCCCGGATTCTTGCGAACCATGGGCACTCGCTTGCTCGAAGGCCGCTATTTCGATGACCATGACCAAGCCGGCACCCGGCCGGTAGTGATCGTCGACGATGTCCTCGCCAACGCCGCATGGCCCGGACACAGTGCCATCGGAAAGAAGATCGAATCCGAGCATCTCACTCCCGATGGCTTCCAGCCTCTATGGGTCGAGGTTGTGGGCGTGGTCGAGTCTACTCGAAACTACTCTCTCTCCGAGAATCCACGCAGTGAGATCTACCTTCCGTTCGAGCAGAGCCCGCGGAGGCCGTATAGTTACACGGTGCGTACAAAGGGGGACCCGTCGACGCTCGCCAGCCCAATCCGCCGCTTGCTATACAGAATGCTCCCAAAAGCCGCCATGGGTAATATCCGCCCCATGAGTGAGTATGTGGAGCAAGCGCAGGCGCCCGTCGCACTCACTGCGATGCTGGCCGCGGTATCGGCGCCATGGCCTTAGCTCTGGCGGCAATCGGAATCTACGGAGTCGCCGATTACTCTGTCTCGCGGCGCATGCATGAGATGGGCGTGCGCATGGCGCTCGGCGCCACCGGCTCCAACATCCTGCGGATGGTGATGCGAGAGGGCTTCATACTGACTATCGCGGGCATGTTCCTGGGAGTTGCCGCCGCGCTGGCTGTCTCGCGTCAACTGCAAAGCTTCGTCTTCGGAATATCTTCCACCGATCCCTTGACCTATGCGCTGGCGACCGTCGTCATTCCGGCCGCGGCGATGCTTGGTTGCTGGCGGCCTGCGGCAAGGGCGGCGGCCGCCAATCCGGTGGATGCAATCCGCTCGGAATACATGGTTCGGATTAACATCGTCTTGGGTAGGAACTTCCGCCCTATATCCTCGTCTAATCCTCTAACGGCGGCGCGCCGCGTGCACAAAAACCAGCGAGGAGCCATCCATGGAAACACTCATAGCCGACATTAAACAAGCCTTCCGCATGTTCCGTCAAAGCCCCGGCTTCACCGCCACGGCGGTTTCCGCGCTGGCCCTCGGAATCGGCGCCAACACCGCCATCTTCTCGGTCATCAATACCGTCCTCCTCATGCCGTTGCCGTTTCCCGCGCCGGACCGCATCGTTGTCCTGATGAACACGTCCCCGCAGGGCAGTGGACCCGGCGCATCCGTGCCGAAATACAATCTCTGGCGGCGCCAAACCAACGTCCTCGAAGACATCGCCGCCTACGACACCGGCGGACCGGGACTGAATCTCAGCGGCGGCGACCGCCCCGAACAACTCAAGGGAATCCATGTCTCCTACGAGTTCTTCCATCTCTTCGGCGCCACGCCGATTCTGGGCCGCACCTTCACGGCCGACGAAGACCGCCCCCGCGGCGGCCACTTCATCGTCCTCTCTAATGGACTCTGGCAGCGCCGCTTCGGCTCCGACCCCGCCATAGTTGGCAAAACCCTCGCTCTGGGCGGCGAACCCTATACGGTGATCGGCGTCCTCGGCCCCGATTTCGCCTTCGATCCGCCCGCGGATCTCTACCTCCCATTCCAGGCCGACCCCAACAGCACCAACCAGGGACATTATTTCCAGTCCGCCGCCCGCCTCAAACCGGGCGTCTCGTTGGGCTCCGCCAAGGCGGCTCTCAACCTGGCGGGCGAAGAGTTCAAGCGCCGGTACCCGACTGTCATCGGTCCCAGAAACAGCTTCACCGTGGAACCCATGCAGCAGCTTATGGTTCGCAACGTACGCGCCGCACTCTATGTCCTGCTGGGCGCCGTCGCCTTCGTGCTGTTGATCGCCTGCGCCAATGTCGCCAACCTGTTGCTGGCGCGCGCCAGCTCCCGCTCGCGCGAAATCGCCATCCGTTCCGCCATCGGCGCCGGCCGCGGCCGCATCGTCCGCCAGCTGCTCACGGAAAGCCTGCTGCTCTCGGTGACCGGCGGCATCGCCGGGCTTGCCATCGGAGTTCTGGGCGTGCGCGCTTTGCTGACCATAAACCCCGGCGACATCCCGCGCATCGGCCCTGAGGGCGGCGCCGTCACGCTCGATTGGCGCATCCTCTGCTTCACGCTTCTTCTGTCTCTCATCACCGGAATTCTCTTCGGTCTGGTTCCCGCTCTCCACGCCTCGCGCGTCGATCTCAACTCGACCCTCAAGGAAACCGGCGCGCGCTCCGGCTCCGGCCTGCGCCAAAACAAAGTTCGCAGCGTGCTGGTGGTCACCGAAATCGCGCTCGCCATGGTGCTGCTGGTAGGAGCCGGACTGCTCATACGCACTTTCGCGGCACTGCATCACGTGGACCCCGGCTTCGACGCCCACGACGTCCTCACCATGGAAACCGCCCTCACCGGAACCCGCTTCGACCACACTGCCGCCATCGACGAAGTGACGCGCCAGGTGCTCGAGCGCATCCAGGCGATACCGGGCGTGGAAAGCGCTGCCGCCAGTTCCTACCTGCCGCTCGATAGCGGCCTTGGCCTCGGCTTCATCATTGAAGGGCGCCCGCTTACCAACGGACCCGCCCACGGCGGGGCCGCCTGGAATTACGTGACGCCGCGCTTCTTCGACGTGTTCCGCATCCCCATTGTCGCCGGCCGCGCCTTCACTGAGCGCGACAACGCCGCGGGACCACCCGTGGTCCTGATCAACCAGGCCATGGCCAAGCGCTTCTGGAAGAATCAAAACCCCATCGGCCAACGGCTCATCATCGGGTCCGGCATGGGTCCCAACTTCGCGCAGGCCCCGCGGCAGATCATCGGCATTGTGGGCGATGCGCGCGATGGCGGCCTGAATAGCGATCCCGGCCCGGCGACGTTCGTTCCGCTCTCACAGGTTCGCGATTCTTACATGGAGCTCGACAATACTTTCATGCCGCTCCGCTGGCTGGTACGCACGCGGGTTGCGCCTTTTTCGCTGAATGCGCCTATCCAGCGCGCATTTCAGGATGCGGCCGATCTCCCTGTGGCCCACGTCCGCAGCATGGACCAGATCGTGGTGCAATCCACCGCCGGCAATCAGTTCAATACCATGCTGCTTGGAATCTTCGCCTTTTTCGCCATCCTGCTGGCGTCGATAGGCCTCTACGGTCTCATGGCTTATTCCGTGGAGCAGCGCACGCTGGAATTCGGCATCCGCCTGGCGTTGGGCGCAGATTTCCCCCTGCTGCGCAACATGATCGTGCGCCAGGCCATGACGCTGGCCCTCATCGGCATCGCAATTGGACTCGCAGCCGCGTATGGGCTCACCCGTCTGATGGCGTCACTGCTCTTCGACGTCAAGCCGAACGATCCCCTCATCTTCGCCTCAGTAGCAGTCCTGCTGGCAGCCATAGCTTCCCTAGCCAGCTACATTCCGGCGCGCCGCGCCCTCCGCATCGACCCAGTGATAGCGCTTCGCTATCAATAGACGGTGGGGTATGCTTTAGCTTGCCCGTGGCGCACGCACTTATGCGTGCAGCGTTCACACTCGTGTGAACGCGAGATCTTCCCGCTGATGCTCCCTCCGGAATTCCATTGCTGCCCTTGCCTTAATTTAGCAAAATAGCTAAATTGAAAATAATGAAAGCCACGGCCAGAGTTTTCCGCGCGCTCGCCGACCCCACCCGCCGTCAGATCCTCGAGGAGCTCAGACACGGCCCGCTCCCCGCCGGCGAAATCGCCAGCCGCTTCCCGGTCTCCGCGCCGACTATCTCCCGCCACCTCTCGCTTCTCGAGGCCGCTGGACTGGTCTCCTATCGCCGCGAAGCCAACCGCCTCATCTACCAGGCTGAATCCGAGAGCCTGGCCAGCGTCCTGAACGGCTTTCTCAGCGCCGTTTGTCCCACGCAGATCCTGGCAAGAAAACGGAGGAAGCAGTGAAAATCGCCATCACCGGCGGCACCGATTTCGTCGGCCGCCACCTCGCCCGACACCTGCTTTCCCTCGGTCACCAGCCGATCCTCCTCGCCCGCGGACGCGACCTCCGTCACCCACCCGTCGCCGCGGTGATCCACACCGATCTCTCGGACCCCGGCTTGCTCGCAGAGGCCATCCGCGGCTGCGACGCCATCGCCCATTGCGCCGGCATCAATCGCGAAATCGGCTCGCAAACCTATCGCCGCGTCCATATTGACGGCACACGCAACATCATCGAAGCCGCCCGGCTGGCTGGCGTCCCGCGCCTTCTCATGCTCAGCTTCCTCCGCGCCCGTCCCGATTGCGGCTCGCCTTATCATGAATCGAAGTTTCAGGCTGAAGAGCTATTGCGCCAATCCGCGCTGGACTACACCATTCTGAAAGCCGGCATGATCTATGGCCGTGGCGACCACATGCTCGACCACTTGAGCCACACGCTCTTCACCCTGTCCCTCTTCGCAACGGTCGGATTCCGTGAGCAGCCCATCCGCCCCGTCGCCGTCGACGACGTGACGCGTATTATCGCGGCCGCACTCGCGGCAGGACGCCTCTCGCTCCAAACCGTCTGCGTGCTCGGCCCCGAAACGCTTCTGCTCAGCGAAGCCGTCCGCCGCGTAGCCGCCACGCTGCATCGCCGCGTCTGGATTCTCCCGGCGCCCGTCCTCTTCCATCGCATTCTGGCTGCCATCTGTGAACGCACTATGGCGATCCCTCTGGTCGCACGCGCTCAAGTACGGATGCTCGCGGAAGGCTTCCTCGAAGTGGCCCCCGCCGCCGACCCTCTCCCTGACGACCTGAAGCCGCAACTCCGATTCACCTCCAGCCAGATCCGCCGAGGTCTCCCCGATCCGGGCCCCTTCACTTGCGCAGACCTCCGCTTCCATGTGTGCCAGCACGGCCGTTGACCTTCGGGTCCCTCTCAAGCCTCAAGGCCGATCGTCAGATTAACGGCGTTACGGGAA